>Ga0307472_100000001_pt1 | contig 175284 bp, 343 predicted proteins | sample atmos_gasesAM5C__2_FD_204582 | JGI IMG/M metagenome (GOLD analysis project Ga0307472, IMG submission 204582) | Hardwood forest soil microbial communities from Morgan-Monroe State Forest, Indiana, United States - atmos_gasesAM5C_05 | ecosystem: Environmental > Terrestrial > Soil > Temperate...
CCAGCCCCCGTATTTATCGGTGACAGCGACGAGCTTCTTGCTGCTTTCTCGCAGCATTTCCTGCATGCCATTGAGGTTCAGCTCGCCTTCTCCGGCGATAGCCATGGCCACAGCTGCGCCGCCGCCGTGGCATACGGATCGGACATCATCGAGAGCGAGGAGATCATCGTCGGACATCGCAGCGTTCTGCAGAAGCGCAACGCTTCTGCATAGGTCCATGTATTCAGTGCAGTAGACGCAGTACTCAAGGTTGGTTTGATCTGTACCGCAGCGATTGCAGCTCATTTCTTGCTCTTTTTCTCGGTAGCCTTGTGAACTTCCGGGCTGGTGTACGGAAGTAGATCGCGCACCATGTTCCAGCGGGCGATGGACTCCGTGATGCCGGCAGCGTTGACGACGAGGTGAGCGTCAAGAGCCTTGCCGTCCCGGAGAGATTCGACGGCGTTGTTGACCCGAACCTGGAGGTTCTTCAGTTCGGACAGAAGAATAGCGGCAACCCGCTCGTGTTCCTTCTGCAGCCGGCTTTTCAGCTGGCCGTATAGCCATTCCTCGTCGGGGCTCACAGCGGCTTACCGCCAAGCTTCAGCATGCGCTGAAGGCTCTTGCCAGGAACCGGCGAGATGTCGACGACGGCCACATCACCATCGCAGGTGGTGACATACAACGGCAGCTTGAGCTGCTGTGCATCGCTGATGGCATGCGCCCATTCACGGTGCGGGACCGTGATGTGCGGCTTGCCTTCTTGGTCGTAGCGATCGACGAAAGAGCCTTCCCGCCCGTTGCGCTTGGTCTGACCGAAGGGGACACCGACAACGGCCGGATCACCGTGACCGGCAATCTTCTTGATGCCGAGGTAATGTTCGTAGACGAGCATGTACGTACAACGGGTGTTGTACCCACGCGGATCGTCACGCTCCCAGTGCATCTGCAGGCGAGGAAGCGGAAGGTCGCTGTACTCCATCTCGCGACCCAAGGACCAGCCGAGGTTGTCGTCCTTCAGCTGCCGCTCGAAATGCTTGGCGTTGTCCTCGGCCTTGAGCGCGCGTTCCTCGCTAGCCTGAAGCTTCTGCTTCAGTTCGTCGATGAGGGTGTTGAGCTGCTCCTCAGTCTTCGGCGTCATGCCTTATCTACAGGCGACTCAGGCGGCTTTTCCATCCCTGGCGGGGTTGTTCCGCCGCACCGCTGGCAGTAGCCGCTGTAGAAGCCAATGCATCCAATGGCTTCGCAAGCCACACGAGCGCCTCTCAGATGCCCGTGGATGTATGCAGAGGTGAAGTCCTTGCACTTCTGGTCGTACTCCTTGAACTGCGCCTGAGAGCCTCCGATCGAGCCCCAGGGGCCACGGAGAACGGGTCCGCCGGTATAGGCGTGGTCGCCGACCATGTACGGCGTGCGGTCCAGGCCGATGATCTCGCGTTCCTTGCGGAGCACGAGCACCACGCATTCAAGGGTCCATTCGGTGACAGCTGCGCTCATGGTCTTTCCATAGGTTGATGCCCCAGTCGCTGACGCACTCACGTGCGTAGTAGAGGCCTTGGTTTTGTTCCTTGGTGTCTTTCAGCTCTTGTTCGAGAACCTTGACCCGTTGGTCCATCTTGGTCACCGCATCATGGTAGCGACCAACCTGAACGATCATGACGATGGTCCAGGTCACGAATGCGAATCCGAAGAAAAAGATGGAGGCCGGAAGCCAGCGGATCCAGTTCGCCACGATCTTGTCGATCGGCGTCTGTGGGTCCCGAATCAACTTGGCGATGGGTGGCTCGTTTTCCTTCATTTCTGAGTAAGTAATCCGATGACGTAGCGATTGGCAAGGCAGCCTGCGCAAAGCGTCGGAGATCCTGGCTTCGCTGCGCAACTGTCGCACTCCACGAACTCGCCGCGAAGGAAGTCAGCGCCTCGACACTCTCCAAGCGACTTGGCAATCATCGAGACCCAGTAGACCTCCTCGTCCCTGGAGTCCGGTCGGTCAGCAGCAACGATTGTGATCTTTGTGGGCATGGGTCTTCTTGGGGAATTTGGAACGAAGCCAGACGAGGCTGAAGCCGACGAACGGCATGCTCATTAACAGAACCTGGGCTTCGTCCCAGCAGAAATGAAAGGGCATTATTTGATCTCCGCCGCAGCCTCAACGAGGTCATGGGCTTCCTGCTTGGATACGACTCGACTTGGGATACAGCCGTGCGGGCACAGCATTCCGTCAGCGACTCCATAGAGCCGACAGATCATTGGCCGTGCCGAATAGATGGTGCAGCGCTGCTTCTTGAGATAGCTGCAGTTCAACTCTTCCGTCGGCCGCAACATTACGTGGTTCTTGTGAATCGGCGCCACGACATCCGGGATGGTCTTTACTCGACGTCCCGTGAGGACAGCGATGGCATCCTTCTCGGCCTTGGAGCACATGATGACGCCGCAGGCATCATGGCAGAGGCCCTTGCACGAGATCGAAGGCAGCTTCGCGTATAGGTCAGCGAGCTTCAGCACCAGCCGAACATCTTCGTGGTGATCTTGTGAAAGGCGTCATAGCGAGCCTCGTAATACTTCTCTTGTTCGAGCTGCTGCTTCTCGGTCAGCTTGTCGTACTTCTTGGGATGCTTCAGAAGAGCGAGCCGCATAGGCTCCAACTTCTTGAACTTGTCCGGTGCAAGCAGCTTGATGACGATATCTGGAACTTCGAGGCCGTTCTTGGCTTTGAGATCCTGACTGCCGCCGGAATCGATGTCTGTTCCGCGATAAGGCTCAAGCAGGATCTTGAGTAGCCTTACCTTGAGAAGACCGGCGTTATATGCCCCCATGACGGTCTCTTCCATGAACCTGTATGCCTGATTGTTACCCACGCTTTTTCCTTTTGCTGACCATCTTGATTTTGACCGGCTCTTCGGTGTGCCGGTCTGCGGAATAGCAGGCGCTGGATAGCCGCTCCCAGCCGATGACCATCATGTCCATGATGGCGCTGAGGTCAGGCCGGTACGTCAGCTTCTGAAATTTCTTCTCAGCCTTGGACTTCATCATCCATGGGTTGAGGTCACGAAGACCGGGTTGAGCGAAGATCGTATGTCCTCGTTCGAGCTTCGTGGTCCCGTCGCTATAGAACACCTCATAAAGGAGATGGACGTGGCAGCCGGCCTTCCCCTTGCTGAGGTACATGCCGATCTCGCGGCGGTCCAGCACTCTGGGTTTACGCTTAGCCACGGAGCCCTGCCTTCCGCAGCACGTCGCTCGCGCGCATGAAGATGCTGGTCACCTGGCTCTCGGTCATGCCCAGCGCCTTCTGGAGGTCTTGCTGCATGACCGTCCACTGGCCTTCGTCGATCGACTGCATGGCCATGATCTCGTAGATCAGACGAGCGAACTGCAGCTCGTTGTTGAACCAGGGGTCGTCCTTACCGTCGCGAATCTCCAGCTTCTGAATGCCGCCAGGCTGGTTTGTCCAGCGGGTGCCATCTGCCTTGAGAGCGCCCTCCTTGGGCTTCAACCGGCGCGGCTTCTTGTTGCGCGCTTGATTGTCGTGGTACTCGGCCTCCTGGCACGTGCTCTTGAGGCACGTCACCGTGGAGCCGGTCTTCAGAGGTTCGCCGCATTGACGACAGCTGGGCATAACCTACCTACAGACCTACTCCTCAACTATTTCATCGAACATGTGGCCGTTGATGCCGCTGTCTTTGAACCAGCGATCTGGCGGTGGGGCCTTGATGCAGACCGGCAGGTCAGACTTCACGCCCTTAGCCAGGTCTTCGAGGGTTATCGATTCATCGCCTGGCCACGGCAATTTGCAGTAGCGACACACCTTTTTTGACATCACCTGCCTACAATCCGCCTAGAACGGGCTTTCACTAAAATCAGACAGGCTGTCGACCGGGCAACGAATCTGGTAGCCGGAGTCGGCGTTGAGATTCTTCGTGCAGCCGACGTCGCCCATCCGGCTAGCCATCACCACGCGCACTCGGTCTCCTTTGGAGACGCCCAGCCAGTCATTTCCTTGGTAGGTGGCGAATAGCTTTGGGTATGGTTCCTTAAGCAGCATCCCATGCGCTGGCATGCGAGCGCGATCAAGGAACTTGCGCAGGCATTCCGGCTGAGACTGGTCTTCGATGTACTCGTCGCAGTGCTTGAACGACTGCGAGATTAGATCGAGCGTAGGGTCCAGTTCTTTGCCGGGTTCGTCGGCCGGCGTTGTCCTTGTGGCCAGAGGATCTCCTCCTTCTGGCACAACGTCCGCCGGGATTAGAAGTGCCACAACTCCGGCGAGACCCTCGCTACGCTGCTTTTTTCTTTTGGTCATCTGGGAAGGCCTGGTGCTGGACGCCGTCCAGGTAAGGCCTCTCGATAACACCGCCGGGCTTGATTTTCGAGCCATTTCCGCCGCTGACCACGTCGACCACTTCCGAGCGTGCAGCCTGTCCGCTCGGATACAGCCTGTGTCCGCCCTCTTGCGCAGCAGTTGCCTGCTTCAAGAAATACGGAACGCCAGCAGCCTCACACTGATCACGCAGCAGCCTGAGCCATCTGTGGTCGCACGCACGCATTCCAGGTCCGCTCTCGCAACCAGCAATGACCCAGCCCAGGCCGTGGTTAAGCTTGATCTTGAGCTGGTACTGGCGCGTGTTGTTGTGCGTGCGGAACTTGCCCGTCGGCTCCATCAGCCACTCGGACAAGTCAACCTGACCGATCAGCGGCTCACAGGACAGGAACCGAACAACAGCCGGCGTCGCCAGCAGGTCGGGAATGCGCTTGTCGGCCGCTTCCTGGTCCTCTACAGACACGCCAAGCCACACGTTCGGCAACGGCCACACGTAGCCGCCCATGTTCGAGTCGGCCTTGGCGAACGCCTTGAGGTCGTCAGGACGGTCCTTGAGCGCTCTATACGCGTATCCGAGCAGCTCTGGCATCGAGAGCCTGCCGGCCCACGCAAACCATTCCTTCATGCGCGCAGAGCGCTTGGTGAGAACCTGGAACGTGTGCTGCTTACAGACCGCCATGATTCCGAAGATGGCGGCGATTTCTTCGTTTGTGAGCTTCTCGAAGAACAAATCGCTCATCGAGTTAACGAAGATTTTCCTCGCTTTGCTCCAGCGGACCGGGTCGATGAGATGCTCGGTGATGAACCGGACTTCACCCGTCCAGCGAGCCCCTTTGGGGGTGCGCTTGACGAGCTGATAGTACGGCTGACCCTCGTCGGAGAAACGGCCAGCCATCGTCTCGGCGTAGCAGTGCCGGCAACCTTCAGAGACACGTGCGCAGCCTCTGATTGGATTCCAAGTAGCTGAGGTCCATGAGATTCCGGTCTTATCGCCCATCTAACTTTCTCCGCTTCACACAAGAGGAACAGTCACAGTCAGGCGGGATTTTGGCTGGACCGTCGCGCCCAAGCAAGAACTTCATGACGGACTCTCGGGATTTCTTGTCCAACGTGTGGAACGTCTTCACAAAGAAATCCTCGACAGCCTTGTCATCCTTCGGGTCGACGTCGCCCCACTTCTGAGCGGCCATGTTGTACCAGTGCATTGCGGTCGGCATTAGAGCTTCAACGCGTCAAGCGCCTCCTGAATCGGACGGTTTGCATCGCTCGCTCCGCAGTTGCACGGAGCGTAGCTCTCTGGATCTTCCATCGGACAGAAGTTGCTATGCCCTCTGCCCCTTGGAGCCTTCTCTAGAGCGATCTTTGCGCGGATGATTTTCTCGATTAGCTGTTCGTATGTGTATTTCTGGTTCATTGGTAAAACAATTTGAAGCGCTCCATGAGCCCAGCAACGCGATCCGGTCCCATCGGGGATAGCGGTTCGTTGCTGCGCGGCGCTTCTCGCTCCCACGGCTTGCCGGTGACCATCAGACTGAGCGATGGAGCGTTGATGGGCCGGACGTAGTGCCATCCGTCGGGCTCGATCATCTCGTAGCAGAAGGCCGTGTTTGCTAGGATCTTACAGGCCACAGGTGGAGGATCTATCCCCTTGCCGTAGCCGATTCCCATCTCGTAGGAGCCTTCAAGAACTCGAATCGCCGACGGCCACGGATGCGGATGGAAGAGCGCTTGTTCGGGCGTACACGGATGGATGCGGTGCAAGTACACGCGATGGTCGCCAAGCTGTCGCCAGAGCCGTTCGACGACAGGCGGGTGGTAGTTGATGTACAGGCTGTGCCAGCCAGGCAGCATCAACAGCGTGTGCATGTCGTCTTCGATTCTGTAGAGCACGTCAAGCATCACTCACCTTCCAGGTGTTTCAGCTCGGCAAGGCGAGCCTCCAATGCTGGGATGCTCGCTGCGAGCCTTTGGGCGTTCTCTAATTGCACTTCGAGACAGCAGCGCTCGCAACGGGGCGTAAACATGCCGTGTACAGCGGCAATGATGCCCTCGTCGGTCCACCAGGCGGTAGCGGGCCGCTTGTTACAACGAGAGCATGTTTGTCCGTTTGGCTTCTCGGTCAGCATCACTTCTGGTCCTGGCGGTTCGCTTCCTGCCCGGCGGCGATGCCTTTGCTGAGCTGCTGTACGAGATACAGGGCGATCGAATCGACGATGTGCTCTTCGATAGACGCACCGAGGGCAGTCCTGAGAGTCGAATGAACTGTCTCTGCTGAGACGACCTGTTCAGCTGAAACGCCAGCTCGTACGCTGTTGACACCAAGCCGGAAAGCAATCATGCCGGCTTCTTTGACGTGCGCTGCCATTCGGACAGCCGGCCCAGGATCTGCTTCGTTTGTGCGCTTGGCATCTTCGCTGGCGTCCTCCTGATCGGTTTGACGATTGATCTGTGCGGCATAGGCTGCACGTCCCTCGGGAGTGATCGCAAAGAACACAATTCCCTCGAAATCATGAAACTCGGCGAACTTCTGCTTGAGAAGTGCGTCTCCCACTGGATTCGGCTTGTAGTTCTCGCGCCGAATGCTGCCGACGATCAGCTGCTTGAGTAGTTCCATCTGTGGCTGGGGGATTCTCATTTTGTCTCGTCCGTTGGTGGGAATTGTTTTCTTGCAACGAACCCTTTTCCGTTGCAGATCTTGCAAGCTGTCTTCTTCGGCACCCAGAGAAAACCACGACCTTCGCAGTTCGAGCACTCCATGAGTCGATCGTCGCCAGGCTTAGCTTCGGTCTTCCTCATAGATAGATGTACTCCTTGCTCTTGTCTCCGTTCGGCCTTCTGCGACCCGTGTACGGGTGTCGCATCCAACCCTCGGGTTCAGAGCTGCCGTCCCAGGCGATCAGGGTAGCGACCGCTACCGCAGGTTCGTCGTATCACCAGCCGTCGTCAACCACTGCACCATCACCGATGATGATGCGGGCTCGTCCGAAGGTTAGTTCAACAACCTCGGCGATTCTGCCGTCGGGCATGATCTTCTTGTAGAGCGTCATTGTGGGAACTTGCACTCGTTGCCCTTACCGTCGCCGTGCCAGTCGTACTTGGGATGGGCCCAGGTTTTACAGACCGGACACTGCCTGAATTGGGCTGCGTTCTTCTCGAATTCTTCTTTGTATAGCTCTTCTAGGCTGTCGATTTGATCGATGAGGTCTCGAAGTGCTGACCGTACGCTGTCAGCATCGCCGTCGATGTAGAGGCAATCGCCGGAGAAGAACGGCTTGGTCTCCTTGCCGTTCTCATCGTGCTCCGGCTGGCTGCTGTCGACCACGAGGCACTCGACGCGCATGCCCTTCCACTTCGGCGGGGCGTCGATGGTGCTGCCATACGGATGGGCGCTGCACGTCGCCTGAGGCTGCTTGCCATGGAACTCGTGGACGATTCTCATCGAGGGCACTATCTCGCTCACAACCCCAATTGTCCAGTGGAGCGCAAGCGTTTGCGCGCTATCCACTCTCGGGCGGGCTGATGACGTTCTCTTCGACGAGCAGCTTGTTTGTGAGGTTGTCGGCACCCTTGAGCAGCCGCTGATGGGTGGCTCGGTATCTCAGGTATTGGTAGCCGGAGTCCCTAAAGTCGGTGGCCCGCCAGAAGAGGCCAAGGACGCCAGCGGTGCCGATCGGAATCGAGCCAACAAGTGGTCCGGCAGCCACGAGCGCACCACACCCAACGATGAACAGTGCATTGAACGCCAGCGCAAGACGCGCAAGGCTGAGCTGGCGCTGTACTTGTTCGATTCGGACCAGCTTGCGTTCGAGTTTCTCGTCGGTGGTCGGCTGAGATCTTACCTTGGCTAACGCTTTGGTAAACCTACCCTTGGCATCTCGACGCATCTTACCCATCAGCCTATCGGATCTGGCCTATGATAGTCCATCGAACGCTGCTGCGCCTCGTGGAGCTTATTCTCCTCCTCGGCGAGGTTCTCGCTGAACTCGGCGGCGATTTCAATGTGGCGCATGGCAGTGGCCATACAGCTTTCGAGCTTCTCGTCGTCGGTGAACTCCGGCCCGTTGCTGGTGACGGGTCCGTGGAAGATCTGGCGCTGCTTGTAGTGGCCGCTCTGAGCAGAGGCAAGCCACCACTGTGCTCGCAGCATCGAGAGCTGAATTTGACGCCGACAGTATTCGAGGTTCTTCACAGGTCTATCTACAGGCCGGGTTGACGAGGTTTACGCCCTTCTTGCCGCGTTCCTTCTTGGAAACCTTCTGGAGGTGCTGGAAGCGCGGCTTCGGGTTCTCGATGAAGTTGCGAAGGTCCCGAACGACTCGGTCACGCTCGACGATCAGAGCCTGGATGGTGGCCATGTCGTTGAGCTGGTCCCGCTGCCAAATGCCCTGAGGGTTCATCTGGTTCGGGTTGTTCTTGATGTGCTCGACGATGTTCTCCCAGGCACGCTTGGCCTCATTCAGGTGGTATTCCTGAAGCGACAGGAAGTCTTCGAGCAACCTCTTGGACTCGGCGCGCATTACTCTTCCACGCGCTCGTAGACCAGATCGTCATCCGCCTCGATGGTGAGCCGGGTGCTGTACTTGTGCTCTGGCTGGTCGATCGTGTACTTCCACGGCGGGATACTGCGCTCCTCTTCGACCATGGACACGGAGAAGCTCCAGGTGCCGTCGTAGAAGGCGTAGACGAAGCACACACGCGAACCGCCGATGTTCGACACTTTGATCTTGGTTGGCTTCTCGTCGGAGCCGTAGGAGCCAAGCTCGTCATCATCGTCGCGTACGGAGTCGCCACGAGCATCGCAATATTCGACCGTTTTCACACGGTGAACGCTGATGATGTCGTCGGAGTGTCCGGTGAATTCCAGCCTGCAGCTTGATCCGCTCATGTTTCGCACCATTCTGGACGCCCGCAAAACGGGCAAACGGGTTCTCTGAATCCTGCCTTTCGCCACCAGGCAGGGAAGTTCCTTCCCTGTTCTCTCCAAGTTCCCCGCCATTGTCCACACGGGCAGCGGGTCGGCGTGTTGTGTCCGCAGAGGCAGTTCGCAGGAAGGCAGGAATGCGCGATTTTGTACAGAAGGTCGTCTGGAATCTCAGAACGCTTGCAGATGCGTTCCGCCATACCGGGGAACAGCTGCTTATACTGCTCAGCGACCTCTTCCCAGGTCACTTTGTAACTCGACGGATGCCATCCATCACGAACCGAACCTCATCCCAATCCAGGTCCGTCGGGTTACTGAACCAGTTCTCGGCAACGGCTTTCAGATCGGCCAGGGAGTCGATGGGCTTCCACTGGGCACCTGGCGCGCGGGGAGATGGAGGCTTTGGGCGTTCGGACATGTCTGGCATTGTTTTTTCTTCGCGTGGCTGCGGAAACTTGAACCACTTTGAACAAGAAGGACACAGCGCTTCTGGTCCGTTGTAACCAGTGTCCGGGTTGAGGCCTGACACCACAGAGCAGTCGTTTTCTTTATGGCAACGTGGACATGTCGCTCTCATCCAGTCGCCATATCACAAGATCCCAATGAACTCCTCGGCGTGCTTCTTGTTCTTGAACAGGAAGAACGGACTTTCCGCGAGAGCCCACCAGGCATCGTACAGGTTGAAGTTTTTGCCCTTCACGGGATGGTAGCTCTCGTAGATGTATGTGATCTCTTTGAACTTGAACTTGCGCTCGCTCCAGGTCTCCTTGAGCTGGTCCTCAAAGACCTGAGTGGCGATGCCGATCATGTCGGGTGCGCCGTAGAAGTACGCGGTGTCCTTGCCGACGGTGATCGACCGGACCTTCCACTCGTCGCTCTTGTTCGCGCGCATCGCCTTGAGCGCCTTGGGAATGGTCCCGAACTCGAACTCGGAGCTACCCATGTAGTCCAGCTCGAAGATTCGATCGAAGCCCTTTTGGTGCTCTGCGACCTGGGACCGGCGGCGAACGCGCTGAATCAGGTAGGGGATTCCGTCGGCCATGCTGTACCTACAGTTGAGGCCGACAGTTCTTTCAGAAAAACAGTCGATAGGCTACGGGCAGGGCGCTGATCAGAACGGCAGCCACTGATAAGACACGGAGCATGCTGATGTTCTTGATTTCAGCCAGTTCGGCGCACGTCCAAGCGTCGTTTCTTCGCTCTGGCCCGTAGAAGATGCCGACCGTGTTGAATGAGAAGTCCATGAGCGCCGCAATCTGCCAGGCCTGCAGAATGGTGTTCGCCCAGGCGTTGGCCGGCTGCACGGCGACTGTGACCGCAATGATCAACAGGTCGACGATCCGTGGCGCTGCCGAGATGACCAGACGAAGCTTCTGAGGCAGAAGCGTTTGGCACTGCCACGTCGAGAAGGCCATGTACCAGCGTCCATTCTCGAACTTTGGCCACGGGTAGATCTTTACCTTGCATCCCTTAAACAACGGGATGAGGGCGTGGCTGCTTTCGTGGACGACGTTTTGTAGAAACCAGACGACTGGGATAATCGCAAGCCCGAACCAGAGGATGATGTTGTGCATCCCCGGAGGGTATCAGATCAGTCCCAATAGGCGGTGCAGCTGTTGTAGTCCGGGTATCCGTTATCGACGAGCCACTGAGCGCACTTGGCGCGCAGTTCCTTCTCGACTTCCTCACTGGCCGAATAATCCCGGCGCCCATCCTTCTTGGGCATCGGGGCCTCGACGCTGAACACAGCCTTCTTGGCGTCCCGAACCTGCATTTCGATGAGGTCGTCGGTGTCCTTGCGCTCGTAGTTGCGCTCGATCGTGAACCGACGAACCGGGTGGATGTTCGCATCGCGGTCGTAGAATGCCGCCTTGTAGAAGAAGCTGGCGCGGACACGGCCCTTGTTGTCGACCACGTTGTTCCACATCGAATGGTCGGTGGCGACTTTCTTCCAGCCCTTGGGCAGCTCGACGAACGTGAACAGGCTGTCCTTGGTCGGAAGGTCATCGCGGATCTTGATGCCCATCGCTTCCCAGACGGGACGATCAGCGCCCAGAAGGCCACGGGTAGGCAGCTGGTCCGAGTTGACGGCGTCTTGCTGACCACGTGCTTCCTGCGCCTGGATCATTGGTCCGGCGCCACCACGCGCCATGGCGTCGAGAAGAACGAAGGCAGGGTCAGTCTTGCTGGTATCTGGAACTTTCTTCACACAATCCTCTTTTTGATGGCGTATTCGAATTCGAGCTTCATCGCCAGCTCCGTGACGATGACATCCAGCTCGTCTGGGTTGTTCAAGTCGAAGTCAGTGCGGTTCTTCAACACCCCACGGATTGTGTCGTAGAAACCAGCCCGGTCTTTGAGCTTCACGTTCTATCTACAGTGCGGCTAGTCGCCTGTTTCAGGCTTTACGACTTCGCAGTATTCATCTAGGAATTCCTGGTCATACGAGCTAACTGGCGTGTTGTTGTCCCAACGGACGCAAATGTCGCCTGGTAGCTTGAAGTTGGGAACGACGGTGCCGTAGACGAGCTTGTCGCCATAGTCCTTGCTGCGCTTGAACAGCAGGCGAGCGCCGACTGGGTACTTCTCATCGGTCACGCTGCACCAGCTTGAACTCAGTCTCGGAGAGACACGGGTTGACCTCGTTCAAGATCTGCTGAACCGTGAAGCACATGCCACGATGGCCGCCACGGGCGTCCTTGATGGCCTTCGCAAGGTCGAATGCAGCTCCGAATACGGCGTCGATCAGTCTGCCTTCAGCGGCGGCGTCGTGTGGTCCAGAACTCATTTCTTTTTGTTCCTTTTGTCCTTCTTGCAGGCTTCAACGGCTTGGTCGTGTGTTCCGAACTCGCCGATAAAGCGTCCGCGCACCGTTCTGGCGCTGTACCAGCGGTCTGGCGAATCGTAGCCACGTATCTCGTGGTACGAGATCTTGTAGCCCTTTGGGGCGCTACAATCGGTCGTTTCTTCCCAGGTCATCCTAGTACTTGATGAGGCTGGCAACCTTGTAGTCGCTCAGCGGCTTGCGCCCGTTGAGAGCCTGAATCTCGACTACAAAGACGACGCCCGCCACCTTGCCGCCGAGACGCTCCACGAGCCGGCAAGCAGCTGCAGCGGTACCACCAGTGGCAAGCACATCGTCCACGACCACGTAATTGGCACCAGGACGAACGATATCAGCGCCGACCTCAATGGTCGCCGTGCCGTATTCCAGGGCATAGGACTCGCTCTCTATCTTGCCAGGGGTTTTGCCCGCTTTGCGCAGCATCACCTTGCCGGACTTGGCAGCCTGAGCCAGGGCAGCGCTGAAGATGAAACCGCGCGATTCGATGCCGACGAAGGCGTGTGGATTGCCAGACCACTGCAGCATCAGCTCGATGGTGCGATTGAAGAATGCGCCGTCCTCTAGAAGCGGCTGGATGTTGCGGAACAGGACGCCCTTGACCGGGAAATCCTGGTGGTCCGTGATGAGCGCGCGGATATTGTGGTCGTCTTCTGGATGGAGCTTCATGTTGTCCTACTTGACGGGGACTGGGCCGCCGACGATTTCGAAGTACTTGAGGTCGCCGATCGCCTTCTGCACCTTGGCCAGGTCGCCTTCGAGCTTGCGCTTGGCGTCGGTCATTTGCATTTGCACCTTGGCGGATTCTCCAAGCTGCTTCGTGCGCGTGTCGGCTTCCTCTTTGTACGTATCGCGCTCTTTGCGAACCTTGTCGAACTCGGCCAGGTTCTCTTTGTGCTTCTCGTTGGTGTTCTTGATGATGTTCTCCAGCTGGATTTCGCGAGATTCGATATCGCCATCCTTCCAGAGCAGGAACATCGGCTCGCGAACGATCACGGGAGATTCCACCGGAACTGTCATGCCGGACTGGTAGCTGCTGTACCCGCTGTTGTTGGGGTTGTTGTTCACCACCTGAGCCGGGGCCGAGTGATGGTGGTTCGTGGCCTTGTCCTGGCTGAGGATTTCCTTCAGCTCCCAGCCTGACCGTGTGAGGTTTTCTAGCTCGTGAGGTGAGCAGCACTTATAGATCTTCACTTGGGCCTCATGTGCGGATTGATGGCGCGGAGCTTGTCCAGAAACTCGTTGTCGGCGAACTTCGGATCACGTGCGGAGATGTACACGCCGGTTTGGGTGTCTAGGTAGCCCCACTCGTTGTTTGGCGCTGCCTTTCCGCAGGTCAAACGAGTGACGGTCTTGGGCTGCACGTCATGAACGACGTGGAAGACGTTCGCGGGCATGTCGTTGATGTCGCCAGCCCGATAGGTCTTCGTTTCGGTTTTGACCACCCTGCCAGCGTGCGGGAAATGGGTCTCTTCCGCAGTTTCCTCGACCCAGTAGCGAGTCTCGCTGTAGCCGCCGCTGAGGATTTCCGACTTGAACGGCCACGGGTGGTTGTGGGGCTCCGGGCGCGGGTCGTCGGAGTGCCACCACAAGATCTTGACGGTCTTGTCTGGCGTGCGCTCGATGGCCAGCTCGGTCTTGTAGGCGCCGCCCTTCCCGTCAGGGATGTGGATCGGCGGGCTTTCGAGCTGTGCGGATTGGAGCGGCTGTCCGCCAGTGGTTGTAGCTACCTTTTCCATGGTCCGACTCCTCTGATGTCGCGCAGGATGAGAAACAGGAACGTCCAGACCTTGTATTCAGATCCAATGCACAGCGAGAACTTGCGCTTGTCCTGGCTGTACGGTCCGAACTGAAGCTCCTCGGGGAATCCTTGGAAGAAGCAGTAGCCCCAGGAGCGGCCTGCCTTCCAGGGCTCGCTCTCGAAGCGCTTCTTGTCGCTGTCCGAGAAATCCAGCTCGAAGCCACTGAGATCTGTCTCGATGGGCTTCTCGGAGACCACGGAGACGTTCCAGTCATGGTAGTTGTCGCGGAGGACGATCTGGATGCCAAGATCTGGCCGCTCCAACGAATACACCGGAAGATTCACGCTCTTTGAGCTGTGCTCGCCGACAACAAAACAGCTCACCCTACAGTCGGTGCGCTCGGATTCGTTTTCCCGCTTGTCGTACGGGATGTCCGCCCAGAGCATGCCGCAAAGGTCGTCGCGCACGAAGTGAAGCTGATGCAGCGATGGCTCCCCACGACTATTGACGGGGACGAAGCGGCGGTTGGTGTTGTCAGGATCTTTAAGCCACTTATCATACCAACCCTGCAGATGGATTTTCATCGAAATTCCTCCCTCGGCTTAGACGGTTTCCGGTCCGCCCACTCTTGGTCGTCCCAGTCGGGTAGATTGATTTCTAGCGATGGGTCTCTCTCCCATTCGGAATCGTATCGGCGCCAGTACTCGATCACTCGCCAGTCGATGCAGTTCATCGTGGAACCTGCATGATCGGTCTCAACGTGGCTGGGCGGATCTCCGTAGTGCAGGTGACCTTCACGAATCGAGTGCGCAAGGGTCATGGGCTCGTTGCCCATCAGCTGAGCCCGCACCATGTCCATCGAATCGAGCGTGAAAGAAACCAACCAGGTCTGGTCGCATCCCTGGCAGCCGATTTCCACCAGTGCAACCTCATTTGCGTAGATGCTCGGGGCATTTTTAGGATGGAACTTGCCGTAGCGAGGGACGCCGTTGTCGTCGTACCAGGTCGGCTCCTCCGCAATCCGGCTGCGGATATCTGAATACTCTGGCGTCATCTTCTCTGCTTTGGGCGCTCGCACGGACAGACCGGACCGATGAAGCTACGCCGGCAGTACCGACACGGCTTCCAACTCGTGGCCCAGGCCATGAACTCTTCGTCGGAGATGATTTTCTTGTAGGCCATTACTCAGTGACCCTCCGTTGACAGTGCCTACACACAAGGCCGTTAATTGTACAGCTCAGGCATGTGAAGGCACCGCAGTACTCGCATTTGTGCGGCTCCCTGCCGCAAGCGGTGCATTCGTAGTGAGCCGGTATAGGATAACGGCGTTCCCCGTCCGGCTTCACCTTGCGCTTGAACCGCTGACGCTGCATCAGTACGAGTTGTAGAAGCGGATGACTGTGACGTCGGGCGGAAGCTTCTTAATGTCGACCTCGAAGCCATCCCGCATATCGTCGCTGTACTTCTTGGTGCAGGGATGCTTCTCAATGGCGACTTCGACACCACGGTCATCAGGCGGCCCGTTGCTGAAGAAATCCTCGACATCCTCGGGCGGATTGATGCCAGCAGCATGACAGGCGTCGTAGACGGCCTTCATCTTCTTCCACTTGTCGTCGGGCGGCTTGAAGCCGAGGACGTGCGTACTCATGCTCATGATGTTCTCCTAGTGCCAGTGCAGGATGATCTTGGTATCTGGCGGCAGCGACCTGAGATAGGCAGCTGCGCCAGCTTGAGGCTTGAAACGTTCAAGAACGGCAGCGAGGCGCTCGGCAGTGACCCAGGTGTAGTCGCCGCCGTACGGATCCTTCTTTAGCTGCTTGCCGTCAGGCGTGAGGTTGGCAGCGAGAACATCCGAGCCCTCCGGGATTTTCTCTGGCTTCAGCTCGTCGATAGCTTCCCAGCACAGGCTTTGGCGCCCGAGTGCGAGCTGCGTCTTGCACATGGCGTCCCACTTGCCATCTCGAACGTGGAAGTGGGAAACCGGCAGAAGCGTCAGATCGACGCCCATTAGCGCCTCCGATCCTGGAGCTGCGCGAGCGCCTTGGTTGCGACGGTCTTTGCCTTGTTGATGGCCGTCTGGATGTCGTCGTCCTTGGTCGCCGTGGAATCGGCGTGGTACTCGACCATCACGTAGCCGTGCATGACCTGGTTGTCGACCTGAGCGCGCCAGCCGATCATGACGGGCATGTGGGGCTCCTGGTAGCCGCCGCACCAGCGGTCCACGCGGGCCAGCTCGGTGTTCATGCCGTCGAGCTTGACGTAGTTGGACGGGTGGCTGTTGTCCGTCTGCCAGTCCGTGACCATCCCCTTGAGCCGTGCCTGAATGCTCGCAATCGTTTCCGCCATGCCCTAACTACAACCCAGCTCTATCCCTTTTTCACAGCGTCCTGGTGTCAATGAACCAAGTGATGAGAAACGACAGCGTTTTCTCGTAGTCGGTCCTGACGGGATTCCACTTGCGATGGGTGTGCGGGTGGCAGTGGATGCGGCCAATGATCATTGGGTCGCCGCGACGAGCCTTACGACGACCTGGAACGCAACCCATATCGTCGAAGATCAGGCTGTCCATCGCCTGCTTGGTCGCCATCATGATCTCAGGCTTGACCATCTTGAACGGGAACTCGACGATGTCGTGCTTCGTGGTCCACGCCTGCTGCAGGTAGTGCTGCTGGCCCTGCTTGTCGACAGCGCCAGTGATCTTCCTCTGCTCGTAGTCGGCCGTGGCATTGACGAACTGCCCCTCGCCCTGAGGCGGACATTCGCTGGCCTGGTCGCTGGGGATCACAGTGCCGTGAATGGCGTCCTGAGAAACCCAGTTACGGTCAGGACGGCCCTTATCTGTGCGGATGGCGAAGATGTCGATGTCGTCGAAGTTTGGGATGATCGTGTACCCCAATTCTAGAGCGCACTTGAGCTTCTCGTAGAACTGGTACTGCTCGACGCAGCGGTTGACGATCTTGGAGAACGCAGAAGACTTCCACTTGTTCTTCTTGGCGGTCTCCAGGTTGTCCCAAGCCTCTTTGCGCTCGGCAGAGATGACTTCGAGCTTCTTGTCGACCCAGCTGACGAGCTGAGCCTGAGCGACCTGCATCTGCTGCGGATTGCTCGCAACAGCAATCAGGTGCTTTTCGGGTTCGCCAGGTTGTGCGTCATCGGTCATGGTGCGTCCAATCGCTGACGATACTGTCGAATTTGACCGTAATTGTCTTGCCGTTTTTGGTGTTCTTCATCAGGTAGAACACCGGACGCGCACCGTTCGGAACGGATTTCCAGCCGACACAGGCGTACTGCACACGCCGGCTTCCTCGACGAGCCCAGACGCCGTCCTTGGTGGCCAGCTCTTGGGTGTACGCCTCAGCGCGGTCTTTGGGCTTTGGGCCATTGATCACGACCTTGCCGGAGCCTTTGATCACCTGCGTATAGCCGTTCTTCGAGTGACCGTTCTTTGGCGACCCGTGAACTTCGAGCGGCTTGGGTGGTTCGATGGACGGCATGGTGGCCTTGGCTTCGTTGCCGTCCCACGAGAGTCGGCCGACAGCAATCGCCTTCGGCATGTCGGAGATGATCTCAGCGGCGTATTTCCACGCCAGCGCTGTGACCTCAACCCGGAAGGCGATTGATAACTGTTCCATGCTCACCACGTACTTGTCGATGAGCCTGTTCGCCTCGTCCATCATCCTCTTGGTCGACATGTCGGCTACTCCTGGATCCAGGCCTTGTCTTTTTTTGCTTGCTCCGTGATCTCTTTGACGAGGTCACGAAGCAGCTTCGCAGTGGAGTCTTGGTCTTTGACGTACGCTTCGCCGGCTCGCTTCTTCAGCTCGGCCATGACCCATTTGAAGCCAAGGTCGAAGCCTTCCTTGCGGCCCTTGTCCCATTCGCGAGACAGACAGGCGTCGCAGCGAAGCTTGCGTTCGTGCTCGCACGGATCGAACTGTTCGTCTAGTTCTTCCAGCTCTTCGGAGCTGAAAAGCGGCTGCAAATCGGCGATGTGGTCTTCTTTACGCTTCGGCAATTTGCCGCTCCTGAGCGACGATGATGCACGGATCGTCGAGCTGGTGACCAGGCTTGCGCAGCTCGATCTGCCAATCCCTGGGAATTGGAATGGTGTCGGTTGGTTCGCCTGTGAAGCCGAAGAGGCCGGCGATCAGTAGAACCGACTGAGGCGAGGGGTAGTCCTTGGGCGTGCTGATGGACAGGTGCCGGTAGTAGATCGACTTGCTCGGTCCCAGCGTATAGCTGAACACACAGCGGTATCCATCAGGGATGACCAGCTGCAGGTTCGCGTTGTTGCCAGGAATGCGGTCCATCCAACCATCGGACTTGTCCGTTGGGTCGAACCGATTGTCTTCAGCGTAATCCAGGATGGCGCCGATGCGCTCCTTGACCACCTCGTCGATGATGAGGAAGCGCTTCACTTGGTGATGTTGAGCAGGCGGCAGCGACCAGCGATGACAGCTGACCGAGCCTCCTTGTTGGTGAGCGCAAAGAAGGCGAAGCGAGGCCACGAGCGAAACTGCACCATCTTCGATGGTGAGACGCCTGGCGGCTTCGAGACGTCCGTGGCGTAGTGCAGGACGTACTTGGTCTTTGGGTCAAGCTCGTCGGTCATGGCTTGGTCTTCTCTAGTCCTCTACAAATGGCCCGCTTGATTCTTTCATCGGCAAGCGATTCAGCGTGCGCTCTCAGCTCGCTCTCGGTCACCGGAACGCCGTAAAGACGCATAGTTCCGCCGGCTTCCTCGACGAGGATGCACAACGCTTTAATGGGGTCCGTCTTGATGAGGACGTCCATCTCCTCGTCAGACAGCTTTGCCACGCTTCTTCGCTACGGCCTTGGGAAGTGTCGGCTTCTCAGGCTTCTTTTTCTCGGAGGTTTGGCCACGAGCAAGTTTGACGGCGTCCTTGTGGCCGGACTTGGCGTCGCGTTCTGACGTGTAACGCTTGCACCACTCGTCGTATGGGCCGCCGAAGATCATCGTCTCCCAGAGCACAGGCTTGCCCTTGCCTGTGAAGTTGTGGTCGATTCCGAGGAAGACGGTGGAGACGCGGACCTTCCGGCCGATCTGTGTTTCAGCAACGCTTCGGTCGGTATTTTCGAACCACGCTGCAAACTGGAAGATGTCCACGACCTTCTGCGGTCGTCCCCACTTGTTGAGAATGTAGTTTCGGCTCATGGATACACCGTGAATCTGATCATGCAGGTTTGCTTGTTCAGGTAATTGGCCATGCGGTACAGAAAGAGAGGATCTCCGAGCGGCGTAAACCTGGGGTATGCCTCGCCCGGATGTGTGTCCCAGACCATTTCATGCAGGCCACCGCTGTCGACGTGCCGCTTGAGGTCTTTCACCATCCCAGAGTCGCCCACGACTGTGCCGTCCTCGAACAACGTAACGAGCAGCTTAAGCTCTGGATTTCGGCACTCCATGCGGTTCATGGATCCTCGTAGACGATGTGTTTCTCTAACTTTCGGTTCATTTCTTCGACGACAGCATCCGGATCTTTACCGTTTAGCTCGATACGAGCCCTACATTGGTCGCATGGGCCAAGAAAGCGAATGCAGTCCTCATGGTCGTCGAGCTTCCAGCCGCGCGCGATCCAACGAAGCCGAAGCCAGCGGAAGACCGTCATGGAAAGTTGCCCTCGATGCGCGTTAGATCTCCCGCAACCACACGTTCGCCGATGCAGTTATCGCAGACCGGATCTGCAGCGGCCTTTGGTGGGTTTTGGACCCAGCGCCACAACGTGCAGTCGTCGTTAGATCCGTAGTGGGCATTGGCCATCCATTCGCCAACCGTGGAAATGACGCCTTTCTCGGCAAGGCGCAACCGAGTCTCCTCAGTAACCTGCCAGACGTTCGTGGCGCAGCTATCTCCAAGCGTTTCATCGCCATCCATGACGCTGCGATGCTTGTTGTTGCACCACTGGCACACGACGGGCCGTTCGAAGCGGCTGTTGTCCTCGGCGATCACTTGAACTCCTGAAGCAGCTCTTCGATCTCTTCGATTTCATCAACAGCCGAAGTCCAACGTTTGCCGTAGACCGGAACTTTGTCGATGATCGCTTGCTGTTCTTCGGCCTTTTTCTGCAAATAGGAGCGCACAAGCTTGAAGCCTGCCTTTGTCAGCTGCTTGTGCTTCTTCCTTTTGACCCAGATGACATAGAGGCCGCACGTCTGGCACCGAATCTGCCGGTGCGTCTTGCTCTTTTCCTCGGCAAAAGCATGCCACTGAAGGTAGCCCTCTGGCTCCTTCGAGTGTTTGCTGCGCGCTGGACAAGTATCCTTGTCGTACAGCGACTCCTTGAGCTTCTTCCGCATCCGTGAACCAGATGCGTGCAACATTCTCGGCTAATTGTCTAGGTCTGCTTGATGGACACAGCCGGAGGAGCCGGCTCCCAGAACTTTAGGCAGTCTTTAAGCGGCAGATACTGCATGGCAATTCCGCGCTCCTTGGCTATCGCCTCGACGTCGACGCTGGTTCCACCGATGTACTCGGTGCCGTAGACCACCCGGCAGATGCCGACCTGCGCCACCCTCTTGAGGCAGTTGTAACAGGTGCTGGCCGTCGTGTAGAGCGTGCCTCCCAGGAGTGGAACGCCGTGCTTTGCAGCTGTGACGATGGCGTTTTCTTCGGAGTGGATAGTACGGACGCAGCTCTGCCGGCCGTTGATCTCCATCATCTCGTGGCCAACCTCGTCGCAGCTTGGCCAGCCGCTGGGAGCACCACCGTAGCCAGTGGAGAGAATTCTCTTGTCGGCTGATACGACGATGGCGCCAATGCGAGCACGGTCGCAGGACATCCGCAGCGAAACGGCATCCGCAATGATCATGAAGTAGCTATCCCAGTCAGGTCTCGTCATCGATGATGTCCTTGATCGTTACCGTGCCGTAGTAGTCGGTTCTCAGAACTGCCTCTGCATAGCGCGTAGTAAGACCAGGCCGGTTCTTGATAGCCTCGTCGATGGCTCGCTTCAACTCAGCGTCGTGGCAGTCGTAGCACTCCAGGACGCGACCTATGACCTTGTTCTCAGGATAGAGAACCTGATCGTAGATGACAAAATTAGGCCCTTTGCACTTCGGGCATTCCGTCGGGTCGGCCATTTAGTCTACGAAGGTAACACGGTCAGGCTGCTGATCGATCATTGTCAGCACGCGCATGATGATGCCTTCGCGTAGTCCCCGGTTTCCACAGTTGTGGTTGGAACCCCAGATGTCCTCGCCCAGCTCGACGCCAATGGTGATCTTGTAGACGTCGTGCTGTTCGGGCGGTGCTGTGTCCTTGCCGGTTCCGACTTGAGCATGGAGGTAGTCTTCAAGAAGGTCGATGACCTTCTCATGCTTGGCGTTGGTCTTGATCTGGACCTTGTCCGCCTTCATGTCGAATTCCATCTCGATCACGATGTCTGGCTTCACGGGATAGCGGTCGCCTTGTAGTTGTTCGAGTCGATGGCGATGTGGTGCAGGTACTGACCAATCCGCTCCCACTTGCGGTTCCTACCGAAATTGATCTCGGTTTGACTGATGACGCCAAGCTGGACCATCATTTCGGATACGGCGATGAGCTGGCCGATTTCCTTGGCGATCTCAACACGGTTCAGCTCTGCGTATTGGATCAGTGGATGCTTGGAGTCGATGCCGTGCCGCATCGCCTTCATGATGATTTGCACGATTTCCCCGGACTCCTCTGCGGCACAGCAAAGGATTTCGTGCTCGTGGGGAGCGAGTTTCGCGAATTGGGACATTACTCAGTCTCACCGCGAAACTCGCCAAAAACGCTCGCCTGTCGATCGGGAAGCTCTTCGAGCGTCTTAATCATGGTGGCCGCATCCCATTTGCTGAATGGGTTTGGCCATTGGCCGTGCCGGTTGATGGGCTTCCCCTTCTGCTGGCACAGCTTGAAGATGATGTCCTTCTGCTCCTCAGTCGCAGCTTCGTTCATGAATTCGAAGCCCTTGACCGGAAAGTCCTCGTGTTCCATACCGCAAATGGGTACGAGGAGCAGGCGTAAATGTCAAACGCGGACTACTTCGCGTCTGCCTGAGGAATGCTCTGCTGTACGGCCGGGAACTCCTTCTGGTAGTCCTCGATCGTAAGGAACCGAGCAACTTTCTTCCCGAGCCGTCCCTTGTGGACGAACTGCGCCCACGTCTTCTTGCCGATGAACTCCTTCGGGTCGCCGATGCTCAGGTTCTCGACGAGGTACGAGAGCATCTCGGCGGCTTCGGAAGAGGCCTCGGGGTCCTCGGTGGTGACGAAGACGTACGGGTTACCCTTCCACTGGCAGGTGCCTTCCAGCCTCGTCTTGGTTTCGCTGCCCTTGCCCTGTCTCACCGACGTGAACTCGACCATGACCCATCCGCCATCTTCGATGACGTCGGCGATGTTCTGCCGGCCTTTGGTGAAGTTCCACAACTCCTTCTCGGTCGGTGGAACGACCGCAGCAGGAGGAGCCTTGACCTCAACGAGCTTCGGAGCAGGCGTGTTCTCCTTGAGTCCGGTCAGTACAGCCTCGACATCAACTGCGTTGATCCGGTGAGCAGCCGAGTGGGCGTGTCGCTCAGGAATGCCGAAGCGCTCGAAGGTCTTGAACAATTCGATTCTCAGATCCGTCATCTCTTGCGTAGCCATTTTAGTGGCCTCCTATGCCCCTTGTTGGGCGCATCGTTGATACGCTCCCCCTCTGACAAATGTCTAGATCTGGTCAGCAAACATTCAACATGAAAGCGAAAAGGGCCATCGCAATCATCCATGCGATGGCCCAGCGGCGAGCAAACGACTTGTCGTGCTCGTGGAGCATCAGATCGGCGCGCTGACGACAGCCCAGAAGTCAGAGCACAGGTTCGTGTTCTGGACGTAGTCGTACGACATCCAAAAGTATCCCTGAAGACCCCAGCTGGGACCCCACGAGTTGCGAACCAGGAACATCTTCTTCGTGTCGTCATAGCCGACGAGCACCACGGCGTGGCCGCCTTCCTGCTGTTCGGTTGCCGTTGGGAGATGGAGAACTCCCTTCGTGGCCATGTCCTGGCTCATGAAGTAGCTGTAGACGGTGAAGCCGAACTCAATCAGGTAACCCTGCGCGAGCGTCGCCTTCATCGTGGCCAGGTCACCGTCGGCGATCGAGTGGTAGCTCGTCACCTTGTGGCCGGCAGCAGCTGTCCAGATCGCTTGTGGCGGGTTCTGGGTGAACTTGCTGACGTCGTACGGGTATGCAGCCTCGTCGGCCACGCCGTACGTCACGCCGCATTTGATGGCGTCACGGATTGACGCGCCAGAGTCCTCGCCCGTGGTGCCTTCGATCTTGCGCGTGCCGTAGTACTCGAAGAGACGGCTGACCCGCTCCAATGTGGCCGGCTTCGGCGGAGTGGGCGTTGGCGTAGGAGTCGGGGTAGGAGCAGGAGCTGATGGCGTCACCGCTACATGAAAACCAACCACGCCGTTGACGTTGGTGATGCTCGAAACAGCGACAGCCGGAGCGCCGGTTGGCGAAACCACCGCCTTTGCGTTACCGCCGAGTCTCTTGATCTCGTTGCTCTCAATGAGAGCAGAGAATGCGTTGGCCGTGCAGCTGCCAAGATCACCCTGGTCGACGATCGGACTGCAGATGTTTCGGTTGTCCCAGCTTGGTGGCGTTGCGGTGAACGCGCTGTGGAACTTGAGGCGGTAGGCCTCGTCCCGTGAGTCGTTCATCTGCTTCTTCCACCCCGCCATGTGGCGAACGTGGACTGATCCGTCGGCGTGGTGAGCGTTCTTGTGCATGCTATCCCCTTTGGGGCATAGCTTATCCACGCATGCAGATCCAAAATCAAGATCTTTGGATCTACTTAACAGTCGCTTATTGGCGCTGTCCTCGAATCAGATCTGCTAGAGCAACCTCTTCCGCTGTTGGTGGACGATTGATTTCCGCCAAGTTTACGCGAAGTCCGTTCCAATGCTCTGGGCAGCGCACGTTGACGAGCCTGCCGTTACTGTCGAACTCGTGGCCATTGACGACGATGGGTCCAGGACGAATGCATCCACCTCTGTACTCATAGTCGTACGCAACAACAGGACGTCCGCAGATTTGGCAGACGCCACGCGACGGTCTCTTATTGGGCCCGTGCATTGATTTTCTCCATCCTGCAACCCTCACCGATTCCAGGATCTCCAGGCTGGATTTTGTAGATGGGCGTGTACTCGACTTCGCAGATCTGGATGTCCTCGCAGCCTTCGTCGAGCAGCTGTAGGGCGATGGTCTTAGCGCTTAGTTCATTGAGCGAATCAAAGCGATAGACGAGCGGAGAGGTGGTCTTGTCGCCATCCGAGTCTATGTACGTGACGATGTAGCCCTTCATTTAAGGCCGTGCATCCGACGGCTGGTCCAGTCGTGGAACCGGAAGAAAAACCGCACAGGAATGAAGGCGATCAGCGGATGAGCTACCGCATTGTGCAGAACCCACCAGAACGTGTGCCGTGCCCACGGCGTCTTGGCTCGACGGTCGGCGTAGCGCTTCCCTGATCCATCCTCCGGCGTCTTGAAGCCGAACTCCTGCTGGAGTGGATGAGCCACAGGCGCAGGCGGCGTATCGTCTTTGACGACGCGGAGCGGCACCTTATTGAAAGGGAACTCTGACCTCGGCTCCGACTTGGGCAGGGCGCATTTGCCGTCAGGACAACGCCAACCGCCTCCAATCGGCTTGCCATCTGTGCCCGTCATACGGACCATGCCCATCCGGTAGTCTTCCTTGCCGCAGAGAGCGCAGGCCACTTCCGTGAAGTCCATCAGTTCATCCCCATCTGGTTAGTCATCCCGAAAGCGCGCTCGATGGTGAGCAGCTCCCAGACCTTGTCGAGCTGCTTCTTGATCTTGACGTTCTCTTCCCACTCGAACTCGAAAATTGTTCCAAGTTCTGGGTACTGATCAAGCAGATGAACGCTCTGTTTCCAGGCGAAGTACGTCTTGTACGCTTGGATTTCCCACTTCAGCAGCTTGATTTTCATCCGAGTCATCAGACGCATAGCGTCCATTGACTCGCATAACCAAGCTCAATTGTACAGCTGTTCCTCGGGGATAAACCTGACAACCTGGCCGGTCACGCTGAGGATAGGGCACTCGGTGCAAGTCGTGGCGTGGGGGGCTGGCCGCCTCCGCGCAGGCGTTTTCGCCGTTGGTTCGTAGCGCATAAACCTGCAGCAGTGCGCGCATTTCACCCGGTAGTCTTTGGCGCGGTACTCGTCGAACTTGTTCTTCTTCATGACTTCCATTCCTTGGTGAGCAGCGGTTTCCCCTTGGCAGCGCGTTCCTTGTTGATGGCCGCCAGCGACATACCCCAGGAAAGGTCATAGCAATCGCAGCACAGATCTTTGTGCTCGCTCACGTGGTCGCAGTCGATGATGAACATGCAATGCTTGCAGCGCACCACGGAATGGATCGGGTGCTCGGGCGTAAGTCCGCAGTCGTTGCACTCGTAGTCGGGCAGGCTGGATGCCCAGCAGAATTCATGTGGCTTCATTCAGTTCTCGTTGGAATCGTTTCTTCAGCACGGCGCGTTCCTTCATCAGGATGCGCTTCCTGTACTCTTTAACGCCACGAGCTGGCTTTCCGTGAGGTGTGACGCCCTTCTCCAGCATGAGAATCTTGGCGCCCTTCGAGATGTCGCCAGGCAGGTGCCCGTGTTTGATGCCGCGTTTCATTTTTGTTCCGGTGGCTTGGGTGGATCGTAGCGGTAGCCGGCCTCATGAAGCAACGCGCTGCCCACGTTGGTCACGATCCACTGGATCAATGTGGTCGCCACCAGCCAGTCATGTGGTGTAACCTTGTCAAATCCAAGGATATTTGCCAGCTTGAAGTCAGGCGTTCCCGTGCCGATGCCCTTGAAGTATCGGCGCCAGGCGTCAGCGATGGCAGCCTCACGTGGGTTGAACTGACGGCGGTGTTCGTGGTTGCCGACGTACCGCCACTCGGTCTCGGTTTCGAGCGCACGTTTGGCTACACATACAGGGCACATGCAGACAGGTTCATCCTCGTCGGGATGCATCTCGTGCAGGCAGTCGCCGTAGTTGGCGATGATCCGTAGCGCCATGTCGGCGTTGGCCATCCGGCGTTCGATCGTCTGTTCACGTTCGTAATTAGGGCTCGTCATTTTTACGTTCCTCGCAAATCCACTTCCTGTCGGATCCGTACACGGCGTACACATGATCAGCGCCGAAGAACACCCTAGCCTTGCAGTTCGGGCACCTGATGTCCGGCATCTCCATCGGCTTCACCTCGATCAGCGTGACCTCGAACATCGGGGTCGGCTTCACCATTGGAGGTGGCTGCGCAAATGGCGCGTGACAGCACCAAAGAACAGCTCCAGTCAGCTCTGAGACGTGGATATCCCGTTGCGGATTCGTGTGACACGGACAGCGGCACGGAACAAGGTCGGCCACTACTCAGGCTCCAGGGCCATGATCGTGACATTGACTTCACCGCACTGATAGATGTTGGCCATGCCCAGCGTCGTGTTGACACCCATGCTGAACTGATCTTCCCAGCCAATTTCCTTGGCTGCGATGACTGCCGACTTCCAGCTCTTGAACAGTCGGTACTGTTGGTTGTACGGCAGGAACCGGCTCTTCTCGTCCGTGTTCTTGTTGATGACCAAGATCATCATGCGCTGCCGTACCTGAACGACTTGAACTGCTCTTCGCCGTAGCTCTTGCTGACGAAGAACCCGAGCTTGTCGAGCTTCTTCTTATCGGCTTCAGAGACATCCTTGGGCTCGATGCCGCAGATAATCAGCTCGTCGTGCTCGCAGTGCGTGGGATTGGCCGGATTGCCGTATTTGAGGAGAATGGTCAGAGCTTCGATCAGGTCTTTCATGGTTTCCTGGGTTGTCGACACGCTAGGTGCCAGCAGCTTGCCGGACCAGATGTCTTGGTTGATTCGTCCAAGATCGCCTTGCAGCATTTAGCGATCAGCTGGCCGTTGATTCGTTTCTGCATAGCGACATGGGTCTTTGGCCACTTACTGCCCCTAACACGGTAGACGTTCATTTGTCGTAGAAGACCACATGCGTTGCCCAGCTGGGAGGCTTGAACCCTTCTTTGATCTCACTCGGCTGAACAACGATGTTCGAGCACTGCGTAGCGGTAGCCAGGTCGGCGTGGCACTCGCTGTCGAAGAAACCGCCGCCCTTCATCATCTGTTCGAACTCAGCCCACGGAATGTGATCGCCGAACTTCTTCTTGATGGGACGGAAGTCGACGTTTCTTAGGTCTTCCAAGTCCAGACGGCTTGGAGATGGTTCACGCTCGTTTTGAGCGTCCCACCAGACGCCACCGTTGACGTCCTCGTGCTTGCCGCCATGGTTCTTGTCCTGGCCACAGAACAGGAAGTACGTGTGCCCGTTGATTTCGACGGGCTTGCTGTTGAACTCGTGCAGGCACATCTTCGGCAACCGCGAGACGTATACATCCACCATCGAGATGTGAATGTCGATGCGGCCCATCAGGATGGAGCGCCAGTACGCCTCGTTCTTTACAGGCTGTCCTTGTCGATTCCGTCCCATCCCTTACCTACAGTCGAGCTGGTGTCCTGTTCCAGGACTAATGGCTGTAACGACTTGACCTCAAAGATTGTGATGAGAACGCTATCTGGTTCGCACACCTGGAGCTTGTGGGGCTCCCAGAACTTCGGATTGAACGGATAGGTCTTCATGAACGTGTACGCCGCCTCGTACGCGCTCTGGCCTTCCACGGATGCTGAGGCATCGAACTTAGAGAGGCCTGCCCAGCCCCAGACGTGCCATATCTTCATGTCCGGCTCAGGATGGTTTCAACCATTGAGAACATGGCGAGCAGCAGGATGTCGCGATCACGATCCAGGTATTCTTTGTACGTGTCCACGTGGTGGTAGAGACGTGCGCGTGCTGTCTCGATCTTGTTCTTGTTGTGATGCGTGTACATGGGCGCCACAAAGCGATCGACGAATGCGCCGATAGAAGCCTTGTCGCGCTTCTCTTTGCGTTCCTTGCGTTCCTGGCTGCGCTGATAGGCGTACGGATCTGCAGCGCGAGCCTCACGAGCCTCCTTGCGCTTCTGTCGTTGTCGGAAACTTCCGACACGTGAAGGTGTTTTTCGACGTGACGTCATTCTGGCAGCTTGCTTTCCCAGCGCGAATCGCTGGAGTGACCGGGCCTGAAGCGAACGATGCACGTGCGCTTTGTCTTGAACATCCACGTTTCATCGTGGCTGTCGATGATTGCCTGGATATCCTCGGCAGAGATGTGATCGCCGGGGAAGTTGATGAACGAATTCGTGATGCCGAACAGGAACGCTCGCTCTCTGAACGGCGGAGCATACTGATCTGTGTTCTCTGGCGGTTTGTGAAGCGTATCGTGCGCGCTGATCAGTCCTCGTGAGCCATCGCGCCACCACACAGCATGACGCCCGCACTCACAGAACCGTGGTTTTAGGTTCTTTCGTGACGGCGCAATGATGTCACCACATTCCTGGCAGAACAGGACTTTCATTTCCACTCCGAGTCGTTGGGGTCGTACCAAGATGGAAATTCACCCCGTGTAGCCCTCTTGATCTCCCAGATGAGATTCTTGCGAGCCTCCTCGGAAACCACGGACTGCACAGCCGTGAGCGCCATCAGTTCGATGAACTTCAGGCGATCTCTGAGCTTCTCGACTTCCTCGATGAGCTGAGGAATTGGTTCAGCAAGATGCTTCCACCAATCGAGTTGCTGTTGGGTGATGGCCATCCTGTGGCACATCACTGCGTTAGCGCGCCATTGTCAAGAACAGCGCAAGCGTCTGCGTTCTACTTACGGCCGGTAACCGTAACGATCGACCTCTTCGTAGTAGCAGTTGCTGCATTTGCGGCGAGCTGTCTCGTCGCCGCTAAAGAGGCCAACGCCGCATTTGCTGCACTTCTGTTCGGCCTGGGCGCGTCCTCGGCACGAGATGCAGACCTGACCGGCATGGAGAAAGTGGCAGGTACATCCATTTGGGGATACGTCTTCCATCGCTACCTCCGTTTCAAGATCCATCGTCCACGATCGTCATGGTTGTTGTACGTGGTCGTCCGGCTTGGAGTCCACAGGCGTTTGTACAACTTCTTCAGCGTGATGCTTGTGCGGATATGGCGGCTATTCTTCGGCTTGTAGCGCGATACCGAGATCACCCTGCGCTCAGCGCCGGACGACACCTCGATGATGATGTCCCCCGGCAGGAGCTGGAGCCACTCCTCCTTGGTCATTGTCCTCTGGCGGATCGAACTCGCAGCGACCACGGCACCAGGACGCACGCTGCGCACGAGGCGTGATGGTCACGCCATTCGGCACCGGCTTCGGAACTGCAGCCGATGCGAACACGAGCCGTCGTGGTTTCTTCATCAGTCACCCTTGTCACCCTGGAGCGGCTGAGAGAACGGCATGGAGATCTTGTCGGGCGCAATGATCAGTCGAACCTTGCCCGGAAGACCGCCAGCACCAACGAACATCGTGACGAGCTGGCTGATGTGGTCCTCGGTCAGGGCGTCACGCATCGCCAGCTTGAGCATCAGGAGGAACGTTTCTTCCTGGTCTAGCGTGCCGGAGAACGAGGACAGTGCTTCGTCGGTCGCACAGCACCACGCTTCCCTGGAATCGGCGTCGAGCTGTTCCCAGGTCTTGTTTAGCTGCTTCTTTTTGGCGTACGCAGCAAACGCTACCCTGGCGTAGTTCTCACGTGCCCTCTTTGGATCCACCTTGCTTCTCATGCGCCCTCTTTTGCTTGTACTCCTCGCGCACTTTTTCGAGATATGCAAGCGCATCCTTAGGATCCATGTCGCCTACATCGATGTAGAAGACGTGGCGATTCGGTATTCCTGGGATGATTTTCATGGCGCTTTCCTCTGGCCACCTTTTGGGCCGTTCTGACACAGCGGGGTCATTGCCGCCTTGTAGCTCTCAGGAGTCATCGCTCCGTCGCCCTCGGGGCGCGAGCACCAAATAGCCCTGCAGTTCACACAAAAGATGTAATGGCCGCCTGAGCCAAAGCTGACGGTCTCATGAGCGCATGGCTCGTCAGACATTTTGGTCCTCCTTCTCGAAGGTATCAAACAGGTCGTCATAGCCCAGTGCCTTTAGTTCCTCGTCAGCCTGTTTTTTGCTCTCGGTGACATAGATCTGTAAAGCTTCTGCAGCCGACACCATCTCCTGCGCCTGTGACCATTTCTGGAACTTGGCGATACAGGTGCCGTTGGCTGCAATCACTTCCCAGGTCCAGTCTTGCTCGACCTTCCAGGGCAGCGGGTTCTTCATGATCTGACGCCAGAGCAGCTCCCTTGCCCACTCAGTCATGCTGAGATCGTTCATGGCGTTTTCCCTAACGCCTTGGCAACTGCGGAGATGAACTCATCGGGTGTCATCGAGTTGAACTTCTCGCACATCGGTAGCCCGTGAATAATCCCGTCGGTCTTGTCGGTCTTTGGATCTATAGACTCCGAGAGCAGGAGCCCACAGAACGGACATGGGCATAGCGGCTTGGCGTGAAATGTCTGTTCAGTCATTGGGGAGCCTTGTGGTGTGCAGCTCTCGCGCGAGCTTGCCGTTTATCCACACAGACTCGTAGATTTCATGTTTGAATGCAATTTCGAGCAGCTCGAACAAAGTCTGCTCAGCATCCTCGTCATTTAGCCAGTCACCGATGGGCTGGCGCGTCTTGACCGTGATGGGCTCTCTAGTGGTGCGCTCTAGGACGAATAGCTCCACAGCCATCTGCCACCGTCGGCTGCCGTTCTCTGTGCTCGTCCTGCCTGCGTCAGCGGGCTCCATGAACACTTCAACTCGGAACGGAAACGTCAGCTTCACACGCTTGCAGAAGTCTTTCCAGAGCACCTCCTGCATGTCGATCGGTGGACCGCATGTGCAATCGGCAGGGTGTTGTTCACAGCCTGGGCAGATCGTCATGACTCAGCTTACCTCATCGACCACTTGGACTTGCTCTTCCATTGCTTTGGCTTACGATTACCACGAGCGATGCGACCACGTTGCTCGGAATCTCGGATGCATCCGGCCCGTTGGAGAATCATCTGAATGTAGCTGACCTTCTGGTTGTATGTCCTCGGTTCATCGAGGTACGAGAAGATCATGTCGTAGATCTCGTGCGACTTGACGTCACTTCTGTAGAGAGCAACTACACGTTGTTGTTGTTCTGGTGAAGCAATGACTGGTCGACGTTTTGCCGCCATCAGTAGTAGCTGAAGCTGTCCTTCTTGCTCTTTGTCCTGTCCTTGCAGATCTTCTCGAACGTGATGTCCTCGCGGATTGGTTGGCCAACTGCCGCAGCCAGCACCCACTCAGCGTTGTAGACGAAACGCCAGTTCGGCGAACCATCCATGCCTTCGGCCTGCCAGCGAGCATCGGGGTTCCACTCGATGTAGCCGTGGAAGGTGTCGATGTCGGTGTCCAGGTTGCGGCACCATTCCGAGAACTCCTCGCCATCGAACTCCAGCTCGGAGACCTTGTAGCCGCACTTCGAGCAGTACTCGGCCTTTGGATCTTTGGCCTTGGTTGCCTCGCAGCACTTCTTGAGCTTCGGTGCGTTCTCGACGAGATATTGTTCTTTGAGGTACTCGGCTAGGTCGACGAGCGCCTCTTTGGCGTCCTTAAACGTCTTCTTTGATGTCCACGGCATGTACGCGAGCCGCTGGCTCTCGACGTAGCCAAAGTTCAGAACCAACGTGTATCGTTTTCCAGCCACTATCCCTCCAAGTTCTCTTCGATGTATTTGCGCAGCTTGCCAGGCGTTACAGGAAGACCCTTGGCAGTGCAGTGCTCATCAAAACAAAAGTGACCCTCCGGCGTCCGGCCGCCGATGTACCAGTTCAGAATGCGCAGCTTCTTGCCGGACGGCTTCCACAGTGTGGTGGCCATATTGCCGACGAGGTAGCGCCAAATTCCCGATTCGAGCGTGAGCTTCCGTGGTTTCATGGCTTCCAGAACCCGCATTCTGAGATAGAGCAGAGCTTGTGCTCGTGGCACATGTCGCAGTGGTGGTCTTTGTACTCGCACCCCTTGAGCTTGCCGCGTTCCCAGCGTGGCTCATGGTCATGACAACCAAAGCATGAGCAGTCGCGTGGTCCATCACCTGGAACACGTAGTGGCCAAGGATGCGCTGGGTCTTCACAGTTACAGAGTCCCCAGGTTTCGCCATCGGTCCAGCCGTACGAGCAGTTGTGCATGTCGTCGACATGCCAAGATGGTGCCGCCGGAAGCGGATAGTTCGGCGTTCCCATTTCCTCTAGCAGCTCGTTGATCGTCTTCATGGTTTAGGCTAGTGTCCTTGCATGGTTCCAGCGGACGTCAACACTCTCACTACCGATGGGCACGTTCACCAGGTCTCCAGCAGAGTGCCGATTGAAACCACGAGAAATGTCGGCGAAATCGGCACAGTAACTGCTGAAGACCCTGAAAATCCTGGACAGTATATTCAGGTGCTGGGTCGATTGACGAACGTTTTTGAGACGGTTCCTGCAACACGGTACGTCTGCAACTGCAACATCGCGTTTGATCGGGTCGACTCCGACTTGACCGCCGATGAATTCTTTACACAAGGCGCAGCGGTCAACTGTCCGAATTGCTAGCGCTCCGACAGAGGCGGCAGGGTGACCTTGGCGCGAATTTCCGCAGCCAGCTCCTTTGCACGAGCCAAAGGCACGAAGCCTGGCTCTTGTGAGTTGCGAGGCGACGAGAACAGGTAGCCACCCTCGACCTTTTCGACAGCGCACCGCTTGAACGATTCCGAGTGACCGTTCTCGATGGCAGCCGCCAGCTCGATTATCTCCCAGGCCGTGCCCTCGACGCAGGCATCGGAGATCCTGCCAGAGTACATGAGCGCAGCCCCGTACTCGGTCGGCTTCATCCAGCGCTCGTTCGGGTGTTCGGCGCGCTCGATCGTCCACCAGTCGCCCATGTGTTCGGACTTGACGACAGCCAGCTTGACGTCGTTTCCAGGCTGCAAAACGTACTCGTTCATGACTTCCCTTTGGATGGTGCCTCGTACTCGTGATCGCAGATTTGGCAGGTGAACAGCCCCGTGTTGGCCGATAGGATCTTGGTCGCCTTCGAGCCGCAGTTCGGGCATGTCCGCCAGGTCGAAACCCTCTTGGGCTTCTTCATGTCGGCGACGCACGGAATGATCTCCAGCTCACCCGGGGCCGTAGTTCGCTCGTGGTAGCGCGGGCCATTCACACCATCCCGCAGCCCAAGCCAGCCCGGCTCTTTGCACCCACGGCATTCTGCGTTCGCCACGAGCTACCTACAGGCTACCTTCGAGATACTTTCAAGCTACCCACGCAAGTACTTGCGCGGCTCAGCCAATGGTCCAACCTTTGGCGCGCTCTGCCCGTCCCAAAGCCACCATGATGTCCTCGCGATCGTACTTTGAGCCCATGGTGTAGAGCAGCACGCGGAACTTCAAGGCTTCTTGAGTATTTGCGACACCGAATTCCTTTTCTAGTTCAGCGAATTGCTCGGCGTTCTTGGGCTTGTAGTCGGGATAGTAAATAGTGGACATGATTGACCTACCAGTCAGAGAAATCGGTGAGATTGCACCGGGCAGCACCCGTATCGTCTTCCTTGTCGGTCCTTCGGGTGTCGAAGACAGCCTCTAAGATCCGGTCCTTCAGCTCGTTGCGTACGCAAATACCGCATTCAACAGCTAAAAATGTCCCGAGCCCCGTTGGCGTGATGACGTACGAAATCCTGCCGCCGGCAGCCCCGCAATAGGGCTCCTCGCCGTCATGAGCCTCAGCAAGGTGCTTCTTGTACCAGGCGTCGTACTTGGCGCGCTCAGCTTCATCCAGCTCGAACTTCATGTGCGCTCACCGGCAGCTTCGGCCTCAGCGATGATCCACGCCGCCAGGCGCTTGCCCTGGACCATGTCTTCGGCCATGAGCTTCTCCAGCTGCACGGTCTCGGAACATTCGAGGCCGACCATGTCGTCGTCCTCCAGCTTCTTATACAGCTCGTCTCGGAGCCTCTGGCGCCCTTCGAACTGGAGGGCACAAACGAGAGCTTCCTGACGTGATGTGATGGGCTCGTGGGACGTAATCATGCGCCAGACGAGCTATCACCCATAATCTCAATTGTCACGCGATACAGAGACAACCACGCGCCCAATGGTGAGGAGGAGCCTCATGCCCTCGCTTAGCTTGTTGATCATCTGCATGAGGCCTGGTTCAGGAACTCGTGGGTCGATGTGTTCTGAGATATTGAAGTGCGCCTGGAATAGTTCAGACCGCGCCTTACTCAGCGACACGTCGAACGTGGCTTTGCAGGTAGCTACAACCAGCGCCATGACGTGAGGAGAAACGATTCGTCGACGAGCGAGACTTTCCATTTCTAACCACCCTTCCTGTTTTGACAATCGTTACTGCTGGCGGGAAGGAATCACCTATGAAAGTGCTCTGTCAATAGTCTAAGCCTAAGACCTTCCAACGGTCGCCCGCGCAAGTATATGCGTGGATTCACGTACAAAGCAGGAATGATCATATAATGCCGAGGCATTTCCCATAGGTACCCTCGGTATTTGACGTTCACTTCAAGACTATCCTACATCGATCGATGAACCATGCTTTGTCCAGCTGTGGTTGAAGCAGGTTAGACTTCGGCGCCGTAAATACTTTCACATCTTGACAACCATCAACCACCTACGCGGACAAGGACTTAGAAAACTCACGAGTTTTCCGAACAGTAAGAGAAGAACTGGAGGCAGGAACTAGGAGGAGAGGGTATTCGTTCCAAGAATAGGGGAGGAGAAGGAGGAGTAGAATCAGGTCGACTATCAAGCGCCCGTCCCTCTACGGGGCCTGAAAACTCTCGCAAATGATCGACGCAAGTGGATCGGAAAACTCATGAGTTTTCTCGGTTTGCGTTAGATCTGCCAAGATCCTGCTCAGGCCGCCCTTCTACGCAAGTGGATCTATGGCTGCCCTGTACATGATCGGATCAGATCAAGCCTGGGTAGAGTTTTCCGATTGGGGTATCCAATCCTGGAGTTTTCCATATACTGTCTGCGTCATGAGTTCTAAGCAGACGCGCAGATCTATTAGTGTTTCTCAGGATGTGTACGACAGGTTGAAGGCCTGGTGCGACGCCAATGGGCGCTCTCAGTCCGATGTTGTGGAGCAGGAGACTCGTAAGTTCCTAGGGATGGAACCACGCACGAAAGTTTCGGTCAGACTTCCTCAAGTTTCGGCGAAAGTCCCCCGAGTTTCGGCGAAAGTGTCTACTGTTTCGGAGAGGTTGAAAGAAACTACGCCCGAGTCCACGTGGACGCCGGCCATCGAGCTTCCTGCTGGAGTTCGCAACTCCGGCTCACGAGTAGAGACCATCAAGGAGGTCGTGGAGTCCAAGAAGGTAGAGCCGCCGCCTGGGGACAAGGCTTCCAAGATCTTTACGTTCTAGAGAACGTCGTCTACCGATCAGTAGACGTTGTCTGTTCGTGATCGGTCATCGTCTATTGGTTGGATGATCAAGGCGCCGAGGGTATGGAAAACTCATGAGTTTTCTACTTCCCACCCTGATCGCCGGCCCAGACCTTGACAGTTGCTAGTGCCGCCTGCTGGTACAGAACAGCGGGGATTGCGTTTGATCTCGGAGTATCTCTCCATACTCGCGTACCCTGGACAATGCACGAATCTCCGAAAATCCGTACGAGCTGAGCTGTAGTGCGGGAATACGGAGGATTGATGGCACTGAACCTAAATCCAGTATCGGGGATGAAAATGTTCTGCTGCTCGCCGGTAGTGTCTCCATGATGAAGCTGCCGCTCACCTTGGGGACCACGCCCGACGGCGATGAAGTTCAGCTGCCTATCGATGCACTGCGCCGCCACATGCTGGCGCTCGGTGCTTCGGGTAGCGGCAAGACCGTGCTCTGTAAGGTCGTCGTCGAGGAGTGCATCCGTAAGCGGCTGCCCGTGATTGCGGTCGACCCGCAGGGGGACCTAGCTTCGCTGGCACTCTCGGAGGACCCGGCCGTGCTGGTCAAGATGGGAGTCGACGAGCGCACGGCCCACGAATTCCGTGAGCGTGTGGACGTGAAAATCTGGACCCCGGGCGCAACCATCGGCATCCCGGTTTCGTTCACGCCCAACATGACCGTTCCCGACGGAGTGAGGCCGGAGGACAGGCTCCGGGCATTCGGCGCTGTGGCGCAAGCCCTTGCGTCGATGGTGGGTGCGCAAAACGAGACCACGGCGACGGCTTTCTCCATGGTTTTGGAGTACGCCGACAACAACGGACTGGCCTGCGAAAATATCCAGGATTTCATCAACTTCCTGGCTGACCCGCCGGCACCGCTCGCGCGCTCGATGGATGTCGTGTTCGATTCCAAGGCCCGGAGCAAGGCCCACAAAGCCTTTCTCATCAAGACCTTGGGCGCGAATCGCCTGCTCTTTGACTTGGGCGCTCCCATCGATATCGATGAGATGTTCGGCCTGTACACGGGCGGACCGTCGGACACTGGGAAAGCGCGGCTGTCAATCATCTACCTGAACACCCTCACTTCACAGGAGGACAAGGAAATTTTCGTGTCTCTGCTTTGTAGTGCCCTGTACCAGTGGATGCTGACGCTTGATGGTTCGCAGCTCTGGGGGATGCTCTACATGGATGAGGTCGCACCCTACCTGCCGCCGGTCAAGAATCCCGCTTCCAAGCAAGCGCTAATGATGCTGATTCGCCAGGCCCGGAAGTACGGCTTGTGCTGTCTGCTCGCAACGCAGAGCCCAGGGGACATCGATTACAAGGCGATGGGGCAGGTGGGCACGATGGCCATCGGCCGCATCATGGGCGAGCGTGCTCTCGGCAAGGTCGAGCCGCTCATTCGTGCGCAGCCGGGGACGGATACGGATGCCATCATTCAAGGGCTGCCGGGCATGTCCAAGGGTCGATTCGTGCTCGTGAATCCCGACGTGTACGAGCATCCGACGGAGGCGCAAGTGCGTTGGCTGGTGAGCAAGCATGTCAACGTGACGGCGGACGGAGTCGCCGACCTAGTTACAGACGAGGACCGTGAAAATCTCGGTCGTGGCGGTTGTAGTTAGGTCATTGGAAGCGCAGGCCAGCTGTACCGCGTCGTGGACGCCATAGGCTCCGGCTGGTTTGCGTTTCCGCTTTGCGCAGAGAGTTTTCCAAATCCTCTGTGAAAAAGAAGACTGGCTCAGGAGTAGTAGCACCATGTTCCTTGACGAAGACAACAGCAAGAAGCGCAAGAGCAACATGTTCTTCTCGTGCGGCCCGAGCGAAGAGGACCGCCGAATTGTCCCGTCGAAGTTCTATCGAACCGACGATATGGACTGCACCTACTTCAAGCTGACGGCGCCGGTTCATGTTCGTCTCAAGGACATCAACGGAGTCGAGCGGCTGACAGCGGTGAGCGGCCCGGTCGTCTTCATCGCCAAGGGTGACGATTTCTGGGGCGGCGAGAACGCCAAGGACTATCGCTCGAAGGTTATCGAGCACCCTACCTACAGGGCGCTGCTGGGAGCCGCTCAGGCTTCTCAGAAGTTCACGCGCGACTACCACCACTCGTTCATCGAGGGCGTGACGTTCAAGGGTTACGAGGGCACCACCATGATCCTCCAGTTGCAGTTCGGGTCGTAGACCCCTGCGCCTGGAGTTTTCCATCTGAAAGGAGCGCTTGGTAATTTAGGCCTGCTGGATTGTAGCTATCTCAAAGGAATCAATCATGACCGACAAGCAGAAGTTAGAACTGGCGTTACAGAACAACAAGAACCTGGAGAAGCGGGTCATTGATCTAGAAGAGCAGATGGCACTGGTGCTGCGGGCTCTTCGAGTTGTGACAGAGAAGAAGGCACAAGAGAAAGACCCGAGCTTCAAGGTTCACGAAACAAACGAGGCCTGAGGTTGTAGTGCTGCCATGAACTACAAGTGGAAGAAGCTGTTCAAGGCGAAGGGTGGCCACAAGTATTTCCGTGATGAGATCACGGGGATGATTGCGGTCGCCGACGATTCGGGCTCCACGCCAGACCAGACCGAAGACGGCGTGCTGTGGCTGGACTACAAGCGGTGCGTGTGCATCGCGACCGACAAGAACGGCAGAACCTGGATCACAATTCCAGTTCTCAAGGAGAGCCGCTACGGTGGTCCGGTTACTCAGAGCTGCACGCCGGCATCAGCTCACGAAGCTGTCGAGGTGTGTGCCCGTTTCAACATGCGGCTGGTGCTCGACGGTGACAGGTTCGTGCTAGTACGCGAGAAGGTGGCCGATCAGGGCGGTGACGATCACGGCGCTGATCAGCAAGACAGCGTACAGGCCTAGGCTGCTGTTTCGCTTATCCTTGGGCATTCTGTGTACAATGCCCTTGAGTAGCTCGCGCCGATGCACGCCTCCTTATCGGTGATGCAGCACGTAATGTCCACTGTGTGAAAAAACAGCCAATCACAGGTGTAGTACAACCATGATTCTCTTCCTCTGCTACGTGTTCCCGCCGCTTGCGGTGTTGCTCATGGGGAGGCCATTCAGTGCCGTACTGAATTTCTTTCTCACGTGCTTCATGTGGTTCCCGGGTATCGGCCACGCGCTCGTGTGCTACGCCGACTACAAGGGCGACAAGATGACCAACAAGGTTGTGAGAGCCGTCAATCGTCCCACGTGGACGCAAGCTGCACCGGCTCCAGTTCGTCAGCGCAGGCAGAGAGTCGAGGCGGTGTACATCGATGACCCGGGCGTTGGCATGAACGGTACGCAGTTCCGTCGTAAGGCTTAGTCGGCTGGAAGGGCCGCATCAACTTCACGTTTGGAGTACTACAAGCGTGATGCACTCATTGTGCGCACAATGAGAAACGGTGCTGCCCTTCGAGTCGACCAGGGGGAAAGGAAAACTCAGGAGTTTTCTGTTCCACGCAAGGGCTTGCGTTGGTGGCAGGTTCGACTCCTGCCGGAGTACGTGCTACCGCCGCAGCCTGTACAGCGGTGTAGCGCAGTGCGTCAGACGAATTGCGGACGCTATGAAGACTACAATTGAAACGCCCTGATTTTTCAGGGCAAAGAGTTTTCCATCCCCGCCCCGCCGTCAGACCTTCTTGCCATAGTTGATGCGAAACCACGTGCCACCGTGCATCTCGGCATCGCTACGGGCTACGAAGCACTGGAAACCGGCACGCTTTAAGTCCGCCGGCATGGTGCGTAACCCGTATCGTTCGGCTTGCTTACGCGTCATCGGCTTGTCGAGCGTGGTCAATCCGACCTTGACGGGGAGCTTCTCCATGCCCGGACTACAACCGGGGCAGGACGATTTTTCTGAAGTTCGGTGAAAAAGAATCTCCGGCGATTTGTAGTTCGGGCATGACGACGAACCTCAACATCAAGGATGCGAACATGGATGACGCTTCGGCCCGCTTCTCTCTCATCGAGATGGACAACACCCCGACGTTCGTGGCGAAGCCGGACCCGACTCCGGTTCCCGCCCCGACCCCCGACATCACGGGTCAGGAAATGTACGGCTCGCCCGGTGTCAGCGCCGAGGGCAAGGCTCGTGCGCTCGCCGACCAGGCTGCCGCCGAGGCCAGCGGCTGGAACCTCGCGCCCCCGGTCTACGAGATCGGCCGTGTGGTCAACAGCATGGGCGTTGGCAACTACCGCGCTTCCCGCACGGAGCACGACGACATGCCGAGCACCACCGAGGGGCTCAACAAGCTGATCGACGTGGTCAAGAGCGAGAACCGCAGGGATCTCGTGTGCGCGGTCCCGTCCCTCAAGATGCTGCCCGATGGTCGCATCACCCGTGGCCAGGCCGTGCTCCCCATCTCGGAGCGTGCGATCTCCGGTGTCGGCACCCACATCACGCCCGGTGGTGCTGGCTACCTGAAGCAGTGCCCGCCCGAGCTGCGCGCGGTCAACTTCAACCACTGGGCGGCGAACGGCTTCCGTGAGGACGTCCGCGCCACCGTGGCTGCCAAGGAGGAGTGGGTCAACAATGGTTCCAAGGGGCAGGAGCCTGGCCCGGTCATGAAGGAGAAGGAGGTCACCGTCCGCACGCGCCTCAACCACGCCACGAATGGCCGTGAGGCATGGAGCATCGTCGGACCCCGCTACGGTGCGCACGACGTCGACAAGATCGCCGAGCAGATCTTGACGTCCCCGAGCATCCCGGGCGATGCCAAGTGCGACATCGTGTACGACGGCTACCGTGCCCGGATCGACGTGCTGTTCCACAGCAACGTTCAGCCGGAGAAGGTGGTTGCCGGCGAGATCTTCAAGGCTGGCATCATGGTCAAGACTGCCGACGACGGCAGCGGCTCGATCCAGATCTCGGCTCAGGTCTGGCGCAACCTCTGCCTCAACCTCATCATCATCGATCACGCGAAGGATCTCGTGACCCGCCGCAAGCACTACGGCACGGGGATCCAGGCCGATGTCGAGGCCGGCATCGTCACGGCGATGGGGAAGATCAAGCATTTCGCCGACAAGTGGTCCGAGGCGACCCTGGAGAACGTGCTGGAGAAGTACGGTGTTGCCGACGTCGACGCCGTGTTCCGTGGCCTGGTCTACAACAAGGTGGTCCACGTCCCGGGCATCAAGCCGGAGGAGATGATGGAGCGGCTTCAGCGCGCCTACCAGGCCGAGCCTGGCTACGGCAAGGATGCCATCGTCAACGCGGTGACTCGTGCGGCTCATACGGAAACGTGGGGCTCGTGGACCGATGTCGAGGACATGGAGCGGACGGGCGGCGCCCTGCTGTTTCAGCCGGTCTGGAACCTCACCGTCCCGGCGGAAGAGCTGCCCGAACTGGGCTACTAGTCAGCGGCTCGCCGATTCCGTGAAAACGGTCGGCGCCTCGGTTGTAGTAACCCTGAGGGGAGACCCTCGGGGTTGTTCTCTTGGCCAAGAGAGTTTTCCTGGCCATGAGAATCCTCTGAAAAACGAAGCGACAACGGTTGTAGTGGAACCATGGCTGACTGGAAGCAAGATCGCCCCGTCATCAAGCGAGAGCACGTGATGATGGTGTACACCGGCAAGCAAGGCTGCATGTGTGGCTGCAACGGCAAGTACAAGTACCGCAAGGATGCGGTTGCCGCTGGCAAGACCAATCGCGGCTACGATGTGAAGCCGGATGAGGTCAACGAAGGCGTGGTCACTCGTGTTCTGAACGAACTCGCTACGCTCGACAATGTCGAGGTGGGTGAGATCTACAGCCGCGAGAAGGGCGACTCCCTGTTCTACCTCTGGGACAATCCCGAGACCGGCCGTCGTGTCGCTGTGTACACGCTGCCAGGCGCTCCGTACGTCAAGCCGGAGGGTGTGTAATGGGGATGTTCAGCTGGAACTGTCTCGCATGTGGTTTCTCGCTGCGAGAGTGCAAGAATTGCTCGGTCGACAGCTGGATGGCCCAAGGCGTGGCGCTCTCGCCGAACGGCACCCGAGTGATCGGCTGGTACAACAGCTACGGCCAGCTGGGGGACACGTACAATCTCGCCGACCAGATGGGCGATTTCAGCGTGTACCACAAGGCCTGCTGGGAACTTGTCGGCAAGCCCGAATTCACCAAGCAAGCTTCGCACGCGCACGATCAGGGATTCTGCCTGCCAACGCACGGCAACCCGCTCCCCCTCCCCACGCATCAGTGGCTGGAGAAGTGCCCGATGGCTCATGCGATCGATCGTGTGTGCCATGCGTACTCTCGATGGGCTGCTGATCGTCGTTACAACGAAGGCGAGGCTCAGTTCCTGACGCTCAGCGCAGATGATCAGAGGCTCTGCCTTGCTGCGTACAAGGCCGACGAAGACGCTCGCAACGCTGCCCACCGTGCGGCGATGGATGCGTACTACAACTCAGACGACGACAACGCTCGCGCGCCAGAGCGCCCGGAGAAGCCGGAGCTGTTCCTCTTCAACGGTGTGAACTACTACGGCTCGGTGCTGTGGGTTCGCAATCGATGGCTCGAAGACGACGAACTTCGAAAAAACAGGAAGTCCCGGTTGTAGTCGAAGCATGCCTAGAGACGCCAAGCCCTACTGGATCAGGGGAAGAACCAGCGACGGTGGAGCAGCACGGTACATCGAGCACTGGCTGCTCGCCGAGCACGACAGCGAAGAAACCGGCAAGTGGGAGATGTTCTGCGTCGACTACAAGCCGGACATCCATCACGAAGGTGGAAAATGGCTGGAGTTCTACTGGGAGGGAGACTTCCAGGAGACCATCCCGTACGTGCCCGTGACGAACGCGAAGTTTCAGCTCATGCAGTTCATCGAGTTCTGGATGGATGAAAATCGCGGCTGATTCAGGTGTAGTGCTCGCATGAGCGAAACCAAAAACGTGCTCGATGTCGAGTACAAGATCTTCGATGCACGGACCGATGCCCTGCTGATCATTCGCGAGAGCCCGGAATGTCCCGGCATCACCGAGTTGGTGATGCAAGAGAAAGAGGACCGCGCCTCGCACAAGTACGGCACGCACATCACCGTCGATGATGACGATTTGCCGCTCCTCATCGAGGCTCTTCAGCGTCGATGCCAGGACGTGCAGAGGAATCCCAAAGAGCCATGACCGAATCCGTTTTCGTTGTTCAGTACACGCACAAGCACGGCGATGGCGTGAACATCTACAGCACGATCAAGAAGGCGGAGAGCGCCGCTGCCAACCTCATGGACGATCGGATCGCCGAATCATGGGACGACAGCGATCGAGCTGCCTACGATAGGTGCAAGACGTTCGAGGCGAAGCTGAAGTATTTTCACACGGTCGAGCGAGACGTGAGCTATGGCGAACGGATCAACGTGTTCGAGTGCGTCGTGGAGTAGCAGGCCGGCGGTCCCCACCGCCTACCAGCAACAGAAAACTCTAGAGTTTTCCAGTTTGTACAACGAATGTGCGGCTAAGATAAAACCCTTTACCTTAGCCGACTGAGCCACCCGTGCTGCCGGATCTAGAACTCCTCGGCAGCCTCGGTGGTGACGGTCACGCCATGCTCTGCGAGCACTGCTAGTGCTTCCTTGACCTCGGCAGGCTGCTCGGTCTTGGTTTCGGCCTTCGACGGCTTGTGCTTCTTCGGAGCCGGAGACTCCACTTCATCGGCCAGCTTCTTCAGCTTGTTGAGGCCGGCGAGCGTGATGCGATACTTGCCGTCACCGATGTCCTCGGAGTGCGTGGCCCAGTTCGAGCGCACGAGGCGGCGCAAGGTGTTACGAACCTTGCTGTTTCCACGGGCCTTGCCCATGCGCCCGAGGTGCCATCCGAGACCTTCCATGATCTCCTTGATGGTGAAGACCGGGCGGCCTTCGACGCCGAGGAACGTGACGAGCTGCTGCTCGTTCTCGCTTAGCTCCTCGAACGTGAGACGGAGCGGCGAAGCTTGCTGACCTTGATTCGACTTGAGGGTTTGGGTGCTCATGTCCTTACTACACCCTGGAGCAAACCTTTTTTCATCACTGATCATCGTAATCAAACCACTTTTTTGTAAACGCAAGTGATTACCTGATCTTAGTTCTTCTCGACAATCACGAAAAAACAGAGGATTTGGCTTGTAGTGCAGGGTATGACGCTCCAAGAAATTGTCGATGCGCTGGCCCCGCTGGTGGATCCCGAGTTCGCCAAGCCGACCGGTGACGGCATGAAGATGGTCGTGTACCTCAGCCGAGATCAGTACAAGACCATCGAGACCGTCGTGTCTGCGATGCAGCTGGCGAACCTGATGAACTACAAGGCGGCGCAGGATGCGTTCCCTCGTTTGCTCAATGCGGTCAAGCTGGTGCTGGCCATCGCAGATCATCCCGACCAAAACCCATACGAGCAGATCTCCCTCGCACCGAAAACGCGCGCTCAACTTGACTCGGCCCTGAAGTTCGCCGAGAACAAAGATCGTCTGAAGTAGCGCCTGTGAAATCCTGTGGACAACAACAAGTCACAGGGACTGTGGTTTCGTAAAACTCCTAGCAACTGCAAATGGTTGCAAGACGTTACCCACAGAATATCCGCAAGTCAGCGAATTCACAGACAATTCACAGCTTAATTCTCTTGCGCTGTGCGATGCAGCGATGGTAGTACGCGCGAGAATCTGAAAAACATAGGAGCCCTGAGCTGTACATAGGGTGAGGGATACCTGAGCAATGGATGACTTGATGGTGGCCAGGAATCACAACGAGCTGTCGTTCGAGGATATGCGCTCCGAGGAGAAGATGATCATCAGGGCGCTGGAGCATGCGGCTGCTTCAGGTCAGCACGAGATGAGAATCGCCGAGCTGCAAATTGCGGCTGGCTGGGATGAGGTGGATGAGCACGAATGCCCCGAGGGTCTTTGTGCTGTCTGCGCGGAGGCGCTTCGCAAGGGCAACAGCAAGGTGCGCAACAACCTTCGCCGGCTCATGCGGTACGGTTGGATTCATCGTCCGATCGATGGAACGTACGCACTGACCACGGAGCCCCAGGTCGAAGCGGAACCGCCTCAGCCTGTGGTGCAGTTGGTTATCGAACCGCCTCAGCCTGTGATGCGGTCCGAGCCGCTCGTTCAGATTCGTAAGAAGGCCGACATCTCGCCCAATCCGACCGAGGTTGATCCCGACACTGCACGCAAGCTGCGAGTTCGTGTGCGGCTTGGCGGTGATGTCGATGCGGTTGCCAAGGTGAAGCGGCTGGACTGCGCCTTCTACGGTGCGTGCCTCGATCAGGCCATTGCGGGCTCGTGGGCTGGCTTCAGCTGCAACAGCTGCACGGCCTATGCGTTGCCCGACAAGGACGAGAAAGAGAGCGACATGCTCGCTCTGAGGGCCATGGACAAGGCATCCGAGATGCTGCACGAGTACGGCAAGGTGATGCGCGTCCGTGGTGTGAAGCCCGGCGCCGATGCCAAGCGTACTACCGAAGAAGAGACCGAGGATTTCGCCGAGGCGATGTAGAGCGGCAGCGCGCAAGCGCTTGCGTTGGAAAACTCAAGAGTTTTCTAAACAACAGAAGGTCCCGCCGACCTGAGCCTGCTGAACACAACGACGGAATTGCCTTTGTGAGCCCAAGCCGACGGGACATCCCATCCTAGCTACAATCGATGGGGGTGTACATTCCAGACGAGTAGCGCCCGGACTGATACTCCACGCTCTTGCGCGGCATGGCCACGAGCCGCTCTTCACCGAATTCGCCTTGCATCTTGCCGATTTCGATGACGTAACCGTAGTCATAGGACTGCGGAGCGCGCGTGCGCAGAAGCTTGTAATCCGCCGTGATGTCTTCGATGAGGTGCGGCGGGTCACCCACAAGCGAGCGCAGATACTGCTCTGCCACGAAGAATTTGGCGCTCGTCGTCGATAGAGGCGGCGAGATGTAGAACCCATCACGACGAGCAAGGTCGCCAGCTTCATCGTAGAACCGACGAGCCGCATCGCTGCTACGTTCGATGAGAGCATCGAATTGCTTGATTGGAATCTTGAATTGGACGATTCGGAACATGCTCTTACTACCGTCGGCGTGGCCAACGATTTCACGAAAGATTTGAGGTTTGCGGTTGTAGTGAGAGCATGCCCAGAACCCTCAAAGAACTTGCGAAGGAAGCGCTCGATGTCCAGGATGCCTGCAACCTATCGGGTGTGGCCCATGGGTTTGCTCGGGCGATGACAGACCTCGGCGAGCACACGAACGGCACGGACGCACGCAACAAGCATCCCGTGGCCGTGCTTTGGGCGGATAAGATCGCTCATCTCACGGGCACGCAAGACCTCGGCAACGACGTCACGACGAAGGCCTACTCGTGGGCCTACGATCTGCTCAAGACCTAGACTTGTGGTCGCCGTGTCTTCGGCGGGCAATCGGGCCACAGAGGTGACCCGGCCACTCATATAAGAGAAAACTCCAGAGTTTTCCGTTTAGGTTCCTGAGGAGTGGTAGCCCTCCTCAGGTTCAAATCGCTGGCCACCCAACGGCGTGTGATGTGCAGCGCTTTGCTATGCACACGCTCACAGAGCCCGGTTTTATCACCCGGGGCACGTCAACTTAGGCGGCGTCGCCTTTCGACCACTGGCGAAGCTCGCCGAGCCGCTCACGCTTGCGAACCGTCCAACCTTCGAGGATACGGCACGACTCCTCGCAGGCCGAGATGATAGCCAAATCCTTTTCGGACTTGCCCCGGCCGCTCATCTTCGGCAGGTCGCAGAAGTGAACCGGGGGCCAGTAGCCGAGCGCGATGAATGCCTCGGCGATTTCCCACGAAAGGTCCATCCCTCCGCCCGTGAGTGCGATTCCGGTTTCGCCGTCGTCGAACTCGACCACGCACAGAGGCAAGTGCGCCAGCTTGAGCGCAGCCTCGGCGCAGTCGTCGATACGCACGGGGTACCAGTACGACATCATCGGGCCCTCGGGATACATCGTACCCCGGCACGTGTTCGGGACTTCGAGCGTTTCGCCGTCGATTTCCTCTTCGACGTCCGCGAGCATGTCACGGCACTCGCACTCACCGAAGGACGAGCACACCACGGTGCGCTTGCACTCGGGGCACTCGAACGCTTCGAACACCTGGTAACCGTCGCAGTTCTCGCCGATGCGCTCCTGCCAGTCGATGGTCTGGGGCTTCATCTCCACCGCATCACAGTTCAGTCGGTCGATGTTCAGCATGGTTTGACTACAATCCTCGTTGGTGCGTTTTTCAGAAAAACAGAGGTTCGATGGTTGTAGTGTGGGTGTGGCTTGGTGCGTACGAGGCATCAGCCCTCTCGAAGTAGTAGACGCTGGCTGGCGTTGAATCTGACAGAGGCCTCGTATCAGGGTTCGATTCCCTGCTTACTATAGAAAACTCAAGAGTTTTCCACTAAGGGCTCACGCCCACGCGATGAGCCTGTCGCCAGCCTTCTCGCAGACCTTGAGCATCTGCTCGGTGATTTGCCGAAGGCGGCCATCGGGGCGGCCACCCATGATCACGCGCGGACCCGTGGGGCCCTTGAAGTCCTCGAACGAAGTACCGGCATCATGGTTGCGCGCTTCGTTCCAGAGGCGACGACGGCACAGAGCCGCTAGCTCGGTGGCCTTGATTTGGCCCATGGGCGCAGAGACGAGCCCAACCCAACGCATCCAATCACCTGCATTCTGACTGTGCAGGTTGACCGAAACGTCCGTGCAGTTCTCGCACGTGAACATCTCGGGCGAGTCCTCACCCTTTTCCGAAGCGATGTCACAGGCATCGCACCAGCGTTCGCTGCAATCACAGCGATACACGTAGCGCGTTCCACCCTCGACCTCGACTGCGATGTAGAAGTCCACGCTCATGCTCGTACTACAAGGAACGAATCTCGGATTTTCAGAGAAAATGCAGGCTGCCTCGGTTGTAGTGCAGGCATGGGCGTCTACATCTACACGATGCGCACGAAGACCCTGCCACTCAACGTGCTTGGCACGGGAACGGTCCAGGCGAACCTCTATAGCTTCGCCTACCGTTACACGAGCTATTGGAAGGGAGACAGGGGATACAACAGCTACAACCTGATGTGCAGCAACGCTCATCGTCATGCACACGATGCGTTCGCCAAAGATCGGAGCGGCTACGTCATCGTGGGTGACCTCGACGATGGGAAGCTGAAGCTGGAAGGGCACAACGTCTACAGGAACGTGCGGGAAGCCATCTGGACGGATACAGAGCGCTTTCCCGGTGAACTCGTGGGATGGGTCGGGGTGCAAGGAAAAGGCTTGTACCTCGCAAAGCAGACGCCATGGCGCAACGTGCAGACGCTCGAAGGAGACACGTGGATTGCCAAGCGCCAGCGCAGTGTGATGGATGCGCTCGGACAGGTGACGATCGAGGAGATCGTCGGCGATGATGTTCGGCGTGTGTGCCATTGCTGCGAGAACAATCCACACACCGAAGGCTGCCCATACAAAGAGTATCTCAACCTGCGGGCGTAGCCCCGCAAGGGAAAACTCAAGAGTTTTCTACTGCATGCCCTAGCGGGCGGTGAACTCACCACTCGCTACTTCGGGTGCTGTACGGATGACAGGCTCCGGCATCTCGCCGTCCCATCCCAGATACAGCTGCGCCGCAATCACCAACATGCGAGGCTGCTCGGTAACCGGCTGCTCGTATGCCAGAAGGTTGGCAACGCGGCGAACATCCTGATTGAATGTGTCCAGCATGGTTCTACTACCGAAGAGAATCCTCTGAATTTCAGTGAAAAGCCAACGCCCCTAACCTGTAGTGAAGGCATGAGCAACGAAACCCAACAGCCGAAACTGATCAACATCCTGTCCATCGACGCGTGGGCCGACGGTGAGGACGGTTGGAACTGGAACATGTGGACGAAGGTCGGCACGTGCGACGTGTCCCTCTGCGACAAGCCCGAGGCTGAAATCCTCGCGTTTCTCGTGGCGTGGGATTTCCTCACGGAGAAAGCGCTGACCTCGTGCTACGTCGAAGATGATCAGTACAACATGGTCATCTGCGACAAGGAAACGCATCAGCCCCTTTTCGCGTTGGAGTACGGCGCACTTCAGGATGTGCCCGATAACCAGCCTCCTCCGGGCTCGTGGGCTGATGTGGCTCGGATGATGGCAGCTACCAGCGACGATCCCTCGATCGACTGGGATGCGTGGAAAGATGAGATGAAAGAATCTGACCTGGATTAACCAAGGAATCTCACAGCTTGTGAGATTCTTACGATTGCCCGTGAGTTTTCCTTGGTGCGCCGACATATAAGCCGGTCGCCGGCTAAAACCCGCTAGCCTCGGTTGGCCCACGCCGCTTCGAGCGCCTCGTGATACTTCGGGTCGACGTGCTCTTTCATGCCCTGAAGGTCATCGCCGAAGAAACCAAAGCACGAATCTTCGTGCTCCTCTTCGTGGACCTTCGAGCCACACTCGCCGCAATCGTGCGTTGACTCGATGGTGAATCCCCACACGTTGCCCGTGAGGAAATCATCGTAGATTTTTACTTCGCTCTTGAGCACAGCCTCGGCAGTCTCGCGAATCTTCTTTGTGATGCGCTTGACCATGTAGCACTTACGAATCGCCTCGGGCGTGGCCACGATGTAGCCGACCTGCCCTGAATCCCACGGGCAACCAAACGAGCCCGTGCTCATGGTGATGCCCGAGTGATCGTAGAGATACAGAGGGAGCACGATGCTGCCCTTGGGCGCATTCTCCTTCAGCCACTCTTGCGGGTCTTGCTTGGGCTGCACGTCACCGAGGTTATAGCGACGGTGCCAGCAAGCCATCACGCCGAGGTTATCCCATTCGCGTGGTGAGCCAGGGTCGGTGTCTTGAATGACTTTGACGATGATGCTCATGGTCGTACTACAACTAGCCGAGGTTTGTTTTTCAGGATTTCTGAGGTTTGCTGCACACGAATAGAAAACTCAAGAGTTTTCCGTTCTCTGGACTGGGGCTGCTGAGGACCCCTAGCCTCTAGGCAGCGAGGATTGTCTTCAGCATGCGCCGTGCGACGTTACGGCCCATGCGCTTGCCCCCTGGGATGGTGATCGTCGGCGAGCCCGGTTTGCTCATGACGATGTGAGAACCCTTGCCCCGACCGGGGAGCACTTCGTAGCCGTTCTCTTTTGCGAGATCGACTAGATCCCTCGGTGTTGCCGTGTGGACTGAGATCGTTTTGCTCATGCTCGCACTACAAGATCTCAGCTCGTCGTTTTCATGAAAAACAAAGCGTGCGAGGTTGTAGTCGAGACATGCTGAATCGAACCATTGCCGGAATGCTCAAAGAGAACACGGGCTCGCATTTCCTCGATTCGGGGAGCGCGTACGGTCGCAATCACGAGCGTAACCAGAAACGCACGTTCGAGAATGAGCCGGAGGCAACGGTCGATTTCAAGTATGGGGTTGAGGTGACGATCAACGTCTACCATTTCCTCAAGGATCGGCTCACGCTTTCCACGGCGATGGATCGCAAGTTTCAGCGGTTCTGTAACCGCAAGGAGCACGCGAGCGAGACCTACTTTTCTCTCATCGATACGTGGCTCGCTACGTTCGATGAGGTTAGCGGCCTGTACGGCGAAGGTTCGCCGATGACCGTCAATACCTACAACGGCGAAGATCTGCTTTCCCAGGTCATTCAGTACACGCTGTTTCGCATCGATGACACCGATTACGTGGCTCTCATGATCCACGGTGGGTGCGATGTCCGTGGTGGCTACACTCGCCCGCGCATCTTCGAAGTGAACGGCGATGCTGCATGCATGTTCGATAACGCTCGTGCGTCGATCTACTGCACGCGCACGGGCAAGGTTCCCGGCCTGTTTGGTGAGATGGATGCGTGCGGTGCGTACTGGGACACGGAAAACGGCCACTCGTGGCACCGTGAAGGCAACTACGCCAGCGCTGGCGGTACGCAGCTTCAGGACTACGATCGCACCGAAGAGGAAAAGGGCGAGACCTGGGAAGCGGGCAAGCTTCACGTCCTGAAGGATGGATCGGCGCTTTGTCCGTGCTGCGGTGCGGCATTGGGCGTGAGCCACATGGGCGGATACTGAAACCTCCAAAGTTCCGAGGATTGTAGTTCTCGGATATTCCTTGGAATTTCAGAAAAGCGCAGCATCGGTGCGTATTTAGTTGACTTTGACAATGCGCTCTGATAGGTTGTGTACATGCTGAATACGACGCACCAAGAAATCCTCGGGCTCCGCAACGAAATCCGCCGTGTGGTGGCGATGGTGTTGCGCACGTCGCGCTACTTCGCCGATGACCACATCGAAGAGTGCATGTCCGACGTCATGCTCCAGGCTTTCGACTACGGTGCGCGTACGTTCGATCCGAGCAAAGGCTCGGCGAAGTCTCATTTCACCACGTTCGCTAAGCACCGTGCCAAGAATTGGCTCAACCGGGCGTGCCGTCGGTTCGAAGTAGCCGACGAGTCTACTACCGAGGACGGGGAGACTGTTTCTCACACGGCGAGCGTGCCGGCCGATGGAAACCCGGCGCTATCCCTCATGGCATCGCAAGAGCGTGCCCGGGTGCTCGCCGCAGTCGAGACCCTAGAAGACCGTGAGCGTGCGCTCGTACATGCGTTCCTTCGGCTGGGCTCGTGGATGCTCGCCGCAAAGGAAATCGGCGTTTCGCCGGCTACGGCTAGCCGAATGAAGGCCGATATCGTGGCGAAGCTTCGCTAGGTAGGTCGGGCGCGCAAGCGCTTGCGCCGCTCACGGCCAACAGAAAACTCTTATTGAATGGGTCTAAGGGGAGTTTTCCCTTAGGGGCTCACAGCCCGAACGCTGCATCATCGAAGGTGCATTGCGAGCACTCGATGTCCGGGATTTCGATCTCGAAGTCCCCGTGATCATCGAACCACGAGACACCGTGGCCCATGGCCTGCATTGCGAGGTAGTGGCCGAATTCCTCGGCGTCGAACCCATCCCGATCACACTTCGCGCACTTGCTCTTGTGCTCGACGTCGGCTTGCTCGGCACGCTCGGCGAGCACATACACACTGACCTTGTTTGCCGCTTCCAGAGCGGCCCACAGTTCGCCAGCGAGCGCGAAAGCAGCCGGCGGGGTCTGGGGTGCGTAGTCACTCCAATTCTCGCCAGCGCCCGGCCTAGGAAGGCTCAAGCGAGCCTTACGCTCTGCCTTGGTTAGCTCGTTATCGGTCGAATGACCCTCTTCGACGAAATCGGCGTAAGCCGAAACGAAGAAAGCCTTCGCCGCAGCGAGTAGGAATTCATCCTTGAAGATCGAGCTAGAGCCGATGTTCGTCATGTTCGTACTACAACCATCGTGCGATTCGTTTTCTCTGAAAATTAGAGGATTGATGCTTGTAGTACTGACATGAGCAAAGCTGACGAACACATCCAGTACCATCTCACCATCCCCACGGGTCACATCCGACTCTTCACGATCCTCAGCGGCCTCAAGCTGGAGATCAAGTTCCCGGGCATGCGCATGACCCGCAAGGCCCCGAAGTGCAGCACGATCCTCCGCCAGGAGTTCGGCCTCAGCGGCAAGCCGCAAAAGCTGTACGATCAGTTCCTGGGGCTGCTCGTGAAGCATGGCGTGCCGCTCCCCGGCGAATACGTCAACCCCACGCCGCCGGCACCGACGACCGAGCCCGAGGTGAACTGAGAGCCCGGCGCTCCGGCGCCACCGGCCAACAGAAAACTCTTATGGCCTAGAGTTTTCCTCTATTGGCCTTGCGGCCTGCTCCTTACTCGTCCCAGTAGTGGCGCGTTGCCGCGTCGTACTCCTGGTCAAGCTCGTGCTCGTCGAGGAGTTCAGCCTGCACGTTGCGAGCGCCACCCCTGGGCTGATTGCGGTGACGCATGTAACCGGCGTTGCGGTGCTGTGCCGCTACTGCAACCCCGGACCGTTTGTTGATGTATTTCGCCATGGTGACACTACAACCGTGCGCATTGGGTTTTTCAGTCTACCCGAGCGGATTGGTTTTGCCACCACAACACGGGCCACCAATGGGCCAGTAGTCGCACGTCCAGCCTAGCCGCTCGTGGTCGATGGATGAATGGTGGCAGTGACCGTGCCCATTGGCTTGGTTTGCCTCGCATTCCTCGTGGTGCGCCTTCAACTTGCGCCGATGGATGATTTCGCAATAGCGATGGTTCACGTACTGAAGCATCGCAGCGAGGATCCGATCACCCTTTGTGATGGTGCCCGTCCATTGCTTGATCTCCAATTCGCGCAATAGCTCTTCGTACTCTTCGGCTGTGAGACAGATCGAAGAGTCGAAGTAGAGCCGGATCAATGGTTCAACTGGCTTATCCGCCATTGGACACCGGCCCGAGCACAGCAAAGCGGTGACGGCTACCACCGAGGTTGGAGCGGCAGCACGAGCACATGCGCCAGCTGAATTCGTTGATACCGTCGCCGGTTTCGGAGTCGAAGTCCGGCACGAGGTTGGGCCCGAGGCGTGCGAGACCAGCATCGATCTCAGCAGCGCGCTCCTTGGCGCCATCCCTCAGCTCGCCACGGCCCGGGGACTCACCCTTGCCATAGTGCTCGTCGATACCCGAGTAATCGCCGTTGACGGCAACGAACAGGCAATCCTGGCACAGTTGGAGGTCATCCATCACGACTTGCATCGCCATGCCTGTACTACAACCGAGCAATCTCCAATTTTCAGAGAAAACGCGGACCGGGTTGGTTGTAGTCGAGGCATGCTGCACACATTCATCATCCTGTTTCTCAACACCCCAGGTCCGCACGTTCCGCACAAGGTCGATCACAAGGCCGACATGCGCGTGAGCGAGCACATCATCGACTCGTCCAAGAATGGCGAGAACTCGCGCAAGCGGCAGCTCCACAGCATGTGGCGCGACGAGTACAAGCTGGCGCGGAAGTAATCCCATGGCCAAGCGTAGCGATGCTCAAATCCTTCGGGACCTTCAGGGTGTGGAAAACGGGCTGAGTCCAGAGAACCTCTGGTGTGATGGGGAAGCGAGCCCGGCTTACGTGCGCAAGCGTGGCGCAGAACTGAGGCGCCAGCGTGCAGCTCTGATCAAAGAGCTAGGACGTGAGCCCACTACATCCGAGCTGTATGGGTTTTGATCCCTGAGCTGAGTCGCTCAGGTAGATCTCGCACCGTGCTGTGAAGCCCTGTGACGGAAAACTCTAAGAGTTTTCTAAATACAATAGCTGATTGGATCTGGTGATCCTTCCGGCCTTGGTAGGCGGCTCAGCTGGCAGCTCTATATACAGATCGTGAGCCACCCACTACGGTGCCGTCGCCACACCTTCGCTGCCATCGTCATAGGTGATTTTGTCGTACTCGCCGCACACCTTGAACTTGTCGAGAAACATCAGCTCGCCACGGTCCATCACCCATGGCTTGTAGGTGATCTCGGTGTCGAGTGGAACGTCGATCGACTCGGTGATCGCATCCAGATGGAGCGTATCGCCGTTCACGGTCAGCTTGCGCGCGAGGTGTCCCGTGTAAGCGCAGCGAATCTCGCAGCTCTTGTGCCCTGCCATCAGCGTGCGGAAGGTCATCATGGTCTGACTACAACCATCGAGCCCGTCGTTTTCACGAAAATCCCGAGGTTCGCGCTTGTAGTACGGACATGCTGCAATTCGTTCTCACCATCAACGTCGAGGGGCTGTCCTACGCTGACGTGGCGAGTGCGCTACGTGCCACGGCTTCCCATCTCGCAGCTGGCCGCTACAGTGCGCTCATCGCCGAAGGCGGCGACTCTGGCCGCATCATGGCCGAGGACAAAGAGACTCGCATTGGTGGCTGGCACATCACCGAGGACAAGTAGCCATGTATCGCACGTTCAAGCGCAGCTGTACGGACTGGCAAAGCTTCGCCAGCGCTCGCAAGATGACGGTTGATACCCATCTCAGCTACGCGCAAGCGCTCGAAGCCTGCGAGCAATTCAACAACAATCGGACCCCGCGCCAGATTCGCAAGGGGACTAAGCTCGAATTCGAGCGCATGTAAGTTACGCCAGGCACGGGGCACGAACACACTGGAACGTCGATCGTGCGGCGCCCAGTGATGCCCGTGCCTGGCTCTATATAACGGAAAACTCTAGAGTTTTCTTTCTACTAATCAACTACTAGTTCCTACTAAATTAGTAGCAGCCTACGAGTACAGCACCGTGATCGATGCGGCGTAGGGGTTCGGGCTGAACTCCAGCCGGAGGCTCTTGATCGAGCAGTGCTCCAGCTTCTGCAGGCGAGCGATAAGCCGCTCGGCGGCATGCTGCGCCAGTAGCTCGCACGAGAGCGTAGTGGGCTCGCTGGCGATGCGATCCATGAACACCCCGAGCATGGCCTGGTCGAAGAGAAAGCCCCGGGAATCGAGCTTAGGCTCGCACTCCACGCTGACGTTCCAGCGGACGGGAATTGCCTTGCGGCCACCGTCGACCCGAACGAGCTGATCAGCCGGACCACAGTGATTGGTGCCCGGGGTCACGATGAAATTCGACAGCCCAGCGCGCTGGATCGTCATCGTGCGGAGGGAGAGGGAGATCGTGCGCACGGGCGCAGCAACCGGCTTAACAACCTTCGTCGTCGTGTGTTGGTTCAGCATGACAACCGTTTTATCAGGTCATGCGGCGATTGTCAAGGTATCATTTACTTGGAATCCCGAGGTTTCCTGATCATCCGTTTGGCGCTTGCGAGCCCGCACTCGAAGCATCGCCGGCATGGGTAGAGACTACAGATCGGCAGCACGGGAATTTCAGCCTGGAAAACTCTTCCACGTCGATCTTCAGATCGGTAGTTAAACCAGGTGATCTCGAAGAGCGCCATCCACTCGGGATCGATCTTTAGCTCAAGCTTCTGTGAGGAGTTTTCCATAACGGGCCCTAGGCCGCGATGCCCTCGGCCGGTTCGTCCACGTCAGAGAGTGAGGTTCCGCTTTGCGCGGCAAGCCACACCTCGCGGGAGAGCTGTCCCTCGTCGATGATCTCCCAGTAACGATAGCCCGATTCGGCTTCCCACTCCACGGCGATCATGCGCCCGGTGTAGCTCGACGGGGGCTCCGGGCGATACGCGTGGCTCGCTTCCCAGGCCGCACGATGCTCAGCCTCTTGAGCCCAGAAACGGGCCTCCTCGCCGCACTCGTCGCACGTGACGAGCATGCAACAGCACGGCGCATCCATCCAAAACGGTTGTAGATCGACGTCCCGGCCATTGTCGACCACGAGCGAAGCCTTACGGGCTGCGATCTCTGCGAGATACAGCTTGTGACCGACGTAGCGGCGGAAGCGCTTTCCGAAGGTGCGAGCCATGCCTGTACTACAAGCCAGGGAGAAACGTTTTTCAGGGATTCGAAGGATTCACAGATCGTGATCACGCCACAGGGGAAGAAGAAAACTCTAGAGTTTTCCACTCCCCAAAGCGCGCAAGCGCTTGCCCCGTAGGGCCTTGCGGCCTAGGCCTCGTCGGCGAGATCCGCCACGATGGCTTTCATCCGGCGGGTTGCCGTGGCAGGCGACCATCCGACGAGCGCTCCGGCCTCGGTCTGTCCCATGCCGTCCAGCATGGCGCCCACGAACGTACGAGCGTCCGAGTCGAGCGTATCGAGCGCAGTGGCAAGCCAAGCCATCTCCGACCGACGCTCGACATCGAGGCGACCATCGGGGCCCACGAACGAACCACACTCGGCCACGTTCGTGCCGAGGGTATCGACGAGCATGCTCGTGTTCCCCTCGTCGTCGGAAGCTTCCGACACGTGGCCATTGTTGGCGCTCGCCTTGCGCCAGTTACGAGCGGTATTGCTGGCGATACGGAGCGCCCACGACTCGAACGAACCACGGGACTCGTCGAAGGTTTCGACGGCCGACAGGATGCGCACAACCGCATCCGACACGATGTCATCGGTGGCCGACGTGGGGCCAATGGCCCGCTCGACGGCGCGCGACATGGACTTGAGTAGCTTCGCGTTCAGTGCAGCGTTGATGTTCAGCATGTAGAGACTATCTCATATCATCGCCCGATTGTCAAGCATTCCGAGCATACTCAAATACGCCATATTGCTCGAGAATCTAAGATTGTCGAGGTATCGACGGACCTTGACAATCGAGCGGGACCGTGCTACCTTCTGTCTATGCTGAACCACAACGATTCCCTGGTGAAGATGGCTTCCGAGCGCTACGAGCAAGCTGCGGCCGATCTGGAAAAGGCCTGCAAGGCTTACCGTAAGCATGCCTCGGGCCCGATGGCCGATTTCTACGATCTCCGTATGGAGGAGGCGTTCACGGCATTGGAGATCGCAGCGGACGATCTGAGGGAGATCCGCGATGGCTACCGCCACACCTACCCCCATCCCGTGGCCATGGCGCCGCATGGCTCACGCTACCCGGTACGCTAAGCAGGCCTAGATCCTAGCAGATCTGGCATGCATTGTCAAGATCTCGCGTATGCATAGGAAAACTCTAATGTATACACGGCATATAGCGTGCCAATATAGGAGTTTTCCATGGCTATGCATGCAACACATTGATATCATTGGCGCGAAAACTCTCCGCGCATAGGGATTTCAGCCTATTGGAGGGCGTGCCGGTCCCCACGTCTAATCACGACACCTTTTCACCCTCTAATAGGTCATTCCGCGATTGTCAATTTTCGTTTCAAAGGGGACCCTATTTCCATTTCCAATAGGAAATCGAAAATATTGGAGAACTATTTTTCACCTGGAACACCTATTAACGCATTGTCAATGGCGCTCTTGACAATGAAGCCCGCCCCAACGAACCTCTTCCCATGATGGAGACGCTCTTTATCCAGTTGGGCGATTTGATGGTGAACATCGCCAAAGTGAACTACTTCAAGCCCGCCGTGGTCCCGCACAAGTGCTACATGTTCCTCCACGGGACGCAGAACCCCGTAGAGCTGGACATCGGGCTCGATGGAGTGAAGTCCGCCCTCGCCGAGACCTACCAGCAGATGGCGATGATGCAGGCCGCTGCCAACAAGGCGTATGGCTCGAAAGGCAGCTCGTGATTGAAATCGCCGTCATCGAGTGCGCTCCAGGCCATCCCCAGCATCAGGTCGTCCTGAACGTGAACGGTGTGATTTTCTGGCTGCAAACGCCCTCCCCTGACAAAGCCAGCGCTCATGCGGTCGCTGACCAGGTGAAGTCCAACATCTCGACGCAGGTGGCTCGCCTCAAAAAGGACGAGGGTGGCAATGGGTGATGTCCACTATGCCCTCGTAGGCCGCTCGCACCTCATCAACTTGGATAAGGTCATCCATATCGAATACGACACGGAGGAAGACCGAGACGACGGGGATATCCACTTCTACTTCGAGAACGGCAAGCAGGTCATCATCACCGAGGTCTCGTGGAAGGAGTTCATTGCGAACCTAACCAGCGCTCAAGGTGAGAAACGCCCGCCATCGTCCGTTGAAGGTACACCATGACTATGCCTGGCCACGCCCGTCTCCTTCGCCTCGTCGAGCTGACCAAGAAGGGTCACATGGAGGAGTTCACGATGGAGGACATGGAGACCATCAAGTCGGATGTTAGCGCGTTGTTCACGCACGAGGTCCGCGACCTGGTGTCCGTCCTCATGGACCAGATTCTTGTTCTGAAATCACGTACCTGAACAATTCCTCCATCACCTATGAAAGTCCAACGTCAGACGCTTGTAGTACGACTATCACTGCCAACCGGGACCCACTTCGGAATCCCTACCGGCACTGGAGTCAACGATGACGGATAAGATGGACCCCAAGAAGACCACGAGCGCCAACCCGCCTCTGTTTGTGCCCAAGCAAGAGGACCCGAACAAGGTCGAGCTGACCCTGGACGAAACGCTGCTCAAGCTGGCCGACCTCTATCGGCAGTTCGCTCCGCTGAAGAAGCAGCTGGAGAACCTGAAGGGCGTTGCTAAGGCGCACCTCAAGGCTCAGGGCAAGACGAGCTACCAGATGGAGAACGGCATCAAGGCCCAGTTCTACGACTCGCAGAAGTCGCAGCTCAACAAGGAGCTAGCCAAGGAAATCTGCGGTCCGCGTTGGGCCGAGGTCGAGAAGTTCGTGACCACCACGAGTTTCAAGGTCACGGTGCCCGGCGTGAAGAGCCCGGACGCCGATTAGTTCAACCCATCCTGCTACGTCAATACGAAGGAAGCGTACGGACCGTAAGAGGCAGGTCGAGATAATACTCGACGTATGCAACCAGTCGGTCCAGGATGGCCATCTCTGGAGCTGATGGGAGTACGACCCTTGGACGCAAATACTTTCCTTCCACCCGGGAAAGTAGTCCTTGCTAGGCCCATCGGTAATTAGCAGCAGGCCCGCTCCGCCTGGGGAGGCAAGAGAGCAATCGTGTCGGGCGCCGGCCACGCTAACGAGGCGCACTTGGATTTACCCCGGAAGGATACTGCTCTCCTGGCTTCGGCCGAACCAGTGAAATGTCCGGCAGGCGTGGAAGACGCCAGGTAAATCCGCTACTTGTAAAATAGTTGAAGTTTTTTCGGCAAAAGGGTTCCGGCTTGTAGTTCCCACGACGATTGACCCCGTGAAACACAGGAGGTCTACGCGTCATGGAGAACGACTACGAAATTCCGACGAGCCCGATGGTTGCCCGCGCGATGCTCCGCTTCTATCGCCTGATGGAAAAGCAGGAGCCGGGGCGCTGGGCCAAGTACATCGAGTTCTACGAGGCACTGGTGGAGGCGCTAGGCTCGCCCGCCATCAGCCCGCAGGAACGGCTGCTCAGGCACATCTTCGACCATCGGCAGGAAATTCTCGACGAGCTAGACGACGAGGACGACCTGGACAATTGAGCAAATATTTGCGACGACAACGCCGTGTCCTGTAAGGCCGCACAGACCCCGTACGACCGGATTTGCTGGGAGGGAGATTGGCGCGAACTGCCGACCCACTGCCCTGGCCAGCCGGAGGTATGGGACCAGACGATTGGCTGCCCGGTCTGCGGCATGAACATCTGGTACCTGCCGGCGTTTGGTCAGTGGCCCGAATGGGATAAAGCAAACGAGCCGCCGGCTGATTGGTGGCAGGGTTGGAAGGGCACGGAGCGCAACCCCTACGACCCGTATGTGAACCTGTTCGACCGCATTCACCCATTTGCCTGGGCGGACTGCCATGATCCGGGGGATGAGGACCGAGACGAAGAACCGTGGAATCAAGGTCCGTAGGGCCCATGTAGGATGTCGGATAAATTTCAAAAATTCGGGTGATGAAAAGACATGCTGGATTTGGACGCGATGGAAAAGGACCGGCTGGCTGCTCAAATCGACAAGAGCGACTTGTTCGATTTCTACAACCACTACTACTTCGAGCTGTTGGAGGAGGTGCAGGAACTTCGTCAAAAGCTCAAGAAGCCGCAGGGGAAGAAATGAAGGTAGACCTCAACAAGCTCGCCAGTTACATCGACCAGGAATTCACCGGGGAAGCGCATCTGACCTCGGATGAAATGCGGTCCATCATTGCCGAGCTGCGCGCATCCCGACAGCAAGTTGCAAAGATTTGCGATTGGCTTCGTGGGTGGGGCCTCCACGACGAAATCATCCACGGCGTCGAGACGGGAAAGTACCTCGGATGATCAAGCACCACACCGGCTTCTTCGTGTCCGTCTGGCACGACGCCGACGAGACCCCGATGAAGTTCATCGTCAACGCCACCTGTGGTCGGTGCGGCAAGGCCGTGGCGCCGGAGAAGTACACGTCCGAGACGCTGACCACGGCGATGATGGATCACCACATGGACTGCTTCATCACGAGCGACAAATGATTCCACGACTCAAAGACCCAACCATCCAGCACCACGACCCCGGCGACGAAAACGATTGGAACCCAGCCGATTCCATTCTGGTCGACACCCTCGTGTATATGAACCCACTCGGCAAACAGCCACCGTGGAAAATCGACCTGATGTTGAAAACATTTGCGCGAATGTGTGCGAGGCCGTGAGTGACCGCTGCTACTGCAACGAGCTTGGACCCCTCAGTCTCCGAAGCGGGGATATCTGCGGATTCTGCGAGCGAGCCGCTCAACATTACGATCTTGAACGAGCCGGCCAGGGAGTATCGCCGGTACTACGAGACGCCCAATCGCATCCGGGTGGTGATGACCCAAAACCTGGCGATGTGGAGCTACATCATTCACGTCGAGACGCTGCCGCCCAAGCCACCAAAACCGCCCAAGGATTTTCCGGTAGCGAAAGTCCTGCCCCGCTCGACTGTAGGAAGGATATGGACGAGGCTCCTGACCCGCTAGAGATGCCCATCGGCGACGAGGACATCAGCGACCTCCAGAAGCTGGCCGATAAGTGGTACCGGCATCACTGGGGCGCAACGATGCAGCCATCGACGTCACGGGGAATGGCCAAGGATGCGGCCCGGCTGGTTCGTCAGTATCGGGCGCTGGAGAGGGAAAACGCAGCGCTCAAGGAGCAGCTTGAAGCGGCGTTTGCCACGGGGACGAACACCAGGGAAGAGTTCGAGAACAACCCCTGCACCATCTGCGGATCGCCTCCAGGAGTTCATTGCCCCCATGACTAACAAGCAGTTCGTACGAAAGCGGCTGCAGGAGATGCACGACCGGCCAGGGATGTGGGCGTCGACGCAGGAGGCCTTTGGCCTTCAGCTGGCACTCTTGGTGGAGGTTTACGAGCTGGATATTGAGCCTTCGTCGAAGATGCCGCAGCACGTGATCATGCAGCGCATCTTTGGACCGGGAAATTCAGTCTCGGTCGAGCCGCTGGAGGAGAGCTGGGCGCAGTCAACCGCTGCCATGATTATGGCGATGATCAAGGTGGAACTCGCATGATTCACCCCTGCATCTGGGTCTCTTCGAGCTGGGTCCTCATCAACGGGGAAGTTCAGGCCGCCGAGTGCTTCACGTGCGGGGAAGAATTGCCAGGCGCCAGGTACGTCGTGAGCACCAGGTCGGGAAATCCGATGTACTGCTTCATTTGCCACGCCTGCCAGGAACGACGGATGTATTTCAACAACAATCCACCGTGATGTAGGATGTCGGATAAAATCAAAAAATTCGAGGGCAAGACTCTACAGGACATGCTGGCCGTATCCGACACGGATGACGTCGTTCTCGTCATGGCCAAGCTCGCCTTCAAGAACCACCAGGACGGTCATCTGACTCGTGACCAGCTTCTCTACATTCTCAAGAAGTGCGTCAACGCGCGGGCCCTTGAGAATGGCTACACCGAACGGCATGGCCTTCCATTCGGTGGTCTATGAAGATCCAAATCGAACACGATAACGAGCCATCGGAATTCACCGAAGAAGAAATCATCGAGGAATTCTCTTGGCATAACATGCGGGACAGTAATCACTCGCGTGTCGTTCGGCGGAAGATCTTCGAGGCGGTTCTCAAGGCCGCCAAGGCAAGTCAGGAACGATGAAGATCACCGAACAGCATCACAAGCAGCTGCCCTACCTGAAGCGTCTGACTAAGTCGCTTGATACGGAACAGATGGCCGTGCTCGAAAGCCTGCTGGACCTGGTTTATCGAGAAGGCCAGAGCTGCGGCTATCGCCAGGGCAACCCGAACTGGGACGAGGACTAATGGGGATGTACGACACCGTCAACGTTCCGTGCCCGAAGTGCGGCGAGGTGCAGGGATTCCAGAGTAAGAGCGGGCAGTGTCTGCTGCAGGAGTTCGATCTGGATAATTGTCCTCCAGATGTGCTTCAGGACGTCAACCGTCACTCGCCTGCGACCTGCACCAAGTGCAACACCAAGTTCTGGGTCGGCGAGAAGAAGGTCCCGGCGTCGGTCGTGTGGGTCGAGCGGAAGTGCCTGGGCTGCGGCGACCTGGTCACCGGCTCGTTCGACTGGTGCAAATGCATGGAGAAGCGCTGATGCACACGACGCATGATCATATGACCAAGGAGCCCAAGCTGTGGCTGATCCACAACTCGGACTTCTCCGGCGAGGTTGAGGTTCACTGGACCATCAAAGGCTCCGAGAAGGATTTCTCGTACGTGTGGCGGGTGCCGATGGGCGAGGATTTGCTCACCGGCAACATCATCGGTACGCAGATCGAGGACAATACCTGCGCGCCGGTTCCGGCCTGGGTGATCGCTCGGGCGGTGGCGACGGCACTTCATCACCATCTGACGATGAAGATCGTCTCGTTTGTCGAGGGTCTATGAACTACGTGCTTTGGATCTTTCTCGCCGTTGCCTGGGCAGCCATCTATGAGGGCATCAAGCACATTTACACCCTCCGCAAGGAGAAGATTCTCAAGGCGCAGGAGGTCCGGGAATCTATCGAGGCCGATGGTCACTACGTGCAGGTCGATTGCTCCGAGTGCGGGAAGATGAACCGGATCGCCGCCGTCAATATTCGGCGCCGGCCCATCTGTGGTGGCTGCAAGAAGAAGCTTCTGCCCAAGAAGCGGATTTCCATCCTGCGGGTTCGCAACCTGCCGTTCGACCAGAAGCTCGATGCTGCTCTAGATAGCTCGACGATCAAGGACTACGACAAGTTCTGGGCGGTGATTGCCGCGCACTTCCGGGACCGCAGCTTCGAGAAGAACGAGCCCATCAACCCGAAGGACTTGCCCAATTGAAGGAACGCAAAGAAACGTTCGAGGTCATCTCCTATCTCGACGAGACGATGTCGGCTGGGCGGTTTCCAGAGGTCGACAAGTTTCTCGCGGAGATGGATGTCGACAAAATCGACAACGCTTCCTACCTCTTGGGTGTCGTGAACTACGTGTACCTCGCCAAGCGCAACGGCGACATTCTTGTCAATGGGGCTGCTTTCAGGGAGAAAGCATTTGCGCGGATGCGCCAGCTCGTCGGCGATGAACGAGCCGAGAACCTGTTCAAGCATCGATGATGGTCCAAGTCCCTCCCAGGAACGACGAAAGCCCTTGCGTGGTTCAGTGCAACGGGCAGTACAGCGAGATTTTGCCCTTCAAGGAGGCAAACGAGCTGGCGATGTTCTACGCCGCCAAGGGACAGAAGGCCTACGTCTTCCGGCTCATTCAAGAGACGATGTATGGAGGGCGCTGATGGAGGAGATCGCCTTCACCAAGGTCAAGCTGCCGTACGGCTGGCTGGGCAACATGGCTCCGTACCCCATCGTCTACCAGAAGCAGGTCTGGAAGACGTCGGAGGCGCTGTTTCAAGCTCTCCGCTTCGCCGACGAGAGTGCCTCTGAAACCTCGGAAAGGCGCGCAAAGATTCGCGCAGAAATTATGCTGCTCGGATCGCCCATGGCCGCCAAGATGGCTGCCAAGAAGAACCTCAGCCTGATGACGATCACGCCTCGCTCGCCCGAGGACGTCAACAACATGCGCCGGGTGCTTTGCATCAAGCTCAACCAGCACATCGAGCTGGTGAAGCGGCTGCTCGACACCAAGGACGCGAACATCGTCGAGGACTGCACGGCACGTCAGAACGAATCAGGCCTGTTCTGGGGCGCTGCCAAGGTCGATGGCAAATGGACCGGACAGAACATGCTCGGGAAGCTCTGGATGGAAATTCGCTACGAAATGACCAGGGAACTACCAAACGGGGAAGAATGAACGACGAAATCGAAGATAGAGCTGAAGATACCGGCTACGCCAGAGCAATCAACGACGTCATTAAGTGGCACACCGACCAGATCGAACAGCTGACGACCAAGGCCAAAGAAGCGTGGGCGCCTGGTGGTATTCACATTGGAGCCATCTGGGAAGGCAAGCACGTCTCGGCAACGCAGCTGATGGACCTCGCCATCTTTCACACGGGAATCCTCAAGGCACTCGACGAGAAATTCGTCAAGGCGGTCAAATGAAGATCAGCGACCTCATCAAGCAATTGGAGAAGCTCAAGGAGGAGCACGGCGACATTCAAGTCATCGTGCAGACGCTCTCGCATGCGTGGGCGCCCGAGCCTGAGGTTCGTCCGCATGCGCCCAAGAAAGCCGAATTCGTCCTTCTGAACCCATGAGCAAGGACGACAAATTCTACGCGGTGATCTATGAATCCGCTGGCCGGATGTATCCGTGCAAATGCGGCCACGAGACGCCGGAGAGCGCATTCGAGTGCGTAAAGGCGAAGAAGGGCCTATCCATCATGGAATGGGTCAAGAATCGCAATCCGCAGTTCCAAGAGTTCTGGCGCAGCGACAAAGTGGCCGAGCCGTCGTGAGCGACGTCTCCTACGAATGGATCTGGATGACGTTCAAGGCGCAATTCCCGGGCAAGTATCTCTCGATGACCGTCGTCGGGCGGGAGATCTCTATCCACGATTCGAAATACCTCCAGAAGGGCGAAACGATGCAGCGCCCTCGCGGTGCGTTCATTATGTACGTCGCCGAAGAGCCTGGTCCCGATGAGGAAGACGGCAAGTGAGCTGCAGGCGTGGCGTCCATGATTTCCCGGACCCCACGTATCGATGCGTGTGTGGAAGATTCGTCCTACTGATCTGGCCTCCGATCAACCCGACGAGCTGGGAGTTAAAGAGATGGCGGACCAAGCGCTCATTGAAGCCGTTGCGCTCATCAACAAGCTGCAACGCCAACACAGAATCGAAAGGTTCTGCTACTCCGTGATCCTCATCATCGCCGTAGCGCTGGCGAGGGCCCTATGAAGAAGGAAGAAGCGAGCGTCGGCGACTGGGTCTCGTGGACTGGGTGGAGACAGTTCGGAACTATTCCGCATCGCTGCACAGGGACCATCGAGAGCCTTGAATGCGGAGTTCCCTATTATACCGACCCGCCAGAGTACACGACCGATGGCTTCCACAAGGAAGCCGGGCGATATCCTGCAGCGCTGATCAAAACAGACCGAGTTCAGCAGCCCGGCGAAGCGCCGCTTGTGATCAAATTCGACGACCTGACGCTCATCATGAACACTAAACAGATGCTGGGAGTTGAGCCAGCCGAGTACCTACGCGGAAATTCGCCTATTGAGGCGATTCGGTGGCATGGTCACAACTACAGCGAGGTCTACACCTGGGTCATGAAATGGGGCCTTGCAGATCCAGGGATCGATCAGCTTGGTGACGGGAACCTGCGGGTTTCTGTTCTACAAGTCGAAATGTGGGCGAAACCAGGGCAGTGGATTGTTCGCGACATCGCCAACGAATTCTTCTATCCATGCGACGACGACACTTTCTCGAAAATCTTCGAGCCCACGGATGTAGATAGGACATGAGCATGCGCAAGGGATTCGTTCAGGAGCTGGTCAATCTCGGGCAAGAGCTGTCCGACGAGCAGGATAAGGCTCACGATTTGTGGACCTGGCTGCCGTCATATCAGGTCGCTCAAAAAAACCACGGCGACTACGCCTCCGAGTTCAGCCCGACGCCGAAGGACATCATGATCGAGGCGTCGATGTACATCTCGTATCTGAAGGATTGCACAGGACCAAACAGCGCCAATCGTCAATACACGCCCGAGGAGACGGAGTGGTTCACGAAGTGCTCGTGCGGTGATGACCATGTCGGCGAGTAATCAGTGATCGGTCTCCTTCGCAGACTGTTTCGTCGGAAACCACCGTTCAAGAAGCTGACCGACGAGGAACTATCGGCAGCTCTCCGGCGGGGCGAGGAGAGGCTGCCGTGCTGTCGAGGAATGCGCCGTGTGCATGTAAGCTACCGCTCCGGCGCGCTGAAGTGCCCGAATATGTGGCGGACGCCTGAGGGTTACATCGTCGAAGTCAGGCAGAAGCTAGATCTCCGCTACAATCCGCTAGAGACCGACGAATGCTTCTATCCGCCATGGGGCGAGCTACATTTCAAGTGCGACCGTTGTGGTTGCCCACGCGGTCTTCACGCATATCGTGAAGATGGCAAACGTGGAGACTGCACCGACCCGGATTGCCCTGGGTGCCCTGGAGGTTTACTTTGGCGATGAACGGCAATAACCAAATCGATGCGTCCGATTGGACCGAAGAAGACAAGCACTGGTATAGGTGCCTGTCGACGTTGTTCGATCGCAGGCGTATGGCAGACGGCGTCTACCAAACCGAAGACTGGCGCCGAGCCCGTATTGACTGCCGGCCCAGGTGGCGACGGTGGATGAGCATGCTACGCAAGGACTTTTGGCGCACCATTAGCGGTTGGTGAAAGTTAAGTTCATGTGGATTGTAGGTAAGAGATGCGTTTTTACGAAGTTGGCGGCTGTGTTCGTGACCAGCTGATGGGGCTCACGTCGAAGGACGTGGACTTTGCCGTCGAGGCCGAGTCGTTCGAGGCCATGGAAGCGGAGCTGCGCAAGCGTGGCTTCAAGATTTTTCTGTCGACGCCAGAGTTTCTGACGATTCGCGCACAAGTGCCTGCACACGAGGAGAAGCTGCGCGCCCGGTCCAAGGATGCCGACTTCGTGCTCTGTCGGAAGGACAGCGCCACCGGGGATGGTCGGCGGCCGGACTTTGTCGAGCCAGGGACCATCCTGGACGACCTGGCTCGTCGTGACTTCACGATGAACGCCATCGCCGTGGACGTGGAGACGGGCGATATGATCGATCCGCACAACGGCCGGCACGACATCAAGCAGAACCTCCTCCGGTTCGTCGGTGACCCGTACAAGCGGATCAACGAGGACGGCCTGCGCGTTCTTCGTGGGCTGCGGTTCCTCATCACCAAGGGACTGCAGGCCGAGATGGAGACCGGCGATGCCCTCATCAGCTTCGATTCACACAAGATGCTGATGAAGGTGTCGATCGAGCGGGTGCGCGAGGAGCTGGAGAAGATGTTCAACTACGACACCATCGCGTCGTTGGAGCTTCTCCACGGCTATCCGAACCTGCTTCCGGCCATCTTCCGAGAAGGTCTACGTCTGGCGCCGACGCTGCGCCAATAGACAATAGGGCTATTTCGGCGGAGGCTTGGCCTATGAACGAACAGAGCCTGGCCGAACCCATCGCGCTCCACGACCTGGACGGCAATCTTGCCGACTTCGACAAGAGCATGGCCCATCATCTCGCCGAGCTTCGTGGTCCAACGGAAGATCCGAAGCACGACGAGACGGCCTATGAGGGTGCGCCGCACATGCGTGCCCGTCGCCGGCTCATCAAGAAGATGCCTGGTTTCTGGCGCAAGCTGGAGCGGCTTAAGGCTGGTTTCGAGCTGCTCCAGCTCTGTGAGGAGCTGAAGTTCAGCAATCACATTCTCTCGAAGTCTCCGCGCAAGATGCCGCAGGCTGCGGGCGAGAAAATCGAATGGTGCGTCGAGAACGTTCCACACCTTCCGATCATTCTGTCCGAGGACAAGGGTCTGGTCTACGGCAAGGTGCTCTGCGATGACTGGCCCGAGTACGTGGAGCGTTGGATTCAGTGGCGTCCTCGTGGCCTGGTGATCTCTGTTGCTCAGCGCTGGAACGAGGGCATCGAGAAGCTCTCACCTGCGGGCAACGTCATTCGCTACACAGGCCCGGAGATGCTGCCGGACATCAAGGCTCGCCTGCAGGAGATTCGAGCGAAGTGCCGCCCGTAAAGAAGCCAAAGAAGCGCCGGGTCATGTGCTTCAGCTGCGGCAAGCGGCGCATCAAGTATGTTGACGGCCTCTGTGTGACCTGCCACAAGATCGCAATCTCGGTCTATCCGTAATGTTTGGCGACCCAGTCGAGAATCTTCAATACGACCTCGCAGCTGCGCGGACGGAAGTGGAGAAGTTGCGTCGACTCGTTCACGAGGCCTGCAAGCTGGCGTTCGAGCACGGCGGAGCCAGGTGTGATCCTCACATCGCCCGCATCCTTCGCGAAGCCGGGCTCATGCATTCAGGAGAACGTATATGATCACTGCAAATCTGAAAAGAATTGTTCCGCTCGAACCAAACGCCCAGCTCGATATCAAGACGCAGGACGGTGAGGCCAAATCGTTCGACGTCATTGAATTCCAGCCTGGACCCAGCAAGCGCTACATGGTCTCGATCGAAGTCGGCAACATGCCACCGAAAGAGGCCGTTTCGTATCTGAACAAGATGCGCGAGCATCTCAAGAACTTCTTCCCTGAGGGAACGCTTCTGGTGTCTCCAATGCGAAATGGCCATCCGACGGCCGGCATCTACGAGATCGACATCCAATGAGCGAGAAGCTCGTTGCGTGCCCATCATGCTCAGGCGAGGGCTGCGAGGGTCACGCTATCGCTTCAGATCCTGAAGGAAGGTGCGACGGTGGCGGCGAGGTGACCGAGAAGCGACGAATCGAAATCATTGCCTGGCACAATTCCGATGCTTACAAAGAGCGGTGGCATAGGCGTGATCTTGGTCTTGATGATGAAAACGACTGGGACCCCATGGAGTGCGACTAATGACCGTCGAAGAAGCAATTGCCCTGGCATCTGAGACGATTCGCAACAAGAAGTGCGACTGCCTTGACTGCCAAGCCATCAAGCTCCTCATGAACGAAATTTGGAACCTTAACGAAAAGGTTCGTATCGCAGAATCCGTTCGGGACGATGCTCGTTCCGCTAGCCAGAGATACCTGGACGAAAAACGTGCGCTCGCTGCGGAGCTGAACGAGCTGCGCAGCAAAAGCTAGCCAATTCGGTGAGGCGCCGCTAATATGCGCGGCGGAGGTGGATTATGGGGCTGTATCCAAGGCTTTGGACGTACAGAACAATCACAGACCATGTCGTGGCCGGTCAAAGGTTCCGCATTGAAGAGGCGATGAACCAGCACGGCGTGGGCGGCTATGGCTACGAGCACTTCGTCGATGAGGTTGAGGTGACGCCTGGCGTGTTCGAGCGAGCGCTGCAGCTGGCGAAGCTCAAAATCGAGGAGCAGGCTGTCAGGGAACCGAAGCGAAAGGTTGCTTGAGGTTGATAATAGAGCCAGGCGTTGATAGAGGGCCTCATGCCGAAATACCGCAAGAAGCCAGTCGTGATCGACGCAATTCAGTGGACCGGGATCAACGTCCAGGAGATGTTGAAGTGGTTTGCTCATGTCTCATCGGCGGAAGATCCTGCCAAGCTGGCGTCCGAGGATGGCGCCGCTGAGCTGGTCGTCGAGATGGAAGTCGCCAAGTGCAAGGTGACGTTCGACATGACGAAGAAACCGGCCATCCAGCTACTGATCAAAACGCTGGAGGGAACCCACGAAGCCTCGCATGGCGACTTCGTGATTTGCGGTGTCCAGGGCGAGATTTATCCCTGTAAACCGGACATCTTCGAGAAGACGTACGAGCCGGCGTGAAATTCTGCCCTGCCTAGTCTGTAGGTAGGGCATGGAACTAGAGCCGCGCGAACACGACAACGTCACCGACAAGAGCACGCAAGTGCTTGCGCCATTCGGCACCGACCAGCCGAACAGCGTCATGTTCGTGTGGGAATTCTACGAGGCTCCCAAGCACGTCCGTGAGCACTCCACGCACGGCGGCGACGAGGACGGCGTTATCTGGATTCCCACAGGTGTCCATCAGCCGTACTGGCTGGAGCGCCTTTGGATGACCTTTGGCCCTGGCCAGGACTTCATCCAGTTCAAGGACGGCCTTCTGATTATCTGGGCTCACGCGTGAGCGACTTCCGCATCAAGGTGGACTTCGTGCGTGGGTGGGCCGCAATGACGCTCCCAGAGCGATACCAGGACGTCGTGGGGCCTACCTATATCACGGCCGACGAGTTCATGCGGCTCGCCTACGACTACGACGCGGCGATCATGCACCACCCGCAGACCCAGCCTACGCGGAAGGAGCGTGGTCAGGGTGCGCAGCCGGTTCCTGACAAGATCGGTCTCTGGCTTGACGTCAAGGGTAAGCACTTCAGCCAGAGATGATCATGTCGAGAATTCTCATCAGTCCGAAGATCACGAACGCTACAGCCAGGAACAATCCAATAGCTATCGGCACGACGAGAAAGAAGTCGAATTTGGTCCGCTTTGGTTTTTCCATGGAATTCTCCTATCGGCGTGAGCGACATCGAGAACATCCAGGTTCGGAAATCCTAGCCGTCTAAGAGGACACGCGCAAATGACCCACGAAGAGGCACTCAATCAGCTGAATACGCTCAAGGAAGCACTTCTTGAGGCACACAAGGTGGAGATCTCAAAGCACCGCTGTGAGTTCCATATCCCCACAAGCGATCCAACGATCTCCCCAAAAGACCTTCCGACGTGTCGGTGTACCGTCACCTGCATTGGCGAGACGCCAAACAAGCGCAACCAGTACTGGCTGTGCGAGGAGCACGGCAAGGAGTGGACGGAGCTGTGCAAAGACACCGAAGGCGTCAAGCCAGGTCGCGAGGGTCGAGTCATCGAGCCCTGGACCCGTTTCATCTCTATCCTCTCAGAAATAGACGATACTCTTGTCTTTGACAATGGCGCCGTCACCCGTAAGGATGCGACTGAATGCGCGACGCCTTCGACCTAATGGAACCCCGCAAGATTGCCGATGAGGTCTCTCACGGCAAGCTGCGCGTTGGCCGTCGTGACCTGACGTTGCTGGCGGAAGGATTCCAGCTCTGTGACAAGCTGCGATCGGAAGCCGTCCAGCAGGTTCAGGACATCGAGCTGTGGTTCCGTGAGGGGAATGTCGCCGCCGAGATGGAGAAGTCTTCGATTTCACCGTACGGGGAAGGCACGCTTGCGAACCACTGGTGGACGCGCGGCTACTCGTACGTCATCCGTTTGATGCGAGCGCATGTATCAGAGGCTGCGCTCAAGGGGAAGTGATGGAGGATTCAGCTCTAGCGTTTTGCAACAAGTGCGGAATGGGCCTTCGCTGCGAGGGCTGTTCGTCGATGGCGAAGGAGCTTGGGCTTGCCAAGGCTCACATCGAGGAGATGTCCGGTCATATGCGAAGCGTCGAAAAAGAGCGAGACCTCGCTATCGCCCACGACCGACAGCCGTATCCTACCGCTGCAGCCTACGAGGCGGTTTGTCTGGCCAACGAGGCGAAGGACAAAGAACTGATCAAGTCGCACAACAGCCTAGCCAGGGCTGTGAACCAGCGTGCCCATCTTATCCAGGCGCTGAGGAATATTTTGAAGAGCACAGGTGGCACTTGGCGCGAAATTGCGCGTGACACGCTTGATGCTCTCGAAGCCGAGATGAAAGCGAAGGATTAAAGATGGGCGTTTCGACTGATGCAATGTTGTTCTACGGATACTGCTGGGACGAGGAGACGAACACCCCGTGGACGATCGGCAGGGATGACGAAGACGATGAAGCTTCGGGTTCCGATGACGAAGAAGACTGGGAGGAGCGCTACGCACGTCTCAAAGGCGGCTTGGTGAAGCCGGACACGGGTGACGGGTACGATCAGAAGGCGTACAGCGACTACCTGAACAAGAAGATGGAAATCGTCAAGGACTGCCCATGCGAGGTCGGAACGCATTGCCACAGCGATGCGCCGATGCCGTATGTCTGCATCAAGGCAACGTATACCTGCAATTCGCGCGGCGATATGACGCGCTTGAATCCAGCAGATTTCGAAGTCGACGAAGACTGGGATATCAAGCTGAAGCAATTCTGCAAGCTGATGGGAATCACGCCGCCGGCCGAAGGGCCTGGCTGGTACATGGTCAGCTACTGGGGATAATCATGGCGAAGAAGTTCAAGCTAGATCGCGCAGCCGTTGAGGCTGCCAAAGAGATGGTCAGGATGCCGAACACGAACTGGGACGAGCCCAGGCGGCGTGACGAGGTTCTGGCCGTAGCTCGGAATTACCTGGCGCTGATCGAGTCGCTCAAGAGCTAGCGCAGCAGCGGCCCGGAGTATCCAAGCGCCTTCATCAGGTCGCTCACGATCCCACTGAAGGCGAGATCGAAGTTGCACCAGTCTCGCTTCATGTACTCGCCGTCCTTTGCCTGGCCCCACAGCTTGTGCATCAGGTTGTGGGCGTTCTTGTAAGCTGCTAGGATTTCATCTGTATTGTTCATGTAGGATATATACTACATGTAGGTGTTGAAGTCAATGTCCGATTACACTAGCGAATTTTTTGCCCGGCTGCGCAAGGCATTGGAGGATGTTCGCGAGGAGTGCCGGCGACGTGGATGGGCGGATTACATTTACACGCCCTACGTTCCGCTGGTAATTACCCAGGTGTTCGATGAGCGAAAAGAAGAGAGAGATCGTCTGCCATCTGATCAAGGCTGACGTACCGACGCAGAACGGTCGCATCTACTCCCAGCACGCCCTGGAAAAGATGGCCTACGAATCGAACAAAGCTTCCAAGCGAGGCACGAATTTCGTGGTGAAGGACTGCCCGCCCGATGGGAGAGTCCTTCTTGCGAACGTGGTTGGGAAAGTTCACGAAACTACGGTCCGAGACGGACAGCTCGTGTGTCAGGTCGAGATGCTCGATACTCCAGTCGGCAAGGAAATCAAAAGAGCGATGCTTTGGGAGACGGCGTCGATTGAGCCAGTCGCCTACGGTACGGTTAAAGATGGCAGGGTCGTCGAAGAAGACCTGAAGATTGTCGGATTTAGCTTCGTTTACAATAAGCCGGAAAAGTAGGACGGTGCGCCTGTAGATAGGTCATGAGAGCAGACCTCCAGGCGCAAATCGATGCCACCAAGAATCTCGTGCGGCGCGCAGTTCAGGCTGCCACCGACGGCATGATTCACGCTTTTCTGTGGGGCACCGTCGAGGTGAAGCTCAAGAACAAGAAGAGCAAGTACTACCGTTGCCACTTCGGTAGCGTGCGTGTTCGCGACCTGAACGAGGTCATGAAGCTCGCTGGCTCGGTTCCAGGCGTCTCGCAGGTCTACTACAACCTGGACTGAGAGATGGTCGTCCACAAAGGTAATCCGCCCAAGTGCCCTACGTGGAACATCTGCCACTGCCTCGTGGTCGAGGAGACCAATTTCTTCCAGTGCTGCGGGCATTACCACACGGCCTGTCGTGGTCGCGTGAACGACGAGCGCAAGTACAAGGACCCGAAACTAAAAGTCCACTGGGACAACCACGTCTGAGGAGAATATGACTGACCGCATCCGGCATCTAACCGTCGTGCTTGACCGTGATTATCGAGACGACGACCTCCAGGAGATCATCTCGGCCATCAAGCACATTCGCCCCGTCGCGTCTGTGAAGGCACACGTCGTAGAAGGCGGGGACATCATCGCCCGTGAGGTCGCCAGATCGGAGATGGAATTGAGGCTATATGAGGCCATCAGGGAAGTCTTTGATGACGTCAAGAACGGGAAGAAGAAGCGAGAACGATAATGGGTTGCTCCGTCTGCAGAGGCCACGCGCACCAGGTCTGTAGCGCACCTGGCTGCCATGACGAAAACGAAGACCTCCGGGCGGAGGAGCGGGAGTCGATGCGGCTTTCGAACATGTGGCAGCGCTTGCCGAACATCATCGCCTGCACCAAGTGTCGGGTGAAGCCGGCGCTTTACTATAACGGCTTTGGCGGGTATCGCTGTGATACATGCCCTCGCGACGGAAGCTATGACTAAGCTGTCGGCGCTTCTTGCGTGGCGCCAGAGATTGCTCCCCAACGGTCTGAACGGAAGTGAGTCGAGCTTCGCCAAGCAGCTCGCCAACCATCTGTCCGTCGAGAACGTAGAGAAGGCAGGAATCAAGGTTCCCAAGCAGCTCTACGAAGTACTCGTGGCGTTCAGGCATCTTCGGCAGGACGCGAGGGTAGCCGCCATCAGTCGTGCGCTCGATGGGAAGCCGGTCGCCTCCAAAAAGAAGTCGACAATCATTGCTGTTTGCGGCTATGTGTCCCAGGAATTCGAATCGGTGACAGACGCAAAGGAGTGGGTACGGTATCGCCTGGAACGGGCACTTTATCCACGTGGCTTTGTCGTCGAAGGCAAGGTCACCGCCATCGAGAAGAACTTCAAGCAGCCGCTCAAAGGACGCAATGACGGACAAGAACAAAGGCGAAAGCCCAATGGAAGGTCGATTCAGCGTCGACCTCAGCGAGCTTCGCCGCCCGGTTGACGACATCTTCCCGGGTGCAAATCGCCAGGTCTCTATAGCCACTGCGCACTGTGTTTCTCCGCCATTCGGCTGCGGAAACCCGATCACCGGGTTCAACGACTCGCTCTCGGCGAAGGAATACAAGATCACCGGCATGTGTCAGGCCTGCCAGGACAAGATGTTCGCAGAGCCCGAGGAAGGCGAGTTCGACCGATTCCTCGATCCAGACGCTAAAGGCGACACTGGTGGCGAAGCCTGAGCTGACTGTCCGCTGGAGCAAACGCGAAAAGGCTTTGATCTACGATGGGTCGAAGCCGACTGGCGGCTGGCTCTCCGGCATTTTCGAGCGCATCACGATAGCCGAGATGAACGGCTATCTGTGCAGCCACGAATGCAAGCAGAACGGTCTTATCGCTCGCATTCACCGGCCCGAGGAAAGCGACAAGCGGACGGTAGCTCAAGAGCTAGACGCCCGTGGTTACGACCTGACGACGCTCAGGTTCTCAATCAGGAAGAAGCAAGATGCCTAAGTACAACGTATGGCAGTCGTACATGGAGCAGTGGGACAAGGACAACATTGACCCACCGGATCTGGTCGTTGAAGCGCGAGATCCCTCGGCTGCGGCCATCGAGTTCGCCACCAAGAGACACGTCTCCCCTGGCGATGCCGCCATGATCGTTCAGGAGGTCGACACCACAAAGTACTTCGAGATCGAACTGGAGCGCGAGTGGGTGGTTGACCAGTACAAGCCAACCACACTCGAAGAGCTGTGCTCGCCATGACCTACGACACCTGGGTTCTACAGTTGAAGCTGTACCTGATGCTCAACGGTTTCATGTCGTGGGATGACGCAACCAGGTTTCTGTCGATGTTCGACCTCAAGAAGACCTGGAGTGGTCACGAGACGGCCAGGAACTTCTTCGACAAGTACGCGAGGGTCTAATGCACTTCGTTTCAGTATCGGCCGGCGGCGAAATCTGCTCCATGTGCAACAAGCCGGCAACGCACAAAGTAGGCGAGGAGATCATGCACGACGAACCGTGCATGTCATGCGGCGAGCGGTTCATCTCCGATGTGATTGACCCGGACGGCGCAAAGGCCGCTAAGGCGAAGTGCAACAGCTTCTTTCACATCAGCGGCCCACACGCTCAGCGTCACAACCTGACTGCCTACGTCTGCTGCGGATGCTTTACTAAGATTTTGGGACCAGCCACTGGCTGTCCCTCGGAACCAACAACCCCGACTGTTCAAGCACCCTGGAGACCAAATGACGCTCAATAAGGATAAGGCAGTGTTCTGGCTCAACCGCAGAATTCGTGAGCTGGAAGCGAAAACGTCCCCGCCCGATCAGGAGGAAATGGCGAGGTCCGGGCTCTCCTACGCGGACCGCCAAACCCTGATGGAGAAGAAGGCGAAGGAAAGCGAGAACGTTCATGGCGAACTATCGAGCCTTCGCGAGGTTGTGAACTTCATCAATGAGAAGGCCTAGTTCAGGGCCATTGACAGTGGCTGCGTAGTCCCTACGTTGGCCGCGCATTGAGGGTGAAGCGTTGCTAGGCATTGATATCGCCGTTGGCCTCGCTGTGGTGAGCTTCGTGGCAGTTGGGATTTCCATTATCCGCGCTGCGAGGAAAAAACAGCAAGCGTCTGATCCAGACGCCCAGGCGAAGTCTGCCCGAAATCAGGGCGCTGAGAATCTCCACCGCATGGAAATCAAAGAGAAGATGCGGTGTGTAAGCTGTGAGGAATTCGTCGATCCTAAGACGGATTTGTTTGTAAATGGACGGACGTGGTGGCACGAGAGCTGTTACAGAAAGCACGTAATAGGAGATCTAAAATGAGAAATTCTCAGCGCGGCAGCGCAGCACCAGCAGTAATTGGGACAATCGTCGGAGTCGTGGCTCTGTCTATCGGCATGGTCACGTGCGCGAAGCTGGAAAAGGTTCACCCAGGACACGTTGGTGTATCCGTCAAGAAGTGCAGCGGGGGTGGTGTTTCGCCAGACCCGATTCCGACCGGCTACTACTGGCGTGAGTTGTTCTGTGAGGACGTCGTCGAGTACCCCATCTCGATGCAGAGTCTCATCCTCACCAAGAACCCGCATGAAGGAACCGGCGGCACGAGCGGCAACGAGACAGATCAGTCCATCACCGTGACGTCGTCGGAGGGTCTCGGCATCGAAGTCGATGTGGCGCTGAATTTCACGCTCGACGCCAAGAAGGTTCCAGAGATCTACTCGAAGTGGCGCGACAACATCGAGAATATCGAACACAAGTACATCCGCCAGACCATCCGCGAGGGCCTGCAGGACATCTTCGCCAAGTACACGGCCGAGGAACTGTACTCGACGAAGAAAGAGACGGCTCGTGCTGAGGTCCAGACGTTCCTGGAAGGCAAGTTGACGCCGTTCGGGTTCATCATCTCTCAGTTCACGATCAATCGCATTGAGCCGCCAGCTCAGGTCATTCAGGCCATCAACGCCAAGGTTGCGATGGTGCAGCAGGCCCAGCAGAGCGCTCAAGAGGTCAAGAAGAAGGAAGCGGAGGCGAACCAGCAGGTTGCTGTCGCAAAGGGCAAGGCTGACGCGATGAAGGCCGAAGCCGAGGGCGAGGCAGCTGCTATTACTCTCAGAGCCGATGCGCAGGCGAAGGCCAACAGGATCTTGGCCGAGTCAGTAACGCCGCAGCTGATCCAGTACCAGCAGGCGCTCAAGTGGGACGGCAAGCTACCGACGATGACCGGCGGTGCTGTTCCAATGATTCAAATGAAGTAGCGGCAACGTGCTACCTTGGGTGCATGCGGGGCCATTCTTTCATGTGCCTTCGTTGTATCGTGGACTGGTTGCTCAGCTGGTGGTTTCATAGGGCTCCGCTTCCTCGCGCTCAGGTCAATCGGAAATGAAAGTCTTAGACCCTGGCCACCACTACGAGTTGGCTAGCCTCGACGAGGCGCAGCCGCCCAACGGCGTTTTGCTCCCTAATCGCCTGTTCTTCGTGAAGCGCGAGGGCCCTGGTTACCCCGGGAACATCGGGCACCATGCAGGAACAAATCTTCAAGAAGTTCTTAGGGTTCTGATCGATCGGGTCCAGTACCTGGACTGGCAGATTCCAGATCCGGCGAACCAGGCGGTTATCAAAAACCTACGTGAATGCATTCTTCAACTCGAACTTCGAGCCGCAGAACGTCATGGTCGCGTGCTACCTGATACTAGGCTCGACATCGAGCGCGAGCCGGTTTGCAACGTATGCGGTCACATCGGATGCAATCAGCATTGATTGACAATCGTGGGTAGCACCCCTACGGTGGCCGCACTGAGGTAAAGGACATGTCCTTGAAGCTGGTGAAGCCACAAACGGCTGCCGAAAAGGCAACCCGTACCGTTACGGACACCGTCGTGGTGACGCCCGACGATGTGAAGCTTTGGAAAAAGCCACCGTTTCAGCGTCAGTTCACGAACAACGATAAGGTTCAGGAAGTCTCCGAGGAGATCGCCGAAACCGAGGTCATCCCTGGCGTTATCACATTGGGCTGGCTCAGTGGCGAAAAATACCTCATCGATGGCCAGCATCGTGTCGAAGCCTTCCTGTTGAGTGGTCTACCCAAGGGTTACGTCGACACGCGAACCGCGCACTACAAGACGATGGCCGAAATGTCTGCGGAGTTCGACCGACTCAACTCCAGCATTTCGAAGATGAAGCCGGACGACCGACTGCGGGCGTTGGAGTACAACGAGGACAACCACCTCGCCAAATTTCGCAAGCAGTGTCCATTCGTCGGCTACAACAAGAGCGGCAAGGGCGAAGACGGCGGAAGCGTTATTCTCTCGATGGGAAGCACGATTCGCTGCTGGAATATGTCCTCTAAGGAGGTCCCGATTTCCGGCGGTGGCGCTTCGGCAGGTGGCATCGTCGAAATCGCCAAGCGATTCACCGCCGAGGATGCCGACCTGCTCTCGGAGTTCCTGAACACGGCGTACGACGCTTGGGGAACCGACAAGGAGTATCGGGGTCTCTGGAAGAACCTGAACCTGACCATCTGCATGTGGCTGTACCGTCGCCTGGTCATTACCGGCCATTCCGCCAAGAGCGTCAGGATCTCCAAGACGCTTTTCCAGAAGTGCCTCATGTCGCTCTCGGCGAACGAATCGTACTTGGCCTGGCTCGTGGGTCGGAACAGCTCGGACCGCACCCGCTCGCCGGCCTACAAGAAGATCAAGGACATCTTCTCGAAGCGCATCAACGAGGAGTCTGGCTCCAAGCCGAAGCTGCCGCAGCCCAAGTGGAGTGCGAGCTGATGGCGGACTGGAAGGAAGTTCTCCGCGTTCTTGTGCTCGAAGAAGGCGCAATCGACCGCAAGGTCTACGTTGCGCAGGCGCTCGAACAAGACATGGCTACCCAGGTATCGCCCGGAGAATCGCTACAAGGCGTCATCGAGGCTCTTGGTTTCATGTTCGATGCTAGCGACAAGATTCGCGCTGAGCATCCAGATGCCGAGCCAATTCCGAGGACGCCTCAGGCCTACTGGGACGGCTGGCAGAACAACTCGTTCAGGATCGGACTCTTCGATCTTGGTGCCAAGAGAATGGCCGATGTTCGTCTTCTGCGCGACAGCTATGCCATCGCAGTTGGCGGCAGAAAGCCTCCTGAGTTATTGAAGCGGACATGAATATGGAAGACGAAGACACGCCAGTTGTGCCGTTAGATCACCGTATGGAGGTCGAGCAGCTCAAGGCACAGATCGATTCCCTTCGTGTCGAGCGCGATAAGCTCGCCAAGCGAGACGGCCTCCTCAAGATGTACGAGGTTGCGCTCAAGGTCCCGATTGGTCACATCGTCGAGTTGGTCAAGGCCGGCATCGAATGGCGCCACAATCAAGGCGACAAGCTCGCCAACGAGCGTCTTTGTGCTGCCATCGATCATGCGGCACGAGAAGAAGCAGACCGTGGAAAGCCCACGAAGTGCCAGAAGACCGGCGTTCACGAGTTCGTCAACGATGTCTGCCGTCACTGCGGAATCGTCGATGACTGAACGCAAGCTTGGTCCTCACATGAAGAGCCTCATCGCCCAATTCATGGCGAATCTCGCGATTCCGCCGGGCGGCGGCTTTCATGACGGCATCAAGGCAATCATGACGCCGGGCAAGCTTGGAGAGCATTTCAAGATTGCAATGACGCAAGCGTTTGCGTCGGTTGACGCCGTGAAGGCCACGCACGACAACCCATATGGAAACGACGACGAGAAAATTGCCGAGGCTCTGATCAAGATGGTCAAGCAGCGCCAAGAAGAACGGATGGCGCGTCTTCGCAAATGACGGCGAGCAAGGCCCATCGAAGACGTAAACGAAAGGGCTGCTGGGTCTGCGGCATCCGGTTCGAGCGTGACCACACGCTTCCGACGGCACAGCGAAATACGTGCGGAGGATGCTTCTATGATCGAACGCTTCTGGATTACTGCACGACTCGTCTCGACGAGACCTATTTTCTCATCGTCGATGGTTCATTTCTGACGTTTAGCGGCGAACGAAACGTCTCTGAACCTGGCTTCGGTGGTGCTGGTTTGGTTTTGATCAATGCGGAAGGAAAGGTCATAGCCACGAAGTCTTGTGGTTTCGAGGCCGAGCACAGTGCTGACGCAGAATTTGAAGCGATTCGCAGGGGTGGTCGATGGATGCCGATCGTAACCATCTATTCGGACAGCCAGAGCCATGTTGAGCGGATGCGCGGCGAGATGTCTCGCGATGTTCGGTACCTCAAAAAGAAACAGCGATTCGAAGCGTTCGAGTTGGCCCATAAGCTCAGCGTTGAAGGCCGGCTTCGATTCCAACAATGGTTTTTAGCGCAGACGGAGGAAAAGGATGACGCGGCAGGAGAAAATCGAGGACATCAAGAAGAATCCGCACCTGCACGAACATGACTTCGCTGGCCTTCAGCGTTGCTGTTTCATCAACGGTGCGATGGATCTAGGCGTGATGGACGCCCACTCTCAGTACGTCAATATGGGAACGAACGGCGGAACGCGCTGCGACGTGCGCAGTGGCCCTTGTGCGTGCGGAGCCTGGCATTGAAGCCAGAGGCAATCGCTGAAGACTTTGATGCGGTATGTCCTGAGTGCGGGTCGTCGCAGGTGAAGCTCGTATCCGTAGGAGATCCTTCGAAGGCTGGGTCAACGAATACGACCAAGGCCGTGGATATTTCGATCACAGTCATGGAGTTTCTGCAGTTTCTGTCCTGTCGTGGCTGTGGCCATTCATGGAATCTTCCTCTAAGAGGGAGTGCATGACGGTCGATCGCTACAAACTTGAGGACAGATCGCACGAGCTAGCAGCTCAATGCCGCTGCTACAGCTACAACGGACCCTGTCGTTTTTGTCGTGAGCTGGAGAAAGTTCACCGTCAGCTCGACAGGATGGACGCCGAGGAAGACGTGATCAAGGAGATCACAGCCTGGATTACCAGCGCGAAGTTCCAGGCGATAAGCACCAGAGAGTTCGTCGATGCGGTGAGTTACGGGCTCGCCACGCGGGCGTGGAAGAAGACTGAAGGTGAACTGTAGATAGGGCATGCCCTGCTACATCCGCTATAGCAGTCCAACTCGACAAGGTTTCGTGAAGCGCCTCCATGGGCTGGCCAACGAGGTCTTCCTATCCGAGCATGCCGGAAGCGGCGAGATGTTCGATACCCGTGAGGCGGCGGTAGCTTGGGTGCTCCACTACTTGGACGCTCGCATCGTGAAGAATGCCAGCGACCTCAGCACGCTCGAACCGACTTGCTTCATCCAGGAAATTAGGTGAAGGAAGGGGATGCACATCAACACCCCAGATGCTGCCAACCAGTTTCGCTCGTTCATTCAGGGCTGGAAGGACGGCGCCAGTAGCAAGGCAATGCAGCCGAAGTTCACGGAGCACACCAACAAGCTCATCGTGGCCGCTTACAACGCTGGCTATGGGCGAGGTCGGCAAGATCTCAACGCTGTAGCTCAGACGGCAGCAGAGGCCTACGGCTATACAATCTCCGTTCTTCGTCTTATGGATGGAGACCATGGAGAAGTCAGGACCGACGATCTTTCTTGATTACGCTGAGCAACAGGGTGGTTTCGAGAAGCCGCCGGATGGTCTCAATCAGGAAAAATGCCCAAAGTGCGGTGACGAGACGATCGCAGGATTCGGCCTGCTAGGCGGTGGATACGGGCCGTATATCTGCTGCAACAGCTGCGACTGGTTCTACAAACGGCAAGAGGAAATCAAAAAGGGACCCGACTAATGGAGCTGTCTGAGATTTGGACTTGCGGCTGCGGCGCTGAAAATACCGGCGACGTCTTCTACGGGACGTGCTGGAAGTGCGGCGTATCGTGGGCCAAAGAACCGCTCAAGATAGAAACCGCTGAAGAGCTGAATATGTGCCCGGAGTGCAAGTCGACGGATGGCTTCCACACGATGAACTGCACGAAGGCCGAATGGCCAGACTGGTACAAAGAACAGCTCAAGAAGTGACCTAGACAATTCGGGTTATCGGTGGGATGGTCGGCGGGTGATTTACGAAATCGTCAATCCGTCGGATGCAGTGACCATCGAAGCCGAGGATAGTTTCCTGGCTTCTGTAGCCGTCATCGTCCTCGGCCATGGCGCGTACGGGTTGTACGACGAAGACGACAGGATGGTTCTTCCGCTGTTCCGCTTCGAGAACGGCGAGAAGCTCGTCGCCTGGCTTCATGAGAACGGCGTCAACCCCGACGAGATGAAGCAGTTCTACGTCAAGCACGGGGAAGAACTGGCGACCATCATGGAGTCGGTCGTCTACGGCAAGATTGCCGACCGGAAGGCCATCCTGGCGATGACCGAGAAGATGACGAAGGCAGACAAAATCAAGGCGTTGGCCAGATATAACGACGAGAAGCGTAGCTCGACGAACGATATCGGTGCCGCTGCGCTGGAACTTGCTAAATTCTTTCGCAAGGCGGCAGCTGTAGAAGCTCCGACGCCTCCGCCCACGAAAGTGGCGTGAAACAACCACGACTCTCAACTGTAGGTACGCGATGGCTCTTTCTAACTGGGATACGCTCGCCGTAGACGAAAACGGCGAATCCACCAACGGCATTTTCACTTCGCCTAACGGCGTTTCAGTCGAGTTCTACAAGAACTGGCTGTACGTTCGAGACAAGAAGGGCTGGCAGGAGGGCGGCCGGTTTGTCGAGCCGACCGTGATGCAGGTCGACAACGGGACCCTCTCGTACAAGGACGTCAGCATCTGTGCCATCCGTGGCCCGCAGAACGGCGTCTATGCCGTCGTGGAGAGCACGATCTATCCGCCGCACCTCACCGAGGACTGCGCGAAGTGCAAGGCCAAGGCGAAGTCATACTGGCACGAGAAGAACTGCGCAGACTTCGTCGACACCAAGCATCTGGTGATGATCGGATGCGGCGTCTACGGCTACGACGGCGAGGAGTGGGTTGGAGTCGATGACGAGAGCAAGAAGTTCCTCGCCAGCTGGATTCAGAAGGCCGATCAAGATGAACTGGCGATGCCTCGTTCGCTGTTCAACAAGCTTTCTGGCGAAGCGGAAATCAAGGCGCACTTCGCCACCAAGGGTCAGACCGTGACCAGGGTGACCGAGGAGAACGTCTTCATCGCCTACGAGAGCTTCGGTTTCGAGGAACACGTTCGCAAGATCGACCTCTCGAAGGCGCTCCGGTTCAACCAGGGTGATGCATTCTTCGCAAACAAGGTCGGAACCGACATCCCGGCTACGCCGACCGGCACGGCCGAGGAGCCTTGGCTGACGAAGATGCTCAAGAACGATGCACCCTGATCCGAAAGTCACGCACGCCTACCTGGGCTTCCTGCGCTGCGGCCACCTGAATTGGATGGGCGTCGACGAACGTGATCCAGAAGAGGCTGACAGCCTCGCTGACGACGTTGCGGAGGTTATCCGTGGTGGCGGGTGGGTCACACGGGTGACGCTGGAAGATGCCCGTGCGACGCCGTTCGGGTGCCCGGACGACTGTCCTCTTTCAATTAAGAACAGCCTGGCGTACAGAGCCAAGAGTGCTGATAAACGCTGACCAGCTGCTGGCTCACGCCGTAGGCGACTACATCATCCAATCGGACTGGATGGCGACCGAGAAGACCAAGAAGTCTCTTGCGGCAATCGTCCACGTGGTGACCTACACGTTGCCGTTCCTGCTGCTCACGACGCAAGTGCTTGCGCTGGCCGTTATCTGCGTGACGCATTTTGTGATCGATCGTTGGCGACTCGCCAGATACGTCATCTGGCTCAGGAACGGCATCTGGTCTCGACAGAAGCCGTGGAGCGAATGTCAGAAGTTCGGGACACCGCCGACGACGCCGGATTGGCTGGCTGGTTGGCTTTTGATCTTCACAGACAACATCATGCACGTGCTTATCAACGGCGCTGCCCTGAAGTGGCTCACATGACCGTCGACCCCGCCAAGCTGAAAGCGATACTTTACAGCGCAACACGCTTTCCGTGGAAATACACGTATGCGTACAACAACGGCGGGATGCCGACAGCCGATTTCTACATCCCTGGCCACAACGGCAATGCCACAGTCGAAATATTGGCCGACGATGCCGCACTGATTGTTGAAGGCTTGCCGATGCTGCAGGAGCTGCTGGAGCTGTACGAGGCGGCGATCAAATTCAAGCAGGCGCATCTCAGCGGTGAAGAAATTGAACTGCTGGACGAGGTAGATCGACAGCTTGCCAGTGGCAAGGTGTTCGCTAGACGAGACGATTTGCTCGACATCGTCAACCGCATGTTGCCGGAGGCAGAGGATGACACTGGTGCCGAAGAAGAAACCTAAGCACATCGTGGAATACGTGAAGCAGACGGGTGGCTTCACTGATCAGTTCAAGTGCAGCTGCGGATGGCTGAGCAACGGTTACTGGGACCTTCCAGAAGCCGCCTGGGACGAATGGCTGGTTCATGCCTTCGATACCAAAACCGAAGTCCGTGAAGTCGATAAGGCCTCACAGGCGCGAGCCGTCAAAGAACGAGACGACCACGCCGAATTTCGCAAGAGGTTCGTACGATGAAACCGTTGCCAGCAGGAATCTACAAGCACTACAAGGGTCACTTTTATCAGGTCATCGGGTATGGTCATGACGCCAACTACGAGGACCGGATCACGGTGATCTATATCGGGCTCCAACTGATCGATGCCCACACGGGACCCAGGTTTGCCACCAGGACCGCCGAGAGCGACGACCCGACGGTGGATGCCTGGTTCGACTACGTTCATGCCGATGGGTCGAAGTGCGTCCACACTGAAATCGACGACTGCTCGGACCGCAAACAGCGCTTTGCGTACGTCGGTCCAGCATGGAACCCATGAGCCAGAAGCCAAATCCACGGCGTGGCCAGAAGCGACACCAGGACAACGGTCCCACCTGGGAGGGTGGGCCTCCAAATTCTGGAAGTAACAGCACCCATGTCGCGCGTGCGCGGAAGAAGTGGAAGCGCAGGGCGAACCGCAGCTTGCGCCGTACGGGGACAGTAACGCCGAAGTTCATGTCGATGGCCGGCAGCAGTGCTCGTCGACCTAAGCCGCCGGAGGAGTAGATGGGCTACACAGATATCTTCAAAACGATCGATCCAGAAGAGATCGAGAAGAAACGTCCTGAGGTCCCTAATGCAGCTCTGATCGCCAACACCAGGAATGGCGGCGTCGTTCTTCATGCGAGACCAGGCTGCACCCTGTTCTACGAGATGCACGAGGTCGGATCATCACGGGTTGACGACTACGGCTTCGACGACGCGCCTGAGGGGCTGACGGTCTGGGAGGGTACTGCCGCCTGGCAGCCTGGCGGTTACGAGACGCCACAGGACGGGATGACTATCTATGAGGGTACCTACCGTCGTCTGACCGACGAGGAAATCGCCAAGGTCCAAAAAGGCGAGCAGCTCTGGCCACCACTAACGGAGTACATCGATGGCGACGAAGACGAAGGAACGGAAGTCTAAGGAGACCTACCGTCAGTGCGAGATGGTTTCAGTCCCCGGTGGCAAGCGCTATGTCGCCTGGCTTCCAACCAAGGAAGTCAAAATTGGGCGCGTCATCCGCATCGATGATGTTGAAGGTATCTGGAAAATCGTTGACGCTGGCACGCCACGTCCCGATTACATCGTTGAGGCGTACGCAGAAAACGGTCGCAAGGGGCTTCCAGATGGCTCAGGCCCAAGCACGCCCATGAGGGATGCTGATGAGCAGCGACGAAAAGGAACGTAAGATCCTGCTGCCTACCCGCGAAGAAATACTCGCGGCGGTGCTCCCAGTAGAGCGTCATGGCTGGTCTCGTGTTGGAGATCAGATTCTTGGTCGTGTTGTTTATCGGTACGCCACCGAAGAAGATGCGGACAACCATCTCAAAGAAGAAGCTCGTGTTCTGGCGGAGGGACGAAAGAGATGAAGTGCGACCACGGGTGCGAGATGGAATCAACGCAGTTGCCATCAGGTGGCTGGATGGGCGGCGTTGGCCACTGTCGGTGTTGCCGTTCCAGCTACGGCTACATCAATTCTTCTACGTACGGAGAAGAGGGTCTGATCCAGTCGAAAACGTACCCGTCTGATCTGTGCCAGGCGTGCGGCGGAAATCGAATTGACTATGTCCATCCAGACTACGAGCGTATCGAAGAAGAGAGCGCCGAACTTCCAGGATGGACGGTGGTCCGTTTTCAAAAGAAGGCTAACTGATGCCGAAGTATCGATATTGGCTTCTCGTCGACGAGGAAGACGACAACTGCGACACCGTCCGGGCCGATGATTCCGCCGAGGCTGCCGAGATTGCAGCTTCTGAAATCTACTCCGATGATGGTCAGCCGCCGAAGGCGACGACGATCGAGCTTGCTGTTCGAATGGTCGGCGAGAACGGATTTCCCGAGGGCCCGGTTCAGATGTTCGAGGTGTACATTGACTGGGAGGTCCACTACAACGCTGCCTACCGTGGCATCAAGGGATCCGAGCATCACGAAACCTGAAGACCTGTTCCGTCGCATCGACGAGTTCCGTATCCGTGCGGAGGTCGAAGAGCGAACCGAGAAGCAGACCATCTATCTCATCGCATGCTGGCTTCGGATTCTCGATCATGAAGAGCTGGCCAAGCGTGTCGAAGCGAAAGAGTGGTACCCTAGCGAATGGCGCGATGCCGATGGTAATCCTCGTCCATGAGGATTTTCGTCTTTGGATCAAACCTGGCCGGTCGTCACGGCAAGGGTGCGGCTCTCGACGCCAAAGAGCTGTGGGGCGCTGAATACGGCGTTGGCGAGGGGCCCACGGGTCGTGCGTATGCGATCCCAACCAAAGATGAGAAGCTGAAGCGCAGGACGCTCTTCCAAATTGGTGCCTCGGTAAAGAAGTTCATCGAGTACGCAAAGGGACACCCGGAGCACGAGTTCTTCGTGACCAGGATCGGATGCGGCCTCGCCGGCTACACCGACAAGGACATTGGTCCGATGTTCGAGGGCGCTCCGACGAATTGCGAGCTGCCACCTGGCTGGGGCAAGCCCGTGGAGTCGGGGTACTATGGATAAGACAGACTTCTCGAAGATTTGTGGCGTCGCAGTCTACGTAACCTGCTCGTACTGCAAGGGAAAAAGGCGCTTTCCTGGCGGCAAGTACAAGGATCAGGGCGAGGTGATCAACTGCCCGATCTGTAACGGAACTGGGGCCGAGCGAGAATTCCTGGACCTTGATGGCTTTCAGCGGCTGGTGACAATCGTGATGAACAAGTCTAGATCTCGTTTACGATGGAAACCGAAGCAAAGCCCAAAGCGGAAGAGTCGCATCTAGATCGTCTTGATTTCTGTCCCGGATGTTTCGCCACAAACGAGGACGGTTCCTGGGGCTCTACGGTCCTTGGCGATTACTGCATGAATTGCGGCGCCGGAGGGACGGTCAACATCCCTCGGTGGGCTGTTAAATCGATTCGCCGGCAAGCGAGCTGGGTCGGCAAGCGTTACTACCCACACGAAGAAGACTTCGAGAAGCACGAGGAGATGAAGGCCCTCAGGTCGCTTCCAAAGGCCTTCCCTGGAAGGACGGCAGAGCCGTGCAACAACGAACACAATCGGTTCTGGGTTAAGCAGCAGCTGACCGAGAACAAGAGCGTGACGGTCTCGGTGACCGCTTCATCAGTCGAAGAAGCGATCGAGGCATCTCGCTACTCGCTTCCGTACGTCCCTGAGTACCCTCCCAAGGATGAGAAGAAGGCAGATTCTATTGCCATCACGGAGACGAAGAACTGATGGAAGACCGCCACTGGCAACAGTCCGCCGAGCAATGGGAATCCGCCTACAAGATGGTGAAGGCGGATCGTGATAAGCTCCTGGCTAAGATCGAAAAGATCAAAGCTCTGGCAGACGAATGTCGGCGCGGGTGCGAATGTGACTACGACTTCAGGTGCCGATCTTGTTCGGCGCTCATACGTCTAAAAACCGAGATCTTTGAGGAGTAAACGATGATTCTAAGGCCGGGTGACAAGGGTCCAGAAGTTGAGCAACTCCAGCTGAAGCTCAAGGCTGCTGGCTATGATCCGGGTGATATCGATGGCGATTATGGCCCCAAGACCACAGCCGCCGTGCTCGCTTTCCAGATGGATCGCCCAGATATCGATGATGACGGTGTAGCTGGCCCTCAAACGATGGGCTCTCTCAATGCTGCCATCTCGAAGATGAACCAGCCGTCGCCGCCACCACCGAGCGACGTTGTTCATTGCGACGACGACACGTGGAAGAAATTCCAGGTACTCGTGGATGCGATCACAACCCGTCCCGTACGGTACGGTCCTGGTCGCGGTCTGTGGGTCAACGACAAGTTCGTGGTGACCTACGGTGCTGGGACGATGGGTGGAACGGTAGCGCAGTGGCCGAACGTGCTTGGGAAGCCATATCCGAGCTTCCACTGCACGTCTTGGTGCAACTTCTTCATGAGCTGGCTCTGCAGGCGCAACCAGGACTACACGCACGCCGGCAACTGCCCTGAGATCTGGGAGCTGCTCCTCAGCAGCCCAGATGTGCATCAGAACCCAGGCGCCGGTCCATATCGCGGCTTCGGCGACGTCTGCTACCAGATCCCGCCGGATGGCCATGCCGTCAAGCGGAGCGGCGTGCCGAAGGTCATGGACGCACGAGAGCTGTACGACCGTCGTGGTGACCTTCCGACGTTCATGGTGTTCGGTCAATCCACGAGAACGGCCGGCGGATGGAATTGGTGGCACCACACGGGCGTGTACGTGACGCGCGATAACAGGCTGTTCCGAATCGCTGCTGATGGGTGGCGTGGTGCGAGCGGCTATTCAGCGAGCCCGATGAAGTACATCGAGATCACGCCCAGCAATGTGAGCGCGTTCGACAACTGCATCTATCGCATGTACGGCGTCAAAACGGCGGATGGCACCTACGGAGACAAGAGTCGGCCATACGCGATGGTGACCTTCGAGTGACCGTCGGTGACTTGCTCAACGAATGCGATCGGGCCCGTAAACAGGGACTGAAGTACGTCGTTCTCCGCATCGAACGTCACGGTGGTGCGTGGATGCAGGTCATGAAGGGTCTGTTGGGAAACGTCATTGGCTCAGACAAAACCGGCTCCTTCGTATCTGTCGACATTCTGAAGGCAGAATCGAAGGCGGTCGGAATTGATCCAGCCACAGAGATTCCGAAGGTGTCAGCACATCGGTCTAAGGTGACAATGGGCTGATGACATGGTCCTGTGCCAGCCATGAAAGCATCCATCGTCTACAACACCAAAGAAGAGCCACGAGTTCTCATCGAGCTGGAGTCGGCCGAGGAGCGCAGAATTCTCACCGACAAGGTTGATGCGCTCAAGCTCATCAGGGTTGGCTACAACAACGAGGTCGTCTCAGACCTAGCGTTCGAGGTGATTCAGGAGTCAGATGCGTAGCTCGTGGGCGATAGGATTCAACGGATTCATCGAGGTCCACACGGACCAGTTCGCGCGCAAGTTCGATGACAACGGCAATAAGCGCCTGTTCCAGTGGAACCCGTACAAACAGGCTGTCCACGTCCACCCAGATTACTGGGATGAGTTCTGCGAGCGCTTCGAGGCCTTATCGGCTCCGATTGGCGAGACCGCCGCTCCAAATGGCGAAGCTGCCGGTGACGAAGGGATGAACAACCCATAAGATGCCGAACTTACGTGTCTTGACCATCGGCATGCGTGTTGCTGATGGTCACCTGCATGATGCGCTTAGAGCTTCGGCTCTCTCAGGTCTGCAAGGTGTGCGAGCTTGAAATTGACCCCATTCCGATTCGGCCGCATGACCCGCTGACCGGAAAGATCAACATCGGCTTCTGTATCGCGATGGGGGTCTGCCCGTGCTGCCTGACGTCGATCGAGTATTATCCCATCGACTGGAAGAAGTTGATGCGTCGATACAGGCGAGTCAGAAAGAAGTAGATGTTCTCCTGCTCCTCACGTTCGACCGTATGCGACCGGACCTGCGAGAGCTGTCCTAGGAAGCGCGCTTCTTTGCTAGCCACAGCTTCCGACCAAGCTTCGGAAACCCGTGGTCGTCAGCTACTACTTCGTATGCCTTTACCTGCCACTCGGGACCAGCCCTCGGATCGTCCAGCGGCTCCAAGGCGGCGGTCTCGGCGTCCTTAGCGTGTTCAGCGCAGGCAGGCCAGCCGTCACCGTGGTAAGTGATGCCAGAGAAGATTCTGATCACCGCACGAACCCGCCGACCTTGCCGCCGGCAGACGTAGCAGCACATTCGGCTGCCCCAGTACTTTATCGTGGGGTCTTCGGCTTTCTCGGCGGTCTCGTCTGAGGCTGGCATGACGCTTCATTTCTGTGCCAAACGCCGGCCGGTAGAGCAACCGGCGCAGTATTGGGAGGCGGTTTTGGCTTAGGCGGTTGAGGACGCCTGTTGATGAGGTCTTCGGCGAACTTGACTTTCCTTCTGTGCTCTCTCTGTTGGAGTATTTGCAACAGTCGGAGGTCGGCATCTGACATGCCGGAGAATTCCTCGGCAGTCGTTGGCGGTCTTCGATTTCTCAGTTCGGCGATGATCGCTTCGAGCCTACTGTCCCTTTTGTAGAAGCCGAACGGGTCGAAATCATCCGCTCCCATCTGCGTTCTGCTGCGTTCTGGCCCTCGATAACGAGACTCAAGAAACGAATCATGGACAGATCGTAGGCGCTTGAAGCGTTCTTCTTTTGCTTTGAGTTCATTGGGAGGAAGGTGCTGGTTCTGATCAGGGTGATACCTGCCGGCGATGGCCCTGAAGCCCTTGCGGCAAGTTTCCTTGGCTTCTGCCAAGAGCTTTTCCCCGTCCGTGTGGTTACTGGCGGACTTGACCTTGGCGAGCACCTCGTCGGTGACACCCATCTCAGCGAGGCACTCGCGCACCTCGCTGGTCATGCCGGTCTTCCGCATCAGTTAGAAGAAATCCTTCGGCCATGGCGACTTGTCAACTTCGATGTTGACGGCCTTGCGGAACTGCTCCTCCTGCTCAGGCGTGAGCGGGCAAACGCCTTTGGCACTACGCATAGCAAGCGAGATGCAGTCGCCCGAAGGATGGTTGCGGATCAGCGCTCTGGTAAAGGCGATGAGGAATTCGACCGGAGCCGCAGCTTGACCAGCATCTCTCTCCGATCGCTGTTCAGGGAGCTGCAGCATCCCGCTCCGATGTGCAGGTCGTGCTTCAGCTCCTCTTTTTGCGAGCCCTCTGCTTTCAGTACTTCTCCGCACCAGTGACGCTCCCCATCGAAAACGAGGCTAGGACAAGGCCCAGGCATTGTGCCGTGAACCCGCAAGCCGACCCAGCAAAGGGACTTCTTGCAGCAATATCCGCTTCCGATACACGGAGCGATGGGCCACGGCAGCTCATCCATGGCTAATACAATCACCTCATAAAGCGATTGTCAAGGAATCACTTCTTGAGGGAAAACGGCAAGACGAAATCCAACGGCATGACCCAGACATGGGCGAGGTTTGCTTGGTCTACCAGATCTTCCTCCTTCGGGAAGACCTCAAGCCCGATACGGTTGTCACCGATGAGTTCGTTCTTGATGCGCTGCATGTCGGACCACGAGCGAACCATTTCACCGTCGTGGCGCCTGATCCAAAGGTGGATGACCAGGCCCCATTCAGTTGGCTCGTCTGAGATCTGAACCGAATAGCGGTTGTTTAGAAAGCCGTAGGGCCGGAAGTTCGACTCGGTCCGGCTCCAGTCCTTCATCTGCTGCGGGGTCGTCGCTCTCTTCTCCCACGGCTGCCATGGCTGCCTGGAAAGTCGACGCAGGGCCATCTTGTTCATCGCCTTGCCAATGCCCTGTTTTGGCGCGATTGTCCAGCCGATGCTGGAGATGAAGACCACCCAATGCGAGTACGAACTTGCCGATGCCTCTGGCTACAAGTTCAAGATCACTGCCAAGCAGCACCAGGATGGCAGCTGGAAGGGCGGTTGGTATGCCGACGTGACGTTCTCGGCCGATGGAATGAATTCGGCCGAAGCCGCCGTGATGAGGCTCCTGTCGGCCGCCGAGCAATTCGTTAGGATGCTCAAGGAGGCCCGAGATGGACAACCCTAGAAAAGATCCGATCAATCTGCAGCACGTCGCATATGGTCAGCATGCCATCAGTCTCGGTCCCCAGAAGCTCGGACAGATCTTGTCTAAGTGTCTGACTGAGATCAGCCTCATCATGAGCATTCCGCCTGGACCACAATCCCAGAACGTGATGGCGATCTTGAAGGACAATCTTCAGAAAGCCACCGGCATTTCACAAGACGACTAAGGGCCGTCTACTACAAAGTCGTTCGATCTACTGCGAAATCGCAGAAGATGTAGTCGACAAACACATCAACCGTTTGTCCAGTCGCAACCCACATGTTCATGCTTGGCAGCAAAGATCCGAACTGCGCGGTTGAGTCTGTTGCCACGAGCGTTCCGTCGATATACCACTGCGTAAGCGGTCCGGCTGGATCGCATACAACTTTGAATACGTGCGGATGAAAATTGAGATTGTCGATAGCGACGCCCGTATCGTGCTGAATCAGGCTATCAACCCCTCCGCCTGCGTTGCCTGTGAGAGCCCACCAATGATTATTGCCGAAGGCATCCTTGTTGATGCCAAACCCAAGTAGATTCCATCGGCTGGAGAAACCAGAAGCTGGTTGGGTATATTGTCCAAACGCAAGACCTACGTGCGGAGGACTTCCGCTTGCTTCATCGTCGCCTTGCCATGAGAGACGAAATTCGAGTGTGAGTACGCCTTGCGTGATGTCGTTAGCGATCTCGCCAAGAATTGGGCCAGCAGGGTCTACGTGACCAGTGACCGGCGCGATGTCAACATACACTTCAACAGCGCCACCGGCTGAATCGACGCGAAAACGCAAAACGCCGATCGGGGTTTTCGCCCAACCGTTTGGGCCAGAAAAAGATGAATCGACAAGTTTGACTTCAGTTGACGACCCAGGCGTGATCACCTGCATATTCGACGTCGCGTTATTGATGAAGTCTTCCATCCATGTGAAGCGAGCTGGCGTTGTTCCGCCGCCTCCTCCACTGGCGCCAGTGAGCTGGTCGATAGTCCCATCGCTTCGTCGTGCAAACAGATGCGTGACGCCAGATGCTAACTTGGCATAGAGCTGTACCTGATCCACGATCGCGGCTGGATCTGTAGTTTGTCGCAGGAACTTTGCGATTCCAGCGCCAGCTCGACGAAATAAGCTCACGGTCCCTCCAGCATTTCAAGCCACGCTTCGAGATCGGTGGTGTTTGGCAAAAAGCCAGACGTGGTTGTTAGCTGAACTCCGATTAGATCCCCGGCAATGTACGTATCGATACCAGGAGCCTGTGTAGCGTTGCCACCAGTGCCAGTGGTGTGGACGACCGACAGCGTTCCTGGTGAACCGTTTTTAGTAACCCTCACCGTCAGCGTGCCAGCGGTAATTGCCTGAGTGAGCCTGGTGCCGAGGCCGGTGATTGATCCGGCCCTGATCATCTTCACTGTATCGAAGCTGGTAGAAACCAAGGCTGACAGAGCCACGCCGGTTTGATTAGCGGCAACATTTGCTTGCGCCCATAGCTCAGGCATGGTCTCGACTCCTTGAACTTCAACAGGAACAGTGATGATGATCTCCTGTCCAATGACATTTGAGACGACGATGTCCGTGAGTGGCCCAGGTCCAAGGTATGCCACGCCGGCTGCATCCACAAATGCTGTGCTCCAATAGACAACCCGAGCCAACGTTGTGTCGTTAGCTCGCATCCGGTAAGTGACGCCACTTACTGGTCCGAGGTCGATGCCCTCGGTTGTTAATGGAACAGCACTGCTCATAGCTCTTTGGCGTATTCGTATGTTTTGAGCGTTCCGTCCGTGTTGTACGTGGCGGTAACGCGGAAGCGCTCAACCTCTCCGTGGGCTCCGTCGGCATCACTATCCGAAGCTGTGTCTGCCGTCGCTTTGTTGGCGAAGACGCGCATACGGCAGCTCGTCATCTTTCCGGTCACATCGTAGACGTACTTGTCGTTAAACGAGTTGGCCTTGATCTGACCGCCCGGACCTTGGCCAACGGCTGTGATGACGGCAAGTCCGCCAACTGCGCCAGCGACACCTGTAGCGCCAGCTGGAATTGTGGCTACGCCAGTTAGGACCTGATAAACGGTCGTGCCGTCTGGGATGGCGCCTGTCGCCCACGGCACGTAGAACGTTGCGATCTTCGTGGTGCCGTTGTAGGTCTTGCATTGCCTGCTCTGACCCGAGCCGGCGCCTGCGCTCAGCTGGAACCATACATCTTTGTAGATGTCGTCGGTCGACGAGTCATTTGCCCGAAGGGTCATTGTATTAGAGCCGCCAGCCTGTGCGAGGCCTTCATCAAGCAGGCTGTTGGACGCCCCAACGATCTCAAAGACCGACGTACCGTCTGGTTGTGTGCCCCAGTTACGGTTGACCGTAGCCATCTTGTTGGAACCCGCGTACGAGGCGATGAACCTAGATTGGTTAGATCCTGTGCCACCAATGATGGAGATTAGAGAACGAGAATAGGTGCCATCTACGGATGAGGCGCCTGCATCGAGCTGGATCTGGTTGATGCCGTTTCCAGCGCCTTGTGCTGTTCCAGTTCTGATTGCGTTGGTCGCAAGACCGCCCATGCTGCCAGCGTTGACATTCGGCAAGGCCGTTAGGCCAGCACGAACCGAATCTGTGAACTTATTGAGTGCAATCACGTCGAGAACGAGATCGTCTCGCGTCAATGCATTCGTCGCAGCGATTTCCATCGGAGCCTTGCCAAAGGTATCCGTATGCGAAGCTGTGATGGCAAGGTCATACCAGCCAAGGCCAGTATCAGTTACGGTTGGCGTGATCGTGGAAAAGACGACCTGGTTGGACTTCTTCAGCTTGATCGTAAACGCCGATGGGGCGATGCCTGGAAACCCAAGTCCGGTCGCACCATCGCGCATGAACACGCTGACGGTTGTGGCGGTGTTCTGCAGGACTTGAACGACAGTCATAGGGGTCTCCAGATCGGGCAGAAACCCGGAATTGAACGTGCGTGACCAGGCGCCTTGGCGGTTTTGAGAGAATGGAAAGAAGTAAGGGTTACCGGAGCTGACAAGCGACGCAAAGCTCGCTTTCGAAAACGATCCAAAATAGACGGTCTCGACTGGCATCAACGATGCGAAGCTCGCATGGGAGAAGTTGCCGAAGAACGGACCAGAGACCGTCGTAAGACTGCCAGTACGTGCCGTCATGCGACCGCCGGCCAGGTAACGCCATCCCAGGGATGGATTCCGGTGCCCATGAATACATGGGTGAAGTCTCCGAGTGCGTCGCCCTGCGACGGGATCACATTCCAGAAGCCATACCAGCAGTCGATTCGATTTCCGACCTTGCCGGCAGCGTTATTTGTTGAGGAAGCCCATCCAACAGGAACGATGATTGCTCCCATTCCTTGCAGATCGTTGGCGTACGGGTTGCTGAAGCTGTTCAGATACCCTTCGCCACAACCGCCAACGGCAACCGAGTTGATACCGTTGATGCGGGCAACTCCACCGTTAACTCCTGGGCTCGATCCTCCGACGACGCTGCCTACACTTGCTGTTGAAATCGTCGAATTGCTTGCACCCCATCCCACCACAGTCGGAGAAAAACCGACGCCAGGCGTCAGAACGCCTACGGTGTTACAGAATTCCAGCCCCCATGAGAATGACATTGTGGTGGCTCGGTAGACAAAAACACGGAATAGTTTCTTGTCTGTTGTGGCCATCGCATGCCAGACGCGATCGAGCGACGCTGTGGCGTTGATCAGCGACTGAGCTGAGGCCATCACCTGTTCATCAGTTGCAGTCGGTTGCTGGTTTGATGTGCCAGCTGGCGTGAATAATCCGCCCGGAGAGAACGAGATGCGTGCGACGTCATCCGTGTTGCCCTGATAGGTCAACAGGAGATCGCAGCCGTTGCCATCGGTCAGTACTGCGAAAGACTGAGCTGCGCCAGCGATCGATGCTCTGGTCGTGACATTGGAGAATGTTGTCCATCGATCTGTATGATCAGATCCGCTGGTTGGACCCGTCGTGCCGTTGCACGTGTACTTGACCGTGTACCCCATCGTCGCAACGAGGAAGTTCTTCACGCCGAATAGCAAACGCGCCATCGTGTCATTCAGCGACACAAATGAGATCCGATTGTTCGGACTGAACAACCACGAATGCGTGACAGGCGGTAGATGCTGCATCTTGATCTACGAAAGGATAACAGGACCGCCATTCCACGGATGGATGGCCGTTGCAAGCAACACCCATTGAGAAGTGCCGAAAACGTTTCCTTGCCCGGCGCCGAATGCCCAGGCGGCGTAGCAATCGATTCGATCTCCGATTTTGCCCTGAAAGTTGGTGGTGCTTGAATAGAGACCTAACTGGGTAATTGGTGTGGCAGCTTCTAGATCTAGATTGGCCTCAGCCCAGATACCAATGAGGTTGGTTGAGTTTCCGAAATTATATCCACCACCGTTGGCGGGGATGTTTGAGCCAGAGAGACGTATACATCCTCCGGCTCCGTTGCCGACGCCGCCACTAATGATCAACACATGGCCGTTGGTGCCGCTGCTCAGGGTGGAGTTATTCGTTGCCCAGCCATACACCTTGGAAAGCCAAGTAAATGCAGTAATCGAGGAGTTGCATGCCTCAAGACCACCCCATCCGATCATCGCGTTTTGACGGTAGACAAAGAACCGGAATCCTTGTTTGTCTGTCGTGGCCATGATGTGCCAGATACGATCGCCGCTAGTCGTGGCGTTGATGACGGTACCTGTATTGCCAAAGCCTGACGAAGCCACGAAAATATCCGTAGAGTCGGTAGCGGTTGGCTGGTTGGTTGGCGTTCCAGCAGGTACGTATTTGGCTCCGTCGGAGAACGCAAAATAACATTTGTCGTCTGTGGTTCCCTGGTATGCGAGCAGAATGTCGACGCCAGATCCGCCGGTCAGCGTTGCTGTAGCAAACGATGCGTTTGCAGCTGTCTCCGTTGTCGCGATCGTATTGCCGTTGGGGCCACCTGTAATCGCAGTAAGACTGAGCGTGCTGGCGCCAGACGTTGCCGTGACGAACGTATTCGCCGTGGTAGCTGCCGCGTAGACCGTTCCAGATCCAGCGCCGAGGATGATTGCGTTGGCGAGGTTCGCCAACGAGTTGGCAGCCGTAGCTCCGATGAGCACATTTCCATCGACGTTCGTGAGAACGGTTTGGAACGTGTACGTCTTTGTTCCTGTGGTGACCGTTTCGCCGTTGCTAAAGTTCGCCGTGGTGGTCAGCGTGCCGGTCGCTTGAACTGCGGTGTTCGAATCTGTGAGCACTATAAAAGACTGTGGGTTACCTGCGGCTGCTCCACGTGTGGTGCAAGATGAGAAGCTCAACCAGCGATCTGTGTGATCGTTTGCTGACGTTGGACCCGTTGTGCCGTCACAGGAATATTTCACCGTGTAGCCAACCGTGCCAACGAGGAAGTTTTTGATTCCGAAAAGCAACCTCGCCATCGTATCGTTCAACGACACGAACGAGATCCGGTTGTTTGTCGAGAACAGCCATGACTTTTGGAGTGCTGGTAGGGTCATATGTTCACGCGATTACCGGTGTTGTGGTGCCGTCCCACGGTAGAATGTAAGAGCCGAGCCAAGCGAACTGAAGCGATCCAAAGGTATCGCCCTGTCCAAAGTTGTTCCCAGCTGGACTGCCCCAACAGTCAATTCGATCGCATACACGACCAAACAGATTGGCTGTGTTGTTGTTGAAATACCCAGTAGGCACAATCGGCGAAAATGCCTGAAGCTCAGGTTGAGCAACGCTGATGTTCCAGGTTCCCTCGCCGCATCCAGTCATTTCGACGTTAGTTGCCGAGATGCGGGCGAAGCCTCGCTGGTTGGAGGCTGAATTTCCGAGCGGGCCACCGTTAGAGGTAAAGGTAGTTCCGCTTGATGCCCAGCCAACTACAGTCGGAGACCACACGAAGCTCGCAAGCATGTTTGGCTCGCGCACAACTTGTTCCACGCCAAAGCCGTAAAGGAATGTGCTGCTGCGGAAGATTTGGGTTCGGAAGATCTTCTTGTCGGTCGACGCCTGGATGCTCCAAACACGGTCGAGCGTTGCTGTGGCGTTGATGATCGTGATCGCGCTCAGAATGATCGCTTCATCAGTGGCTGTTGGCTGTTGGTTCGATGTGCCGGCTGGCGTGAACAGACCGCCGTTCGAAAACGAAATGCGTGCGATGTCATCAGAGGCGCCTTGGTACGTAAGCATGATGTCAACGCCGTTTCCGTCTGTGAGCACGGCGAATGACTGAGCAGTGGTTGCGTTGGCTCCTCGTGTGGTGGCGTTCGAGAAGGTTGACCAACGATCGGTATGGTCGGCGCCACTCGTAGGCCCGGTCGTACCATCGCACGTGTACTTGACCGTGTACCCCATCGTTGCGACCAAGAAGTTTTTGATGCCGAAGAGGTACCTCGCCATCGTGTCGTTCAGCGACACGAATGAAATCCGGTTGTTGTTGCTGAAGCTGTAGGTTTTGACAAGTGTCGGTAGAGGCATCGTGCTCCCCAGATCTTCAGATCACGTAGGCAGATCTGGTTATGGCACGTAAGCCCTGAATTGATCAAGCGACCATAACCCCAGCTAGGGATGTGATCAGCCGATCAACGGCCTCCAGTGGAGAAGTTGTGGAAGGCTGTGAAAAAGCTGTGACTACGCGAAATCGTTTGACAAGGAGGTGGTCGGGCAGTTAAGTGGCGCCCTCGTTATCAAATTCGCACGGCTGACTCGGGTGGGTCGGCCAAAGGATGAATGAAGATGCTTGCTACGATGACTGAACCAGCCGAATTCACTGACCAGGCCCCAGCAGTTGTAGGCCTCCAAAGCAACAGTGCGCAAACGCTTGCGTCCAAGATTGCCGACCACTTCGGCGAGGCGCTGACGAGTCTCTTCGGCCACGACCCGGTGTGCGACTTCCTGATCAACTCGATCAGGGACCACATCGAGGAGTGTGGCGTCGACGTCGACTACAACGCTGCTGAGCTTCGCGAGAAGCTCGCTGACGTCTCGAACCTCTGCATGAAGCTCCACAACGTCGCGGGCAACATCAACCCACGTCGGTCAAATCAAAGCGTGGCTTGACGAAGAATTCGTCCTGGTCCTTCAGGGTCCAGCGCTCCATGCGGAAGTCGATTCCATCTTCGCTTCCAGTCTTGAGCACAGAGTCCAACTTGAATCTGTGTTCGTACGGTGGGAAAAATACATCGCAGGTGTAGACGCCACTGACCTTCGTGATGATCAATTCTGAGCACTGGGGATGCTCGACGGCCATTGCGTAGACTTCGCCACCACCGATGACGAACGCCTTGCCAGCAGGCCACTGCAGGGCTTCGTCAAGGTTTGCCGCTGGTGTTGTTCCAGAGAAATTTACGCCGCTGCGGGATAGGACGATGTTGATCCTGTTCGGCAGCGGCCTGAACTTGGGCGGAATCGAGTCCCAGGTTTTTCTGCCCATGATGACGGTGTTCAGCTCTGAACCCTCCGTCGTCAGCTCGCGGAAGTGCTTCATGTCCTCTTTGAGGCGCCATGAAAGGCCGTTGGCCTTGCCGATGCCACGCGCCTCATCGTGTGCGACGACGATCGTGAACCGCTGCATGGGCGCATTGGGGACGAGTCAGACCGATTTGTCAACGGGCACACGGGTCAAATCTGCAGTAGTATCAGGGCCGTGTATCCGATCGAGCAAGACGGACAATACTTCGTGCGATACGGAGTGGAGTCGTGGCTTGGCGGTCCCGAAGATGACCCCCTGACCATTCAGATCGAGGGTGTGATCTTGCACGCCTCTGAGGGAAATGAAGACGGTGACATCTGCGGGCGCATCAGGGCCCACGTCATGCTTGCAGAAACCAGAATGGATTCCGATGAATTCGACCGGAGCGCCTGGTCGGATGATGACGAACTGGACGATATTGCTCGGGCTGTGTTCTCACCGTCTGGCGCTTGGTCAGATTCGCTCAAATCTCTTTGGAGTGACATCAACAACATGGATGTCTTCGTAATTGAAGAGATATTCCTGGAGCGGCAATACCGTGGCGGAGGCTTAGGTCTGGCCATCGCCGAGCGAACGCTCTCGTTGTTCTCTAGGGGATGCGGGCTGGCGGTAGTAAGTCCATGGCCAACAGAGGTGAAGAATCCCGGTGACGAAGATGAGATGCGATCTGCTCACCGCAAGATTGGCAAATACTCCGAACGACTAGGATTTCGCCATCTACCCAATACTGATCTGTGGGCTAGATCGCTTGAGCATTCGATGATGCGGGACAGCAACTGACTATCAACTCCCTGGAATTCGAAACGTTTCCATGGAGAAGTCAGAACCATTGATGGAGGTCCAGATGAAAGAAGAGATTCTGGCGCAAATCAGGTCGTTCGTGTTCCCGGACGTCTGTAGCAAGGTCTCAGCGATGATTGATCAATATCAACGCGAAAGACATGCGCTTCTCAAAGATCAAATCGAGCACCTTACGAAGGCGCTCTCAATGATCAAAGAGGTGCCTGCTTCTGTTGAAGGGGCTAAGATGGCTCGTGGACTTGCCGAGGAAGCAATCTCGGTAATTTCTGCTGAGCAATGAGCGATCCAGAGATCAAAGCGCTTCTGGGCGACATTCTTCTCCAGATGAACCGTTTAGCTACGGCCATCGAGAGACAAAACACCTTGGCGGAGAGAGCCAACAAGTGTCCCAACTGTTCCGGCGACGGCAAAGGGTACGACGGTCTTCGTTGTATTCGATGTGGCGGGACCGGCGTTCGAAAATAGACGCAAGATGTAGCGATCATGGGTATCTGCGTGGGATACATCGGCTGGAGAACACCGAGGATTATGATGGACCTTCCAGCTGATGCCCAAAGCGATGAACAGGTCATTTGGCCAAAGCCAAGTACAAAGCAGAGACTGATCTGCACTGGCTCGCGCACCGATCAGGACCCGGCGTTCATCACGTGTCACGGGTCATGCGGGAAACCGACCATCCGCTGGACGATGCATCACGGGATTGGCTCGTCGATGTACAAGTGCGCCGATTGTGGGAACACCAGGCGTTGGGGATTCAAATTTTCGTTCTGATACGATCTCGTCCATGGACGAAGTCAGAACGCCGCCGAGGAAGCTGACCGATCTGCATCCAATTTGGATGGGTGTTCACGGAAGCGATCGAAAGGGTGTAGCCCTTGCCTTCCAGTGTCCGTGCCTGGACCCTCAGTGCGCATGGGGCGGCCAAATCGTCGTCGACCTTGAGAACCCACTCGATGGCGGCGAACGAATGAGCTGGCGTGGTGTCGAGGCCAAGACCTACTGGCAGCGAACCGGAGAAACGTTCGAAACGTTGACCCTATCGCCATCCATCCATGCGGTTGGCCATTGGCATGGTTGGGTTCGGGACGGTCAGGTCATCTCCGTGTGAACGTTTGACAATTTACTAATCCCCGTATATCGCAACAGAATGGTTGATGTCCCGGATGATGAGGAGCTGCGCGGGGAATCTGAGATCTTCGACCTCTGGTTAGACCTCGAAAAACGCGTCGTTGAATTGGTCGACAGCATGGAACTGACCGACGAAGAGCTGCACCGCATCGAGGTTAGGTGGCTCAGGATTGGCCGAGAACAGCATTCGGAAGGCCACGCAATGCACGCGCTCGTCAAACACGCGCTGGTCATCCGCAACCTTCGCAAAATGACCAGCATGATGAGACCAGGGGAAGAGATGGTCCCGCTGGTTGAATTGGCCGCGAGAATGCGCGGTAAGGGCGACGCCTAAGCCCTTGTGACCTTATCGGATTTTCTGATAAGCGACCTATATCCGATTTCCTGATATTGCGGTAAGTTCATGCAGTCGGCTGGGCTTTTTATAAAAACCCAGTCTTGACAATCCGGTCCACTGATTGTTTGATGGGCCCTGGCGCCGTGACTACGGCCAGAGGCTCCATGGCAGACAAGACGGAAAAGAAAGAATGCAAGGGCTGTCATCAGCCCAAGCCCCTTAAGGACTTTGTTAAGTCGAAGGTCGCGAAGAGCGGACGCCTCGGGTACTGCTACGAGTGCTGGTCGGGAATGGTCTCGCACAAGAAGGGCGGCCCGAAGAAGCACAAGCCCAAAATCAAGGGCAAGCACCGTGCGACGAAGAACAGCAAGCTCGTCGACATCGCCAACGATGCTCTAGCGGCTGCGAACAAGGGCAAGGAGCAGTTTCTGGTTCGAGCTGACGACCAAGAGGTGATCGTCTTCAAGAACGAACAGAAGGCGCTTCGTCAGGCCATGGAGTGGAAGATGAAAGGCCACGCCGTCAGTGTTTGGCGGCAGTGCGAATTCGAGATGGTTCTCAGGATCATCGGGTAAGGAAAAATGCGCGAAATCAGGCTCAAGGCATTTGCTCACGTGAACTTCAACAAGTCGGAGAAGACTCACTTCGCCGAGTTCATCAAGACGAAGTACGGGTCGACCATCCAGAAGGGCGAGGGCGTCCTCTTCATCAGCCTCGGTGAGACCATGTATCAGTTCGTCGAGCCCCCGGAGGAGTGGGACTCGCGCAACGGCAACAACAAGAAGGTCCGAGTCAAGGTCATCGCCTCGCAGCGGTTCCGAATCGAGGGCACCAAGTGGAGCGTGCAGACGTTGCAGTACTGGGCGGAAAGAGCTGGCTATCGCATCATCGGGATCAAGCGCTTCGAGTGGTACCTCAAGGAGCGCATCCTCGAAGCCGCCAAGGAAGTGAAAAAGGAGTCCAGGGAAACCCGGCGCGATGTGAAAAAGGCTGCGTAAGCGCTTGCGTGGATCCTGACCGTTGACAATCAGCGCTTGAGAGATGAGTATTTCCGGGCTATTCCACCGAAGATGGAAGCGATGGTGATGAATGCCAGGTGCTGACTTTGATCCATTTCAGGGTCTAGACGAAGAAGAGAAGGCCTATCTCAACGGCCAAAAACAGGCTTTTGCGAAGCAGAAGGCTGTCCACGACGCTCACAACGCCGCAACCATGGGCGACGACGACCGACGCAGGGCAGCCGAAGAGCACATGCGCGCGACTCAGATTGCGGCTGGGATGACCCCAACCGACCCGGCCAAGCTGCCGCCTACCCCAAGAGCGGCTGCGACACCTGGAAACATCTCAATCTTGATTGCCAGGCCGGATTCGGCGCCAAACAGTCTGCCGTCAACGACTGAGAAGTTTGCGCCTGACTGGGCGGCAATGAAGGAAATCATCGCCAAATACGACGGGACCTGGGTCGTCGCCCAACACGAATTCCTTGGCAACGTTTCGAACATTCTCGGCTTCTTTGGAAAGGAAGGCTGGGAGAAGCCGGCCGAATCCGAGAAACAGAAGTTCGAGGTCATCGTCAAGAATGGTCGGGTCTTTAGAACCGACTAGGCTGAGTCGTACATCTGTAGACTCTGTGGTCAGTTCAGCTATAAGATCTGCCATTGATGAGACCAAGCGATGCGTTGAGAAAAGTTGCCGAGACGATCTCAAGGAAAAAGAACGCCGCTGCGGTTGTTGTTCCCAGAAAGATCGCTGTCGTTCTTGCTGATGAGATGTACCAGCCGATGTACGACGGATTCGATAACGTCATCGACCGAGCCCGAGCAAAGTACATGCAGCTCGTAGAGCAAGGCGGTTACATAGGCACCATCATGCAGATGCCGATGGTGGTCGCCGATGACGTCGTCATCTGCTCGTTGACTGAGCAGGAGCTACGGGAATCTGCCTCAAGGCTCGGAGTCGACATGGCCGAGCTACAACGTGATCTCATGCGAGTTGGAGCTGCCTGATGTGGTCTAGGCCTGGTTGCATCAAAGATCCCATCCAGCCGACCGAACGCCTCCTGCCGACACGCGGCAGCGACCATCACGCGTTTGTGGACATGCTGTTCCTATGGGGGGATCCCAACCAGGACGACCAGAACTTCCGGGCCGTGGTTCTCCCACACGGGTTCTCGCTGACCAAGGTGTCGGATGGTCAATGGGATGTCAGGGACGTTTCCGATTTTACTAGAGCATCGGTCAGCGTTCCTGGTGGAAAATTGATTCCATCGATCGTGCCACTCAAGCGATTTTCGTATAATTCTCACGCCGTAGACCGATTTTTCATCGGAACAGTGACCGATTGGTCTGCGATCGTCTACCGGACGCAAAGGCTGTCTACGCAGACGGAAGCAATAGCAGCTGCAAAGAAATGGCTTGATGACCACAAGCCAAAATGGGATAGCTACATATCTGCAGTCAATTTCGAGAGACGCCCTTAGATCTTAGACAGGCGACTCTCTTTTCTTCCAAATGAGAGTTGCTATTGTAGGCTCAAGAGGTTACTCAGACCTGGACGCTGTGGTCGATTACGTTAATTCCTTGCCCGAAGACACCGTGGTGATCTCGGGCGGCGCAAAAGGAGTAGACCAAGCCGCAGAGACTGCGGCCAGGCGTCGAGGTCTTGAGATGGTCGTCCATTTGGCCGACTGGGAGGCTTTTGGCAAAGCGGCAGGCCAAATTCGCAACCAAAAGGTCGTTGATGACTGTGAGAAATTGGTGGCCTTTTGGGATGGCGTAAGTCCTGGCACAAAAGGAGCAATTTCGATGGCTTCTAAGGCTGGGAAGCTGGAAAAGGTCTTCAGAGAGAAGAACCCAAACCAAGGGTCGCTCTTTTAGAGTATTGACAATTCTTTTGTTAAGAAAAATAATCCAACTGTGAGCTACTCTCAGAGAGACATGAAATGGATGGCGCTAGGCGAAATCGGCGCCTTCGTTGTAGGTCTCGCAGTTGCCATCTTCGCCGTGATGTTCTTCAGCGATCTAATCACGCCCATGAAGATTGCGGTTTTTCTGGCTGCCTGGTTTCAGGCGACCAAGCTTGGCCTCTGGTTCATTCACCTCGGCTATGACCCGAAGGCGAACCAGACCTCATGATTTGAGTTACCGTTGGCAACTTTGACCAACGGATGATTACGTGGTAACGCAACAGAGGAGACAGAGCTATGAAGAAGAAAGACGAAGTCGAGGTTATTCTGGACGGGCTGCGCCCGGCAATCACGCTTCAGCTGGAGAAGATCCGGCATGACGCAGCTGTCAAGGCGCACAGCAATGTGGTTTCTCAGCTGCAGAAGGCTGGCGTCAACCTGACCGGCAAGGCAACCGCAGCAGCTCCGGTCAAGCGTGGCCCTGGTCGGCCCCGCAAGAACCCGCAGCCCGAGGCCGTCGCAGCTCCGGTCAAGCGGAAGCCTGGTCGCCCCCGCAAGAACCCGCTCCCAGAGACGGTGGCTGCGTCTGCCGACAAGCCCAAGAAGAAGGCCAAGGCGAAGCGTGTTCTCTCCGAGGACGCGCGCAAGAAGCTGGCTGCGAATCTGGCCAAGGCTCGTGAGGCCAAGGCTGCCAAGGCGAAGCCGGCGAAGCGGAAGACCAAGGAGTCGTCCGAGGCTGCCGCAGCTCCTGCCCAGGCTTAACGCATGGGACGCAGGCCAGCGGCAGACGTCGAGGAGAACCTGACGTATCGCCAGGTGGAGGAGTTCGTCTCCGGTATCGGAAAACGAATTCCAGGACTCAAGACCCTTAAGGTCGACGTCTCCGAGGACGGTTCTGTCTCCTTCGAATTCGAAGTCATTCGAGTCATCGGCGGCAAGGGCAAGGTCTAGCCACCAAGTTGGCCGAAAACGAAAAGGCCCTAGCGATTTGCTAGGGCCTTTAGTCGTTGCCGGCGTTGTTGCGTGCCCACGGGTAGTACTCGCGCTTGGCTTGGACCTGCGCAAACGTTGGCGCAGATCGATCGACAAGAACGAGCGCCGTCAAACGGCCACCGAACACGCATCCCGTGTCGATTCCATAACAGCCGTAGCCGTCATGGAGGTCGACGCGGGGATCTTCTCGGCTGTGAACAGCATGGCCGTAGATGACATTCTCTGGACCGCTCCAGCGCGTTCCCCACGGCACGGCGCCGGGCACCGACTCCAGGGGGTTCTTGTGGTTCGAGGCCATCTTCCCGGTGACCGGATCGACATCACGAACACGACAGACCGTATCTTTGGCTTGGCCGTCTGGCCGAGTGCCATCGCATTCGAATCCAGCGTGAACGACGAGCCACGTCGGACTGTCGTGCCCCAAACCGATGGTCTTGGGCATTGCTCGAAGGAAGTTGATGTCTTCGTCCGAGAGGGCCATGTGCTCTTGCATGCGCTGCTCATCGAACCGCCGCATGGGGTTCTTCTTTGCCTCGCCTGACTTGATACGGTCCTCCCAGTTGCGCCAGCGGATGTGCTTCTCCTCGTGGTTGCCCATGACGCAGGAAGCTCCCAGCTCGCGCGCACGACGAACGCAGCCGACAGGGTCGGGGCCCCGATCGACAAGGTCTCCTGCGAAGACGAGGCAATCCTTCATGCCGTCCTCGCGGTATTCTACGACCTTGAGCAGCTCGTTCAGCTCCTCAAGGCATCCGTGGACGTCTCCAACTACTATGTACCTTTCGTAATTCACTTTCGTTCTCTTCTCTAGCTACAGCTAGTTCGTTGAAAAATTTCATTTTGCTCCCGAAAAAACTGAAGCCGCCAGGTGTTACCCTGACGGCCCCGGAACGCTCTTCTACCCTTGGTAGATGCGCAGGTCTTGTTCTAACCGATGAAGCGGTAGATAGCAACGGTCACGTTGGATGGAACGATTGGGGCGCCGTCCGGGTTGACGATCATCAGCTCGTTATTGCTGTCGAGATAGTCGACCGCTACTTCGTCGTTCCGGTGAAGCATCAGGAGCGCGTCCTTCACGACCTGGGATGCCGGGTAGTAGTTGCCGGAATCCTTACCGGGCTCGCCGTGATCGGTCACCAGGCGAGTCCTGGTTGCGCTGTGGAGGCGAGTGAAAACCTGGATCGCAGTGACCCAAGCAGGCGTCTTGCGCTTGCCGTGGAATGCCTGGCTGATGACGGTACGAACTTCGTCGAGAATTGCTTCGGCGGTGATCTTTGACATTGGTCTCCCTTGTTAGTCGCTCAGGTCAATTCCAAGAGGATTTTCTCTGAGGCTGAACCCGAGGCTGGCGATTTCGCCGCCCTTGATGCCGTGAAGTGCAATGTAGTGACGCGGAACGTTGTAGGTTTTGTTGCCGACGGTCACGGCGATGAATTCGCCGAGCTTTTTGATCATGCGCTCGACTTGCTCTTGAGCCGCCGGATCACTGTAGTGGAGCGGTTTCCCGCAGTGGCACATCTTGGTCATGCAGCGCGCAGCTGAGTCATGTTGGCGATGCGCAGGAAGTCCTGTTCGTTCGCTTCCAGAAGGAGCTTCTGTGCCAGCATCTGGTCCTCGTACGGCAGCCGGCTGTCGGCGTGGATGCAGTAGCGGCGGACCGGCTGGCCGTCAGCTCCGAGGAGCTTCACGTTGCCGGCGTAGCCGTGCTCGATGCGGTACGTCTTCTGCGAACCATCCTGGCTGTGGACAGTCAGGTCGAAGTAATTCTTCTCGTCGAGCTGCTTCTGCTGCATCGGGTTCAGCATCGAGAACAGGAGACGACGGGCCCTGCTCTTGGCGGTGTCCGTGAAGACCTTCCGCTCTGCGGCCTCACGCTCGCGCTGCTGACGAGCCAGCTCTTCCCTGGCCCTGCGCTCGACCAACTGCTCTGGCGTCTCCTTAGCGACCACAGAGGGCGTCCAGCGGACCTTGTGGTGGTTGCATTGCTGCCAGCCCGAGGTCCGCCACACAGCGTTTGCCGCCGCTGTGCATTGGTCGGCAATCCAACCGTAGGTGTTGGTCGTCGACGAATTCGTCACCGCCCAGCTGTCGCTTGGGATGGTTAGGACATTCGTCGTGCCTGACGTCCCGGTTGTTACCCAGGTTCGGAAGACGCGATCTTGCATGATCTTCATTGCGACCTGCTGCGCCCAGTGCTGAACCTCGGCGTTCATGGTCGTTCCTGTTGTTGAAGTGGTTGTGACTCGAACGTTCTGAACGAGACCGTAGTAGTCGTCTTCTTCGATCTCGTATTCGACCGATTCGACGCCGGCAGGTGCTGGCGGAATTGACGACACGGGCCCGCGATCTAGTCCATCGTAGATGGGTGCCGCGATGTTCTCGATGAAGGTTCCAGGTTGGAGGAGCTGGGATCGTTCCAGGCTCGCACGTTGAGCATCGAGGTTTGCTTCGCCTGCAGCAAGTCGTTGTAGCTCGACGTCAGGAGAAACTGGCTCTACTTGTGGAAGCTGGTCTGTAACGGTGACAGACCTAAGGTTTCTGACCGGACCTCCGTCAGAGACATCGTTGTCCACGAATTCTAGATCGACGGCCGGCAGCGGCTGTGGCTGCGCCCGAGCTAGACCGAAGGTTGGCATCTCAGCCTCCGGCGACCGGCGGCACGAGAATCATCTTCCCGGCTTCCGGGTTGAATTCCCGAATCTGCTCGCCCTTGTCACCAGAGTCGGTGACTTTGAATGCCAGATACTTCTTCTTCTTGACCAGGTCGTCGAAGGAACGACGCGCGTCCTCCACCTCGTCCCTGTTTGCGGCGTTCCACACCTTCTTGATGTCGCCGTAGCCACTGAGGACCGAAATCATGATTTGACCAGGCTCAGGCTGGTCAGGGAGGTCAGGTGACCAGCCGTCCTTGGTCAGGTCAGTACCGAGCGTTTCCATCTTGTCTCCATCGTTGGGCGGTCAGCGCGCCCGCATCAAGGTTGAGGTGCCACTCCGCCAGAGTGGCCAGCGATTGTCAAGGTTCTTTGAGGCGCTTGACGTACTCATCTTCTTCGTCGCACCACTTCGTGAGCATCTCGTAGACTTCCTTGTCGATGCCCTTCTTCGTCGAAGAGAGGCCTCGCCGGATGACGTAGATGACGTCTTCTAGGTGTTCCTCAGGAATCGCGAGAATCTCTTTGGCCATTAGCTTTGAGCTGGTGGTTCGGGCGCCTGGTACTTGTGGACGAATTCATGAGCATGATCGTCACAGAGGGTCGTCTTGCCGGTACCCAGCGCCTGATCGGCGACATAGATGAAACCGGCCTTGCACCAATGACAAGGCCGGTTCTCGGACACCTTTTCGATTTTCACTTCCAATTGCATTCGTGATTCCGGCAGGATTCGAACCTGCAAATTTTCTCTTTAGGAAAGAGGCGCCTTATCCATTGGGCTACGGAACCATTGGTACATCCGGCAGGATTTGAACCTGCGACCTTGGAGGTAGAAGCTCCCTGCTCTGGTCCACTGAGCTACGGATGCGCAGAGCATCCGCCGGAACAAGCTACGGATGCCTAAGCGACCTTGTCGTCCTCGGTCTGAGTCTCGACGGTTGCCTGGTCATGGGAACGGAAGACATTCTCCTCTGGAACGTCGTCATTGTCAAAGGCCAAGACGCCCTTGGTGGCACGACGAGTCGATGGGATGTACTGCGCGTTCTCGGGACCCTTGACGTAGTCCTTCTTCCAGAACCTCTTAATCGCAAGCCATTCGCCAGGCTGAGGCAGCGCCATGTCACGCTCGCGCAGTTCGTTGCGAACCCACTCATCGACAGGGCGGTCCTTGTAGATGCTGTACTTCTTATTGTCGAGATCAAGTTCCAGTTCGACATCCATCGGCGTGTAGCCACGATAGATTTTGCAGCACCAGTGGCCGCGCACATCAAATCGATGAGACAGCTTCGCGCGCAGCTTGCCGCCTGAGTATCCCTTGCTGATCTCCCTGATCACTTTGTCGCGCAGGTAGACCGTGTAGAACATCGGAGGGACGGCTTGCTTGATGCCGAGGTCGCCAAGCTTGTTCTTGAACTTGCTGATCGTGTGCAGGCTGGGCTTGCGCTGAGCGATGACGGTTGAGTGGTGATCGTTGATGCAGTCGACGAGCCCGTGCAGGACGAACGGCGCCAAACACAGCTTGTGGTTCCACATCACGAATTCCTGGACGTGGTGCGTAGAGATATGGAGGTTCATCTCCCAGGTCTCGCCGTGATCGATGTAGCCCTTGCTGATCAAAATCTCGTGATGCTCGCCGCTGGCCTCGGCGATGATGCCGACGAGCATGTATTCACCTGGGTCAAGACCACGCGTCTCAGCCTGGAGCTGGGAAAGCGCAATTCCGCCTGTGAGCGCAAACCAGCAAGTGTCGAACGGAAGCTTGTCCGGGAACGGAAGGCGCTGCAGGGCTTCGGCCTGACGCTTGTGGAGAAGGATCCCCTCTTCCTCGGGAACGTCCACATGTCCCTCACGAGGGTCGTAGAACTTGAGATGGGCGATATCCTCGGTGACGTGACGGTCGACCGAAATATGCAGCTCGTTGTACGACTCCGGCGTGATCTCGAAGATGCGCGCTTTGCGAAGGTAGTTGTACATAGCCCCGCACTCGGTACGGAACTTCTCTTTGACCTTCTTGTTCCCCCAGTTCTGCTTGAGGGCGCGGAGAACCATCAGGTAGTTCTCGACGACGTACTCGTGGGCCTTGTTGTCGGGCTTGCCCCACCACGGCATCTCCTTTGGCTTCCACGGCAGCGGTCCGCCACCGATTTCTTCTAGAAGTGTAGGGATGCGCAGGATGCGCTCCATCTGAAGCTTGAGCCGGCTGGTCTCAGGAAGCCACTGCGGCGCCTTCGCGCGCAACGTTTTCAGCGTGTCTTCCCATGCCCGCTGGATGCTGGAACGAAGCTCGTCGGCGGTGAACCTCTCGGCCTGCTCCAAGATCATGTTGATGATGCCACCGGGAAAATGGCCGCCATCATTGAAGTACAGCCAGTAGACGTCTTTCTCTTCGTCTTGGCGACGCGCACGCAAGAACCACATCCCCCACTTTTTGCGGAGGCTCTCGAACAGCAGCCGGTCGTTTTCCGAGACTCGGTAGCCGACCCATTGCTCACCGCTATCCAGCATGAGGCCGATGTATTTAGGGTTCGGCGACTTTGATGGCTTGTCAGCGTCGAGCTTGTCCTGCCACCGGATGGTGATGTTGCCCTCGGGGATTACCTGCTGTTCTGTCACAGGCCAGATGAGCTGAACGACGGGGTAGAGATAATGCGTCGCCCCCCTTGGACAAGGGACCGCATCCGCTCCGACACGGACGATGTTCTGTCCTTCGACGATGGGGGTGTCCGGGGTGACCTTCATGCGGACCTAGCTACAAGGCATTTGGTCCGCGCTTTCATGAATCTGCGAAAACGCTTGCGCCGACCGTAGTTGTCACTTTTTTACGATTGGCTGTCAGATGCGACGCCCTGTGACCGTCATGAGGGTGGAAGGCGCAGGTCTCATATCAGATAGACCTCGGCCGTTATGGATACAGAAAGGAGATAGGACGGCCGATTTTCTGTCCGATTGGTGTCACACGGCGCGTCCAGAGAACGACAGGCAAACAGAACATGCTCTCGCTGGAGAGATTCGACCGTCCGGGGTTATCGCGGAAGAAACCGGCTCTAGGCCGCACACCCATGCCTTCGGTACCTGCCGTTGGGATGGTAGCGGCAACCTGCGCAGGTCTGAGCTGGGGACCTGAGGCGTCTACAGGAAACCGGGAAATGCGGTCGTTGCGTGGGTTCGAATCCCACGGAGAGCACGAATGGCAAAGAGGACTAAAAAAGAACAGCGCCAGCTGGAGGCCCAGTGGCGCGACGAGGAGGAGTACCTCAAGGAGGAGATAGAGCGCGACCTTGAGGAGAACGTGCGTCGTCTGTGGAAAACGACGCGGTGGTACCTCGGTCACGAGGAGTGGACCTTCTACCAGGGTTTCGAAGAGGACACCTGGTGCGGTTGCGACTGCAACAGGTGGAACCGCTTTGAGCTGCAGAAGGCGATCGATCGTCTACGAGCTTGGCGTGCCCGCAGGGAATACTGGATCTAGCGGAAGACGGCGGAGTCGAACCGCAAGCGAGTTCATCACCCGCTCCATCCCGCTTCCAACGGGCTCAGGCTCCACAGCCTGTTCATCTTCCAGTGCTACCGACGTCTAGCACGTTTTTCCGGTAGCTGTATGACCTGATTGCTATTGCGGCTCGTTTTCACTGGGAGCTTCCTGATCTCGGCGAGGCGACGGGGATGAGCCCGTTTGGCCTCTGTCGTCGTCCCGCACTGTTGGCAGTACGTGACGTAAGCATTTTCCGTGTCGTGAACGTCGAGGTGATCGTAGCCGCAATTGAAACACTTCAAGGTGTTTTAATCCCAGTCCCCTCTCAGGTACCTCTTGAGCTGCCACTGCTTGTTCAGCACGTGATCAGTGACAACGCCGTCCTGAGAACGGATCGTTCTGCGTTTGTCTCCCCGCATCCCCGAACCGACCTGTTCACGCCGCGAAGATGACGTTTGCGCAGAATGTTGGTTGTGTGCCGCATCCCAGAGTCTTGCTCGAAGAACCTCAAGCGCAGTTTCTTTGTTGCTGTGCTGAGATCTTTCAGACTCACATCTAACCGTGATCCCGCTCGGTATGTGCGTGAGCACGACGGCGCTATCCGTCACGTTTCGGTGCTGGCCGCCGGCCCCAGATCCACGACAGAATTTCCAATCCAGGTCGCCATCGTTGACGATGACCTGAGTCGGAGAGCGCTCGGGCAGAACGGCAACCGTGATGGTGCTGGTCTGCATCCGTCCACGCTTCTCGGTGGGCGGCACCCTCTGCCATCTGTGCCCACCTGATTCGTTGGCAAACGCTACATCGGAGCCCTTGCCAGAGGCCTTGAAGACAAGAAGGCCTGGTCTCTCGCTCACGATTTCGAGGTCAAAGACCCCTCCGAGCCCCCATCTTTGCGTAGATCGCAAACTGGTCGCGAACGAGTAATTTGGCATCATCGCCGCCCTCGGCGGCCCTAATTTCGACAAAAACCGACATCCACCGACCATAGCCGATTCAGATGTCTATGACAATAATCGTCGACTTAGGCTCTTCTTGTCGAGGGCGTTCCTCTGGTTCCCAGGGGTGATGCTCGATTTGCAGCGGGGCATGGATGTCCTGCTTTGGGCAATGCGGACAGTAATGCCAGGCTGGCCTCGCATGAGGGCATAGCGGTATGTCCATACTCAAAGTATAGCCCGTTCAGCTGTCGACGATCTTGCGACCTTCAACCTCGCCATATTTCGTCATGACGCGGTCGATCCATTTCTGGGTCTTGGCCTTCGACATGACGAGCTTATGTCCTTCTCCGCCTTTACCGACGACACCTTCTTCGGTGATGTCGGATATCTCTCCCTGTCGGACTTGGTCGACGAAGCCACGCGTCCATCGACGAGTGCCGAGAAATCTGGGAATGTTGAGATGCTCGAACAGCTTGAGAAATTGTTTCGGGCCGAGAATTCCCTTCTTGTACGGATTCACATCGAACAGGGTTAGCTGTTTTTCGTCTTCAGGTTCATGGAGCCCAGCGAACGAGCGAGGTCCCCAGAATTCAGTGAAAACGATCATCCGTTCCCATCGCTCATCGCGTGCGACCTTGATCAGTGGTTCAGCGAGAGTTCTTTCAAACACGGCGATGGCGCCGCCGAACACCTCGTCGGTTTCGTCAAACAAACGAGTGCGAGTGCCGTGCTTGTACCAGCCGCTCTTCCTGGCCCACTCCCAACGCAGGTTGGAACCGTCGAGCTTGTCGAAGACGTAGGCATCGAATTCTCGAAAGTCCTGCCCAGTGCTTCGCGGGATGGATGGATAGTCCTTCATTGAACGAGATCATCATCATGCAGCCGGCAGTAGCCGAGAGGCTCTCCGCCACCGCCGCAGGTGCAGTCAGCCTCTTCAAGGCAGCCTTCAGGAAGACAGACCGCCGAAAAAGGATAATCCGCCCGAGGGAGCACCTTATCCATCTCGACGATGTATAGATGACCGACGGACGGGAACGACGCGGCAACCCCTCTGACTCGCCCACGACCCTTCAGGTCTGGTGTGTCGACGAAGACAAGCTGGTCTTGCCTGTACGTGTACTCGGCCATTTACCCGGGGTATCAGGTGATGGTCGGATTGTCAAGATGGAGGAGAGCTGAGGAATCGGACCCCAACCGAGTTACTCACCCGGTCCCTTCCGCTTCAAACGGACGCCCGTCCCAGACGGGTTAACTCTCCAAATGCGGCCGAAGCCGCTACAGGCTCACTCGTCCTGCTGCTCGGTCAAATCCGAGGTCCAGTACAGGTACGACGCCCAGGCGTCAGGAGCTGACGTCTGGCTGACCTGGATGGTCATCACCGGTACCCAGTTCGGCTGCGCCGGCTTCGAAAGCAGACGCATTCCAGCCTGAGCCGGCGTGCGGTCTTTCTTGTCGCGGTTGCAGTCGTAGCAACAGGTGACGATGTTGCTCCACTCGGTCTTTCCGCCCTGCGCGCGGGGAGTGACGTGGTCGTACGTCAGATCCGCCATCTTGCCCTTCATGCCACAGTACTGGCAGGTGTACTTGTCGCGGGCGAAGATGTTGACACGAGAGAACTTGACCTTCTGCTTGTGGCGCCGGAACGCATTCAGCAGACGGACAACAGCGGGGATCTTGATGACGAGGCTGACCGACCGGACATCGTGGTCGTACTCCTCGATGACCTCAACCTTTCCCATCGTCAGTAGAGTGATAGCCCTCTGCCAGGAGATGGCCTTGATCGGCTCATATCCCTGAGAGAGCACAAGAGTTCGCAAATTCGTAGTAGCAGTCGACACGAGGGCACCTCCTTTCGTTTGGTTCTATATCTACAATCGTAACAGATTTCGTTTTCAGGGTGCCCCGGGCGGGAGTCGAACCCGCACGCTTTTTACGGCGCTCGTTTTTGAAACGAGTGTGTCTACCACTCCACCACCAGGGCGCACGCGACCGGAATCGAACCGGCAACCTTCCCGTTGCTTAGGCGGGATGTTCTACCTTTGAACTACGCGAGCATGAGCCGATTAAATCGTCTCTCTATTCGAATGTCAAAAGAGATGGTGCCGGAATCGGGACTCGAACCACAATTTCTCTCGGCGCCTCACGGCGGCGAGCACATTATCGATATATGCTATCCGGCATTCGTGCGGATGGATGGACTCGAACCACCGACTCCCAAGTTATAAACCTGGTACTCTTCCTGGCGTCCTTGTTCACGTCGATTGCTCTTCGTGGGATCGCTCTCTGAGTTACATCCGCAGATGCGGATCGGGCGGGATTTGAACCACACAGTTCCCAGGGCTATTAACCCCGGGTGTTCTACCGTTGAACTACCGATCCATTTGGTTATTTGATCAGAGGGAAGTTTGACACCTCCTTCTTCACAAGGGATCGGTGGCACGGCACGATGCCGATAGCCATAAGTTGACCATTCCAGGGAGCATCGGGCTCTCGGATGGCAACATGAGGAATGTTCTTCTTCTTGAGCTTCTGTTCGAGTCGAAGAAGCTCAAGCTCGCTGCGCGCACCAAGGGCAACCGCTCGTGTATCAGACGGAAGGTTGCCAGGGCTGCTCTCGCCTGCGGCGTGAATCAGCTGGGCGCAGAGGTCACCGATGGGAGCATCGAGGCGACCAATGCAGTAGTGGTAGAGGCAATTCTCGACGGAAACGACCGGAGAATCGTCTGGACTTGCAGGCAACCACGCCGCCTGCGGGGCACTCGAAGCGTCAAGCTCGGGAAGACATCGTGGAAATGACGATAGGGCCGACCAGGAGACCTGTCAACCCTACTTCTCGACTTTCACGCAACGGCCGAAAATCGCAGAGGGAGCAACCCAGCCGTTGATGAATCCCTTGTTGTTGGCGATTTGGAATCGCTTATCGGCGCCGATGGCCCTGATGAGATGGAAGAGCACCTTGCCGTTTACCTTGACGAGTACAACGTCACCAACGTTGAGTGAGCCGGCATCTGTCACCGGCTCCACGGTGCAGAGGTTCCCGTCATCCACCTTGCCCGTCATTGAATTGCCGCGAGGCCGGAACTGAACGGTTTCTCCAGCCTTCAGCTTCGCGATATGTCCTGTTGCCCATCCATCCATTGCTTGTACCTACAAATCTAGAAGCAGCAGCTATCACGGTAGTGACACTTTGGGCACTTCATATGCGCGTGTTCGGGCACTAACGGGATATTGCAGGTTGGACAGGAGATATCCGGGTCACATGTAGCGCCTAGAAGACGCTCAAGTTCCGCTACATCCACGAATCTAGGTTCCGCCTTCTTTTTCTCGTCTGTCATTTGTGTCACCGACTGGATTCGAACCAGCACGCCTTGCGGCACCAGCACCTCAAGCTGGCGAGTCTACCAAGCTCCTCCACGGTGACGTAACTACTTCTTGTACTTGCCGATGCCGAAATGGTCAGCAAGTGTCTTCTTCACGTCTTCGAAGATCTCGTTCACGGAGCGGTTCATGTCGAGCGTAACGACGTTCGACATGTCGCCGAACAGCTTCTTGTACTCGACGTCGCAGGCATGCGCGTATTTGACGGCACTTTCCTCTGCGCTCTGTGAGTATCCGATGTCCATGCCGGCGGCGTAGTAATTGGGAACGCCCTTGTCTTTCATGATGCGCTCGAACGCCAGCCGAACTGGTGCGATGCAGTGGAAGATCAGATCGGGCTTCCGCATGCCACTGTAGACGTAGTTCAGAAGCTGCGTGTCTACGCCGCGAACCTTGTCTCGTACGTACGAGGTGTAGATATAGCGATCTGTGACGACGATGTTGTTCTCCTGCAGAGCAGGAATCACATCGTTTTCGTAGCGAGTGATCATGTCAGCCGCGTGCAGGATGCTGAACATGACCGGCGTCAGAAGTTTTTTCTTCTTGGCCTTCTTGATCGTCTTGCCGAGCAGCTTTGACGAATTCCACTTGGTGGTGGCGACGTCGTATCCGTGATCATCTAGCCAGTCGACGAGATGCTCCGTTTGAGTCGTCTTGCCCACGCCATCCACGCCCTCAAATACGATGAAGAGTCCTTTGTCGGTTTTCGTCTTGGCGTTGAGGATGTCGTTGACCTGGTCGTCGATGATATCTTCGACGAGGGCGCCTGGTGCCCGCATGATTGCTTCAACCGTCTTGTGGTGGGCGAAAGCGAAGCTCGCAGCATGGTGAATGCGGGCGTTGTCCTGGAAGGCCATGTGCGGCAACTTGCCAATGGAGCACCACTTCGCCTCGGCGGCGTCAGATCCGGCCTTTGCTTCCGCGTTCGGCTTAACCTTGGCCCAGAACGTCACCCCTGATTTGTTGTGTCCGAATTCCGGGTATCCTGGATTCCACGGGGCAAGAAGGTGCAGCTCCTTTAGGTGAAGGCCGGTTTCTTCTTTGGCTTCCCTGCGAGCGCCATCTTCAACGGTCTCGTATTGCTCGACATGACCGCCGGGTAGAGCCCACCAGCCCTTGAACGGGGCGCCGCCACGTTTGGTGATCAATACTTCGATGCCGTTCTGAGGGTCTTCGCGGAAGATGGCCACGCAAGCAAGGACGCCAGTATCATTGGACGTCATCTCGCGAAGCTCGTCGCAAACCCGTCTCAACGACGTAAGCATGATCAGTCCGAGTAGCCCTTAACGCCACGGCGCGGGATGTTCACATCGTCAGGGGCTTTGGTCTTCAGCTGCTTCTTGCCTTGCTGACGGAGGTAGCGGGTAGCTCCGCGTTTGGCTTCCTTGCTGGCACCGGGGCTGCGCTGAAACGCAGCACGCAAGGAGCCGCGCATCAAAGCCTCGGTGCGAATGTCTTCGATCAGCTGCTTGAACATTAGCGTCGACCTCTCTCATACCAGTCGCTGCACATTTCATCGAGCGGCCAGCTGGGAAGTTTATGGCTGCCGCCATTCCAGCGAGCGTAGTGAGGAGACCCGCAGGAATGCTCCTTTACGTTCACGAAACGGCAGTTGGCGCAGGAAGATCCACCTTTTGGAACCCTCAGCAACGCCTTATGGTCGGACGGGAATGTCTCCGCGTTAGTCTCGCTAAGCACGCGACGAGATTCGTGGATGATCCATCCGAACACCTCGCTACACTATTCCAACAGATCCGTGCTGTCAAACCTCAGCAAACACACGGTTTTGGTACCGACGAGGGGATTCGAACCCCTACTGCTCAGATCCTAAGTCTGACGCCTCCTACCAGTTGGGCTACGTCGGCAAAATCTTTGGTACCCCCGGCCGGAGTCGAACCGGCACTGGACCAGGCTTAAACTGGATGTCTCCTACCGTTGGACTACGAGGGCAAACACAACTCTAGCGGGACCTTTTGCACGATAATGGTGTTGCCGCACCGAAAGAAGTAGGTTCTTCCATCGTGGGAATCGGCGTCTGCAAGCGCTTGCGCGGCTGCCGAAGATGGCCCCAGGATTCTGGCCGTTGCCTCTAACACGTCCCTTGAGACCTTCGTCAGCTTCTTGCGTACTGCCATTTAGTTCACCGGAGCTGTGTTGAACCCCATCTGGATGAGCGCGTTGCGCAGGTTGCGGAAGTTGGGGTTCGCACTGTTGACGGTTGATGCCGCCAACTCGATGTATCCAACCAGGGATTCATTGTCGAGTTCGTCGATGCGGGCTCCGGTGAAGAGAACGGCATCATGGAGCAGGCTGTAGCAATGACGCTTTTGGTCGTCACGCTTGCACTGACGCTGAAGGTCAGCCATCTGAGCCTGCATCCGCTTGACCTTATCTTGAATCGACATCTTGGTACCCCCGGCAGGGATTGAACCTGCGACATCCGGCTTGTAAAACCAGCGCTACTTCCACTGAGCTACAGGGGCAAGGTCCGTCATTTTCATCAAGTGACCAACTTTTTAGATGGGCGCCCGCAGCACATCGCGGACATCGTAGCTGAGGCTGTTCCACCACTCCAGCTCCGCCTTGGTGAGCTTCTTGTAGTACCGCCACACACCGAAGACACGATGCTCGGTGGAGTAGGTGCGCCACCAACCATTGTCTCCGAGGGAGCGGAATCCCGGCGAGCTGTACTTCTCGACGAGAGCAGCCGGCGTGGTCTCGACACGGCGGTGGAGGTCGTGGGAGATGTGGCAGCGACCACGGATGGCCTTGCAGGTATCCCAACGATCGACGTCATCGTGGAGCGCCCAGGCGTGGGGCTTCCAGCCGCTGTCGATCACCTTCCGGTCACGAGCAAAGGCGAGAGCCTGCGCCAGGGACGGACCGCTGTATCCGCTCTGCCATACACGACGGTAGCGCTTGCCACGGTCCTGCAGCAGTCCCTCATCGTCGATGAAGAAGCGCTGGCTGCGGTAGTGCGCCAGAGCATCGCTCGTCGTGCCAGCACCCTCCACCTCGGTCAGCATGTGCTGATTGACGATGTGCCAGGCGCTGAGCTTGCGAGTATCGAACGTCCCCGCGAGCTTGCTGCGGACATCATCCCAGCGCTCGCCGCAGTGGCTAGCAAGCCAGCCGTAGCAGGGACCGAGATTGTCCGTGAAGCCCTTGTGGACCTTGTTGCGAGGCTCCGGGTCGGAATCCTCGGCGGCGTCGATGTCGAAACGCACGTTATCGAGCCAGACCTTGGTCCGGCTGCGCTCGTGACGGTGCGACTCGTTGCGCTCGTCTTTGTTGTGCTTATAGCGTCCGCCCTCGACGGCGGACCTCGAAATATCCTTGGTTGCCATGTACGTCACTCCTGGAAATGCACTGCAAGTTCGCTAACTTACATGTGATTTCAGTAGTGCCGCGCATTGGTGTTTCCTTGGACTTTCGGTTGGTTTCTACGAGAGAGGCTTGCTTACCGTTGCTCCCTTCCGGGCCTGGCGGGGTTCACAAGTTGAATGCACCCTAATGGACGAGCGGCGCATTGTCAAGAATTAGTCTGGCAGTGAAGAGTCGAACTTCTGTTTGATAACCGTTTCCGGTCGGTTCGCGAACGAACAAAGAAGTGGTCACGGAGCGCTACAGGCTTGCGCCTGCACCCTAGGGCCCTCCTAGGGAAGCTGCCAGATTGGTCGACAGGGTCGGGAATTGAACCCAACTACCACCAGTCCCTTGGTAACCATAAATCTACGGTTCACCGAAGCGAACAAAGAGCGATCCACGGCGTTTTTTACTGGTGCTCTACCGTTGAGCTACCTGTCGGTCCCCCACGGAAGAGTCGAACTTCCGTCCTTCGCTTATCAAGCAACCGCTCTGCCATTGAGCTAGTGGGGGTTGTTACAGATCTTTGTGCGTTTGTTCCAGATCCAGATCGGGGATAGCCTTTGATCATGCTGATCGCAATCTGGCCACTCGTCATCGCCGTCATTGGCGCCCTTGTGTACGCGCTTGCGAGTAACTCGAAAGCGGCTGAACTTGGCCGCCTCGTGTTCTTCTGCGGGTTCTTCTGGCTGGTGTACAGCCTCGTTGGACACACGCTGAAGATGTGATCGTAGGACTGGCTGGATTTGAACCAGCTACCCCGCGCTTATCAAGCACGTGCTCTACCAAGTGAGCTACAGTCCCAAACTGAAAGTGCCGGTGACAGGGGTCGAACCTGCCTGGCCTTGCGGCCACTGCGCCCTGAACGCAGCGTGTCTACCAAATCCACCACACCGGCAAAAGGGAAGTCCGTGAGTGTGCTGCTACGCCAAATGCTCTAAGGGCTGTTTCGGCCGTCGGGGCTCTCGCACTTCTGCGTTCGCACTGCTTCCCCTCAGACCCGCATTTCCTCTCGTACTGCGCGGGCAAAGCCGATCCGTGCTACCTGACTGTTTGGTCACGAGCGCCGAAGCTGTTGGAGGAAACTTACCCGTTTGACCGGGGTTAGAAATGCCAACGTGCTGCAACGCCGTCTAGTCTTCGCGTCCCTGTGGTTATACTCCGGTCGAGCAGTCTATCCCTCGGTCGTACTATTGACCTTTGTTGGGGACCGGAAAAGCTTGATTTCGCCTGCGCCGGGCTACTTTCTACCACTCGCAACTCTTCAAAGGATTGCTGCTTCTAAGCCAACCTCCTCATCGTCCTTCCGTCGGGGTGGTGAGACTCGAACTCACGAATTCCCTGGTCCCAAACCAGGTGTCCTGGCCGCTAGACTACACCCCGTAAACACTAACCGAACCTGTTGCTGCCGAACGGCGCTATCATGCATCGTACGCCAGCATCGTCAAGAATTCCTGCCATCCTTCGACGACCAGCATCGTTAAATGAGTGCAGGACAACGAACTTTGGCCGCATCTCTTCCGGCAAGGTGGCGATGAATTCAGCCACGTGTGTGCCGGTCTTCTCGTCGGATGCTGGACGACCAGCCGCAGCTAGCTCGGACAGGTCGTGGTCAAGGTACGCGAGATCGAACTTGGTCTTGGCAAGAGCCGCGCAAGCATCTGCGTAGTTCATGACCGCTGTGATGTCCATGCCGATGCGATCCATCTTGAACTTCTTGTGGCGCTCAGCGTCGTCGTCTAGGAAGAAAATTTTCTGGTTCATATGATCTTTGGTTGGACAGGTCGGGCTCGAACCGACAACACTCCGCGTTCTAGGCGATAACCATTCCTCGGTCGGTTCACTTGCGTGAACAAGGAATTGAAAAACGGCGTTTTAGAGGCCTCTACCAATTGGGCTACTGTCCAAAAAGTTTCGTTGCGCAACCAGGACTCGAACCTGGAACATCCCGCTTAATAGGCGATAACCATCTCTCGATCGGTTCGGTTGCCCGAACAATGTGGTGAAAAACGGTGTTTTAGGCGCTCTACCCTTGAGCTATTGCGCAGTAACAGATCGAGCGGCGAGGAGGAATTGGACCTCCACTTTCTCCTTGCATGGGATAACCATCCTCAGGCGGTTCGGTTGCCCGAACAAGATGGCGAAGACGGAGATTTTAGACGTGCTACCGTTACACTATCGCCGCAGTGGGAGCGGAGGGATTTGAGCCCTAACACCGAACGGCTTATGAGACCGTCGTCCTGACCCGCAGGTCGCTCCCGTTATACAAGGCCGTGCTTTTCAGCCAGCCACAGTGGAATCACTAGGGTGCCCTCCGTGTCTTCCTTGTAGACCTCGGAGTCGTCGTCGATCTGAGACTTAGGAAGCCAGACCTCCTCGCCTTCGATCTCCACGAGGAGGGCCTTCTCGGTCTCACGAAGTGCCTTTGCGTTCTGGATTTGGACTGTTTCCGCCATCCGAGGAACCCTCGATACTTGGACGGGAAACCATTGTCAAGAACCGTCGGTTGCTGGATCTACCGAACTTGTAGTATTCATGGGACATGTTCAGGCCACTGATCGACGCTTTCCGTGCCGAGCTTCAGGAAGACGAGACGTCCACCGATCGCCCAGAGCCAGAAGGCGAAAAGAAGGCTGCTCCAGATGCTGAAGCCTCGCCGAAGCGGAGCAAGCACGACCGCGCCTCCGATCGGATGGGCTTCATCCTGAGCACTCCGCTTGCGAACATGTCCCGCAAGAAGATGATGAAGATGATCCCGCATCTGATGCATCACTTCACGAAGGGTCACGGCAAGCCAGGCGAAGATGGCAGCGTTGACCGGGATGACCTGTCCACGCTGAGTCGTCATGCGAAGCACATCTCCGACCAGGCCAACGGCATTCGTCGTATGCCTGGAGCGGCTCACCACCTCGCTGGTCACCTCACGCGGCACGTTGCTGACTGCCACGATCGTATGGCCAAGACGATGAAGATGGCCGACATGCCAGAAGAGGCCGACCTTCACGCGAACGAGGGTGGCAAGTTCCGTGCGCTATCGAAGCACCACAAGATGACCGCTCGCCGTCACGGCATCTACGACGAGAGCTACTAGAAACGATCCCAGGGCGGCATGTGCGGCGAACGCTGCACGTGATCCCTCCAGCCAGTGGCGCCAGGCACGAACGAACCAAGGTACGGCTGCCAGTGTGGCTTGACTCGATGAACCTCATCGCGAGCGTTCTCGAAGTCTAGCTTGCCGTCTACGTAGTCGACGTAGAGGAAGATCGTGTCCTTGACCTCTCCGCAGCCCTGGTAAACGTTCAGCAGTGTCAGCTTCCTCGTGCGCATGTCGTCCTTTCTAGTCCACCACGCTGGACTTGAACCAGCAACCAACCGCTTATAGGGCAGCCGCTCTACATTGAGCTAGTGGTGGATGGCAGGCTGTGAGGGAATCGAACCCCCCTTCCCGGCTTTGGAGACCAGGACCGTCCCAGACGACAACCTAAGAGCGCATCTACGAGGACTTGAACCTCGGTTTCAGCTTTCGGAGAGCTGTGTCCTATCCACTGGACGATAGATGCATGGTACCCCTACCAGGACTCTAACCCGGATCTGCCGGTCCGTAGCCGACCGCTCTTTACATTGAGCTATAGGGGCATGGTGACTCCAAGAGGACTCGAACCTCTAACTTCCTGTTCCGTAGACAGGCGCTCTATCCATTGAGCTATGGAGCCAAGAAACGATCGGCTCTACGGTGAACCGGAGCCGAGATGCTTAATGTACGCTGCCAGCCGGGCGACGACTTCATCAGCTTGGGGGTAGCTGATGTCGCGTAGGACTTGCTCGATGGTGGACAGAATTTTGGTGTCTGGCCAGCCGCATCCACGAGCATCCTTGTAGAACGAGACCCAACAAGGGATCAAATCGTTCCGCCGGAGAAACTCGAAGACGATCTCAAGCGGTATCCCGCGAGAATTGTATGCGGCGAACACGTTGCCCACCACGTACCTTCCGTCTCTGGTCTCTCCTATGTAGAAAAGCTTTCGGCGTCCCGCGACATTTCGTACCTCCGTTGTGAATGAGTTAAGTACGCGTTGCCCGACTTACGCGGCAGGGTAGCCACCGCGCACCATACCTGGCTGCACCATTAAGATTATCTTGAGTGGAACACGTACCTAGAGCCCGCACCCAGAGTCGAACTGGGCCATCCTGCTTACCAAGCAGGCGTGCCGAACCGCGATCACTTTACGGGCATGCTGCTTCTGGTCGGATTTGAACCGACGTCTCTCGATTCGTCATGCGTCGCATGTAGTCGACCGATTGATCAGACCGGCCTCCTTGAAGGTGATCTGCCTCCGTGCGACTTACCCGGTCAGCTCAGCCGTAAGAGACGATCTATCCCTCCGTGCTGTGCCGATGAGCTGCTGCTTGATCGAGCGCCTTAACCACTAGGCTACAGGAGCAAAAGTTTGATTCTCCCAGTTTGTGCTCGTGACTAGACCTTTCCGTCGGGCCCTGCTGACGCTCCACATTACTGGGCGTCCGTCCGAGTTACTGGTTGGTATCTCATCGGCTGGTTCTAGAAGGGCCGACTTTGACCTCCAGACGAATCACTCCGTACACGAGCTGGGACTCGAACCCAGGATATTCGGCATGTGAAGCCGACGTTCTTGCCGCTGAACTACTCGTGCGTGACGTGAACAAGGTGTGCATCTTGGAGATCAGCAACCACCGTTTAGAAGCGGCAGCGCATGACAGTCGGGTTATTAACCTGATTTGGTAACCAATCTGCGTCGGTTCACTTCGTGCGCGATACTGGAATCGAACCAGTGATCTCTTGCATGTCAAGCAAGCGTTCTGCCGCTGAACTAATCGCGCATAGACGAACAAGTGGGTGCTCGTGGGTGATTTACAAGATAACCCATGGGCTTCGGTTCGTCGAAAATCTGTGCCTTTGACTCCAGGAAAAATCCGGTTATATTTGATCCGATGATCTGAGACCAGTGTATCGGTCTCATTGATGCCCGACCTCTGGAGTGATGGTGGGCGGCTGGCGCTTTGATGGTGACCCTGGTGGGAATCGAACCCAACATTTCCGGGGTGAAAAGCCGGTTGCTTAGCCATTGGCAGACAGGGCCATGTATGAAGAAGGAAGATCTAGTTCGCTGGTTGAAAGTTTACGGAGACCACAAGGACAGCTGTGGAATTACCCAGGTGATCAGAGATCACCGGGCGAAAACCGACTCGGAGGGCAGAAAAATCTACCCAGAATGCAGCTGCGGCTGGACTGAGATCAGCCGGTCGCTGGACAAACTATTCAAGCTGAATTGAGCACGCCGAGGGAGTCGAACCCACTACTTACAGGGTTGCAATCTGTAGCCTGGCCGCCAGGTGACGTGCAAAGCCCACGAACAAAGAGATGAACCTTGGGGTGATCATTAACAGTGATAACCAAAGCTCGAACGGTTCGCGGAAAAAATTGAACGAACAAGTTGGTTGCTCCAAGGAGTCACATGTTAGGTAACCTTGGTGCGATCGGTTCGCTCGAAAAGTTCGGTGAGCAAGAATTTGTGACTGGTTAGGTTGGTCGGGAGGCGGATTTCAACCGCTACCTCCGGGGGTTCTAGCCCCGGCGCTCTAGCAATTAAGCTACCCCGGCGGTAATCCAATCACGACGGCTCACCTGGCATCGCTACAGGGATTCGAACCCTGGTTTCCGCGCTGAGAACGCAGCGTACTCGGCCGACTGTACGATAGCGACAAAATAGCGAACAAGTTTGTGCTCGTGGGGTACATTTGGCAGATAACCCACATGCTTCGGTTCGCATGGTGACCCTACTGGGATTTGAACCCGAGATTTCAGCCTTGAGAGGGCCGCGTCCTAAACCGTTGGACGATAGGGCCAAAGAACGAACAAGAAATGGAGCAGGGGTTGTTCATCCAATTGAGGTAACCCTGTTCCGACGGTTCGTCCAAAAAGAAAGCGATGAACAAGTAGCGCGTCTGGCTTGCAGGTTCGACCCTGCACGGCTTTCGCCGCTTTTCCGATAACTCAAACGCCTCGGTTCACCTAAAACGGACTTTCGCCTGTCTTGAGGCGATTGTCAAAAGGAAGCTCGCTACAATCGACGGACTTGAACCGTCGTAGTCGACGTACCAACCCAGGTTGCAGCAAGCCGCGTACTCCATGGGGATCGAACCCATCTCTGACGGTTTAACAGACCGGCGCATCACCAGATCGCTAGGAGTACAATTTCGCCATGTGGACCTGACGTCTCGGGTCCTCTGCTCACGAGGGAAACCGTCCTGACGAGGATCGTGCTAGCTGTCCTTGTCTTCCAGACGACTTCAATGTGAAGCCTTGCTGCATGCCGCATGGCGACGGCTTGCCTAGCTCCAGGGGTTGGATTCGAACCAACGATTGGGTTTCCCACGCACGGTTAACAGCCGTGTGCCTTACCGCTAGGCTACCCTGGAATAGGGCGAACCGGATCACTAACGGACCTTGCGGTCCTTACGCAATCGCTCCCGGGGATATTCCACCCTAGTAGTTCGCTTGGAGCTGACGCCCGGACTTGAACCGGGAACCTCGTCTTTACGAAAGACTTGCACCGCCATTGTGCTACGCCAGCTAATATTCGTTCGGGCGGAAGGAGTCGAACCCTCAACATTAGGCTCCAAAGGCCCACGTTCTGCCATTGAACTACGCCCGATCAGTTTCTGTGTATACTCAGCCTATGCACGACAAAAGAAAGCAGAGCCTCTATTTTCCCGAGGGAATGCTCGAAGAAGTCGTCGCAGAAGCGACGAGACTCGATCGATCATTGTCCTGGGTTGTTCAAAAGGCCTGGGAGCTGTCGAAGGAAAAGCTTAAGGAGCTTCCTGCGGCACCTGGAGCTGGCGACGGGATTTGAACTCGTAACCTTCTGCTTACAAGGCAGCTGCACTACCGTTGTGCTACGCCAGCATTCGAGCGGACAGCGGGAATCGAACCCAGCCTGAAGATGCTTGGAAGGCACCTGCCTCACCAGTCGGCCTTGTCCGCGTTGGGGTGTCTAGAGGGAATTGAACCCTACTCTTCAAGAGCCACAATCTTGCGTGCGACCACTACACTATAGACACCATATCGAGCGGACGGCGGGATTCGAACCCAGCCTGATCTTCCTTGGCAAGGAAGTGCCGCACCTAGCGGCTTCGTCCGCAAAATCAGTCGGGGTAGCCGGATTTGAACCGGCAATCTCATGGTCCCGAACCACGCGCTCTAACCAGATTGAGCCATACCCCGGAAAGGGCGCTAGGCGTACTGCCTAGCTTTCATCTCCCACGGATGGGAGCACCCCGGTCGAGCTAGCGGGAATCGAACCCGCGATCCCTTGTCCCCCAGACAAGTGCGATGCCGCTTCGCTATAGCTCGGAAAATGGGCTTCGTTGATCAGTAAAGATCTGCAGGGCCTTTAACCCCAAACCAGGGCACGCAGCTCACACCCTGGACTTGAATCGTGCCGCTCTGGGAGTCGAACCCGCATCCTACGCCAGGAACAGAGGCATTTCCTCCTCCAGCTGGCTTAGGTTCCCGCCAGGAGGAACGGCGCAAATGCTTTCGCGGAAGATGAGAGACTCGAACTCTCGGAGCAGTTATTAGCCGCTCTACGGTTTAGCAAACCGCTGCCTTACCACTCGGCCAATCTTCCAGTCGTGGAGCCAAGGAGAATCGAACTCCTATATCTCGGGTGCAAGCCGAGCGCACTCCCTTTGTGCTATGGCCCCGTTGGGATCGAGGACGGGATTCTCACCCGCAACCTGCCGGGTACCTAACCCGGAACTCTTGTAGCACTTGTTCGTGACCAAGTAAATGCGCACTCCTTGATCCGTAACAGAGCCTTGAGCTACCTCGATCGTGGACCCACGGGGAATCGAACCCCGATCTCAGCGATGCGAACGCTGCATATTCCCGTTGTACGATGGGCCCGAATCTATCGTGGAGTCACCGGGAATCGAACCCGGGTCTCTGCGCTGCCAGCGCAGCATCTTCCCTCTGGACGATGACCCCAACTATTTCTGTTTCTTGAGTAGCTGACAGTTGGCGCAGAGCAGCTCGTAATCTGTTGGCCAGTTCTTCAACTTGAGAATTCTCGGAAGCGTCTCGTCAGGAGCTATATTTTTGCCGGTTACGCGGAGAAACGAGAGCACTCGTTCATCTGCGATTCCGCAGGTCTTACAGGCCCCGCCGTAGTGAGCAAACGCTTCGGCTTTGTCTTGTGGATCGTTCGGCATGTTGCCGAGTATAGCGGGAACGACGGGACTCGAACCCGCGATCTCCGGCGTGACAGGCCAGCGGGGACTCCAGCTCCCCTACGTCCCCAACTCAGCGGATGCAACGAGGATCGAACTCGCCTGGTCTTGATCGACAATCAAGCGCCCTCACCAGAGAGCAATACATCCAAAAAGAAGAAACGGGCAGGTGAGCTTGTATCACCTTGTGGCGCTTATGACCGTCCAACCCGTTTCAGAACTTGTTACGACCGAGGGCGAGCGCCGTTGCCGTTGCCGCCGATGTTGGTCATCAGGGCGAGAGCCTCGGACTGAGCCTTCGAGTTGGCGGCGCCATCGACTGCAGCGCGAGCCAGCTTGACGTTCTCCTCGTAGGCCGTCTTGAGCTGAGCCTGCAGCTCCTTGATCTGTGCGTCGTTGCTGACGACCTGCTGCTGGAAGCGCTGGTTGTCGAACTGCAGCTTGTCGACCTCCGTCTTGTGCTGCATCTGAGCGATCTGCGCCTGGTGGTTGAAGTCCTTCGTCAGCACGTTCTTCAGGATGGCCTCAGCCTTGGAGACCTCCTTCTTCACGTCCTCGTCGAAGGTAGCGGCCTTCTGGAGAGCGGCCTGGTACTCGGTCTCCTTGGTCTTCAGGACGAACTCGCGGTTGGCGACGTCCTTCTCGAAGGCCTCCTGGCGATCACGCTCCTGGTTGTTGCGAACCCGAAGCTCCTCGGTCCACTTGTCGTTCTCGGCCCGACGATTCTGGTGAAGCTTGTAGGTGTAGGCTTCCTCGTCACGGGTACGCTCCTGAGCCCGCTGAGCGATGGTCGCCAGGTTGTCCTGGGCGAGCTGCTCCTTCTGCTTCGCTTGCTCTTCGAGGTACTGCTGATGAAGAGCCTTGGCCTCATCGATGGTCAGCAGGACGTTGTCGACCCCGTGAAGGTTCTCCATCTCCTGCTTCTTCAGAGTGATGGCTTCGGTGACCGCTTGGTACTCGGCGTTCTTCTGGATCAGCTCTTCGCTGATTTTCGAGAAGTCCGCCTGGACCTTGAGGCTGGTTGCCGTGATCGCCGACAGCGACGATTCGACATTGAAATTCGCAGCCCTGCCGACTGCAACCGCGTTCTTGTTCTGCTGGACCTGTTGCTTCTTGGTGCTCTTCTTCGATGCCACGGTGACTCTCCCTGAAATGGTTTGACGTGCCCTATGTCTGGGCTACGCGAACAATCGCAGAAGGGTCTGACATCGAATGCCGGTAATTGTCTACGCGGAAGACGGAGGTATCGATCCCCAACCGGGTCACCCCGGTCCATCTCAGTTCGAATGAGCGCCCCTGCCATCAGAGGTTCATCTTCCATGCTGCCTCAACCCTTGCGGGAAACCGTTGAAGGCTTCGGTGCTGCCACCGAGGTTTTACAAAGCACACAGCCTGGTGCCCCCAGAAGGACTCGAACCTTCAACCAACCGATTAAGAGTCGGGTGCTCTAACCATTGAGCTATGGAGGCGAACTTCATCAGGTACTACCCATGCTGATGAGCCATGCCGTCGCGGCAAACGTCGGGTGCCCCAGTTCTGAGTCGAACAGAAATCTTCCCGTCTTCAGCGGGACGCTTAGACCACCTAAGCTACCGGGGCGAAATGGGGACTTGGCGGTCCCCGCGTCGTTCATCTATTCAGTTATCAGGAGCCTCGCTTGGGTTGTCCGGGATTCTCTCTTGGAGAAGTTATGCCCAGTCGCGCTTTGCTTTGGCTTGGTTCGGGCTCAGGGATTCGAACCCCGATTCATGGTTCCAGAGACCAGTGTCCTGCCTGTTGGACGAAGCCCGAATGATTACTGCTGCATCGTTGAAGTAGGGCCGCAGGGAATCGAACCCTGATCACAAGGTTAAAAGCCAAGTGCTCTGCCATTGAGCTACGACCCCAGAATTAGGGACGTAGATCTGTTTTCGAATGGTCAACATGTCGTGGGAGCGCCAGGAGTCGAACCTGAAGTGACCGCAAGGGCCAACGCGTTTACAGCGCGCCTGATGCACCGGCATCAACACTCCCAGAAACTAGAAAAGCCCCCCGGGTTTCCCTGGGAGGCCTCTCTGAGTTCTAGGTATTTGTTGGTCTACCTAGCTTGAGGGGCCTCCAGTGGGATCATTCGCGCGCTTGGCCTGGAGATACTGCGGGAGGGGGTGGCTTTCGACGCCGACGGTACCCAAGGTCTCCAGGCCCGACGCAATAAACCCTTTGCGCCACGAGCACGTGCTCGTTCCGCAGAGGTCTTGCGCTAGGTATGTGGACAGGGATGACATTGAAGGCGTGCTCTTGGTTTGGTGCTTATCTCGTTGCGGAAACGGGGGTCGAACCCGATGTCTCTGGGTTATGAGCCCAGCGTGGAACCGTTTCACTCTTCCGCGAATCAGAGCCTACGAAAAGATTTACGGTTTGTCAAGACTGAAGGCACCTACAGGTGTAAGTATCCGATTTTTCGATGACTCAATCTTTGGCGTCTTGAATGTCTTACACGTGTCTAATAGGTGAAGCAGACGTTACGTTATGAAAAGGACTTGATCTTTTCAGAATTGTTGGCATGCTCAAGGCACTCCATGAAAGGAGGTCCCGTATGAAGTACACACGAGTTCTCATCGCCAAGGTAGCCCTGGGTGTAGCAACCGAAGACGAGGTCTTCTGGGTGGGCAAGTGCATCGCTGATGGATGCGGCTGCAAGAACGACGTCGAGAACATCCGTGCGTTTGCGGAGCTTCCATCGACACCGTTCTGCGTCGACGAGCGTGACCTGATCCAAATCGCCGACACGAACAAGATGTCGACGATGGCGGCAGATCACATCGTTGCCTGCGAGCGGTGCTCGAAGATCGGCCACTACATCGCGAACATGTCGAACCCGGAGACGGGCATCGAGCGCAAGTCTCTCGCGGGCTGATCTATCCACCACAACCAACGAAGCCGGCTGGTCCAACTCGGGCCGCCGGCTTCTTGTTTTTCTAGCTACAACTCCTCTAGACAATTGGGCATCCCCTGGATACCGTGCGCCGGATGAAGGGTTTGCAGGTACTTCTTCTGCTCGGGCTGCTTAGCATCTCGACGTGGGGACTCTCCGGGGAAGGCCCCATCTGGACGAAGTACGTCGGCGCCGGCTTCGTGCTGGTGGTCTTGATGCTGATCCTGCAAGGCGTGTCCAACCTTCCAACGGCGACTGACTTGCGCAAGGCGATGAGCGCCGTCGAACAAACCAAGCAGGTCGTCAACCCAGATGACATGGACATTGTCGAGGCTCGCAGCCAGAGGGTTCCGCGAAACTAATGGCGAGCAAGATCGTCATCCTTGAAGTCCCGGACGACAAATGCGACGGGCTTATCGATGCCATGCAGAAGCGTTCGTATACCGTCCATGTGTTGGATCGGGACGGGCGCAAGAAGCTCGTTGACTGCCCAGCGTGTAATCACAAACTGAGCAGAGAGAAGACGTATACGATCGACGATGGCTTCGTGGAGGTCTTGACGAAGATCGCCAAGAAGATGGTCGTCGCCAAAACGGTCATCGTCACGAACAAGAACAATCCGATGACCGCAATTCCACCAATCGAATATCCGCGATGCGTGGAGATTGATCAGACCATGATGTTCAGGGCTGAGACCTTCGGCATGGTCAAAAGATTCCAGGACGGCAACCGGCTGACGCATTACGTGACCGCCGCAGGTCTCTCGTTCCTTAGCGGTGAGAAACCTGCTTCGCCCTGTACAGTGGTAACGCTAGACGGCGACGTTGTCGAAACATCTGGAGAACTTGCGCTTGAAAATGTAGACTACGAAAACGAAATCAGAGCGGGGACTCTGAAGCGTGACGCCCAGGACGCCGTCGAGGAGATTCCTGAACACGTCATGAAATTTGTGATTAACGGCCAGATGAGCCTTATCTGAGGGGGCACCGATGACGAAGTCCGATTTGATCCGCCACATCTCTGTGATGAACGAAATCCCTTACCCGGAAGCCGAGAATGCGGTTAACGCCGTATTTGACACGATGTCGGGCGCCCTCAAAGATGGTCGGCGCGTCGAGATCCGTGGGTTCGGTTCGTTTGCTCCCAGGGAGTATGACGGATACATGGGGCGCAATCCGAGGACCGGGGAGGTCGTCAACGTTGCCCCCAAGAAGCTACCGCACTTCAAGTGCGGAAAAGAGATGCGCGAAGCGCTGAACGCCTGAGCAAGGATGAACATGAGCGAGAGCGTAACCAAGGCAGTGCTCACCGATGCGGTGATCGAATCCGTTCCGTCGCTGACGGGCAAGAAGGCAGTGGCAGTCGTGGAGAGCATCTTCGACTGCATCTGCGAAACGCTTGTCAAAGGCGAGGAGGTGAAAATCTCCGGGTTCGGGAAGTTCAGCCCACACGAGAAGAAGGCGCGCAAGGGCCGCAATCCGAAGACAGGCGAGCCCATCACCATCTCAGACCGTCGCGTCCTCAAATTCAAGGTCAGCGACTGTCTCAAGGCCGAGATGAACGGAGCAACCTTCAATGGCGAAGAGTAATATCGAGACCGGCGTTGAGAATATCGCCGGACTGGCCGTCATTTCCGTGGAAAAGGAATTCGGAATCGCTGGTCTTGATCACTTGCTTAAGGTTGTGGAAGAGCGAAGAAAGACGCTACTCTACGAGGCTCAGAAGGAGCGCAATTGGGCTCCCAAATGACCATACCTTGACAATGCGGGCAACACCGCATAATGTCTTGCTATGGCAAGTGCAGCACGCAAGATGAGTGGTCCAACGAAGATTGTCGAGCTAGACGGCGTTCCGATAGCGAAGTGGAAGATAGATCCCAACGCTGTCCACCTGTGGAAGGGCAAGCTGTGGAAGAAGGAGAACGTCGGTTGCGTTCTCTGCGTCGAGAAGGAAGGCAACGAGCACATCACGCTCTGCCACTCCGACGACTCCGGCAAAGAGCACTTCTACTGCATGGAGCACGGTGAGCTGTCTGCTGTGCCGTACTCTTCGAAGAAGGTCTACACGATCACCATCGGGACCGTCACGCGCGAGGGCGAAGAGACGCTCAATGACGTGATGCTCTTTCCTGCCGAGATGACGCTGCCTGAGCAGGAGAAGCTCATCAATCGTCTCCTGGACGAAGCTCAGAAAGAGGAAGTCGACTCAGGCCCGATTCCTTCCGATGAAGACGAGTGATTGAGGCCTATACACGTGAAAAGTGTAGACAATCACAAAGCTGGCGGGCATCTATATCGCATGTCCCCAAGTGGTCCTCGCCCGCGCGAGCCAAGCGAGAGACAGGTAGAAGCTGCCGCCCAGGCGTGGATGACGTGGCAGTTCCCTGGTCGTGACTGGGATGATGCTGTTCCAGCGATGAAGAACAAGTTCAGAGACGGAGCCCGACGTGCATTGCTTGCTGCAGCCATTGCCGAGCTAGAACGCTGAAAAAGTCTTCCAGGCTGATTGTAGATACGGGGTGAGCTAAGTGCTCGCCCCGTTTCGTTTTGACAATCAACGGGTTGACCTATATACCGGAGTCCACGTGAAGGTACCGCTAACGATCGAGGATGATTACGTCGCTGACTGGGGCCTGTTCGAGGGTGTTCGCGAGTTCATGCAGAACGGTCGTGATGCCACCCGAGATGGTTGCACGTTCGATGTCGTGTATTTGCCCGACGCAAACACGATTCGAGCAAAGACGGTCGGCGCCAAGCTAGAGCACAGATCTCTGCTCCTCGGCGCCTCTACCAAGCGTGGCCGCAGCGACATGCTTGGTAACAAGGGCGAGGGCTACAAAGTTGGCTCGCTCGCGCTAATTCGTCTCGGCAAGGGCATCAAGATTCGAACCGGCAGCGAAGTCTGGGTTCCGGCCATCGAGTTCTCGAAGAAGTTCGGCGCGAATGTTCTTGTGTTCGACATCGATGGCAACCGCAAGGACGTCAAAGAGGTCGTCGTCGACATCACGGGCGTGACCCAGGACGAGTGGGATTCGATCAAGCGTCGCTTCCTCTTTATCGACGACGATCATAAGACCATCGTCGATTCGCCGGTCGGCGCAGTCATCTTGGACGGCCTCGGTCAGGTATTCGTCGACGGCATCGAGGTCTGCAAGCTGGAGAAGTTCCGCCACGGCTACAACTTCCGCCCTCAGGATGTGAAGCTGGACCGTGATCGTCGCCTCGTCGAGTACTGGGAAGCGCATCAGCTGACCGCAAAGGTCTGGGAAGCGCTGTACATGCGTACAACGCGCGAATTCTGTGACCAGGTCGATCGAATGCTGGCCGACAACGTGCCCGACATCGAGCATTTCCGCTACGAGTGGTGCGTGGGCATGAACACGCGCAAGCAGGTTGCCGAGCGCTTCAAGGAGAAGATGGGCGGTCCCATTATTCCTGTGAAGACCGAGAGCGAGGTCCGTGAGATCGAGTTCTACGGTCGCAAGGGAACCGTCGTCGAGTCCGAACCTCTTCGGGCCATCCTGGAGAAGGAAGTCGGAACCATCGAACAGGTCAAGAAGGAGCTGGCCGACGAAATCAAGTCGGAGCATCCGATGGTTACCCTGGCGCCAGAAGAGGCCAAGAACTTCGTGATGGCCTTGGAGTTCGTGTCCAAGGCGACCAAGCGAGCCGGTCTAACGATTACGCAAGACATCACGATCGCAGAGTTCCGTATGCCGAGCACGTTGGGCATGCGCAAGAGTGGAAAGATCTATCTCAGCCGGAACACGCTCGTCTCCTTCCAGGAAGCGCTCAAGACGCTTGTGGAGGAAGTCGCTCACGAGGTTGGCGGCGACGCCACGCACGACCATGTTGAGCGCATGCACGAGATCTACGCCAACGGCGTCGCTGCGATGATCGAGGGTAGTGGTGCCTAAGGCTGAATCAGATGCCGTCCTTTGCGTTGGCTGCGGACGACCTATCGGAAAGTACAAGTCGCCCCGTAATCCGGGCGAACGTGCTGTCGAGGTTCGTGTTGGCAAGCTACTACAGAGCCAGATTTCCGACGGAAAACGGAAGCCAGGCCGACCACGAACGAAGGTTGAGAAGTTCAAAGCCGAGAAGCTCTGGGGGATGATGCATCTCGAATGCTTCGTCAGGTCGCTTGAATCGCCTGATGACGTGTTTGCCCAACTGAGCGCCATCAATGGCCGATGATGATGACAACAGCATCCTCGGCGGCCTCAAGAAGATGGCCGAGCTGGAGGGATACAGAGAGGGCACGCCCGGAAATGAGAGACGTGTCCGCCAGCTCAAGGTGATCAAATGCCGCGAGCTTCGCGGTGTATCGTTCTGCTCCGAATGCAAGTATTACGATGACTGCGAGCTGATCAAACAGGTAATGCGCGAGCAGCAGGGCTACGAGGAGTAGGCGGCCATGTCTATCGTCAAGATTCTATTCGACGACATCAAGTTCCATCCTGAGATCAAGAATCCTCGCGATGAGCTGAAAGACATCGACGATCTAATTTCTTCGCTGAAGTCGGTCGGGCTCCAGGTGCCGCTGACCGTTATGGAGATCGAACTAGAGAACTACCTCGTGGTCGGGTTCCGTCGACACGAGGCAATTCGCCGCATCAGAGAAGGCGATCCACGGGCATTTAGAACCATCGAAGTCAGGAAGTTCAAGGGCTCGCTTGCAGAGGCGCAGGTTCTCAACATTACCGAGAACATTCAGCGTTCCGAGCTGACGCCGATGGAGATCTGTCGCAGCGTCGAGATCCTCATGAACCTCGGGTACAAACAAAAGGAAGTCGCCGAGAAAATTGGCAAATCCCAAACGTGGGTCTCAAATGCCATGCAGTTCAGAAAGCAGGCAGTTCCACAGCTTCAGGAGGCTGTGAGAACAGGCGATATTCCTTATGGTTTTGCCAGAGATATCGCAACGCTTCCAGACAAAGAGCAAAGGGATAAGGTCAAGACCCTGGCGAAGAAGACCAGCGCGTCTGATCAGAATGATGTAAAAGGGGCGCCCAAGACCAACAAGGCGGTAGACGCTCAAGTGAGAAAGGTCGTCAGAGAAACATCCGGCAGGGTCATTCGGCCATCGACATCGGAAATTCGTTACGAGGTAAATAGGCTATCCGATACAGGCCGCAAGCCGTCCGACGACTTTGATCTGGGCGTCATGATTGCCCTCGAATGGGCACTTGGGGAGAGAAAGACGCTTCGGCGTCCATAACCCGGAGGCACTGATGTTGAGATGGTTGTTCCCAGGCTTTAACTGGGCAGTGGTGTTTTTTGTTTTTTGGGGAGGATGGGCTGATGCAGATGCTCCAAAAATCGTTCCAGCAGAGACCGTGGAGTACGCGAGTATTGTCTCATCTGGATCGGCTGTTCAGCTTCCGCCGTCACCTGATGAGAATGGTGTCGGGTCCAGATTCGGCGATCCTGGCGATCAGTGGACAGGCGGAGCCATGGCTTGTTCGCCGCACGCCAAGGTAGACTCCAAGATGCATGCATGCGCGCACCGTTGGTACCCGTGCGGCACGCTGCTCATCGTGGAGTACAAGGGTCAACGCAACTGGTGCGAGGTCACCGATCGAGGACCGTACGGCGCAAACGTTTTCGCGGCTGACGGCAAGATGGTCATGGACGGTGGCTCTCCAGCTTGGTACGTGATGGTCCACCAGGGAGACCCTCCACCCGACGAGCTGTGCCCCGATGGCGGCTGCAAAGGTCGTTGGCGCGGCGTCATCGACATGAGCCCGGCCGTCAGCAAGGGCATGGGACATCCAGGGATGGGCTACGTGCGCGTCTGGACGCTCAAGAAGATAGTCGACTACCAGAACTATCTCGCCACCAAGAAGCCGCCTGCATCGTCGTAGCTTGAACGCGGGTCGGAGCAGGTGTTACCTTCCGGCTCCGTGTCGCAAGAAGCCGCCAACAGGGCCCTGTCCATCGTCGTCGGGATGATGAACGACAGGAGCGGCCTTTGGCAGGTTACGCCGGAACGTATATCTCTACTTAGAGATGCATGCGGGCAGATGTCTTCACGTGCAAAGCCAGCCGTGGAGGATATGCTCGTGGTTGCTGCGAGTGGGGAGCGTTTCTGGAAACCTACGGCGGAGCAGTACTTCGCCCTGGCGGAAATCAGAACCAAGTCGCTTTCCATCGATAAGAAGACGATCGAGAAAACGATCAACGAAGTAATCGCCTGTGCGCAACGTGACCGAGTGGCTCATCGCGAATGGGTCAAGAACGTTATCGACGTTCTCACCAGGCTCGCCAACGAGAAGTGACCTTCGAGGGACATGTTGACAATGCACATGCCAGGTGGTTCGATGACTGTTCGGAAGCAGATAAAGCAGGAATATGTAAGGCATCCGTTCACAAAGAAAAAGCTCCTCGTTATTGACACGTTTGAGCCGAGCGATGCCGCGCCATGTCCTCAGTGCAAGACCGGAACGATCAAACAAATCAAGGTAGTTGAGTCGGAGTATCGTGGAGGGGTTCGCTACAACATCGTTACCTGCGATAAGTGCGAGCAGCCTGTGTGGGTTGTGCCGATGTGATGGTTTTGAGAAGGTGACCGACGGCATTCTGCAAAACCTGATGTAGTTCGAAAGGCAGCGTATCGATGGGTGCTCTCCTAATGTTTCCTTCTCGCTTTCGTGACTACACGGACAGCTTCACCGAATGGAAGCAGCAGACCTTTAGGTCGTTACCAGTGCTAATGAAGCAGGTCATCCGTCAACACGAGGTGGCCTGGTCAGCGAAGCTGGAAGAGAACCTGAACCGTCCGATGGCTGAGATGGAACAAGCCGACGAGGTTCATCCTGGAGTCTGGATTGGAAGCTACTCGTCGGTCGTCGATGACCGGCTCATGAACAACGAAATCGACGTCGTGCTCAACATGGCCATCGAGTGCGACTACGCGCTGAAGGCACCGAAGACGCAGCTCGTGAAGATCGGCATCGAGGATGGTCGTCTCACGAACGTCGGCGTCTTTCGTAAGGCGGCCGAGGTGATTCACACGGCCAAAGAACAAGGCAGGGCGACGCTGACCCACTGTGCTGCCGGCGTGAGCAGGAGCAGCACGGCGGTGCTTGCGTACTTGATGATCTATGAACGCATGGGATGGAGCGACGCCCTCTCGTATGTTCAGTCCGGCAGATCGTGCGTCAACCCGCATCCTCTCCTGGTGAGGTCCCTCATCCGAGATCTTGGATCTGACTTCGTCCCCTAGTGTACCGACCCACTAGAGAACACTAGGAGTGAGCCAGCCATGTGCTGGCTTCTCTTCGTTTTATTGACATTGACGGACACGGTCTATAGCGTGCGCCCCCTACAAGGATCTTGGGGTGCTCGATGTCGATCGATGAAGATCTGCAGGTCTCTTCCGAAGTCGTAAACGCAGACTGGCAGTTCGATGTAATTCGAACCTATGTCCTTGGCGTTGAAATCTTGGACACACGTCTAAGTGACGCCGAATTTCGTTTACTCACTCTGTTGAGACTAAGGGCAGGCGGCGGCCGAAACAACGTCGTCTCGTACGAAACGCTGGCCAAAGATCTTGGAACGAGCGCACGCACAATCAAGCGCACGATGGCCGGTCTAAAAGAGAACGGGTACGTCACCTGCGAAGCGCGCGGATATGGCGCTTCCACAAAGAAGACCATCGCCTCGATGAGTGAGCGCTTCGACGCCGACATCCTGACGATGAACCGCAAGCAGCTCCTAGGGTCCGAGCGCACCGACGACATGCTCAACCGGCTGCGCAGCCTTAACAATGCAGCCGAACATCCATTGGTGCCAAAAATGTCCCCATCCGAAACTACTGGGGAAAATCAGGTCCAGAGGGGACAAATTTGTCACCATGGAGGGGACAAAAATGGCACCTCAGAGGGGACAAATCTGGCCCCTAAAGTAAATCAAGATAACGTAAATCAAATCGAAATAGATTCACCTCGCGCTGCTCGGTGTCAGCCACCTATGGTGTCTGATCCTACAAGATCTTCGAAGATCGAAGACACAGAGGGAGACAGAGACTCAGGAAGTCTGAGATCTGAGAAAGCAGAGACACCTCGCGATTCCCGTGACGACGACATGGAGCGCGCAAAGGCAGCAGCCGATGCCGCCATGAACAACGCCACCGCAAGATCCAGGGTCCAGTTGGACAAGCGGCGAGAGAGGGCCGAGCGGGAAGATCGTGACGGAACCCGTGAGGAGCGCGAGAAGCTCAAGCGCATGACCAAGCAGGAGCGCCAGACGATTGGCGCAAGGTTCGAGGACTGGGCCCGCAACGAATACGATCTGTTCTTCCCGGAGGAAAACCTTCGCATGGCTCGCTTGGACGAGAAGGGCTTCTCGGTCCTGAAGCGAATGTTCGAACAGTACGACGGCAACGAGCGGATCATCCGCCGTGCTTGGACGTACACCTGCGAGAACTGGGACGAGCTTCGGAAGAAGTTGAAAATTGAGGACACCGTTCCTACCATCTGGCTGCTGTACGCATTCCGTGCGCGGATTTTCCCGCTGTCACAGGAACGCCAAACGAATCGCCAGGTGGCAGAGCACGCAACCACCGAGAAAAAGGCCGGTGAGTGGTGAACGACGAAAACGCTTGCGCAGATGACCGCCCACACCGACGAAAGCTAACGGAGGCGGACTTCCGTCGAGTCAACGTCGGCAAGGCGTTCTGGGGGTCGCGCACCGATCATATTCAGCATGATGAGACGAGGGACGTGATCCTCCGCTACCGGAAGAACATCGAGTCGATGATCAAGACCGGAAGCGGCCTGATCTTCCTAGGTCCACCAGGGGTCGGGAAGACGTCGGCCGCCGTGTGCATCGTGAAGGAAGCCATCGTGGCTAGGTACAGCGTGTATTTCGCAACCCATGCCGAGATGCGCGAGCTTCGCTTTTCGAGGAGGGATGAGCTTTTCGGGGATGGTACCGACGGAATTACGATAGCCAAGAAGGTCGAGATCGCAGACCTGTTGGTGCTCGATGGGTTCAACGAGCCATTCTTCACGGACAAGGTGTTCGGCCCGCTGCAGTTGGAGGAGCTGCTTGTTTATCGGTCGTCGCGGAAGCTGACCACGATGATGACTACGAGAAGCGGGGCCACGCTGAAGAAGGAAGAATTCACCGATCTGTTCGAGCAGATCAGCCAGTGCATGGTCCCGTTGAACATGGGCGGGAAAAACATGCGAGACGATGACCGCAAGAAACTTAGTGTCCGAGTTCTAGGTGGACGCTAAATAAATGGGTCCAGATCTATCCTTCACTTGTCAGATCTGCGGGCAGTCAATTTCTCGTGGAGAACACACTATCCGGGTTGTCGCTGAGACATGTATAAGCGACGGCATCGGCGGTGGCTCTAAGCAGACAGACGGCAGCGAGGTCGTCTTCTCTGTGTTCCATATGGAATGCGTTTGTGCGACCTACGCTAGTCGTGAATGCGACGTCATTGCCTATATTTCAGAAGCCCGCGAGGTGATCGATGGACATCGATAAGGAATTCGTTCGAGCTGTTGTTCGTGGCGGAAGGCCTGCTGTTCTGGCGGCCATCGACAGGTACATCGATCGCGAAGTAGAAATTGGCGGCGAAAAGGGGACCTACCTCTTCGGCGACGGGAAAAAGGCGTGGGGATTCGTTAAGGAATTCTATAACAAGTACAACGATGTGCCTTCTATCGAAGCCATCGAAGGAAACCTTGGAATCGACCTTAGCGGCACGATGAACGAGCCCTATGGGTTCTTCCTCGAAGAGATCCTGAAACGCCGCCTATGGCAGTTACAGCGCCACGGAACCAAGACGGTTAGCGAGAAGCTGGAGGCCAAAGATCCTACCGGAGCTGCTGAGGTTTGGGCCGAGATTCATCGCAAGATTCAGGAAGAGGCCCTCACGGTACGCAAGGTCGAGTCCCTGTTGTCGCTCGGAAAGGATCTAATCCAGGACTACAAGGACGCGAAGGCAGGCAAGCGTGGAATTCCTACGCCGTGGCCATCAATGGACCAGCAGACCCTGGGATGGCAGCCAGAAGACCTGATTCTTTTCGTTGGACGTCTCGGCGTCGGAAAGACCTGGTCGTTGGTGATTTGTGCGCATACGGCATGGAAGCACGGTAAGCGAGTTCTGGTCGTCTCTACGGAGATGAACAAGAAACAGATGGCCCGGCGCTTCTTTGCGTTGCACCTGAAGATGCCGTATGACGAGATCAGACGAGGCAAGCTTGGCGAGTTCGTCGAGGACAAGTTCTACAAGGGCGTCGAGGAGATCATGGGAGAGCAGGGCATCGACATCGTTGCCGGCGATTTCGATTACTCGATCGACAACATCTCGGCGGTTCTTGGCGACCTGAAGCCTGACCTCATGGCTCTCGACGGTCCGTACCTGATCAAGAATTCAGGAAAAGATCGCCACGAGCGTGTCTCGAACACGTTTGACGATTTCAAGAAGCTCGGAAAGCGCCACCTACACGCGACCATCACCAACCTCCAGTTCAACCGTTCTGCCAAGACTGGCGATGCCAAGACGATCGCCGCCGACAACATCGGCATCACCGACGTCGCCGGCTGGAACGCTGATGCCGCCTACGGTCTTCAGCAGACCGAGGAAATGCGGAAGAACTGGGAGATGGGCATGAAAGGCCTTAAGGTTCGTGAGGGCTTGCCAGATGAATTCAAGATCCACTGGAACCATCAAGCGATGGATTTCTCGGAGATTGGCGGCAGTAATACGACGCCAACTAGCCCAACGTCTGGAGGAGGAACGCCAAGCGGCGGAGGAGGCGATGCTGCCTACGCCGTCGAGGACGACGGATTCGACGATGTCCCATTCTGAAGTCGAACCCCGGCGTTGTCCGCGCTGCAGCAAGTTTGTGACGAGCAAAACCGCCTTCGCCGTCCATCTGTGGACCGATGGAGACAGGCTGCTTTACGATGTTGTTTCGGCCAAAAATACGCCTACAACAGGGATGCTAATGCATCTTACAGGGGACAGACAGTGTGGGTCAGAAGTTTCTGGTTATGTAGGCAAACTACTCAAAAGGCTAGGACTCACGCTGGACTGCGATACCTCGTTTTTGGACGGGTTGTAGCCGTTGACAATTTAGCCTTTACCTCTTAATGTCCGATATAGAAAAGGTGCTAAGATAAGCACCATCGACAGCTAAGAGGTAAGCCATGGCGACCAAGCGAGTTCAGGAAGTGATCGATCGGTTCGTTGCAGAACTGGTCGAGGTTTGTGAGAAGGAGGCCGCCGAGAACATTCAGAGCAGGCTGCGAGATGCTTTGGGTTCGGAAATTGCGCTGCCTCCTATGACAGTGAAGCGCAGGAAGACGACGAAGGGCTATTCGGTTCTTCGTCCCTGCCCGATCCCGGACTGCAAGGACACGGCAGCGCCTCGTCACGGAATGGTGTGCAAGAAGCACAGCACGCTTCCGCGTGAGGAAATTCTGGTTGCCCGTGACAACGCGGTCAAAGAGGGCGGCGTTTGGTTCAATCTGAAGCCAGGCAGGAAGACCGCCTGATGCCGAAGAAGAAGCCAGCGAAGAAGAAGGTACGAACCGAAGAGGAGTATCAGGAGCTGCGCAAGGCAACGGTTGCGCTGGCGAACTGCGCAATCCTGACCCTCGCCAGCAAGGGCAAGCTCGGTGCCGGTTCAGGGATGACGATCAACCTGAAGACCAAGCAGGTCAGGCACTGGTCTGCGCAGTTCTTCGATGCGCTCGATATGGTTGGCATCGTATACGATCGAGACAAGTACTTCGAGAAGCCGAAGCGCAAGCGCTGATCGTGGTATCATGGACGCATGAAGTGGCAGGACGTACCTGCACTCGTGCGTCATTCGACGTTGGCGATCTACAACAAGTCGACTGGCGGCGGTGCCGACGGTTTTATCAAGGCGCTACGCATCTCCAGGGACACCCTTGCGAAGCAGGGGTACGTCTACGCTGGCCAGAAGATGGCAGTGCTTGAGGAAATCAAGCTGACAGCCAAGGGCTGGTTGCAGAATCGCAAGCATGTGGCCGAGGGGCGATCGGGGGCGGAGAAGGACAAGGCGTTCGCTCAGCTGTGGAAGCTGATCGAAAATCGCGTCTGGGAATTGGATGGTCCATCCGGCGAAAAGCCGAGCCCGCCAAAGAACAGCGAAGAAGCCGCTGCTCGTGAGAAAATGCCATCGAAGCCAGGCGAGAAGCCAAAGGTTGACGATAGACGAGGTCTTGTCTACCCTCCGCCTAAATGAGAGCTGAGCACATAGAATATGTGCTGCGAGAGCTTGGCTGTTCTAAAATCAAAAACAAGGGCAACGAAGTAGAGAGTAGGTGCCCGTTCGTAGCGTGCTCAAACAAACGCGGCTCGTCCTTTTATATCGACGTGTCTCTAGATGATGAGAGCACGTTTTTTTGTCACAGATGCAAAGCGAAGGGCACGTTACGAGGGTTGATGTATCTCCTCTATAAGGAGTCTGGACGAGACCGTTCAGATCTAAGGGCGTTTGTTCTTGCGAACAATTTAGTAGATCCAAAAAAACAGCTGGCGAGGGTGGACGCTGCAGCTGGCTGGTATGCGACGCCTAGGAGCGATCGTATGCCTGCGACCGTAGAAGGCGGCAAGGATTACTCAGATCCTTTACTGCGCGCCGACATGAAGCCGCCACTTCCAGAATCAGCCGTCGAGCTGATGGAGAAGATGCGCACCTGGATTGACCAGGAGGCGTGGAATTATCTGACAGGACCAGAGCGAAGGTTGACGCCACAGACGATTGAGAAGTGGAAAATCGGTTGGCATCCGAGACTGCGTCGAATTTCAGTTCCTCAATACGACCGGATCGGCCGACTGGTAAATCTATCGGGGCGTCATGTGCCGTATTGGCCTGAGTGCGTTCCGTTGTCGGAGTGGGAAAGCAAGGCGCCCAAATGGATGCACTCGCATGGGTTCGATCGCGAGCTGTATCTGTTTGGCGAAGATTGGCTCAAAACCGACGGAGACGGCAAGGGAACTGTGTTTCTCGTCGAGGGTGCGTTCGACGCCATCTACATGGACCAATGCGGCGTTCCCAACGTTGCCGGAATCAACGGCTCGTACATCAACGATACGCAGGTCGACAAGATCCTAAAGTGGTTCGACTTTGTAGTTATTCTGATGGATGGAGATCAGGCCGGCATCGACGCTGCTGCTAGAATCGAAGCAAGACTACTGCGAAGGATCCAAACGGTTACGTTCCTGATCCCCGACGGCAGAGATCCAAATCAGATGACAGACAACGAGGTCGAAGATCTGAAGAGCCGGTTCCTTTCTTGACTATGTCAGACCCTCTTGGTACTGCTGGACCGTCGCCCGAACCGGACGACTCAAGGTTCCGACAAGGACCACTTCAGGAGATCTAAGATGGCGAAATCATGGTACGAGACTGGATACGAGGGTGCGGAGAAGGAGCAGGAGCGCAGGGCGATGGGTTACCCACCCGATCGCTTCTGGCTGAAGCCAGGCACCTCCAAGGAGATCGTCTTTGTTGGAGACGATCCGTTCTGCATCAACGAGCATTCGTGGCGTGATAGCGAGGGTAACTGGCATCAAGCCACTTGCACCGCGAAGATCAACGACAACGGATGCGGTGGTTGCGGCCAACCGGGTGTAAGCCGCCCGGACTACACGGGCCACTACACGATCGTCGACATCACCGGCTACACGACACAGAAGGGTGAGAACAAGAACAGACTCATCCTTCTGCCGGCCAAGACCAAGGTGATCAACAAGTTCAAGTTCAAGAAGGAGAACAGGGGTTCTCTTCTTGGGCAGCTGTGGAACATCACACGCGCCGACGAGAACGCTCCCAACACGGGCGACGATCTCGATCATGTGCGCGAGCTGAAGTCCATGGAGGGCCTCCTCAGCGTTGTCCAGTACAAGGGCAAGAGCCTGAAGGAGATGATCGAGAAGGCCAACGGTTCTGGTTCGGAAGCCGAGAAGACACGCAAGTATCTCGCGCACCACTTCCAGATCCCTGACAGCGGTCCGATCCCGATGAAGATCCCGCAGTTCAACTTCCCGGTGCTCTGTGCCCCGTTGGAGTTCGGAACACTGCGGGCACTCGTTGCGGATGCTCAGCCCTTCAAGAAGCAGGGCGGCGCGTCGGAGACCAGCAAGTCCGACGACGAAGTTCCGTTTTGATCGTCTGACGGAATGGTAGCGAGTGGCCGCTCTTTGCGGCTTCTCGCTATTTGCGTTCTGGAATGGAATCAAATGCAGATCCACGTCGATGGATGGTCATGGCTTAAACTTGAAGAACTGAGCGAAACCAACGCCCAGGTCATCAAGCGCAAGCTGACGCTTGTCGATGTAGTTCGTCGTTCAGCGGTCGTAAACAGGGCGTACGTCGAGAGGGATGGGCGGCTTGGAATCCCACGTTCGTTCTTCAGGAAGTCGGTCACCAAAGAACATGATGTAGTCTTCGACTGCAGTCATGGGCTTCCGTGGCCTGGTCGCGTTAAGGCCCCAGATGGAGCCCTTTGGGCGCATGCTCAGGATGGCGACGTCGACGACCTTGCCCTTGTTGATGCTTTCACCGGGGGCAAGCCAGCGGACTTCTTTTCGAAGGACCAGAAGACTGGGATAGGGCTGATCCTGAATTCGTTGTGTGACCAACGAGCCGGTGATGGCATCGCCATTTTTTCTTCCGAGCAAGCAGCCGCCAAAGTCTGCTTATCGATCATCAAGTCGTTCAAGATGCGAACGCTAGTGGTGACACCGCCAGGCGCACCACTAGCGATGTGGAAAACGGTTGTTGGCAGGTACTTGCCCGACGCAAGCGTTTGCGTCATACGCCGAGGCCAACGGGATAACGTTGACGCCCACATCACGATCAGCACCATCGATGACATCCAGGACTTCATTACTCGTGGTGAGATCAAGCCTGACGAGTTCGGGTTCATCGTTACGCATCAGATACAGGCAATCGACCCGGTTGCATGGTCGAGAGCGATATCGTTCTTCTCAGCGTCAAAGCGTCTAGGAATCGCGGATTCCGGGGCCAAGTTCGATGCGGGCATGAACAGGATCTACAAGTATCACCTTGGAGATCCTGTGTTCTGCTCTGACCCGGACTACGCGCCGGTCAAGGTCAGGCGTGTTTGGTCGACGTGGAAAATTAGCTCGTGGGCCAAGGTGAATCCGCAGTTCGTTTCCAAGGAGACGCTGCTGAGCCACATGTGTACCGCCACGACGTACAACACACAGGTCGTTGAGCAGGTTATTGAGGCCATGAAGAAGGATCGCAAGATTCTGGTCTTCAGCGAGCGTGTCCCTCATCTCAAGACGCTCAAGCTACAGATCGAGTCAGAGTGGTCAGGGACAGCCAAGAAGGTCGACTTTGCGATCGATGGCATGTCACCCGAGGAAGTTGCTGACGCTGCTGACGGCGACGTGATCTTGACAACGTATTCGTTCGCCAAATCCATGCCAGAGATCATCCTGCTGGATACGATCGTCCTGGCTACGCCGATACAGAACCCGTTGCCGTTTGCGAAGCTTTGCCAGATCAAGGATCCAAGTAAAAAGCAGCCGATTATCGTGGACATGCGATGCGATGAGATCCCGGTTTGTCGAGATTACGGCAAGTTGAGGGACGACATATATCGCGTGTCATTTGGCCAAGATAGCGGATAGCCATGATTGACAGTGGAGGATCTACTAGGTAGTTTCCGAATGTTCAGATGGAGTCAATGATGATCGAAAATGAGAACGTAAGCGGGCAGAACGGAAAGTCGGAGGCTCCATCTGACGGTAAGACTGTTTGGACGTATCGTGGCTGGTACGAGAAGAACAAGGAAGCGCTCTCAAAGAAACGCAAGGAGCGCTACCGCAAGGACAAGGATTACCGCGAGAAGGTTCTTGAGCAGAACAAGGACTACCGCGCGAAGAAGGCCAAGGAGAAACCGGCCCAACCCAAGGCCAAGGTAAGAACGCCGAAGCATCGTAAGCCAGTGATGATGGAGATCCCGGTGAAGGGGAAGCCGCAGCAGGTCTCCATGGTCCATGTCGGAGCGTTTGCCAGGGCGATCGGACGCAGCGTTCCAACGATTCATCAGTGGGAACGTGTTGGGCTGTTGCCACGTACGCCGTTCCTTCTTGAGGGCAGGAACAAACAGGAGCGTCTGTACTCGGCCGATATGATCGGCGTCGTGCGTAATGTGTTGAGCAGGCGTGGTGCGACCGTTGCTTCTACGGATACGAATTTCTACACGGAGATCAGGGACGGCTGGATTGCTCTTGGCGTTCCTCTGGAGGATGACTAGTGAAGGCGCAAAATTCTACGGTCTATGTGACTCGCACGATTGGTTCAAACAAAGGACCGAAGACGAGCAGTGAGTCTGAGGACATCATCGCCATTCACAAGTTCGAAACGGAACCGGCAAAGGTGACAGTCGACTATGCGTTGACGGTTAACCTGGGCAACTTCGAATCTGCAAAGATCGGCGTTTCTGTCACTGTTCCGTGCTACTCGGAAGAGATCGACAAGGCGTACGAATTTGCTCAGGGATGGGCAGAGGAACGTCTCTCTCACGAGAGAGACCAGATCGTCAACCGCAGCCAGGCGCCGCTCTAGGAGATACAGATGGCCAGGAAAAAGAAGAGCGAGGAAGAGGTCGAGGAGGTCGAACAGGAGCAAGTGCAGGAAGAAAAGAAGCCTGCCAAGCCTGGCGTTGACGATCGCGATGAGCAGCTCTCTGCCTACTTCAAGCAGGCAGAGAAGAACTACGGCAAGGGAGCTATCCAGTTCGCCATCGATCATGGTCATGAGAACATTTCCAGGATCACCACCGGGATTCTGCCGCTCGACGTGAGTCTTGGTGGCGGCCTACCTGTTGGCAGGATCTCGATGTTCTACGGACCAAAGTCGTCGTCGAAAACGACCTGCTTTCTTCGTGCCCTAGGCCGCGCCCAGCGGATGTGCTCAACCTGCTGGACGCCTGCGTTTCCTATTTGGCGCGTTGACATCTCCGGTCTGAAGCCGAAGTGCAAATGCGGCGAGTATCGCAAGGTCAACGCTGCCTGGCTGGATGTTGAGGGCGTCTGGGATGCCGGATGGTCAAGTAGGTTCCTGGACACGTCGCGTATCGTTTTCAGCGATCCTGATACAGGAGAGCAGGCCTGCGACATTGCAGACTCGCTTCTGCGCTCAGGCGCGGTCGACATCATCGTGATCGATTCCGTTGCGTTCATGACGCCGGTAGCGGAAATCGAGAGGTCGGCGGCTGATCCAACGGTTGGAACCCAGGCACGACTTCTCGGCAACATGTTTCGCAAGCTCGTCTCTGGAACTAACACAGTGGGCAAGCGAGACGGTCGGCGTCCAACGGTCTGGTTCACCAATCAGATCCGCCACAAGGTTGGCGTCATGTTCGGCAACCCGGAAACGGTGCCTGGTGGATTCGCTCAGGGGTTTGCGACGTCTACGGAGACGCGCATGTCACAGGGCAAGACCCACGAGGACAAAGAGACCGGAATCATTTCTCGTGTGGAGATGAGGATCCGTAACGAGAAGAACAAGTGCGGCGTCGCGAAGATGGAAGGGGAGTACGACCTCATTCTTCGTGATAGCGAGGTCAAGAAGCTGGGCGACGTCTACGACGAGAACTATGCCATCAAGATTGGCCAGCAATGCGGTCTGATTGAGATTGGCCGTGGTCGTGGCAACACCGTCTGGAACGGCAAAGAATTCGATGGCAAGTCCTTGCTGGAACGGTACTGGATGCAGAACCGAGACGAGTACGAAGACTTCAAGCTGAAGCTTCTCGAACACGTCAGGACGGTCAGCATCGAGCACGAGGCTCAGCTTTGAGCGATTCCAAGCTGCCGTCGTACTTCACTCCGCACGAAAAGAAGACGCGGAAGAAGAAGTCCATGGCCCAGGAGGGCCGTGTGGCGGGTGCTGTTGGTGGCCGCCGTCAGAAGGCGTCTGGCGCTCTTCCTGGATCCAAAGGTGATGTGCGCTCTGTAGAGCTGTTGAACGAGTGCAAGCGCACGGACAAGAAGAGCATCTCGATCACCATCGAGTATCTCCAGAAGATCACCCAGGAGGCGGCCTTCTATAACAAGGTTCCGTCTGTCGCCATCGAGATTGAATCCCCGCCCAAGTTCGTGAACCGGGACTGGATCCTAGTTCCTGCTGGGTTCTTCAACGAGCTGATTGAGGTCTATCGTGGAAGAAAATCAGACTGAAGAAGTCCAAGAGATTCAGCCGACACCATCTCTGCCGATCACGGATAGTGAGCGTGCGGCCATCGATGCTGCCATCGAACAGTGGGCGAAACTTGGCAAGCGTCGCGGTGTATTCTCTGAATCGACCAGATACAGGGAGATCATCGCTGACCAAGACCTATGCAAGAGGGCCGACGAACTGATTGCAGAGGGCCTCGTCTCTATCAAGACGAAGGTCAAGGAAGACACCGCCGAGAAGATGTTCGATCGCTTGGCCAAGATCGTTGACGACTGGAAGGACCGCGACGAGCAGACCACGTTGGCGATCGTGTTCTTTCGATACATGGATACGATGCGGTTCTTTATGGCCTACCGTGGCAAATATCGTGGCAGGGAGCGCAAGTCGTCGTTGACAAAGCAAGAAGCGCTTGCTGAGCTGAAGGCTCGCGGGCTTACCAAGGGCAAATCATGAAGACGAGAATTCAGCTTGCAGGCGGCGCACACGGATCTCAGGAAAAAACCCTTTGGAGGGGAGAACTTCCTCTGTGGTCCGGTATTCCTGGCATGCGGGTTGTTCTATACAAGCCCAGCGATGAAGGCGAGGGCGAAGCAGTGCCTCTGCAGTTTCGTCAGGTGGCGCTTGAGATCAACATCACTACGAACGAATCCGAGCAGGTTATCTACGTCTCGCCGGTAGACAAGACCAAGCAGAACGAACTGCTGGGATGACATGTTTGGATGGCTACGCGAGAAACGAGCGAAGAAAATGCGTGCATCACTAGCGGATGCGCTACTCGCTCAGGCGGCTGCTTCGCTGCAGGGCGGTAGTAGGTTCCAGTTTCGCGTGGAGGCCATCGGCGGAGAGTCGGAGCTGAAGCGGTTCGTGGTCAAGCTGTCGACGGTCGTTGGCTACAATGTTTGGGCCAACTGCGGTCACGGTCTAGTTACGGTGTACAGCAACGACACGGTTGAGAATTCCAAGATCGTTATCGCCACTGTGAGCATGTAATGTCCTATCTGGCCATCAAGAGAAACAAGTTCCTTGTTCGACCGGATGGCTCGGTTGAGTTGAGGGTGGAGCTACTTAGCGATCTGTCTTCGGAGCCGAGGATTTGGCTTCAGTGTGCGTCGTGTGGCGATGAACTTGTGGAGTGGTCGGATAGGAAGTTGTTTGCCTGCCCGGAGTGTGGCCACGAAATCACGTTTCCTGAGATTGATGTGCTCGGGAAAAAGACGGCGACGGTTCTCTGCGAACGATTTGGCCTACCTGAGGGCTACAAAAAGAAGGGACTTCTATGGCGCTTTCTCGGCTTGTTCGGAAGCAAAAAAAGACTTCCAGCGCCAAAGAGCTGATCGAGGCCGCTATGCGGCAGGCTGTCGGCGAAATGGCGCCGATGAGGCCGGACGATTGGATTCGTATATCCAGTCTTGGTGCCCTATGCCCACGCGAGCAGGTACTTCGTGCTCGATTCAACGTACCCAAAAAGGTTGGCATCAGCCCAGATCTCGGGTTCACGTTCGAGTTCGGTCACGACGTCCACTACATGATGCAGAACAAAGTCATGCCAGCGACAGGCAAGATTGTTGGCTCATGGCGCTGCGTCTGGTGCGGCGAGGTTTACGGGTCTATTCGTGGCGAGGGCCTGGTTCCGCGCCCAGATCGATGTATCCGCTGTGGTGGCATTGCCGGCGAGCAGACGAGAGTCAACAACAGACCCATCGAACACGAGAGGTCGGAGTCGTTTGTGTTCGTTGAGGAGTGGGTTGGAAACTACGAGCACATGATTGGCGGCTCGCCAGACGGCTATTTTGTCGATGGAGATCCCAAGTCGTTTACACCAAACGATGTGGTGATCTTGGAATTCAAGGGCGCTGCAGACGGCACCTATGTGAAGTTCGAGAAGGCGCCAGACTTCATGCACGTAATTCAATCCCAGTGTTACATGTGGATCACTGGGTTCAAGCGCACGAAGATCATCTACATCAACAAGGGCAACACCGGGTTGGACGGCATCGCTGAGCACGATGTGGTGTATGATCCAGAAACCATCACCATGGTGACGAACGCAGTCAAGGAAATCAGGACCGGGCTGGCTGGCGGCCCTGTGCCGAGGCGTGAGGCCTGTGGCGATCCTGGATGTCCTAGGGCCAAAGCCTGTGATGTTTCGAAGCAATGCTTCTCTGGAGACTTCAAATGAAGAAGCCGATCATCATAGACTCTGAGTGGATTAGGCCGATGGACGCTGGTTCGTCCGCCAAGATCTGCATCGCCTGTTCGATGGAAAGCGCCCGTTGGAGCGTTGGGAAGCCACCTAACACCTATCTGACTTGTGCGCGTTGTTTTCTCTATACGAGCCCATGGGGGAAGTCGAACAAGGAGAAAATTGCCTCATTCGTTGCTGAGGTCCAAGAAGTGCTTGGCCGCAAGATTGAGGACGATGGCTTTGTTCGGCACGGAGAAGCGGACAGGATCCTGTCGTCTATTGTTGCGGTTTCTGGAATCGCTCGCGTGAGGGCTCAAAGAAGGCTTAGGAATGAAAGTCCTGGCTCTTGATCTAAGTCTCAAGGGAACTGGAATCTGTGTCCTCGAAGGTGAGCTTGGTTCGAAGCCAGCCATGCGGACAGAGAGATTCCCGCAACCAGAGGTCAAGACGGTCGAAGACAGGATCAAGCGTCTTGAGGCCATCGCTGAGCACATTGTCCAGCTGATGGACGGCGAGCGCCCAGACCACGTGATCATCGAAGCGCCGGCCAAGAATCAAATGTGGCAGGCGGCGGCCATTGGCGAGGTCCACGGCGTCGTCAAGCTGCAGATCTATCTGGCTACGAAGAAGATCCCGATGGTCAAGGAGGCCTCCGAGATGCGGAAGGTTGTCGTCGGGAAAATCGAGAGAAAGATGGTTCCGGTCGTCGACCGGAAGGGAAAGGTCAAGAAGCAGGCGTCCTACGGTCAAATTGATGGCAAACGGGGAAAGAAGCGAGCGACCATCAAGGATGTCATTGAAATGCGCCTAGCCGAGCTGGGGCTGCACTTTTCTACCCAGGACGAAATGGACGCCTATGTCGCTGCCAAGTACTGCTGGGATAAGGTTAGCCCCACAGAGCAGGGCAGTTTTGATGACCCAAAAGAGACGCAGAATGACCGGGCAAAACCAGGTTCTGATCAGCGGCTACGTTGAATCTCGTGTGCTTGCTGGGAAGACCGGGGACGGCGGAGAAGCCTGTTCCTTTACAGTTGCATCTGGAGATAGCGGGCAGAAGACCACCCACGTGAGAATCAATGCGTACGGATCGATCGCTGAACAATGTGAACAGGAGAGCAGAGTCGGCGTGTACTGCGTGATCTTCGGCGAGTTGATGAATCGACCGGGGAAGTTCGGTAAGCTTACCGAGATTAGAGCCAAAAAAGTGGAGTTCGTCTCCGACGTTGACAATGGAGCCCAAGGAGATTCAGATGCCGGACCCGAAGACTGAAAAGAAGCACGAAGCACCAGGTTGTGGATCCTGTGGTGACAAGCGAGTCATGCTTTCGGAGGAGAAAAACTCTCCACCGAGGTGTGCTGGCTGTGGTAAGCCTGTTCCCCGACCGAAGACCTGAAACAGGGGGAATCTAAATGGGCACGACCCTTCGAGTAGTTGGCAATGGCGAGAAAAAGATCGTTGGTTCGGATGCTTCGAAGCCGTCCGAAGAAGATCTTCTCAAGGCAGAGAACCAACTACGCGAAGAGGCTCGATCTCTGGTCCAGGAAATCGACCGGAAGTATTGGGATCTTGGTCGCGTCCTGTTCGAGGTCTATGACGGCGTGCCGGGCGGTTACCGTGCCCTGATGAGCGGCGCTGGATCCAAGCAGGATCGTAAGGCGTTGTTCGAGAAGTGGGGCTACAAGAACTTCGGCGAGTACTGCGAAAACGAAGTTGGCCTTCGTAAGCGGACTGCCGAGAACCTCCGGTACGCCTACTACTACTTCACGATCCAGCAGGAGATGCCCGAGTCGGTCATCGACCAGCTGGTCTCGATCGGCCGCTCGAAGGTTTACCTGCTCGCCGGCATGGCGACCAAGAGCAGTATCGCCTTGTGGCTTGAGAAGGCCAAGGAGCTGACCTTCGAAGATCTGAAGAAGTCCATCAAGTCGGCCAAGGCAGTTGCCGCTGGCAAGAGTGAAGATTCCGAGGAGAGAGACTCGACTCCTCCCAGGTCGACGGCGACGGTGCCCGACGAGGATGAGTCCGACGAAGAGTCAAACAGCGAGAAGTACGACACCAAGGATCTTCCGAAGCCAGACGAGTGGCACACGATCACCGGCAACATGGTGGACTCGCAGTACGAGGTCTACCAGGCGGCGCTAAAGCGGGCCTCTGGAATCACCAGCTCGGACAAGGTTGGCTACAACCTGGACTTCATCTGCCAGGACTTCCTCGCCAACAACAATTTCTCGAACGTCAAAGAGAAGGATCGTAGCGCCTATCTGAACAAGATGGAGCGCAGGCTCGGTGTCCTCCTGATCGCGATTGATCCGAACACTGGCAAGCCGATTCATGGCCGTGACCTTCTCTGGCGGATGATCGAGGAAAGCAAGTCGGAGAAGTAATGGGCTTCGGCAAGAAGAAGAGACAGATCCGAGAAGCAGTCGAGAAGTGGGGTTGCTTCGGCTTCTTTGGCTACGGCCAGGGAAGGGCTGTGGCCGAATTCGGCCAGAAGGTGATGGACGGAAAATCCGCCTGTTTTGATTTTTGCACGCGCGCAAGTGCTTGCAGAGATCAGCACCACGAGGCCATGAACAAGCGCTACCCACAGCTTGCCCAGCTCGTCGAGAGCACGGCCAGAATCGCGACGCTCCGCAAGTTGGACGTTGTGAAGGAAGTCGTCGAGGCGATGAACAACGCCGTCGAGATGAAGATGGATGAGGCGCTTGAAGTTCAGCAGTCTCTCACTAAGTTCAAGATCAACACGATGACGGACCACTTCCGGGTAGGCCAATTCGAGAACATCCAGGATGGTCTCGACAGAAAAACGCCTGGATCTAGTGCGCCGTCGACGTCTTTGATCAAAGCTTCTTAGGAGGGACTATGGCTCGCATCTATCAGGCTCTGCAGCGTCAGAGTGACAAACGCTGGGATATGACAGTTTCCTCTGATGAGGAAGGCTGGGCCCATGCCGAGGGATACTGCGCAGGCTGGCGTGGAGATCCCGACGAAGCCGAAAAAGAACGCCTCAACAAGATGTTCGGCGAAGGCTTCTCAGATCGCCTCCAGGCTGACTGGGATGCGAAGCGCGAGTTCAAGGACAAGTTCCACACCGACGGTCACGCAACCAGCGCCGAGGCGTATGACTGCTACAGGCAGTACGAGCTGGATTGCGAGCTTCGTTTTTGGGAGAGCAAGTCCGAGCAGCGGAAGTGCCAGGTCTGCGAAACGTGGACTACGCACCGAGCAGAACTTGGGCATGGATGCTCTCGCGAGTTCATCGTGTGCCCAGAGCATTCGACGAAAGACCAGATCAAAACCCTGATGGAGAGAAAAGATGTCGCTCGTTGATCTGAACGGAATGCCCGTTGGGCAGGTTGGTCGTAGCAAGATTACCGACAAGAACGGGATCAACTACGAGGACATGAATCGCCTCTACGAGGTCATTCTCCAACGCCTCAAGACCAACCGCAAAGAGGGGGCGATTCATCGTCGTATCCACATCTCGATGCAGAAGGTCGAGTCGGCCATCGCCTTCTGGAAGAAGATCTACTTCGAGAACACCATCGAGGGCCGCTTCATGAACGGCATCGAGGCCTACGAGCTTGGCGACCCAGTGAAGACGCCCGGTGTGAAGTGCGACAAGGGTCCGTACATCGCCATGTGCAACCTGATGGCGCTGGAAGCGATCAGGATGATGGGTGACGAGATGCCGACTGCCGAGAAGGCAGAGCTGCTGGCCTTCGCCTCCGACCGCGAGAAGGAGATCTCGGCCTTTTGGAAGGAAGTCTTCGCTCCAACGGTCTTCATGGCCGAATGGTCGTGGAAGGCTGTCCTGGCTGTTCTCGTCGGGAATCCTGCGGCGATCTCTGAGATCTTGGATAACTACCAAGTACAACTGCCGTAATCGGAGAAGCTTAGGTCGGAAGCCGCCTTACATGCCGTAAGGCGGATTTTTTGTGCCCGAATGCTTACGTAAATATTTGCGCGATTGATCGATTCATTGTATTTCCCTGGGAATGGGGGAAGCCATTCCTGAGAAAAGGAAGAGGTCCCGTTGGACCTCAGACGAGGAAGACCTTCTGCGTAAGCTGTGGGGCACGCAGAGGGACTCAGAGATCGCCGACAACCTTGGCAAAACGCTGAAGGCGGTTCGATCTAAGGCCACAGAGATGAACGTTCGCGCCGAGAAGGGGCGGCGCACCGTTTGTAGATCCGGCAGGATCGCCTTTCCGTGGACCCAGGAAGAAGATCTGGTTCTCATCAAGAACGTCGGCCACCTGAGTATCTTCGAGCTGCTTGAGCTGCTCCCTCGCCGGAACAGGCTCGCAATCGAGCGTCGGTGCTATGAGCTTGGTTTTTCGCCAACGCAAGGGACGCACACCAGGCTGCAGATTGAGCGCGAAACGGGATACGACTGGCGACAGATCCAGCGTGCTCGTGATGCGCTCGGGCAGACCTGGAAGCGCTATGGCGTTCGCAAGTACATGATTACGTTTGATCAAGTTCAAGACATCATCGAGTACTTAAAGAACGAAACGAGGAAGTGGTCCCTCCACTACGATCTCGACTGCTGCCGTTTGTGTGGCGTGTCTGGCAACGAGGAGCGCACCAGGCACTCTGGCGACGGCCTGTGCAAGCGCTGCTGGGATTTCCGTCGGCACGGTAGGAGCCAGATCGTCGACGCCCTGAAGAAGGGCAAGATGATGCTCCTCACTGAGGAGACGTGGCACGCCTACGTTCGTGATGAACCTCAGGTCGTTCCAGAGGAAACCATCACCGCAGCGGCCAGTTAGTCTGGCTTATCTACAGCTGGATAGATAGGATGCGGGCATGACAATGAAGATCAGGCCCGATACGGTGCGCAGCGAGATCGAGCAAGTGCTCGCAATCCTTGCTGGATGGAAAGAAAGGCTAGATGCTGGTATTCCAGGGGATGAAATGCCTGGTAACGAGCTGAACGTCGAGATCTTCCAGTTCCAGTTCCGAGGTGAAATTCAGCTCGCTGCCGAACGGCTGCTGGCCATTGTCGAGGTTCTTGAAGGATGAGCGATCTAGATATCGAACGTATCGAAGTGGATCCTGCGGACCTCGTAGGTGCCGAATGGAACCCCAACGAGATGGGGGAAAACGAGTTCAACCTCCTGAAGGAGCAGATCAGGGAGGTTGGGTTCATTGACCCGCCAACAGTCGTCGAGGTCGAGAACCAGAAGGGCAACCGTTTCTATCGAATCATTGGCGGTCACCATCGCGTGGCAGCAGCCAAGGAAGTCGGCTTGCCGAAGATTCCCGTCGACCTTCTCAAAGGTGACCGCTGGAAGGATGAGGATCTCCAGAAGCTGCAGACCGTTCGCATGAACGTGCTGCACGGCAAGATGAACCCAGAGAAGATGGTCGCGCTCTACAACGAGATGGCGACCAAGTACGGACCAGCCGTCACCAAGATGCTTGGGTACACGAGCGACCAAGGCATCAAGAAGATGATCAAGGCCGTCTCTGCCGAGCTGGCGAAGGGCCTTCCACCGGACTTGTCTGCGCAGTTTCAAGAGCAGGCGAAGGAGGCCAAGACCGTCGACGATCTGGAGAAAATCATCCAGAAGCTGATGCAGGAGAGCGGCGACTCGGCGAAGTACGGCTTCGTTGTGTTCGCGTGGGGCGGCAAGGAGCATATCTACGTCGCTATGTCCGACAAGACCAGGGAAGCGATGAAGCGCATTGTTCGCGCTACTCGTTCAAAGAAGGTCGACATCAACGAGCTGATCGAAGAAGCCGTTGTTGATGCAGCTCGGAATCTGGAGTTCTAAATGGACCCGTCCAAGCCACAGCTTCTGCCAGACGACGTTGTAGGCGACACGCGCCGAATCCGTATCGTCAGCATCGATCCTTCTACGGGAAGGGATAAATCGATCGTAGGAGAGGCCTGGCAGGACACGGACGGGAATCTGCACGGAACCGGCATTGCTGCAGTCATGCTGTTTCAGCCAGCAGCACAGGACAAGTACAGGACTTCGTCGGTGGCGGCCGATCTGTCTCCGCTTTCTGTTCTGTACGCGCGCATTGCACGAACGTCGTTTCTCAGAGTGGAGATCATTGAACCATGAGCGACGACTTTGGCGAAGCGCTTACTCGGGTGATCAAGAAGGTTCAGCGCAACGGTAAGCCCGTCAAGCAGGCATTTCATGTGAGGCAGGCAGCTCCCGGCGATGAATACTCGGCGCTCAAGACTTCGGCGCTCAAGACTTCGCCGCAGAAGAATCCGAAGGCGACTCCGAGGCCAGCATCGCAAGATCCTCAAGCAGTACAAGATCCGGCGGCGCAGGACATCCCTCCTGAGGAGATGCAGCAACCGCCGGTCACCAGGATGACCGTCAGTTATTTTGAGCCGCCCTGGAAGAAGGACGAGGAAGAGGAGCAAGACCCAATTCCTCGTGCTCTGCGGAAGCGGTTCGACAAGGACAACAAAGCGGCCAATTTCATCAATCCTCAGGTCACTGGGATGCCGGTGATTAGCGTTGTGCCGACGGATAGGATTTTCTGGGGCGGTGACGAGCCGGATATTTTGCGGGCTCTGCGCCTTGGTTCTATTCGCAGGATGCGCCTCGTTGGTGACAACGGGATGATGGTCGTCAAGCTGGAAGCGATAGGCAGTGGTTCGTATGCAGTGTCAGCCGGTTCCTTCTATGCCTACATGTGGATGGAGTCGCTTCGCTGTCCGCTATTGAGACAGATCTGGGGAGATCTGATCGATTTCGGTGAGAACGGTACGCTATCAAAGCGCGCTGCCGCAGCATATGAAACGGCCAAAGCATGCGGACTTGACGATCTGACGCCGCCGACGGTTTACCGCCAGGACACCGAAGGTGATGTCCGAGCGATGCTTCCTGATTCGCTCATCGAACGTATCTCAACAGAATGGGTGTCTAGGCAGACCGGCAAGGATGCCGATACGGTTCGTAAGGAAATCAGCGGTCATGCCACGGTGCAGCTAATTAGAGGCGAGCCGTGGCCTATTGAAGAAGAAGAATGGTTCAGCAACCTGTTCAAGGAGAGCGACCCTGATGCGCTGAATCAGATCTGGTCGTACCTTCCGCCAGAGCGTCGTGTCGCATTTTTGCGGCTGGCAGCCTTGGATTTCCTTGTTGGATCTCTGGATCGCTCCTACGGAGACATGGCGTTCTCTGATGACCCACGCCACCCAGTGATGGTGTTTGGCGGGGAAATGAGCTGTCCGTGTCCTCGAAAAATCGGCCTTGCCTACATTGGCGGAAATTATTCCGGTTATGCAGACCCACTAGATCCGACATCCGGTGGTCTGCCATTGCTCTGGAGCGAAGCCTCAACAATGCTCGCTACACAGGGAACAGACCAGGAAATCGCAGACTTTGAGGCCATTGGTATTTCTGTGGCTGACCGTATGAAAGACGACCGAGGATCTGAGCTAGCCAGGGCTTTGCTTGAGTATGGGTTGACGCCTTTGCAGATTGCTGGGATTCTGACTCGGATCTGGATGATGCAGACGTTCTCTAGGGACATTGCCAGGGATCCTTACTTCGCTGCGAGGTATTACGGTTCTGTTGTCTCTGGGAATCCAGATTCGCTGATGGAAGGATTGGCCGACTTCGCGAACAACGTTCTAAGCAAGGTGATGGTCAACCCGTTCGACTTCTATGAAGAAATGAAGAGAGACGATGCAGGCGATATCTGACAGACGGCGCATCAGGATCTATATGATGACCGTCGCTGACGGTAAGCCATCGCTGTCTCCGGCGGCAGATGCGTGGCAAGAGGCCGACGGAACCGTGATCGTCTCTGGGCTGTGGGGCGGTTTGCTTCCGTTTGCTCAGGAAGATAACGCTCTCTTGGCTACTCAGGCTGGTGTGTCACCGCTTGAGTGGCTTCGTATGCGGTTGGCGAATATGCCGACCGTATCGACGGAGGTCTTCGACTAATGTCCAGGTCGTGGATCGATCCAGCAACAATTCTTGCGCCAGGCAAGGCTGCGAAGCTGTTGTCCGAGATTGCTGCTGACAAGACAGCTGTTTTGCCCTCTCAGGCCCCAGGTCTGGCGGTCCAAAACGCTCCAGTTGCTCCGGCTGCTGATGTTGGCCAGGGTGCGCGCGGTAGCGCTCCGCCGCCTCAGATCGGAGTTCCGCCACCACCTGCAGCACCTGTTTCTCCAGCTGCTCCAAAGCCGATTCAGTTCCAGCAGGTTCCTCGTATGACGGAACTGCCTGGCCAAGAGCCCAGCTTGGCAGCAAGGGCACGCCCAGATCTTCCGACGGCAGCGGAACGCCACCAGGGCTTCGTCGGTTCGTATAGCGATCCTCAGGCGATGAACAAGAGCCTGCGCCAACACGGCAAGGGCAGCTTGAATGTCGTATTTCATGGGCAGCTAGCAAATGGCGGTGGATACATCGCCAAGCCGCATGAAGGAATCGGGCATCGAGATCGCTTCCGTCCAGACGAAGCGCAGCGAATGAATGATGAGACTTTTCAGTCTCTCAAGAACGATGCGCCTGCAAACGCCGAGCGTCACAACGCCACCTACGATTTGATGTCGGCAATGGGGGCTCATCACATGGTTGCGCCTGGAATGCAGGCGAACATGCATGGTGCTCATCAGTTCAAGGGCGCTTCGCCGGACGAGATGGACACGGACGAAAAGCGTCTGACGATGGCGAAGCACCATGCCGGTGGCCTCGCTCACGTTCAAGAATTCATCCCGGATACCACGCCGGTAAACCAGGCGTCCCCAGAACAATTAAACCAAGTCGACTCCGAGCACAGGCTACACGGACTCGTTAGTCATCTCCTGATGGGAAACGGAGACGCTCACAGCGCCAACGTTTTGCTCCATAAATCTGGTCACCCGGTTCTGATCGACCACGACATTACCTTGGGTTCATCGCAAGCACAGGCATATAAAGAACATTTTGGAAAACCGTCGATTCGGTCGGTATTTGCGCCGGGCGGCGCGCTTGACTATCAAGCCAAAATGCCTAAGGATGCTAATGGTCAGCCGATGCCTGTTGGAACCAATTACCCGCCGAGAATGGCCGAAGTCCTGAATAGGGCAGCGGAGGGGTATTATTCCAAGGGTCCAGGCGCTCTCAATTTGTCACCGCAGGACCATGCCGTCTTGCAGCAGAACGCGCGTGACTTGCTTTCTCACGGCCTTGAGGGCACGCTGAGTCGCCGGCATGACATTGATGCCGAGCAGCGCGCCAAGAAGGCGGAGAAGGTAGCCAGGCTGAAGAAATGAAGGTTCTCTTCGTCTCAAGTCAGGGTCGAACCAGGGCAGTCGTCTGGCAGAAGGATGTCGACATCGTCTTGGCTCGCGTCTGGTACGACAACAAGACGACCGAGGACAAGATCTGCGATTCCGACACCTTGTATGATGCGATTGATGAATGGGGCGGGCTCTATTCAGCTGTTCATATCGCAGAGGTGGATGACTTGCGCAGCGCGTTCAAGTACCTTGGCAAGGCTTCGGATCTAGCCGAGACTTTGCCCGAGGTCAGCGCGTATGAAATCCAGCCCATTGCCACAGCTCCGTAGTGTTTTTGGGCCACTAGCGCAGAATCCGCCACAACGTAACAGTCAGCCAGCAGAAGAGCCGGCCGAGATTGATACGTCAGGCGTGCCGGATGTTCTTCCGGCTGAGGCAGTCTTCCATCCGAAGACCGAGGTTGAGCTGATTCCGGCATGCCGTATCGATGGCTCGGAGCGGAACGCGCCCTGGAATTTTGCAGAGCCGCAGGTCTGGAACTGGCTCCGAACGACTCCGATCGAGCATATCGACGAACAGATGCTCGACGGCACAAGGGGAACGTTCTTGGCCTGGTGTCGGAACGACGACAACGAGCTACGTGGAACCCTCCTTCGTTTCGATACGGTTGGGTTCGACAAGATTTATGAGCTATGGGGCGACGAGTACACGTTGACCGTCGAAGCTCACGACCCACTTCGTCGTGAGCAGGCCGCCTACGAAGTTGCAAAGGCGATGGGATGTGAAGACATCGTTCCGCCGATCGCAGCTCGTGAGGTCAACCTTGTTCCTCTCATCTCTGATGCAGTACGAGACAAGGTAGCCGCCCAGTACAACATGGATCCGCTTCTCGTCGACGAGACGTTTGGCGTTGTGGCGGCGCTTCAGCTTCTTCCTCTCAACGCTACGAACTTCATCGAGTACTGGGCGACGTTGGGAGCTGATTCGGTCAACCGCTATAGCAGGGCGTCCGATGCTCTTCGTCACAGCATCTACAGAGCCATCGCATTGGATTTCGTTCTCGGCACCGGGAATCGTTCGCTCGCTGATTTCATGCACAACGAAGCAAATGACACCGTTGTCATGTACGGCATGGGCATAACGTTTCCGAGTCCTGTTGGGATCGCAGATAGCTATCTGAACCAGAGGTCCATTGGATGGGAACGCGAGCTTCCTGCGCCCACTCAGGATCCGATTCCTGGAGTTCCACCATCGAGCGTGGACACGGTGTGGCTCAGCCGTGAATTCAGGAACAAAGAGATCGAAGAGTGCATGATGACCTTTCAGCAGATGAGCAAGGCCATGCAGCCGGAGGTCATATACCTGCTTATTCAAGCACTTGAGGACATCGGTGTACCGCCAGACAATGTGGCCGGATTCGTTGCTAGAGTTGCTTTTCTCCAGGAAGATCCAGAGTCTGTGATTGCTAACCAGTTCGATTTTATTCGAAGCATTCTGGTTCCAATGCGCAGAGGGTACGGCTTCGACCAGGGCCGCAACGCCAAGATCGTGCAGATCGTCAACGACACCATGACGCAAGCGACTGGAGTGCCTTATGATTTCGTATCCAGCATGCAAGCGCAGACCGAACAGGAATGACGCAAACACTTGCGCGGTAGTGTCCATGGCTACGATTTGAGGTGAATCGCGATTCCCGCTAAGATCTGGATAGTTCCATGTCGGATCTCCGACTTTACTGGGGACATTCAGAGAGGAATGGCGATGTCTGATACCACCCGGCGTCCTCCAATTCGGCCAATCAGTCGAGAGCCAAAGCGCGTGGCGGCTTCGCTGCAGGAGTGCCGTTGTTTTGACGAGGTTGATCGTCGGCTCAGGATTGGATGGGGGTCGCCAGATCTTGCGAAGTTCATCCAGGAAGAGAGCCAAGAGCTGACCGAGCTGAGCACTAACTACGTGCGCAAGATGATCGACGAATATCGCAAGACCATTCCGCCGGCTGAGCTGCTACTGACGACGCAGAATACGATCGTTGCTTCGAACGCAGCCAAGAAGTTCTCGAACGGCATGGAGGAGCTGGAGAAGCTCGACGAGCTGTACAACCTCCAGATGGAGCGCATCAAGATTGATGTCGCCAACGAGAAGAAGATCAACAAGCTGTTTCCATCGACGGGACGCGAAGTCTTCTATGCGATGAAGATCATCCATCAGACGTCGCAGCTCAAGATGGATCTTGGTATTGCCAAACGACAGCTGGGAGAAGTCTCTGTCTCTGGCACTGCAGCCGTTCAGATCGGTGCCCGGTACGACGACAACGTTGGCCGCGTGATGGCTGACCCCGATGGCCGTCGCAAGGTGCTTGGAATGGTAGAGGCGCTGATGACGCTTGGGTCCAAGGTCAGCATCGACGCCTCGGAGATCGTGAAGAATGCGGCTGCCGCATACGCCGGGGAAGACATTCCTGACGACGACATTATCGATGTGCCATCTACGCCGGAAGCTGAGTAGTTATGGCGATCAAAGATCTCGGAGGGCGTGTTCGCAGCGAGCAGACCTCAGACGAAATCGTCCGTATGCTCAAGGCGAATTTTGCGAGCCTTTCGCCAGCAGAGCAACAAGCTGTGATGCTCTGCCTTCAGGAGTTAAACGATCCGGCATTCAACGAACTTGAAGAGAAGGAAGGCGTTGCGCCGACCAGAATCTACGATGTTCTCACCGAAGCTGAGTACGCCCACAAGCCGGTGGACATCGAGACGTTCGTTCGCGATCCGTATTACCTCGGAAAGACCTGCGACGCCCTCTATCCGAAGCTGATGGATGACATGAAAGAACTATTCTCGGGCAGCTACCGAGAAATGATTCTTTCGGGGTCTATTGGTTGGGGAAAGAGCTTCTTTGCGTCGATTGCAGCATGCCGAATCATCTACGAGCTGTCTTGCATGCGCGACCCGCACAAGAGCTTCGGCATCGGTAAGGGAACCGATATTACATTCGTCGTTCTCTCGGTTCAGGAAGACCTCGCCATCAAGGTCGCGTTTGAGAACATTGCAAACAAGATCAAGGAGAGCGACTACTTCAAGGAGAATTTCGCGTTCAAGCCGCTCAAGAAGGAGATCATTTTCCCCAATCACATCCAGGTGGCCGCTCGTGCGTCGACAGACAGCGCAGCACTTGGTTTGAACGTCTTCTCGGCATGGATCGACGAGGGTAACTTCCTCGCTCCGATGCGCAAGAAGGGCGGCATCGAAAGTCGCATGGGCCTCACCGATCGCGCCCAGTTCCTGTACAGCCAGCTCATTCGTCGTATGAAGTCGCGCTTCCAGCGCCACGGCAAGTTGCCAGGCATGATGATCGTAGTTTCTTCAAAGCAGACACACGACGACTTCACGGCCAAGCGCATTCGTGAATCGAAGGACGATCCGACTCTGTTCGTGAGGGACTACGCGACGTGGCACACCAAGCCAGAGGGTACGTACTCTAGTGAGACGTTCCAGGTGTTGGTAGGAAACAGCCTCGTTCCGTCGAAGGTTCTTACCCCAGAGGAGGTCGAGCCCACCAGGGCCAAGCTCCAGGACGGGATGATTATCATCGACGTACCGATCGACTTCAAACATGACTTCGTCAACGACTGCGAGAACGCAATCCGCGACGTTGCCGGCGTTGAAACCGTCTCGGTTTCTCCATTCATTCAACAGCGCGACAAGATCGTTCCCTGTATCGACATCAACAGAAAGCATCCATTTACTGTTGATGAATGGGTTCAGACGCTAGGCGGCGATTTCATCTGGACGATGCTTGCAAGGCAGGTCGATCAGCGGGATGGAGCCGAGGTCATCAGGACGTGGCAGCCGCTCTATTTCCCAGGCTACGCACGCCACGTTCACATCGATCCGTCTCTCAATGGAGACGCGACAGGAATCGCAGTTGGATGCGTGACGGGCTACAAGAACGTGATGCGTCGTGATGAAGCGACGCAAGAGCAATACGTCGAGCGAGCCCCAGACATCTGGGTTGATTTCATGCTTCGAATCAAGCCGCCAATCGGCGGCGAGATCGACCAGGGATTAGTAAGGGCGCTTGTCTACAAGCTGCAGGCGCATGGTTTCTACATTGCGCTGGCGACGATGGATCAGTTCAATAGCGCCTCAACTCTGCAGAAGTTCGCTGCGAAGTCGATGACAGCTGAACGTATCTCGGTTGATAAGCCGATGGATGCCTACGACTTGTTGAAGTCTGCCATCTATGAAGGTCGGATCAGCTTCTACAACTACAAGCCGTTGTTGGAGGAGTTGGGATGGATCCAGAAGGACAACATCCGCAACAAGGTCGACCACCCTCAGAACAAGAGCAAGGACGTCGCCGACGCTCTGGCCGGCATTACCTTCTCGTTGACGACGATGTATCACGGCACCCCTATGGGCGTGTTAAAAGGGGTGTCTCAGCACTCTGATCCAATACTTGAAGCCCAGCGTCAGGCAGTGGAAGATGAGCCGGCCGAGATCGAAATTCTTCCATTCTTGCAAGGATGACCATGGCTGCCCATAAGAAGCGGAAGAAAAAGAAGCAGTATAGGTCAGTATTTCCAATACTATACCCATCTAGGCTGGGTACTCCGTATGGTTATCGCCCAGGATCTACGAACGAATTTGGTGGAAAGGGTGCTTCGCCTGGCGCTTCTGGCTCCAATGGCGGTTATGGCGCCGGGGTGATGCCTGGTGGCTCTGGCGGATCTGGAACTGGTGGCACCGGAGGTGGTGGGACCGGCGGGGTCGGAGAGTCACGCGGGATCAAGCCAAGCCGTGCTCGCGTTCTTCATGAGATGCGGAAGGCCATGGGATGTACGACCGGAAATGACCGACCCAATTTCGGAGGCGACGCATTTCCGTCGAGTCCTCTCGTTGAGTATTTCGGCGATGGCCCGCAGGTCGCTTTCGGCGGCTATTCAGTCCCCAATTGGTCAATGGTTGGAATGAGAGGCGGCGGCCCTGTTATCGGCGGCCCAGGCTTCTATCACGATGGCCACGGAGAAGGCGGTAAGTACAACTTTCAGAAGTCGCCTGGTCTCGGTTTCAGAACTGAGCAAGCCTGGAAGATCTGGGACAAGGCGCTTGAGCTGATGAAGTCGGAACCTCAGCTCACAAAGGAATCGATTCTCATGCGGGCGATGGCGAAATCCGGCGTCTATCGCGGGTCGATAGATCCAGCAGAGATTCGTCTTCTGGAGATGGGAATCGATTGGTATCTGAGCGATGCCGGTCAGTACACGAATCGTCGGGACGTCTTCTACACGTAAGTATTCATGAAAATACAATCAGAACTGAAGAACGACCCGGCCCAGGCCTTTGGAGACGCTCCAGAGGAGGAGTACACGTTCCTTCTGGTGCCCGTTGCGGTGTACTCAATGGTGTCGCAGATCGCACGACGGGATCAATGTTCGGTTGGAGAGGTGTTCCAAAGAGCGCTTCTGCAGTATGTTCAGGCCGCTGATTCGGCCGCTAAGCGGCCACAAGATCGACAGCAGATGGGAAGGCCAGAGCCAGCCATTGTTGTCAAAAAGAGGAGATAACGATGTGGCAGACGGTTCTTGAAAATCTGATTCCGACGATCTTCATCATCATCACGCCGCCCCTGGCGCTATTTGTGGGCAAGCTGTTCCATAAGCTGGCCGTGAAGTGGCATATGGAGAGCGCCCTGGCCTACGAAGACAAGGTCGACGACCTTGTTATCAAGGGCATCCAAGCTGTTGAGCAGAAGAGCCTGGCTGCCGCCAAGAAAGGTGGAGAGCCAACGCCGAACGAGAAGAAGCTCGACGATGCGATGAAGTTCGTGAACGCACAGCTAGCTGCTCTCAAGTTGCCTGAGAAGGCTGCCAATGAGCTGTCTATGTTGGTTGAGTCGCACCTCTTCACTGGGGCCAAAGACCAGCCAGCCCCTGCTCCAGCTCCGCTGCCGCCAGCTGACGTAACACCAACTGACGTAAAGCCAGCATCTTGAGGTAGGATCCGCCCATGCCACTCGCGCCTGCATTTCCGCCTCCGCTGCCGAGCAACATCAAGTCGATCCGGTTCTATGCGACCGGAACGGCTACCGGCGCGTTTACTGGCAACGAATTCGCCTTCCAGCGTGTTGACCCAGCAGATCCAGCGGTGCCGGAACAGGGTTGGTCGTACACGATCCAGATCACGGCAACCTCAGCGAATATTGAGTTCTCGTTCGATGGAACCAATGTTCACGGCATCGTCTTGGCTGGAAAGACGAACCAGTACCAGAAGCGTCACGAGGGTGGTATTGCGGTTCGTGGCTCGGGCACGTTTTACGTAGAAGCCTGGTAGGTTAGTCAAGATCCTTGTGGTAGTGTCCTCGCTATGTCTGAGGAGGACTCTACGAAAAAGGCCGCTGATTCCGTTGATACGGACTGCGGCCTTTCCTTTTATGACGAACTTGCCGAGAAACAAGGCATTTCCGTAAAAGCCGAGAGATCACCACTAGAAGACGCAATCCTTCAGCAGGCTTTGGCTTTTCAAAAAACCAAAGCAGCGAAGCGGGCAGACCGTCCCCAACAAGGACCATCTCCATCCGACTTCGGTGATCACGAGCCCATTCCACTCGATACGATCTGCATTGTCCCTGTGTTCGCCACAGGCGAGAGCGTCGTCGAAAACGTTCCCGAGACCGTAGAAGAACTGGAACAAGATCTCAAAGAAAGGAGAACGGCCGATGGTTGAGTTCACCATTCCGCGAAAGCGCATGCTTCGCCCTGTTCGTCGCTGCAAGTCGGGCTGCATAGGATAGCCGGGCCTGCAAAGGACCCGGCTTAACCATCAACAGATGATGACCTTGATCTGCTTCATCCTTGCTTGCTACGGCGTCACCAACATCGTGACGGGCGGGAAGATTTTTCAATGGCTCCGAGATCTGCTCAAACCAGTCCCGGTCCTTGGCTACTGGATCAAGTGTCCGATGTGCATTTCAGTTCCGGTCGGAGTTGGGTGGTATCTGCTCGGACTTCGGCCGGAACTGGATGCGTCTTACTGGGTTTCTGCTGCGGCATGCGGGATGATTTCAAGCGGATCTTGTTGGATTTTCCGAGTGGTGCTGTTCCGCTTGGGAGAGGATGAACTGTAATGGGCTTCTGGGGCGACATTGGATACCGAGTTCGCGGGCTGCTCCGTTATGACAAGGAGCAGGTTGTCCTAAGCCTGGCCAAGGGTGGAACTGCCTCTGGTTATCCAGCGACTGGTTTCGATCTGCTTCAGGCCTACGGCCAGGACATCCTCAGCGACTACCTCAAGCTCGAACACGACCTGATGTCCAGGTACGTCGACTACGAGGAGATGGACGATTACCCTGAGCTAGCCAGCGCGATCGACATCTACGCAGATGACGCCACTCAGGTTGAGTCGCTACAGAACAAGGTCGTTTGGGTAGACAGCCCAGACAAGACGGTTCAGTCGATTCTTGAGGAAATGCTCTGGAAGCGCTGCCGTGTTGACGAGGAAGTTTGGGAGATGACCCGGACGCTCGTGAAGTACGGCAACGACTACGAGGAGCTTCTCGTTACCGGCGATGGTCTCGTCGGATTCAACTTCTTGCCTCCGCCGACCATGCGCCGCATTGAGGGTCGCCGAGGTGAGTTGTTTGGTTTCGTCCAGGACTTCAAGGGACGCTTTGGATACTCGCCAGAGGAATTCAAGCAGCTGCTGGCTCAACGTGCCGGTGGCGGCAATACGCCGAATTACAAATACGCTGCCCTAGAGGACTGGGAGGTTGCTCACCTTCGTTTGCGTTCGAAGCATCGCCGCTCGATCTACGGGTACTCAGTTCTTGAACCGGCTCGTTGGATCTGGAAGCGACTGATGCTGCTTGAGGATGCTGCGATGGTGTATCGCCTGCAGCGCGCTCCTCAGCGTTACGCCTTCTATATCGACGTCGGTGACATGCCGCCGAAGGAAGCAATGGGCTTCCTGCATAAGATGCGGCAGCAGTACAAAAAGACGAAGTTCTACAATCCGCAGACCGGCAAGCTGGATCTAAAATACAACCCGCTTTCCGTCGACGAAGACTTCTTTGTCCCCGTGCGCAAGGGCGTTCAGGCGACGAAGATTGACGTTGTTGGATCGCCCTCCTGGCAACACATGGAGGACATCGAGTACTTCAAGTTGAAGCTCTATGCGGCGATTAAAGTGCCCAAGGTCTACCTTGGATCTGAGGCGCCTCGCGCTAAGGGTGTGCTTTCACAGGAAGATGTACGCTTCGCCAGAACTGTCCTTCGTATTCAACGCGAAGTGAGGAACGGCATCAAGAAGATGTGCCGCGTCCACCTGGCGGCCCTTGGAATCAATCCGGCGCAGGTTGAATTCGAGGTCTATATGACCGTGCCCAGCTCGATCTTTGAGCTGGCACAAATGGAGGTCCGTAATGCCAAGGCGGACTTTGCTGGCCGCATGAGCCAGTTCGTCTCCTTGCACTGGATTCTCCAGAAAGTCTTTGGACTTAGCGAAGAGGAGATCGAGTACATCATCAAGGAGCGCCACGAAGAGCAGCTCGCTGATGCTGAGATCCAAGCGAAGGCGATGGGCCTCACCATGGACGTTCAAAACAAGGCCGCTCTACACCAGCAGGCGGCGTCGGCTGAGATTCAAAATCAGCAGGCTCAACAGATGGCAGCCGCGCAACCGAATACCGCCAAGGCGGAGGAACTGCGCAAGCACTTACGTCATGCTGGAAGCATGTCTCATACATGGCCACTAATGAGACAGCGCCTTGGCTATCGCCCGATATCCGAACAAGAGCTGTATCACGGCAATCGTGAGCACGAGAAATTGGTCGGCGACAATCTCGACAAGATTTTGGCGTCCAATACCGGATTTGCTAGAAGACTCGAAGAGTTGGGGCAGCTCGTGAACGAAATCAAACTGAGCATGCCGCGCAACCAGTATTAGTTGGTAATCAGATCTGCGCGTGCTTGACACACGCGATCGATTAAACCAGTATCCCTTCAAGCAAAGGCTTGGGGATCGGTGAAAGCCAACCAAACATCAGCGTCTCGGATCGTCCCGTTGGATTCGCTCAAGAGCCTCGTTGAGGGGTCGTTTGAGCATCTCGGAGCGAGCCTGGATGAAGCGGTTGCGAAAAATTTTTCGTCACTGTCCAAGACGAACGTCGAGGTTTCGCGCATTGCGACCTTTAAGGATCACTTGATCCTGGGCACCGCAGCTGGCGAGTACTTCAATGTCAAGTATGAGAACAAGAACGGTGAAATCGTTCTCTCTGCTTGTGAGAAGGTCGACGTCCCAGTTGTGACGCCGTCCAATGCGGCGAAATCCGTCAAGGAATTCTCTCTCAACGCAGTTGATGCGTTGATGGCAGAGGACGCCCCTTCGGCAGCGAAGCGCATCCTTTACTTGGTCGATCTGCAGGAGCAGAACCAAGTGGTGAACGCTCGCGATTACGTCGCTGAAGCGATGGCCACTGTTTCTTCTGGTCGGCCGTGGCGACAGGCTCTCTCTTCTCAGTCGAAGGAGATTGCCCGCCAGGTAGTAGACAAGCTGGAGTCGATCCGCTCGTCTGCTCTGGAAGCGAAGTACAAAGCCCTCTACGAGTCTGACGAAATTCCCGAGGGGGATTTCGAGAAGTTCAGGACTCTAGCGGAGAACGATCTCAAGTCGCTTGCAGATCGTTTGCGTGTCCTGCACGAGGCCGTTGAGGGAGCGTATTTGCCCTTCAAGGATTCCTTGACCAAGGATGAGCTGGACGAGTCCGACGAGGATGTCCTGTCTCACTTCTGCTTCTTCTCTGAAGACCTCATTGAGGATCTCGGCGAGGTCAGGTCACTGGTGGCGGACACGATCGAGAACGAACAATGTGTTATGTGCCTCGGTCAGGTTTACGACACTATTGCCGAGTCGCTTGCTGACTGCGAAATCGCAGGTGCGTTTGTTCAGCGCATGGCTGGCGCATTCGACGACGCAGCGTAAACCCGGAACCTCGACGAAATAGGAGAAGCGAAATGTATCCAGGACGCAATTACAAGCTGACTACTCTCGAAGAGGATTTCCGCAAGATCGGTCTTCTCCCGCCGGAGAAGAAGCTGCAAGAGGTCGACGACTCTACGGAGCCGCGCGACATTCCTTCGCCAGACCCGAGCACGATGGGTGGCGGTTCCGGCAATGACGACAGCCAGGCTACGCCGGCTCGTCACAAGTACGCCAAGCAGCCGAAGCCGAAGATGGCGCCGGACGAGAAGGACGATCATGACGATCCGCTGGAGGCTGGTGCCACCCAGGGCGGCAAGTCGGCCGGCTCGTACAAGAAGGTTGCCGGCGGCAAAGAAGCCAGCCTGGAAGACGTCAGCTATCCGCAGGGCTACCAGACCCTGAAGGACAAGGTGATGGCTCGCGCGAAGGACAAGGGCAAGACCCCAGCGGTCGCCCAGGGTCTTGAGCCGACCAAGAGCATCGCCGGCATGGGCAAGAAGCACGAGTCGCAGAACGTCAGCCGCGCTGCCGAGTTGGTGGGCGAGGTTGAGGCTCTGCTTCAGGGTTCGCAGATGGGCGAGGATCTCAACAACCTCGCACACGGTTTCACCCTGATCGGTGAGAACTGCGCACTTCTGGCGAATCGACTCGTCGATATCGCCGAGCACTACAACGTCGATGACGCCATCGCCGAGATGGAGGAGCTGTACAACAGCGCCGTTGAGGCCTGCAGCATCATCGAGTCTGCCGAGAAGGAAGAGGAGATCGACGTCGACGGTCTCAAGGAAGCCTTCCGCGTCATGACGCTGTCTCTCATGGACGCCGTCGAGATGTACGACTCCACCCTCGTCGAGATGTCGAAGGAAGACGACGACAAGGATGACGATGATGATGACGACGACAAGGATGACGACGGCGATGACGATGATGATGACAAGGACGACGACGGAGGCATGGCCGCTCGCATGGCCAAGCTGAAGGCGATGAAGGGCAAAAAAGGCCCTTTCGGAAAGTAGGGCTCACTCTAGAAGAGCCCAGGGCCCGCAGGACGGCATATGCCTCGGGTCGCAAGGAAATGGCGTTTGGATTGGAACCACGAGACGGCATCGGAGGAAAATCGACCAGGAACCCAAAACGGAGACAGAAGAAGTCGGATCTAGGATTTGATTACGACGTCGGATTTAAGTCTCCTTTCGGACCCAGGTCGCCTTTCGCCGGCACGTTCAAATGGATGAGAAGGTAAATGGCCCAACTCGGAAAACTCCTCGTAGACACACTCTCCTTTAGGGCGACAACCCTAGAGGAGAGCAAGTCTGAACCCGGCAAGTACATTGCTCGGGGCGAGTTCGCTCGTGCCGATCGAGCGACTGAGAACAAGCGCCTCTACCCAGCATCCCTGTGGGAGCGTGAGATCGGACGCTTGGGCAAGCAGCTCAAGGAAGGGAAGGTCTACGGCGAACTAGACCACCCGATGGACGGTCGCACCCAGCTCAAGCGCGTCAGCCATTTTATTACCGATCTACGACTTGAGAACAACGTCGTTGTCGGAACTGCGGTGATCCTTGACACGAGCGAAGGCCGCAACCTCAAGGCGATCCTTGATGGCGGTGGCGCGGTCGGTGTTTCTTCCCGTGGATTCGGAACCACGAAGCCGAACCTCAAGGGCGAAGAGGTCGTTCAGCCGGACTACCGACTGATGACTTTCGATTTCGTGGCAGAACCGGCGCAGCAAAGCGCCTATCCAGAAATCAGCGTTGAGAACAAAGAGCCTTCTCAACACACGGAGGCAGCAGCGATGGATGAGAACATGACGTTTGAGGACTTCAAGAAGGCTTATCCACAGCTTGCTGAGCACTTCGCAGACGATGCGGAGCGTGAGTACGAGAAGCGCATGGCCGCTGTTTGGGCGAAGAAGATCACCGGCTCGAAGGAGGAGGCTCAGACGAACCTCCGCGCCGAGTTCGCTGAGAAGCTCGAAGCTGCCGTTGCCGAGGCCAAGAAGGAGATGGAGAAGACCATCTCTGAGCGCCTGATGAAGGATCCGGGCGTCGGTCTTGCCAAGAAGACCCTTGGTGAGCTGAAGGAACTCCTTCGTCCGTTCATCATTCCCCAGGATGTTGAGCAGGTCGTCAAGGACAAGGAAGCCGAGATCTCAAGGCTGGAATCGAAGCTCGCCGAGAAGGAGCTGGAAATCGGCAAGTTCAAGCTCGAAGGCGAGAAGCTCGCTGCAATCGCCAAGGAAGCCGGCTATCGGTTCCACCTGGAGCAGCGTCTCAATGATATCGGCCACGCCGACGAGATCCGTCAGGCCGTTGGTGATGTCCTGCAGTTCGAGAACCTCAAGTCGATGGACAAGCGCATCGTCGAGATCGCCGAATCCATCATCGATCGTGAAGCTGCTGCTCAGCAGCGCGACACGGAGCTGGCTTCCCTCAAGGAAGAGGTTGCTCGCCAGAAGCTCATCGCCGAGAAGGCGCTTGAAGCAAGCAAGCATCTCGCTGCTCAGGTATACGCCGAGCAGCGTCTCGTGAATCACCCCAACAAGGAGTACGCACGTGCTCTGATGGAGGGGAAAGTCTTCGAGACCAAGGAGCAGGTCGATGCCGTCGTGGCAAAGACGCTACCAAAGGCTCCGGTCAACGAAGATCTGGAGGTCGCGCGTGCCCGCGTCAGGACGATCCTGAACAGCGGCACTCGTGAGTATATCCAGGAGAACGAGGAAGGAAACGGCTCTAAGAGTGGGGGTTCCACTCAGAATTACAACGGGCTCGGAGCGAATCTCAACGAGATCCGTGCCCTCTCGGGGCTGCCGGACAAGGGCTCGAACTAAGGACACGGAGGAGATTTTATGGAAGCGCGTCAGCTAATGTTGTCGGAGTCCCGTCGGTCCATCGCCGACAAGGGCTTCATTTCCCAGCTCATTGGTAAGTGGGGAGAGCTTCTCGAAGGCATCGAGAACCCCTATACCCGTGGCGTCACGGCGATGCTCATGGAGAATGAGTCGCAGTGGCTTCAGAACCTGGAAGAGGAGACCAAGACGATCAACGTCGGCTCCTTCACCAAGTTCATCTTCCCGGTTCTTCGCCGGGTGTTCCCCAACCTGATCGCCAACGAGATCGTCTCGGTTCAGCCGATGACGGCCCCAATTGGTGCGGTCTTCTTCTTCGACTACAAGTACGGGTCGAACAAGGGATCAACTCAGGCTGGCGCCATCTTCCCGCGTGACTTCGATCGTGACTACTCCTCGGAGTACGTCCGTGACGAGCAGCTCGCGCTGGGTGACGGCACGAACTACGGTGGTGCTGGTGCAGCGCTGGCGGCGGTCCTTTCGTGGACCCCAATCCGCCCGCTCAACGCATCGTCGGGTTACTCGGTCCAGATCCTGGAGCTGACCTCGGCTGGCGTGATCGTCCAGCAGGGCACGGACAACGGCACTGGTGGTTTCACTGGTGCGGTTACCGGCGGCGCCATCAACTACGGCTCGGGTGCTCTGACGTCGTTCAAGTTCACCGCCGCGCCTGCGTTGAACAACAAGATCACCGCTCGTTACTTCTACGACGGTGAGCTGAACACGAAGATCCCGCAGGTCAACCTCGACATCAGCAAGCAGCCGATCGAAGCGATTCCGCGTCGCCTCAAGGCTCTCTGGTCGTCTGAGGCTGCCGAGGATCTGCGTGCGTTCCACGGCCTGGATGCAGAGACGGAGCTGGTTTCCGGTATCGCTCAGGAGATTGCTCTTGAGATCGACCGTGAGATCATCAACGACCTCTACACCACGGCGTTGTCGTCGACCCGCAATGACACGTTCAACCTGACGCCGCCCGCCGGCATCAGCGAGATCGATCACCTGCGGTCGATGATCACGACGATCAGCAAGGTCTCGAACTTCATCCACAAGGACACGTTGCGCGCACCCGCCAACTTCCTTGTGACGTCGCCGGAGATCTCAGCTCGCATCGCGCAGCTGACGACCCACGGTGACTTCCGGCCCCTCTGGGTGTCCGGTGGTGCAAGCCCGTACGGCCCGGCTGACATGCCACGCCCGCTGACCCAGCACGGTCAGTTCGGCATCTACAAGGTCGGTACGCTGATGAACAAGTGGGTCGTCTACGAGGACCCGTTCTTCACCAGCGACCAGATGCTCGTCGGCCTCAAGGGCGCGAGCTTCCTGGATGCCGGCTACGTGTGGGCGCCGTATATCCCGCTGCAGGTCACGCCGACGTTCCTGGATCCAGCCGACTTCTCGTTCCGCAAGGGCCTCCGTACTCGTTACGGCAAGAAGGTTCTTCGTAGCGAGTACTACGCGAAGATCTCGTTCACCGGCCTCTAAACCGAACTGATGGGATGACGAAGGGCCTGGAGGCAATCACCTCTGGGCCCTTTCGTTTGGTACTATACGTAAATTGGGACTTATCTAAGGTAAAGTTGCTGATTTACCTGGATAAGAACACAAGGAGACCCTGATGCCCGCTCAAGTTGATGCCCTAGCTGAGATCGATCAGATCGATCTTGCTGATGACGCCAAGGATGCCGCAACTAAGCGAAATGGCATCAATACAGAGCAGAATGACATCGCTGCTGATCGTGAGTCGATTCAAGAGATCTCACGGATGGCAGATAGGATGACCTTGATGATACAAGAGATCCGCAACACAAACGTGGAGGCCGACGAACGCCTCCGAAAAGTCGAAGCGGACCTCAAGCTAATCGAATTGGAGCAGAGAGATGGCTAAGTATCGCAAGGTAGATAACTGTGGACCTGTTCCGTATCCAGATCGTTCTGGGAAGTTTCTGAACGCAGGCGAAGAGGTCGAAGGCGACGACTGGGAGCCGTTAGTGGCTCTCGGTTTTGTAGTCAAGGTCGACGGTGCGTCAGTCGAACAGGTAAAGACCGTCGCAGCAGCTGCTGTTACGCCCCAGGCCGCTCCTCCAGCGCCACAGCCAAAGGCTGATACAGTAGAGGAAGCCCAGGGGGTGACTGATGTCATGCAGCAGACTAATGACGGAGCCGGAGCTGAAGAAGTGGATTCTTCGTCGGCTGGGAAGCCCGGTGACGAAGGTCTGTCTGGACGCGCTCCAAGTAGACGACGCCGTTGAAGAAGCGATCCGCTGGTTCGCTGGAAAAAAGGGCGTAGATCGGGACCTGACCATCGATCTGTTCGCTGGTCAGGTTGAGTACAAGATGCCCGATGACTGCGATGCAGTCATGGACGTGGCATTCCAGGTCAGCCCGCTCGACATCTCTCTTATCTTTGCGCCGTACAACATCGCGCAGGACGAGAAGGTGCCGTACAGCGTGTTCAGCGCCGGAGCCACGGGCGGTCTGTACAGCTCGCTGCTGCAGTCGATGCAGTACGTCGAGATGGCGAAGCGCATGATCAATGCGGAGAGGAACTGGATCTACTTCCCGCACAAGAAGATCCTGCTGTTGCTCCCAGACCCGAAGGGTGGCGGCAAAGTCTTCATCGACGACCAAGCAGGTGGTCGCGCGCGGGCCGTTGCTCAAGCGTCATGCAGGTGCGCTTGTACTCGATGTAGACAG
>Ga0307472_100000002_pt1 | contig 73963 bp, 60 predicted proteins | sample atmos_gasesAM5C__2_FD_204582 | JGI IMG/M metagenome (GOLD analysis project Ga0307472, IMG submission 204582) | Hardwood forest soil microbial communities from Morgan-Monroe State Forest, Indiana, United States - atmos_gasesAM5C_05 | ecosystem: Environmental > Terrestrial > Soil > Temperate...
TTGTTTACGTAGTCTGTGAATCCGCGGACAAAGTCGTGCTGCTGCGCTTTGGGCCTAACGGAATCAAGATCGAACGCCAAACCCGGATTGGTCTTCTCCCGATGGGCGATATCAATGGCCCGCACGGTATCGCAGTTTCACCGGACAAAGAATACGTGTACGTTTCCCTCGGCCACGGACAGCCGAATGGTTCCGCGTGGAAATTGAAAGCCGGGACGGACGAAGTGGTCCGCTACACGCCGCTCGGCCTTTTTCCCGCCACGATGGACATTTCTCGCGACGGCGAATTCATCTACGTCGCGAACGCGAACTTTCACGGGGACATGGTGCCTTCGTCAATCTCGGTCGTCGCGACCGGCGAAATGGCGGAAGTGAAACGCATCACTACTTGCACGATGCCGCATGGCTCGCGCCTGAATCCGCAGGGAACGAAAGACTACTCGGCCTGCATGATGGACGACATGCTCGCAGAAATCGACACGCACAAATTCGAGGTCTCGCGTCACTTCGTCCTTACGAAGGACAAAGAAATGGGCATGAGGGGAGCGCCGCACGGTCAAATGAAAATGGGCGAGCTTACTTGCGTTCCCACATGGGCGCAGCCTTCCAATGATGGCGCAGAAATTTACGTGGCCTGCAACAAATCGAACGAAATCGCCGTCATCGACGTGGCGTCATGGACGCTGTCGAGGAGGTTCCCGGCCGGCAATGGTGTGTACAATCTGGCGATGACGAAAGATGGCCGCTTGATCGCAACGAACAAGCGCGGGCAGTCCGTCTCGGTGTTTGACCCGAAGACTGGCAAAGAGCTCGCGCACCTTCCCACGAAACGAAAGGTGGTACATGGCGCCGTCGTGACGCCCGACAACCGCTATGCCTTTATTTCAGTGGAAGGTGTCGGAACCGACCCGGGAACCGTCGAGGTCATTGACCTTCAATCCCTCAAGACGGTGGCCACAATTGATGTTCCCGAGCAAGCCGCGGGAATTGACTTCTGGAAAACCGAGGAGGCGCTCCACCCCTAGCCTCAGCGCTGTGCCAGGATACGGTTTTCGCCGTATTGCGCCCTGCCGCCACTAAGCACACAGTCGTACTCCTTTCGGGCTAGGAAGACTGGCAAAAATGTCAGCAAAACCGCCTAATACGAAGGAAAACGGTTTCCTCTGGTTGCCTGTGCCAGAAGCTAACTCCTGCATTTCCAATGTTCCATTTTGGCCTCCCAGGTGCTTTTACACGTTTGCCCAGCCGTATTCTCTAGGTCGGTGGTGGGGATAAAAAATGCGAAAACTGCTTACGATTTTGGCCACCTTAGGGTTGGCGGTCGGCATCAGTGCCCTCAGCGCTCGTGCGGACGGCGTTACCTATACAGTCAACAGCACATATGGATCGGATGTCCCGGTAACCTCTGTTTCGAATCCAGGCTCGACGTTCACCTTCGTGTTTACCGTCCCCTCGCCATGCTCATCATCTTCCACCCCCCCGTGTGCCTCGTCGTTCGGTTTTGTGGACTTCTTGAGCTCGATCGATGTGACATTTTCCTCACCTACATTGGCGGGCTTTACCTCGCTTGCGTCTGTCAGCTTCGCGCCTAGTGGTTCTGGAGGATTGTTCGACATCGAGACTGTGTTTGGAAATGGCGATGATTTCCTCTGGATGTTTTTTGGACCGCAGGTTTTTAACTCAACACCGGGAGAGATCTGTCTTGGACCTGCGGGGACGTTCTGTACTGGCTCTTTTTCAATCACGCCGGGTCCGGCAGATCTGAGCGGCAGCCTTTTCGCAGACCTGACCAACCCCAACGCACCGACGGCCGGCGTTCTTACAGGCGGCTCAGTTTCGACGCCGGCTGTTACGACACCCGAGCCGTCATCACTACTGCTGCTTGGAAGCGGTTTCCTGGCGCTTGGCGGAATCGCTCGTAGACGTCTGATCGCGCGCTTCAATTAGCTAGTTAGTTCCTCAAGCTTCGCGGGCAGCTTGCTCATTTTGCCGAGTGAGCTGCCCGCTTTCTATTTCTGCTAAAATCCTCGCGTTAAATCCCAGCTCTTGCGTTTCGGAGTGCGCCCATGGCTCAAAATTTCGAAAACCACGCGAAGTTCGTGCCGGCGTTTCACATCTTCATTCTGGGAATCTTCGTTATCAACTTGGTGTGGTCGGTCTACCGCTTGATTCATGTGTTTTCAGCCGAATCGGTGATTTCGCTGCTGCTCGCGATCGCATTCCTTCTTCTAGCATTCTATTCGAGGATCTTCGCGCTCACGGTGCAGGACCGAGTGATCCGTCTCGAGATGCGTCTTCGCATGCAGCAGATCTTGCCTGACGAGCTGCGCGCTCGCATCCCTGAGTTCAACGTGAGTCAGTTGGTGGCGCTTCGTTTCGCGAGCGATCCGGAACTGCCGGTGCTGGCAAAGAAAGTCCTCGACGAGAAATTGAACGATCGCAAGGCGATCAAGAAAATGATCCGGGACTGGCAGCCGGATCTTCTGCGCGCATAACCTCGTCTGGGCGCGATTATGGCGGAAAAAGAGAGGTGACAGAAATTCGGATATCGCGCGCCATCCTGCTCTGAATCCCGATATCGAACCCCGGCCTGAATGCGAGCCCGTGTTGACGCCATTGGAGGCTCACAGTACACTGGCCGGGTCCTGGTAAGCGCGCGGCACTCGGGACATTAAGTTTAGAGCTGCACCCGCTTACGGAGCGCGCATGTTCGCTAGGACGGCAGCGCACACTCAATATCTGGCGTTGTCGCGCCTTGCCCTCGCCTTCCTTTTAGGTTTGTTCCTCACGGCCTTTCCAGCTGCTTCTCTTCGCGCGCAATCGACCCAGGACACTACATCCCCGCAACCCGCGTCTCCCGAGGTTTCCGTTAAAACCCCGCCGCCGTCCAATTCTTCGGACACAGCGCAAGAAATGAACACGCGGGATTCATCTACGCCTTTCTCGGTGCGCGTAAACCTGGTTCCTATCCGAGTGGTTGTTCGCGATGCGCACGGCCATGCGGTACCCAATTTACACCAAGAGGATTTTCGAGTCTTCGAAGATCGCAAGCTCCAGCTCATTTCGCATTTCTCGGTCGAAACGCCTCCGGCCACTCCGCAATCGTTGTCGGAAACAAGTTCGCCACATCCGGCCGATTCTGAGAAAGCGCCAGCGCCGCTCGTCCGGCCTGCACGATTCGTCGCGCTGCTCTTCGATGACGTACACCTACCGTTCGGAGAACTGGCGCGGATCAGAAACATTGTTGACGATTACGTTAAGGGCTCCTTTCAGCCATCCGATCGCTTCGCGGTCTTTACAATTTCCGGCCAATCGCAAACCGATTTCACCGATGACCGCGCCAAACTGCATGAAGCCCTGCTTGGTGTCCAACCGCGTCCGGTGACCGCGGGCAGCGCAACTGGCGTCGGCGATTGTCCCAGCATCAACTATTTCCAGGCCGATTTGATCATCAACCAGCACGACCTACAGGCGATCACCGTTGCAACGAATGATGCACTCGCATGTGAATTCAACAACGATCAACGATTTCTGAACGCGGCGCAGGGAGCGGCGCAGGGCATGGCGCTGCATATCCTTACCACCGCGGATGTGCAGACCCAATACTCGTTTCAGCGGCTCAAAGAAATCGTTCGAAGAATGACCGCCGTCAGCGGGCAGCGGCTCATCGTGCTCATGTCCCCCGGATTCTTGATACCGACTCGCGAGTACGATCTTTCCGAGGTAATCGACAATGCGGCGCGCTCGAACGTAATGGTCAGCACGCTCGACGCACGGGGACTTTACACGGTCGATGCCTCGCCCGACATCAGCGCTCAACCAACCGGCGATCCCTCGGTAGCGGGATTTAACACTTCCTATCGCCTTCAGCAGGCGTCCCGCCAGTCGGACGTTCTCTGGAGCCTGGCTGATGGAACCGGTGGCCAGCGGTTTGCCAACAGCAACGATCTGGTTTCAGGTTTTCGGGGATTGGTGTCGGCTCCGGATACTTCGTACCTGCTTGGTTTTGTTCCGCAGAATTTAAAGTACGATGGCCATTTTCACTCCTTAAAAGTCGAGCTCACATCGAAAGAGAAATATACGGTCCAGGCGCGGTCGGGCTTTTATGCGCCGAAGCGCGTTGAGACGCCAGCCGACGTAGCAAAGCAGGAGATTGAAGAGGCTGTTCTCTCGCAAGAAGAACAGCACGGACTCCCGATCCAACTTCACACGCAGTATTACAAGGTGGACGCGACCGACGCGAAACTCGCGATCCTTACGCATGTGGATATCGGGCGAATCCGTTTTGACAAGCTGGACGGGCGCAATAAGAATGAGCTGACGATAGTTGCGGCCCTCTTCGATCGCAATGGAAATTTCGTCACCGCAACAGAGAAAGTTCTCGAAATGCGGTTGCGCGATACGACTCTCGAAAGGCTGAGCCACACCGGCGTCACGGTACGGACGAGCTTTGACGTAAAGCCGGGCGCGTACCTGGTGCGGCTGGTCGTTCGCGATTCGCAAGCCGCGCAGCTTTCCGCTGAAAATGGCGTTGTTGAGATTCCGTATTAGGGCCAAGAGAGGTGCGGCATGAAAAGCCACCGAATAATCACTCGATTGCGGATCGCGACCCTGCTTTGCGCGTTTCTGTTTGGATGGCAAATGCTCGGCTCATCTCGCCTTGCTCAGGCGCAGGATGCTCCCGCGCCAGCCGCGCCGCCTAGTGCGGCGGAGTCTACTCCGGAACCACAACAAAACGGCCCGGTGGTCCGCAGCGAGACGCGGCTGGTGCGAGTGGACGTGATCGTCACAGACAAGAAAGGCAATTACATTCACGATCTCGCCGCGAAAGATTTCAAGGTGTACGACGATAACAAGCAACAACAGGTGGAGAATTTTTCCTTCGGCGCCGATCCGAACTCGCCCGCGGGAGGCGAACGGCGGTACACAGTCTTATTCTTCGATGATACGAGTATGGATGCGGGCGATCAGCCTCGGGCACGCGCGGCTGCTGCGAAGTTTATTGACGCGAATGTGGCGCCCAATCGAGCGCTGGCGGTTGTGGAGTTTACGGGCGCGTTGCGCATCACTCAAAATTTCACAACCGACGCCGCCAAGCTGAAGCAAGTTGTGTCCGGCGTGCAAACTCCTTCCATTTCTACCAATCCTCCATCTCCGACTTCGATCAGTGCGGCGCCAGGGCTAGGTGGTCCTTCGCTAAATGCGGCCGAAAACAACTTCGGCGCATACAGCGTCCTGCTCTCGATACGAATCCTGGCGAAGAATTTAGCTTCAGTGGCTGGACGCAAAAGTCTCGTGCTTTTCACGGCCGGATTTCCGCTCACGCCAGAGCGCGATTCGGAATTGACTGCGACGATCGATGCCTGCAACAAAGCCAACGTCGCGATTTACCCGCTCGACGTCCGCGGGCTTGTCGCGATGAATCAACTGAAGCCATCCGGCGGAGTGGCGGCCGCATCTGTGGCAGCGTTGCGTTCGGGCAATTCGAACGGCGCCAATGCCGGAATGCGGCTTGCATCCTTTCATCCCTCCTCAGATTTTGACGTGGATCCGCAACACGGCGGCGGGGGCGGCGGTGGTGGTCACGGGGGCGGGGGCGGAGGTGGTGGAACCGGAGGAACAGGCGGTGGCGGCGGAGGCAAAGGCGGATCGGGCGGAGGAGGAACAGGAGGCACCGGCACGGGAGGAAAAGGGGGTACTGGAGGAACGGGAGGGAAAGGGGGCACTGGGGGAACGGGAGGCGGTGGAGGCGGGGTTCCGCGCGGCGGGCTCGGTCAGCCCTTCGCGAATCCGAATTTCACGCAGCCGCGCGCAATCGTGCCGCCATTTCCGGCGTCGGCCTCGACGAACCAGCAGGTGCTCTATGCGCTGGCAGCAGGAACGGGCGGTTTTCCGATTTTCAACACGAACGACTTGCTCAACGGCTTGCAAAAGATAGCGGCCGAACAGAACGAATACTATCTCCTTGGTTTCGCGCCTTCAGATTCCGCGGACGGAAGTTGCCACACGTTGAAGGTTAAAGTGGAACGGAGCGGGACGAACGTGCGCGCGCGCAGCGGGTACTGCAACGTAAAACCAACGGATGCTCTGGCTGGAAAACCGATCGAAAAAGACCTTGAAGCGCATGCTTCGGCTGCGACCGCAAACTCTTCCGCGGGTTCGCTGCAAGCACCCTATTTCTACACGGCTTCAAACGAAGCGCGAGTAAACCTGGCGATGGAAATTCCACCGTCTTCTGTGGAATTTAATAAAGTAAAGGGCAAGTATCATGCCGACGTCAATGTTCTCGGTATCGCGTACCGGCAGGACGGTTCAGTGGCGGCGCGTTTCAGCGATGCACAAACATTCGATCTCGAAAAGGATGAATGGAAGGAGCTCACGAAATCGCCTGTCCATTATCAGAACCAATTCGTGATCGGTCCCGGCCAATATCGCTTAACCGTGGTTCTATCCGGCGGCGGGCAAAACTTTGGAAAATACGAAACGCCGTTGAATATTGACACGTATGACGGCAAGACATTCAGTCTTAGCGGCATTGCTCTAACGAAACATCTCGTGCGGGTGTCCGATCTCAGCGGAGCCCTCGACGCGGACCTGCTCGCCGATCACACGCCGCTTGTCGTCCACCAAATGGAAGTCGTTCCCTCTGGGAGTAATCGCTTCAAGAAGGCAGACAAAGTAGCGCTCTACGCCCAAATGTACGACCCCGCAGTTGCCAGCCCAAACCCGCCGTCGCTCCGTGTCGCATATCAGGTGGTGGAGCAGAAAACCGGAAAGCCGGTGTTTGCCACCGGTACCATTGACGCTTCGCCCTTCGTCGAAAAGGGGAGCCCGGTCGTCCCGTTGGCTCTCATGATTCCGACCGATACTTTCGCCCCGGGAATGTATCGCATCGAGTTGCAAGCCGGCGAAGCCGGCGGGGCCTCGTCTCCGGTGCGAATGGCGGAGTTTGTAATGGAATAGGACAATCGAGCCGAAACGGCGAATCCAAGCCAAGCGTCTAAATCCCGTCAAAACCAATACAGCACGCGGCCGGAATCGCGGCATCATATCCGGCGCTTCTTGCACAGGCCATCGTGAATCGTGGAGCTGATCGCGCCACTTCGTCACGTAGCTCTGCGCGCCGGAAAGGTTTCTTGCTCGTTTATAGGGGAAAGAAACATCTGGCGATCTGTTCTAAGTCTTCTTAACCCTCGCCGGTGCGTAGGCTTGAAAAGAAATGGAACTTGCTGCGCCGTTAGACGGAATTTAACCGAATCGCACAGGACTTTTCTCAATTTGACACTGATCGGGCCTAAATCTATGAATTCGGAGAGAATTCAGCTGATGCTACGGAAAACCCGGCTCTATTTCGCTTTGGTAGTGGTCGTCCCTTCACTTTTTACCCTCGCAGCGTGCGGAGGCGGCAGCGGCGCGACAAAAATTAATTCGATTTCCATCACTCCGGCCACGGCTACCGTTCCCGTCAATACGACAACTCAATTCGTCGCCACAGTGAATCTGTCCAACTCATCCACGACCACAAACACGACGGTCACCTGGGAAGTGAACGGCGTAGCGGGTGGCAGTTCAAGCATCGGGACGATTGCCCCGTCTACTACGGACGTTCAAGTTGGCATTTATACCGCTCCCGCCGTCGCTCCCGGCGGCACTGACAACGGACAAGTTGACGTGACTGCGGTTGCGACGCAGATCAATTCCGGTACGGGTACAACGACAACAACAGTTACGTCAAATACCGCAGTAGTGACCATCGGTGCAGGGACAGGACTCGCCGTCACCCCCACCACGACCACAGTCCCTGCAGGCGGTAGCCACCTCTTCACCGCGACTCTAAATAGCGTGGCCGACCCGAACGCCACCTGGACGATCACTTCCGCGAAGGGGGGCGACATCGGTTCGATCGATCCAACCACCGGGCTTTACGAGGCGCCATCCTTTCCGCCGCCCGGAGCCACAATTACGGTCACAGCGACAGACGGAGCGGCAACCGCAACTGGGACCGCGACAATTGTCTACTCCGACGCTTCGTTGAAAGGACCTTTTGCATTTTCTTATTCCGGCGACAACTCATCCGGATACTTCGCAGTTGCGGGAAGCTTCGTCACCGATGGAAACGGCACGGTTGTGAGCGGTGTCGAAGATATCGACAGTTTTTCGACCGGCGTATCAGGCCCTCTGGCGGTGAGCGGTACATACCTGGTGGGGCCGGATGGACGCGGAACGGCGAGCCTTAACTCCGGACTTCAGTCCGCCGGCATACTCGCATTTGTTCTTACTACGAATCAGCACGGTTTGCTGATCGGTTTCGACAAAAACGTCACTGGCAGCGCAACCCTCGACCAACAGAACCTAAACGATCTTACGATTTCGTCTACCGTCATCAATGGACCCTACGTCTTCAGCATTGCGGGAGCGGACACCAGCTTCCGTCCGATGGGAGTCGCCGGCAAATTCTCCGCGAACGGCGGGGGAGGGGTGACGGCACCGACGATACTGGATGCCAAGATCAACGGCGTTGCCACGACAAGCGATACAAGTCTGGCCGGTTCTTACTCCTTTGACGCCACGAGGCCCGGCACCGGCCGCGGGACCATCACGCTAACGTCCAACACCACGAATTCAGAGCAATATGCCTTCTACGTCGTCGACAGCACACACGTTCATCTCGTCGAAAGCGACAATAACGCCTTTCTTGCAGGAGACATGTTTGCTGCGCCAGCGGGAAATTCGTTCTCGGTAAGCGAGTTGACTGCCGGCAATTACCCGTTCACGAATGGCGGCACGTCGAGCACCGGAGCTTACGCGAGCGGCGGAGTATTCGTCTCTGACGGCAGCGGAAACATCAAGAGCGGTATCACGGATGTGAATAATGCCGGAGCGATTCAGTCAGCCTCGATGCTGGGTTCGTGTGCTTACACGGTGGACCAAACAACGGGCCGGATCGACTTAAAGCTATGCCCCTCGGGCGCGAGCGCCTCTGAATTTGCGGCGTACCTCACATCAACCGGTTCCGCAGTGATGCTTGAGCTCGATTCTGCTGCCACCGCAACTGGTATGGCGGTTCCGCAGAAAGCCCTGACGTCGTCCGTGAGCGGGATCTTCGCGCTCGGTTTAGGAGGCCAAGGAATTTTTCACAATAGTCCATCGTCCTATCAGCCGGATGCGAGCGGACAGATCACTTTGACGGGCACATCTGTGGGTGGTGGAAATATCGACATCAATACCTTCAACTCCGTATTCCAAACCGATCCTTTAGACACAACCAACAGCACGGTTGCTGCTCCTGACGGGACATTCGGCCGCGGAACAGCCAAGATCCTCGGAACCAATCCGGCCATCACGTTTAATCTCTCGTATTACATCGTGGACGGCAACACGGCCTTGCTGCTAGGAACGGATACCGTTCGCACGCAGACGGGCATCATCACGTTGCAGTCTCCTACAAACTGAGGAATTAAAAGTGCGCGGCAGCTAGCGGGTGCGTTCGTCGTGCTCGATCTTGCCATCGCGGAGACGGATCTCGCGATGGGCGTGCGCGGCGATATCGTGTTCATGAGTGACGAGAATGATCGTATTCCCCTGCTGATGTAAGCGGGTGAAAAGCCCCATAATTTCCTCGCCCGTGGCGGAATCGAGGTTTCCTGTGGGCTCGTCCGCAAGCAGAATAGACGGCGAATTCACGAGCGCTCGGGCGATCGCTACACGCTGCCGTTGTCCGCCGGACAGCTCGTTCGGCTTGTGCATCATCCGATCCGAAAGGTCCACCTGCTTCAACGCTGCTTTTGCACGTTCAATCCGCTCCACAGCGTGCGTGCCGTTGTAAATCATCGGTAGTTCGACGTTGTGGAGCGCCGTCGCCCGCGGCAATAGATTGAAAGTTTGAAAGACGAACCCGATCTCTTTATTCCGGATGTATGCCAGCTCGTCGTCGTTGAGTTCGCTGACGAGCTTGCCCGCGAGCCAATATCTCCCCTTCGTAGGGGAATCGAGACAACCAATCAGATTCATCAAAGTGGATTTGCCCGAGCCGGAAGGGCCCATGATCGCGACGTACTCGCCTTTCTTGATTTCCAAGCTTACGCCGCGCAGGGCATGCAACTTCTCCGCGCCCATTTCATAGGTTTTCCAGAGGTCTTCAACCTGGATGACAATTCCTGAAGTGATGAGATCTTCGCGGTAGCTTTGTAGGACGCCGGCCTGTTCGACAGCCATTCTTACGAGCTCCTTGGATTTGAACCGTGCCCCTTCAGCTTGTTAACTCTTCGCGCTTCGGCACGGTGTTATCCACTTTGATGCTCGCTCCAGGCTTGAGAGTTCGCAGAGCCTTGTAGCTGCCGATCACAATTTCGTCGCCTTCGCGCAACCCGTTCGTCACCTCGATGTCCGTGACGCCGCTAATTCCTGTCTTTACCGAAACGAACTCCACTTTCTTGCCGCGTAAGACGAAAACTCCAGTGACGTCTTCCGGCGAGCCCTTCCCCGCCGGCTTTGACGCCGCCAGGGTGACGTTGTCGCTCTTGCCTTGTTTCGCTTCGTCGAGCTCTTTTTGCGAGCGAACTGCAATCGCCTGAATCGGAATCGTCAGCACGGCCTGCTTTTGCGCGGTCTGAATCTTCGCCGTCGAAGAAAGGCCCGGACGAATCGAAGCCGGCGCATTGTCAATTGTTACCACCACTTTGAAATCGCGCGCCTCTTGCGTATTGGCGGTCGTTTGTGTGGTGGCGGCCTGGCCAGACGTCCGAAGAATCGCCAGTTCGCCAACCTGACTCACGCGGCCTTTGAATATTTTCCCGGGCACCGCATCGATTGTCACATCGGCCGTCTGGCCCTCGCGCACGTTGGTTATATCCGTTTCGTCCACTTTCACTTCAGCCGTGACGATGCTCATGTCCGAAATCGTCATCAGAAAGCTGCCTTCGGCATTCTGAATGCCGGGCACCACGTTTTCGCCCACGCGCAGCGCGATATAGCTCACAATACCGTCGATGGGCGCGGTGTAAGTCGTTTTCCGGAGGACGTCCTTCGTATGAGTTAGGACTGCGCGGTTCTGCGCCGCGGTGGAACGCGCTTGCTCCCGAGCCGCGCGCGTCTGCTCCACCTGCGCCTGGCTGGCGTTGAGCGCCGCCGTTGCGCCATTGAATACGGCTCTGGAAGCGTCGTAATCCTGCTTGGAAATGAGCTGTTCCTTATAAAGTTGCTGCGAGCGCTCCCAATCGAATTTTGCTTTTTCGAGGTCAGACTGGCGCTGCGCCAGTGTAGCAATCGCCGATTGGTAATTCGCATCGGACACCCGCATACCCGCTTCCGCCGCCCCGATGCTCGCGATTTGGGCTTGGACATCGGCGCCAGGCTGAATGTTCTCGAGGTGCAGGAGCACATCGCCCTTCTTGACGTGGTCGCCTTCCTTCACATTGATTTCCGTGATCTTCCCGAATCCCTCGCCCATTACGTTGGTGTAGTTCTTCGGTCGAATCTCGCCGGAGGCCGTAACGATAGACGTCAGGTCCTGCCGGACCACTCTCCCGCTTTGCACCGTAACAACGCCCTTGTTTAGCTCGTACGAGACGACGCCGTAGGAGATTCCTGCGGCGACAAGAGCGCCCGCACCAATCGCCACTTTCTTCCACGTCTTCATGAGACCAACCTGTATAAGCCTGTATGAGTATGATGCGAATACCAAGCCGCTTCACGAACAACTCAATTGATACTACGCCTGGGCGGCTCGGAATGTTTCTTGTTTAGACGCAAGGTCGCGGATAAGGACAGGCAGGCTCACTGCTTGCGAGTTCCTTGCTCTCCTAACTCCTTCGCTCAAGCGCTCAAACACCAGGGTCGACCATGTGCAGTTCGAGCACCATGGGAAGAAGCATTCTAAATCCAAATGGCTCCGAAGGAAACGGCCGAGCAGTTGTCCTCGAATCTTCACGTAGCCACGGTACCTGGGGGGTCGAATGTCCCGCAATGGGAGCCCCCGCGCCTTTAATTCAAGCCAGCGGGCAACCCAGGGTCGGGAGTACCATTCCAACCTTCGAAGGGTTTCCGTCGTTGACCTGTACTAGGGGACAGGTTAGACTTTTGGGGTTTTGGGGCGTCTTAAGAGGTACCAATGGGCCGGGGGGGCAAACTACTTCTTTTCGGGATCTTAGCCGGGAGCTTGGCGTGTGCGCCAGGTGTGGTCGCGCAGGATTCTACCCATAATCAGACAGATCAAAAATCTGCGAAGCAGGCGGCAAAGCAGAAGGCAAAGAGCGACAAGGACCTCTTCAAAGAACTCGATTCTCAGTATAAGAAGTGGCTGAACGAAGACGTCGTCTACATAATTACCCCCGAAGAACGCAGCGCTTTCGTGCACCTCCAAACCAACGAGGAGCGCGAGCAATTCATTGAGCAATTCTGGCAGCGCCGGAACCCGGACCCCGACTCTGCCGAAAATACTTTCAAAGAAGAGCATTACCGCCGGATCGCATACACAAATGAGCATTTCGCTTCTGGCATCCCGGGATGGAAGACGGATCGAGGCAGGATCTATATCATGTGGGGTCCGCCAGACGAGGTTGATACACACCCGAGCGGCGGCAGCTATGACCGTCCTGCGAACGAAGGCGGCGGCAGCACATCAACCTACCCCTTCGAGGACTGGCGCTACCGCTATCTCGAGGGCATAGGCGAGGATGTGAACATCGAGTTCGTCGACCCGACTATGACGGGCGAGTACCACCTGACGATGGACCCGAGCGAAAAGGATGCTCTCACCTATGTCCCCGGCGCTGGCTTGACACAAATGGAATCCCTGGGTCTGTCAAGCAAAACGGCTCGGTTCAACAATACAGACGGCACTCGTACGGCATACGGACCCGCAGGGCCGACCGCAAGTCAAAACGAATTCACACGACTGGAGTTGAACGCAAAGATTCAGCGGCCCCCACCAGTCAAGTTCAAGGATCTCGAAGCGGTAGTTACATCGCGCCTCGTTAAAGACCAGGTGAAATTTGACTACCGGTTCGATTTCCTGAGAATTACGTCGGACACTGTGTTAGTTCCAATCACGGTACAGATCCCGACGCGGCAATTGAGCTTCGCAGAAAAAGATGGGGTCGATTCCGCGACTGTGAACCTGTTCGCCCGAATCACTACGCTCAGCGGCCGACCCGTGCAGACGTTCGAGGACACTGTGCACCGGGATGTGCCCTCAGCACTGCTGCAACAATCGCTGAGCACGTCTTCGATTTACCAAAAGGCAGTACCGCTGAGCCCGGGGCTGTACCGTCTCGATATCGTGCTGAAGGACGTGAACAGCAACAACGTTGGCGTCGTTAATACCCGTCTGGCCGTGCCGCGATTTGAGGACGACAAGCTTTCCGCGAGTTCGCTTATCATCGCCGACCAGATTCAGCGCGTCTCCGCCAAAGATATTGGCCTCGGGCAATTTGTACTGGGCGATGTGAAGGTCCGCCCTAAAATGGATTCCGCATTTTTGCCGTCCGAAACGATGGGCGTCTTCCTGCAAGTCTACAATCTGAAAGTCGACGAAAAAACGCATAAAGCGGATGTTTCGGTTCAATTTCGTGTGTTGAAAGACAAAGAAACCGAGCCGCTCAAGAAATTCGATCTGACTGCGGACCAGATTCCCGAGCATGGCGAGGAAATGACGCTGCAAAATGTGGTGACGCTTGGTTCGTTCGGTCCCGGCAAATACAAGCTCGAAGTGGCCGTAACAGACAATCTCGCGAAACAAACGATTACACCAGCTTCGGAATTCACCGTGAAGGCCGCGGCCTCTCCTGCGGCTCCTCAGGGGAAGTGAGGTATCGTGAATCTTAAATTGATTCGCGTCTTGGGCCTGCTTTTGCTGTGCGCGCTGCCGTTGGCGGCTGCGCCAAACTCCGGGAAAATTTCGGGAGTTGTGATGGATCCCACGGGAACGCCGCAGATGGGCGCCACCGTCTCGGTCTCAGCTGAAAACCTGATAAGCATTTCTCCCACCGAGCTCCTCACGAACGATCGAGGCCGCTTCTCGATTACCACTCTAGTGCCCGGGATGTACACGATCAAAGTCACTCTAGCCGGCTTCATGCCTGCGATTCAGCAGCACGTTCAGGTGAGCGACCAACAAACGACTCTGCTGGAAATCGTGCTTGGATCGGTCCTTTCGTCGTTCGAAAAACTGCGGAAGCAACCTGCTGAGCAACTGGCATCAGACGAATGGATCTGGGTGCTTCGCAGTTCATCTGCCACGCGGTCGATTTTGCGCTGGCAGGACGGAACAGTCATCGTCGAAGGGATTCCAAATCAAGGCGAAGTTGTTCAAGCGCAGGCGATTCACGGACGCTTCGATATAACTTCCGGTTCTGATCACCCCGGCTCGGTTTCAAACTTTGCAGATTCTCCTGCAACAGCTTTTGCTTATGACGTTGCTGTGGGAGAAAACGGGCGGCTCTACATGGCCGGCCAGTTCAGCTACGAAGGCGGCGCTCCTGCGGGAGGACTGGTAGCCGAGTGGGTTCCTTCGGGGAAAATCGGCAACGGCCCGGTTACCAGCGTAGTGTTTCGTGAATCCGAGCTCGGGGCGAATGGCCCAATATTCCGTGGCATTCGCGTATCACACGACAATCAGATGGCGTTGACCGATCGCGTGAGTCTTCGCTATGGCAGCGACTATGTGGCGGCAGGACTGCGGGAGTCCACAATGGCGTTGCGTCCGCGCGGGGAGGTTGCCATACAACTCTCACCAACCTGGCAACTTGACGCGCTCGCGGCCATGAGCACCTGGCAGCAGACTCCGGATGGCTCGCAAGCCGGACTGCAGTCGGCGATGAATTCTCTGGACGCCTTCCCGACATTGTTGATTCGCAATGGCCGGCCGGTTTTCGAGAACAACGTGCACGCTGAGATCGCGGTCGAACACGCGCTGCGCAAAGGTTCTACTGTCAGCGTCGCTGTGTTTCATGACGACTCGAGCCACACGGCTGTCTTCGGACGCGGGCCCGTCTCTGGCGGGGATTATCTTCAGGACTATTTTTCGGACGTCTTCGCTTACGACGGCGGAAGAACCAGTTCGACCGGTGCGCGCGCGGCATTCCATCACAAATGGACCGATAATCTCGATACCACGATCGTCTATGATTACGCGGGAGTTCTCGCGCCGGACGACGATGTTTTTGAGGCGTCATTGCGCGATCAACTCGTAACTCGATATCGCCAGAGCCTCGCTGGACGAGTCTCCGCCAGCGTGCCCCGCCTCGGAACGAAGCTTTCCGTCGGATATAAGTGGATCGGAGGAGCAGCCGTCTCGCATCTCGATCCATACGGCGAATCCTTGTTTCATCTCGATCCCTATCTGAATATGGAAATCCGCCAGCAACTTCCCAGTTTTTTTCCCGGCCATATGGAAGCCTTGGCCGACTTCGGAAACCTCCTAGCGCAGGGATACGTCCCAGTTGCTACGGGAGATGGCCGGGTGATCCTCGTGCCTTCCTATCGGTATTTCCGCGGAGGGCTAAGCGTTCAGTTTTAATGCTTTATCCCCTACCGGAATTGGGAAGGCATATCCCAGAAACAGAACTTCAATCGACCAAATAACTGCACTGCGTCCTAACATGAACAAAAATAGGCACTTCCTAAATATGAAATCTGTGATTCTTGGAAATCTACGTGCTGGCATAATGGCAGAAGGATAAGGGTGTAGGTGCGTGAACGATAGCCTTCGCATGCGGCTCGGCGCAGTAATACTGGCGATCCTCACGCTTGTGGCCGTAATTTTCGCCGTCCTAAACTATCAGCAGCGTTCCCGCTATATCTTGCCGGATGACGGCGTCACGTGGATGGATAGCCCTCAGGGCGTCGTGGCATGGCACGTCGTGGCGGATTCGCCCGCTGCAAGCGCCGGAATCAAGCAGGGCGATTACGTGCAGTCCGTTCGCGGCTTCTCGATTCATCGGGCAACGGACGTGACCCGCGTTCTTTTCCGCGTGGGCCCGTGGGCTGAAGTTCGATACGGAATGCGCCGCGACGGAACGACTTTTGAGACGCCGCTGGTAACGGCCCCGCAGGAAAATCCCTCGTCGATCGAAAACTACCTGCGATTCACGGCTCTTCTGTATCTGTTCATCGGGCTTTTCATTTTCGCGCGCCGCTGGAACGCCCCCCGCGCAATTCACTTCTACATCTTCTGCCTCGTCTCGTTCGTTCTCTACAGTTTTCACTACAGCGGCAAGCTGAATTCGTTCGATGAGATTATTTACTGGGGCAACGTTGTCGCCTTGCTTTTCCAGCCGGCCCTTCTTGTCCATTTCGCGCTCGTATTTCCGGAGCGCCGAGGCTGGATCTGGCCGAAGCTTGTTCTCACGTATGCGATTCCCACCGCTCTCCTCACGCTGCACCTTTTCATTGCCAGCGGTACATTGAATTTCCTGCCTGCTGTCAGCACTCGCTACTGGCTCGATAAAGTGGAGCAAGCAAATCTCGGTATTTATTTCCTGGCTGCTGCGGTGATTTTCCTGATGAGTTACCATCGTGCGCCCACTGCTATTCTTCGGCAGCAGCTTAAGTGGGTTACCGGCGGCACGTTTGCGGGCACGATTCCGTTTCTGCTGCTGTACATCGTGCCATACGTTTTCGGCGTCGTCCCGGCCTCGTGGATGAAGGCGTCGGCCTGCTCTCTGGCGCTGATTCCTCTGTGCTTCGGTTACGCTATCATCCGCTACCGCTTGATGGATGTGGACATCATTTTCAAGCGCGGCCTTGCTTACACATTTGCGACCGCCGGCGTGGTAGCTGTTTACTTTGCTACAGTGGGATTAATCGGCGAAACGTTTCATACCACCTTGACGGCCGGCCCTGCCGGCAGCGTCATCGCGATTGTCGTTGCGGCGTTTTTGTTCCAGCCGTTGCGCGATTGGGTGCAGGCGCGCCTCGATCGTTTCTTCTACCGCGATCGCCTAGACTATCGACGCACGCTAATCGAGTTCGGCTCTGCGCTTACGAACGAAGTCCGGCTTGAGCCTCTGGTTGGATCTGTACTCGACCGCGTGTCACAAACGCTTCTTGTCGATCGTCTCGCAATTTTTCTTGAGGATCCGGCTAACCCGGCGAACTTCGTGCTTTCACGTTCAATGGGTGTACGCCCAGAGGGCGCGCTCGATCTCAGTTTTCTGGATCCTTCGCGGCCAGCGCTCGAGCGCGGTTGCCTCTTCTTCGAATCGGGCCGCGCCGCCGTTCAGGAAACTGAGTCAGTTCGCCACACACTCGAAGAGCTCGATTTAAATTACTTCATCGCGTGCCGCTTCCGCGAGCGTACTGTCGCGGTGCTCGGCCTTGGCAAGACGGTTGACGGCGACTATCTTTCGAGCGATGACCTTGAGCTTCTCTCGACGATTGCCGGCTACATCGCGATCGCCATTGAGAATGCGCGCCTTTATCAATCGCTCGAACAGAAGGCCATGCAAGTCGAGCGCCTCAAGGATTTCAGCGAGAATATCGTCGAGTCGCTCAACATCGGAGTGCTCACGGTTGATCTCGAAGACCGAATCGAATCCTGGAATCCTCAGCTTGAAGGTTTGCTCGGGATTCTTCGGCAGGACGCGATTCGCAAGCGCCTGCAGGAAGTTCTGCCGCCGGATTTGGTCGCGGAAATTGCTGCGCGAGCGGCCGGAGATCATGTTTCGGGAATCTACAAATTCCGCCTGAACACGCGCAGCGGCAGCCTACTGGTGATCAACGCTTCGATCGCCCCGCTCGTCGGTAAAAATGGAACTCGGCTCGGACGGCTGATTCTACTCGACGACATCACGCAAAGAGTTCGGTTGGAAGAGCAGATGGTGCAGACGGAAAAGCTCACCTCGCTCGGGTTGCTAGCAGCAGGCGTCGCGCATGAAGTGAATACGCCGCTCGCGGTGATTTCGAACTACATCCAGATGCTTGCAAAGCAGATTCCGTCCGACGATCCACGCCAGAAAACGATTGAACGCATCGTCAAGCAGACCTTCCGCGCCAGTGAAATCGTCAACAATCTGCTTAACTTCTCGCGTACTGGCGCTGCCGAGTTCATCGAAGTGGATGTGAACCACGTCCTAGAGGAAACCCTCACGCTGGTGCAGCATCCATTCAAGACCGCACAGGTAAGAGTGATTAAGAATTACACGAAGGAATTGCCGGCAGTTCTCGGCTCGACAACGCGCTTGCAGCAGGTGTTTCTAAATCTCTTCATGAACGCGCGCGACGCGATGCCGGGCGGCGGGATGTTGGAAGTCCGAACAGGCGCCCATAACGGTTCGGTTGAAATTGAGGTCACCGACACGGGCGCAGGCATCCCACCAGAGCATCTCCATCGCATTTTCGATCCATTTTTCACAACAAAGGCCTCCGGAAGGGGCACCGGGCTGGGTCTTTCGGTGAGCTACGGCATCATAAAGGAGCACGCGGGGAAAGTTGACGTGCGCTCCACGCCCGGCAAGGGAACATCCTTCCGGCTCGAATTCCCCGTAGCAAGAAAACCTGTCCATGCCTAAAGGATCCATACTCATCGTCGACGACGAAATTGAAATTCGAGAAGGCCTCGAAGCCCTTCTCACGTCCGAAGGTTTCGAAGTCACGCCCGCGGATACCGGCGAAGCCGGATTGCAGAGGCTCGAAGATCGTCCTTTCGACCTGATGTTGCTCGATGTGAGTTTGCCGGACCGCAACGGTCTTGAGCTGCTTCGCGAGATTCGCCGCCGCGACCCGAACCTCTCGATTATTCTCATCACCGCATTTGGCTCGATCGACATGGCCCGTGCGGCCTTCAAGGGTGGCGCGCAGGATTTCATCACCAAGCCGTGGTCGAACGACGAGCTGATTGCTCAGGTGTCCGTCGCGATCGAAGGCCGCCGGCTGCGTGAAGAAAACGTCCAGCTCAAGCGCGCGCTCAAGCAGCGCTACAATTTCCCCAGCATTATCGGCAAGAGCGAAAAAATGCTGGCCGTCTTTGACCTGATCACGCAGGTGGCGCCGTCGCGTTCCACCGTTCTGATCTACGGCGAGAGCGGCACGGGTAAGGAATTAATCGCTAAGGCGATCCATTCGGCTTCGACTCGCGCGGACAAGGCTTTCATCCCAGTTAATACCGGCTCGATTCCTGTGGATCTGCTCGAATCGCAGCTCTTCGGGCACGTCAAGGGCGCATTCACAAGCGCAGTCGCATCGAAAAAGGGCCTGTTCGAGGTTGCAGACCAGGGAACGATTTTCTTCGACGAGATTTCGACGATTGGCCCCGAAACGCAAGCCAAGCTTTTGCGCGTGATCCAGGAACGCGAATTTATGCGTCTGGGCGGCACCGACACCATCAAGGTTGACGTCCGCATCCTCACCGCGTCAAATGAAGATCTGGCCAAGCTCGTGCGCGAAGGGCGCTTCCGGGACGACCTATATCACCGCTTGAATGTGATTTCGGTTCAGCTTCCGTCCCTGCGCGACCGCAAGGAAGACATTCCGCTGCTCATCGACCGCTTCCTCGAGCAGTTCTGCCATGAAAACGGCAAGCCGCCGCGCCAGTTCTCGCACGGTGCAATGAAGCTCTTGATGGATTATGACTGGCCCGGTAACGTGCGCGAACTCGAAAACGTCGTCGAGCGTGCGGTGGTGCTTTCTACTCAAGAAGGACTCGACGTAGATCTGCTGCCCGAAAGCGTTCGCACGCGCGAGATCGTAAAGGGCGTCCGCCTACAGCTCGCTGAGTTTCTACCGCCGCTTCCAGGCGAGGTGGGTGCGCGCACCACGGCCCCCGCCCCATCGCTCTTTGAGATTCTTGAGGAAGTGGAGCGCCGCATCATCGTCGATATGCTCGAACGCACCAACTGGAACCAGACCGAGGCAGCCGAGCGTTTTCAGATTCCGCTTTCCACGTTGAACCAGAAGATCAAACGGCTTGGCATTGAAACCCGCCGCCGCGCCAATCCGCCTCGTGGCGGTTACGGCTATAGTTCCGATCCTGCCGATTTTCTAGCCGGCAAGTAACTCGAATTACAGTAGATCAATCTTATTTTGATTCTCACTCGATATACCTGCGTCTCGCAGAGACGTGTTTCGATCCATGTGAAAAGAAAATGGCCGGACGCCGCCCTTTCGGCGGCGTCCCGGCCCGAGGCTTCGAGTCCGTCCTTCTCATGCGAGACAGCGTTATTGGGCGTTCGCCAGCGCTTCCACAGCGCTCAGCAAAGCTTGGGACTGCTGAACAAGCTGCCTTTCCGAGTTCTCGTGGATTCGCTGATTGTTGAATTCGGCGTTCCGCAATAGATCGGCCATCTGCGACGCTATGGCATCCCGCTGAGTGGTGATTGCGCTCAAATCGTTCTCAAGATTGATATACGCCGAATCGTCCCCCGGGCTTCCGGAAGCGAGCGCCCGCGTGGAAATCACCAGGCTGGCGCGCGCGAGGTCCGCATTCGGTGCGTTGATTTGCTTGTAGGCCCGCGCGAGTTCGGTGAACTGGGCGCCACTGTCACGAATGCCCACCGGGAGCGCCCATCCAAAGAACTCTTCCGCAAGCACGCGCCCATCGGAAGGGTAATCGTCCTTGAGGCCGGTCAATGCCAGCATCGTGGGACGAATATCCGTGTGATCGGACCACACGTCGGGATCGATTCGTTTGTTCTGCACGCCGGGCCCAACGAGTCCAAGGAAAGTAGTCACGATCTCCTTGTCGATGCCACCGTGGTTCCAGGCAAACCCGTGATCCTGGAAGGCACACGGCGAACTGCAATTCGGATCCCCAGTCAAATTGAAGTAATTCGGGTTGCCGAACATTACAAAGGACGGCGTTCGCTGCGGATCGCCCGTGATCATGTGCAACAATTTCAATTCCACAGGGTCGGCCAGCGCTTCCGTCAGATTGTCCGTGGTACCGGTGAGGGGATTCGTCGCTGTCAATTTCGCGGCGGCGCGCTCGAAGGACCGTGCCAGCGGGTCGCCCACTGATGGATTTCCTTCGATGTAGAACACAGGCACCATATCAAATTGAATGTCGAAGGTCGAAGTGATGTTCTCTTCGGTGGCCATCAAACCGGTCAGATTTGCGTCGAATTCTCCTACGTCGCTCATGCCGGTTACCGGATTGATGTAATTGCACGGGACCGTCACGCCGTCGCATCCAGGATTGAACGGGCCGCCGCCAGAGTAATGGTCGCCCTCGTCCGCCGTGATGACGAACAGTGTATTGTGTTTGTCAATGCCATCGGCCTTCAGCCGCGCAAAGAATTTTCCAAAGGCCTCGTTGTACGCCGCCAGTTGTGCAACGTAACAGGGATCGCCCGGCCCGAGGCCGGCATCACCAAATCCGTCGCCCTGCTCGGTGGGCCCCTGGCACACTGCGGGTCCAAATGCATTCTCCGGGGACGCAACTGTTTCGTGGTTGTCGTGTGCATCCGAGATGTAGGCATATGTCACTGGCACGCCGTGCTCCTGCATTGCCGCCACGTACCCGAGTGTCTGCGCCGCGGAGATCCCGCCGAACCCGGGGAACCCCACGTCGCCGCTGCCATCCTGAATCACGTTGCCATCCACGTCCAATAGCGGCCCGCCGGGGCTGATCACCGGCGCCACGAATTTGTGGCCATACAATGCCTTAAATCCGCTGTAGACGCCGGGCTCATCCGGAAGAACGTCGGGCTGGCCGTGGTTCGCATCCGAGCACAGGGCATTCCCGCTCGCGCAGTGTATAGAGATTCCTTCAAAATCAGCGACTGCCTGACCGAAATTGGACTTCGCTTCGGCAAGGGCAGCCGCGAGAAGTGCCGGATCGTTCTTAAAAACAGTTTTGATATCACCGTTGACGTTTTCGAGCTCAATATTCGCGATAGATGCCGCTCCCACGTTGCAACCCGCTCTTGTCCAAGGAACCCATGGCGCTGGTGCATTCTTCCCGTCCGGCGTAATCATGAAGAAACTTGGGTCAGTCGTCGTGTTCACGATGTCTGTCCAATATTGAAACGAGGAGGCAAAGCCGTCGAAGAACTTGCTGCCTGGCGGATTGAACCAGCCGAAGGAATTAGCGATCGGCATGCCATGACGGTCTCCATACACACCTGTCTCCGACGTGATTATGTCATCCGCGGTGTGTGATTTCAGCGGAGTGTGGTGATTCGTCATCAGCACGCCATTGCTCGTGATGAAATTCAAAAGGTTGGGCATCTGTTCGAGATCGGAGGGGACGTTGGGATTGTCGCGAGTGAAGTGAACATTGTCGAACTGAATGTAGATAACGTGCTGGATCTGTCCCCCCGCCGAGTTCAGCTCGCAGCCGCTATTCGGTCCAGAACTTCCAGTACCTGCTGTGGGCAACGGCCTCGCTTGCGTTGATATCGGAAACACAGCTCCTCCGATCGGCGCAAAAATGAACGTGAATGCCACAACGACGGCCAACGTCTGCCGGAGCCGGGCTGAAAAATGGACGCTCTTCGAACGAAGTCGACGCGGAAAACCACTCACAAGCTTGCCAATAGTTCGCAAAGCAGACCCCTCCTCAAAAAAGATGCATTTCTTGTAGGCCGATTCGAGCGGGGCTGGGTTAACCCGATTGGAAAAACAGATTAATAATCCGCGACAGACATGAAGTCAACCCTAAGTTTGGAGAAAATCCGAAGCGAGGGCAGCGGGTCTCTTTGTTACGTTACGAGCGAGCTTCCCACCAGATTCTCTAGAATCCGGTACGGTGCCGCGTTCGGAGCTGCCAGGGCTTGCGGAGGAATTAGAAGCGTCTGTTCGATGGCGTACTGCCCGGAGATTACGGCGTGCGCCACGCAGTCCGTAAACACGAGCCAGGTGGCGAGAGGCGGAAATTCCAATCGAAATTTCGGACAGCTTTCCTGAAACTTGGAATTCTCTTTCAAATAGTCGTGAAAACGCAGCATAAACATGTCGTAGGGTGTTCTTCCCATGCCACGGAACCCAAGCTTTTCGCCCCAGGATTGCACGGTGCGACTGATTGCGGTATCGCCCGCTGCAATTTGTCCTAGCCCCGCATCGTTCGCGAACTGGCGCGCGAGCGATTCAAAGCTTTCCGTTGTGTTCCAAACACGCGGGCGCTTGGGGTTGAGATTCGTAAAAACTCGCAAGATTCGCCCGCCACGCGTCGGCCGGCTCGGAAAGGCGTCCACATGCAGCAGGTCGTTTCGTTTGTGGATGGGAAGGTCTCGGCCCTCCTCCTCGATTGGGCGGAAACTCGAGAAATCGAGGGTCCATTTCGTCGCGTAAGGCGCCAGGAATTTCGTCAGAAACTCGATCACCTGCGCGCTGTAGTTCCTCATGATCGTATGGATCCGCTCGATTGTGCGCGCATCGCCTGAAACGCCACGCAGAATGTCTTCCGACGGGCGGTAGGACACATTCTTGTGCAGCCGCAATTCTGTCCACTGCTGCGCGAGAAGAAATTCCTGGTCCTCAATTGGGAAATGAAAAGGAAGCGCTCGAAAGAAGACGATCTGTCCCTTCTCCAGAAGCTCGCAATACGCTCGCGCGCGGGAAGCCACTTGCTCCCGTCCGGACCAGCCCCCAGGCAAGCGGTAATCTTCCACCTGAATCCAAGGCGCCGGGGTAGTGTCGGTTCGCTTCGGCTGCACGGGAGTCGAAACCCCTAACCGCTGGCCGCGCTGGAGCGCTTATAACCAGGTGGCAGAAGCGTAGTCGTGAGGTCAACACCGGAAAGATCGACGCCGTCGAGGTTCGTCTCGCGCAAAATAGTCGTTTGCAAAATTGCGCCTTCGAAATCCGCTCCGCTTACGTTGGCCTGGCGGAAATTCGTCGCTCCAAAATTTGCGCGCCGCAGATTCGCATCGCGCAGATCCGCGCGAAAAAGCTCCGCTCCCCCCACCTGCGCCTCAGAGAGGTCTGCACCGCTCAGATTTGCTTCCGTGAGGTCCGCCTTGCGCAGGTCCGCACGATGCAGCTTGGCCTTGCTGAAATCGGCGGATGCGAGCTTTGCCTCGCGAAGATTGGCACGGCTCAGATTTGCGCCTTGCAGGTTTACATAGGCGAGATTCATCTTGCGCAAATCCACGCGAGAGAGGTCTGCACCGGCGAGGTCCGCGCGAACGCCCGCCTCGGCGCCGCGCACGAACTTCGCGTGCGCATCGAAGATTTCCGATAGCCGCTTTCCCTTGTGGCGGATTCGATCCGGGGACCTTAGTCCGCCTGTAAGCAGGTCTAGAATGCTCATTTTCGATTTACCAATCTCATGTTTTCTTTTCGCTTCGATTCTACTAGAACCCAGGCCAAATAGAACAGCGAGCCCTCGAACCGTGTCCAGCCGCTCAGCCGCGCCGTCCTAACATTGTCCAATTTATGATAAGTTCACCTGAATGGACTTGATCGAGCGGTTCAAGAGCAAAGCGCGGGCTTATCCCCAGCGAATCATTCTGCCGGAAGGAGAAGACGAGCGCGTGATTCGCGCCGCGGCTCAGGTGACGGCGGAGCGCTATGCACAAATCACGCTCCTCGGACGCGCGAAACTCATCCGTGCCGCCGCCGATAGAGCAGGAGTGAAACTCGACGGTGTCGAGATTCTAGATCCGCTATCGAGCTCTCGCCTTAATTCTTACGCGGAAATCTATTTCGAGTGCCGGCAGGCCCGTGGCGTTACTCACGAAGAAGCTCAAGAATTCGCGCGCAAACCGCTCTATTTCGCAGCGCTCAGCGTCGCGGCAGGCGATGCCGACGCGACCGTCGGCGGCGCTGCAAACTCCACAGCCGATACAGTTCGCGCGGCGCTGCATTCGATTGGGCTCTCGCCGGATGCGCGTCTTGTGTCGGGCTTTTTCTTGATGGTAGCGCCAGAACGCAATCGGAGTGCCTTCGGCGAACGAGGTGCGCTGCTTTTCGCCGATTGTGCCGTGGTTCCTGACCCAACCGCGCAGGAGCTCGCCGAGATCGCGCTTGCCTCAGCCGAAAATGCGCGTGCTTTCCTCGAAACGGAACCACGCGTCGCGCTTCTCTCATTTTCAACCAATGGTTCTGCCGCTCACGCCCGCGTCGAAAAGGTCCGGGAGGCGTTGCGTATCGCGAGAGCCCGCCAACCGCAACTCGCAATCGACGGCGAACTCCAAGCCGATGCCGCCCTTGTCGCCGCAATAGGCGCAAGTAAAGCTCCCGGCTCGCCAGTCGCCGGCCGCGCCAATGTCTTGATCTTCCCAGACCTCGATTCCGGCAACATTGCCTACAAACTCGTCGAGCGTCTCGCCGGTGCCGAAGCGCTCGGACCGATTCTTCAAGGTCTCGCACGGCCTGCGAACGATCTGTCGCGCGGCTGCTCCTCGGATGATATTGCTAAGATCGTTGCGATTACTGCTGTGCAAGCCATCGCTCGCAAGGAAATCGCATCCGTCTCGGGAGACTAAGCCTCGTGTTGCTTCGGTTCCGTCGCGCGACTGTCGTGTCCTTACACCGCGTGTTCGTGCTCATGTTTCTGGTAGGTGTCGCCGCCATTTTCTGCTTTTCCCGCGTGTCTCGTGCCCTCGCTCAGAACCCATCCGACCAGCCGGGTGAAGAAGTTGTCGCCAATCTCGCAGCAGGGCGCGTCGTGGTAGCAGTTGTCAAGGACGCCATCCTAATCGCAACTGTCGAAAATCCCTTCGAAGCTCAAACGCATCCGCCGACTCCCGTTCCGCTTCCTGGCGCGCGCGCCGGAGTAATTCTGGGCGCCGTCGACTGGTTTTCGCCGTCATCCAAAGTTCAAATCGCGCGGCTGGACCGCGATCTTCCGCATGTCCACGGACACGTGAAACCGCAGGGACCTAGGCTGGAGGCAGGCCAGGAGGGTGGTGAAGCGACAGACATCGAGTTCATCGGGGAGGGTCTGGCCGACCGGTTGAACGAGGTTGTAAAAAATCTTCACGCCCAGATGGAGCTGCCCGAAGGCGAGCCGCTTGTCGAGTTAGTCCTTGCGGGCTTTGTCCCGGGTTACGGCCCCGAAGTGTGGCACGTCGACTATTCAATCGAACAATTTCCCCAGCGCGGCGACTTTTGGGAAACGCGAGTACCCAGGCCGCGTTTCCTCCAGGATTGGCCTCCCGAAAAAAACCAGCCGCACACGCTTCTCGAATTTGGCTACCCGCCCGGCCTGACGACGCCGACAGTGCTTGAAATGCTGAGGCAAAAAGATTCGCGGCTCGAGAAACTCTCCAATTCCGATCCGGTCATGGCCTCAGTAGCCTCCATGCTCCTGAAAGGCATCAGCAATAAAATCGCGACGGCCGACGCAACGCAGTTCCTCCGCGCCGCGCTCAGCGCCATCTCCCCGCCGAACGCTCGCGAAACAGTGGCTTCGATTGGCTTTCAATCCGGGTTCGCGTGGATATTGCAGCCGCCCAACGAACCGAAGCCTGCGCTCCAGCAGAAGGAGCGTCCAGCCGACGCGCCGACCCTCCTTAAGCCATCCGGGAACTAATTTTCAGTTCGCAACTAGATGCAGGCTGGTGAGGAGGGGTTCACTGCGGGCCCCGCGATTATTTCTTTTGCTTTAATTGTTCCTGAAGTCTTGCGTTCTTTTCTGCCACTCCGCGGACCAACTCTTCCTTGTGCGCCACAAGGCGGCGCGCAATCTCAGCATCAGCCAAGCCGAGAATCTCCGCTGCAAAGATCGCTGCGTTGACGGCTCCTGCCTTGTCGATCGCCATTGTCGCCACGGGAATTCCACCAGGCATCTGCACCGTCGCGAGCAGCGCGTCGAGGCCGTTCAGTGCGCTTGTCGCCAGCGGCACCCCGATCACCGGCAAAGTGGTATTCGCTGCAATTACGCCGGCGAGATGTGCCGCTGCCCCCGCGCCCACGATCAGCACTTTCACTCCGCGCCCCGCTGCGGACGTGGCATATTCGTGCGCCCGCACAGGCGTCCGATGAGCCGATACCACTTCCATCTCATAGCGGATGCCAAATTTTTCGAGCGTCTTCCCGGCTTCGCTCATCACCGGTAAGTCTGTATCCGATCCCATCAGAATTCCAACCGTCGCCTTTCGAACGCCGTCGCCAACCGTCACCCTGAACTCTCCTGTCGCGCCGATACCGGAAGCCCCGCTGATACCTCAATCCCGTCGCCGCGCCGAATGATCCCGCCCTCCACCACGCGACAGAGCCAGCCGCGCTGTCCGCGCAATTCCTCCTGAAGTCCTTGGCGGATTTCGTCCATCCTAGAGCACGGATCGCAAGGCAGCGCTATCTCAAGCAAGCTGCCCCCAATACGCAAATGCTGGCCTGCTTCCAAACGTTGAAAATCCAATCCGCGAGTCGTGATGTTCTCCTTCACAGCGCCGGGCGGGATACTCAACTTCTCCAAGGTCTCCACGTCAATCAGTGACACCTGCCGCTTGCTGCCCGGTCGGCCGTGGATACATCCCTTGAGTCCCCTATCCTGCACCGCCTCCGCCTCCTCGACTTCCTTCATCGGAAATCGGTGAACGAGGCAAAGAAATACGTTCGTTACTTCAGGCATTGCGAGCCTCAACAGCTTCGCTAGCCTTCAACCTGCCCGGCGATGCGATATCCCCGCGGAACTGACATCCACCAAAGGCAATACTGCTACTACACACGGAGTACACAGCTCGACGGCACGAACCTAGGTCATTTCCGGACGCCGTTAATCCCAGAACCCTGCCACCACTTGTGTAGTATTTATCGTTTCCTTCCTTGCGTACACCAGCGTGGAAAACGGCTACCCCGGTCGTCGCAGCTCTGCCGAGGGCGTCCAGCCCCGAAATCTCCTGCCCTACTTCTGGCTTTTCCGGGTAACCTTTCGAAGCCAGCACGACACAAACGCTCGCAGCAGGCGCCCACTTCGCATTGACGCCTGCGAGCTCGCCCCGAGCAGCAGCCATGCACGCCTGCGCCAAATCAAAATCCGCTCGGGTCATAATTGCCTGCGTCTCCGGATCGCCGAGCCGGCAATTGAACTCAAGCAGCTTCGGCCCCTGCGGAGTAATCATGAGTCCAAAATATAGAAATCCTCGATATGGCATCGAGTCCTTTTCGAGCCCGACGAGTGTCGGCCGGACGATTGTCTCGACAATTTTCTTCTCGAGCTCTGGCGGCAAAAGATCATCCGTCGAATACGCGCCCATGCCCCCGGTATTTGGGCCCTGGTCCCCGTCATAGGCGCGCTTGTAATCACGCGTGGGCGCCATGCGCACGAAGTTCTTGCCGTCGGTTAAAATGATGAACGACAGTTCTTCCCCCTGAAGACCTTCTTCCAAAAGCACTCGTCGGCCCGCCTCTCCAAATTCCTTTCGCTCCATCACTCGATCGATAAAAGCAGTTGCCTCGTCGGGCGACGACGTCACCAGGACGCCCTTGCCCGCCGCCAATCCGTCCGCCTTGATCACGAGCGGCCAATCGACGGAGCAAAGGTCTGTGTACGCATCGACAGCCTGATCGTAAGTTCCATACACCGCCGCTGTAGGAATGCCGTGTCGCTCCATGAATTTCTTCGCGAAAACCTTGCTGCCCTCGAGCTGCGCGGCTGCCTTTGAAGACCCAAGAAGCGTAAGACCACGCTGCGCAAATTCGTCGGCGATGCCGCGAACCAACGGAATTTCCGGCCCGACAATCGTCAAATCCGCGCCCAGCTTCGCCGCTAGATCGGATGCTGCATGCACATCGCTCAAATCGAGCGGGAAGCATTCCGCATCGTTCGCGATTCCGCCGTTTCCCGGCGCACACCAGATTTTTGCAACGCTGGGCGATTGCGCGAGTTTCCACACGAGGGCGTGCTCGCGTCCACCGCTACCAATAACGAGAATTTTCATTCAGCTCTTTGCACGCACGAAATAATCGCGAAAATTTCTGAACCAGAACCATACGGCGTCCGCTCCGTCAGTGTCAACATGCAGTCTGAATTGATTTCGGTCCGTGCAGATAAGAATTTTCGCTGGCGATTCTCTGTCTTGCTGCGATGTACAATCATGTGCTACGACCGGCGCAAGTACTGTCACGCGAGGTCGCTAAGGTGGCCTAAATTTGCACTGGGATTTCGCACTGATTCTCGGCGTACTTGGAATCGTCGTCCCCGTACTGGGGCGGCGGCGCGTCCGCGTGTTGCTACAACTTCCCGACACAACCAAGTTGGATCGGCTCTCGCTTTATGCATCCACAATTGCCTTCCAATGGCTTTCCGTTGTTCTAATTCTGTGGCGAACCACTCACCATGGCATTCATCCCGCGCAGCTCGGCTTGAACCTTGTCTTAAACCTAATCTCCATTACTACTACAATAGTAAGTAGTGCCTTATTCTTCCTACTTCAGGTCATAAGTTCTCGCAGACTCAAGGCTGGGGCCGATGAGTTGCACGGTGAGAACTGGCTCTCAAGGTATTCCCGCGCGACGGCGTAGAGCGGCTAGCCTTTTTGCCCTCGTTTCTACTGTCGCGATCTGCGAGGAGTTCATATACCGTGGCTTTGCTCAATATGTCTTTCAGGACTGGTCACACTCCTTGATCTTCGGCCTGGCCTTATCTTCTTTGCTATTTTCGGTCGCGCACCTGTACCAGGGCAGGCGGGGCCTGGTTTCTACGTTCGCCGTAGGCATACTCTTCGCGGGCGTGCGCGCTTGGAGCGGCACTCTCCTGCCTACAATCGTCGCCCACTTTGTCGCGGACTTCACAATTGGTCTGTTGGCTCCTCGTCATATCCGCGAAGCTTTAGCGAGAAGCACGGATGACGAGGGCATTGGACAGAGCGAAAACCGGTTGGTGACTCGCGGATGATCTCTTTAACGAGCGCACAAATCACCGACGCTCTCAAGCCCTACGGTATTGCACCCTCGATCGACCTGATTAAAGGCGTCCGCACCTACAGCGAGTTGCTACTCAAATGGAATCGGATCATCTCTCTCACGTCCGTAACAGACGTGGAACAGATATTGCGCTTTCATTTCGGCGAAAGTTTATTCGCTTTATCGATGCTCCCTGTGGAAAAAAGTCGGCTCGCCGACGTTGGCTCCGGAGCCGGATTCCCTGGTATTCCCCTAGCTATGGCCTCTCCGAGCTTGACAGTGACCTTAATAGAGTCGAATGCAAAGAAATATGCGTTCTTGAATGAAGTCATCCGCGGACTCAAGCTCCGGAACGTGACTGCGCTGCACTCGCGCATGGAAGAGATCAAAGCGCCGGGTCAAGATTTTGATATCGTCACAGCTCGCGCGTTGGGGAAATTCGAGGACTTACTTCGGTGGGCCCAAAAGGAGCTAGCTCCGGGCGGTCGGATCGCACTGTGGGTGGGAAGTGAGGACGCAACTGACATAAGCGCCGATTCGCAGTGGAAATGGAGAGCCCCCGCACCTATTCCTGTCTCGCAGCGACGTTACATCCTCATAGGGTCCCCAATCCCGTAAGAACGGTCTCAAAGATGTTCCACGTGGAACACCATTCCCTGCACGAACGGCGACTTTCGCGTTTGTTTCAGTGAAACATCTTGCATCCGAACAAGACTTTCTGTAGATTTCCGTTCGATTTCTACTGGGGGAGTGTTTGGCGCGGACCATCGCTATCTCAAATCAAAAAGGCGGCGTGGGAAAGACAACCACCGCAGTAAACCTAGGCGCCTCATTAGCGGTCGCAGAGAAGAGAACCCTAGTAATCGACTGTGATCCCCAAGGCAACACGACCAGCGCCCTCGGCTATCCCAAAGATCCGGCCAGAAGAACCCTGTATCAACCATTAATCTTAGGCGAGCCGCTTGAACGCGTAATCCTTCACACCCAAGTCGAATCTCTGGATATTGTACCGTCTGATAAGAATCTCGCCGGTGCAGCTGTCGAGCTCGTCTCGGCGGACGAGCGAGAGTTTCGCCTAAAATCGGTCCTCCAGCAGGTGCGAGATAAATACGAATTCATTCTCATCGACTCTCCGCCAGCTCTCGATCTTTTGACCCTGAACGCGTTGGCAGCGGCCGATTCGGTCCTTGTCCCGATCCAGTGCGAATACCTCGCTCTCGAAGGCGTCTCGGAGCTCTTGGACACTCTAATGCGGCTTCGTCGCACCATCAACCCGTCCCTCGCGATCGAAGGTATTCTTCTGACCATGTATGACGACCGCACTACTCTATCGAAGCAGGTAGCGGCCGATTTGAGGAGCTTCTTCGGATCTCAGGTCTTCGAATCCGTAATTCCCAGGAATGTGCGCCTTGCCGAGGCTCCAAGCCACGGAAAGCCAGTCATATTCTACGACATACATAGTAAAGGTGCGGAGAGTTATATTCAACTAGCTAAGGAGGTTATCGCTAATGCCGAGAAACGCTCTGGGCAGGGGACTGGGCGCGCTGATTCGGGAGCCGGAGCCGCAACCGCAGCAGCCGCAGGCGCCGGCGGGAGTGCCGGTGGGGTCGGGAGCAGCAGCAGCGCCAGCGATGTCCAATCAGCCGGCGTCCCAAGCGATCAACAAACCCAGCGAACCGAAGCCGGCTCCGGTAACCCCACAGAGTGACGGGCTCTATCAGGTCGACATAGACCTCATCGACCCGAGCCCTTACCAACCGCGTACGCGCTTCCGGGAAGCGGCTCTCGACGAGCTCGCCCGCTCGATTGCCTCCAGTGGAATTGTGCAGCCGCTCGTTGTGCGCCGAATTAACAACCGCTATCAGTTAATCGCGGGAGAGCGCCGATGGCGTGCCGCACAGCGAGCTGCGATTCAACGTGTTCCAGTCGTAGTGCGCGACGTGCCCGAGGAAATGGCGCTCGAAATGACGCTTGTAGAAAACCTTCAGCGCGAAGATCTAAATCCCATCGAGCAGGCACGCGCATTCCAGCGCCTCACAGAGGAGTTTAACCTCACCCAGGAGCAGGTCGCTGAGCGCACTGGCAAGGATCGCGCTACGATCGCGAATGCCGTCCGTCTACTGAAGCTTGACGCGCCTATCCAAGACCTTCTAGAGGAAGGGCAGCTCACCGCGGGCCACGGTCGCGCATTGCTGGCCATAGCCGATACCCAAGCGCGGCTCGAATTGTCTCGGCGCATCGCACGCAGCGGCATGACTGTCCGCCAGGTTGAACGACTTGCCGCTCAAGCACCTAAGCCAAAATCTAGCCGAACGCCACCCCAGCCCGACGCCAATACAAAAGCAGCTATCGAGGAGCTCCAGCGTATTTACGGAACCCGAGTTCTCGTTCACCCAGGCATAGCGGGACACCCAGGGAGACTCATTTTTGAATACTATGATGATAGTGACTTGGCACGCCTATATGACCAAATGGTTGGCCAGTGATACGATAGGTGTAGGAGAATTGCCAAGTGGCTTTTTCGTGGTTTGATCGAAAAAATCTGGACTCCTCTGAGTGGACCGGCTTCCTTGAAAAGGGCGTTCGCTTCGAGGGCAAGTTAGAAGTCGCTGGTACCTTTCGGCTCGACGCTGCCGTGAAGGGGACGCTTGTCTCCACGGAGACCCTCATCCTCGGCGAGCATTCGTCGATGGAGGGCACGATAGAGTGCAATTCGGTCATCATCGGCGGCCGTTTCGACGGTATCGTCAACGCTCGCGGCAGAGTGGAAATTCAGACCAGGGCAATCGTCACCGGTGAGATTCACACTCCCTGCTTAATCATAGAGCCGGGCGCCGTGTTTGATGGCAGCTGCCATATGCTTCCGGCCGCACAAACCACAAGCGAAACATCCAAGATCATTACAATCCCCATCCGTTCCGCGGCGGCGAAAGCCTAAAGCCGAATCGTCACTCTGGAAATCTGAGCGATCCGTTCTCCCGGTGAACCCCCGGCTTCGTGCGCACTGTTCTGGGTATCAGAGGTCTCGCGCTATAATTGCAGCTGCTGTTTTCGGAGGTTTAATGGCTGACGCAGTGCGATTGACGACCACGGCGAAGGCAGCTGGTTGCGCAGCGAAGCTCAGCCCGAGCATACTCGATGCAGTTCTCAGACGCCTGCCGGTTCAAAACGATCCGAACGTAATCGTTGGGTTTGAAACGAGTGACGACGCCGCGGTTTATCGTATTACCGACGACCTCGCCATCGTCCAGACCGTCGATTTCTTCACGCCCATTGTGGATGACCCTGCGCTCTTCGGCCAAGTGACCGCTGCAAATTCGCTCAGCGATGTCTACGCAATGGGCGGGCGTCCGATTTCTGCGCTCACGATGGTCGCTTTTCCTGCCGCGAGCCCACCTGAAATTCTCGAGCAGATTCTTCGCGGCGGCCTCGCGAAAATGACGGAGGCGAACTGCACGGTGGTCGGCGGGCACTCGATCCGCGATGACGAATTGAAGTTCGGCTACGCTGTGACGGGCGTGATCAACCCGAACCGGATCTGGAAGAATGTCGGCGCAAAGCCCGGTGACCTGCTTCTTTTTACAAAACCTATCGGAACGGGAGTCATCTCGACAGCTCTGAAGCAAGGCCGAGCTGAAGACACTTGGGTTGCGGCTTCCACCGCGTCAATGACACGCCTGAACCGCGATGCAGCCGAAGCGCTACACGAAGTGGAAGCCGCCAAGCCGGGAAGCGCTAATGGCGACTCCGCGAAGTTTGAACGACCCATCCACGCTGTCACAGACGTGACTGGCTTCGGCGTCCTTGGCCACGCGCGCGAAATGGCGATCGGCAGCGGCGTGTCTCTGAAAATTGACCATGCGCGTATCGAATATCTGCCCGGCGCGATCGAGGCATCGCGCGGCGGCTTTTTCTCCAGCGGCATGAAGAACAATCGCGAATTCGTTGAGAGCTGTGTCGAGTTCGCTGGCGGCGTGACCGCTGAATTTCGCGCTTTACTCTTCGATCCGCAAACTTCCGGCGGCTTACTCGCCGCGATCGAGCCCAACGCCGCAAACTCCGCGCTGGCCGCGATGGAGCGGCGAGGCGTTCCCGCTCGCATCATCGGCGAAGTTGTTCCGAAGCGGCATCCCCTCATCGAGGTTTTTTGACCCTTCCACCAATCGTGCACAATTTCGCCTCTTCGAATCGTTCATGGACCCAGTAACCCACGCCATCACCGGTGCGCTTCTGGGCAAAGGTTATTTCTCCGACCGCAACGGTCGCGTTGCGATTTTCGCTGCAACGCTTGGCGCTGTGTTTCCGGATATCGACACGATTGCCGACGCAATCTCACGCGACCCGCTCGCAATCATCAAGTACCATCGCGGCATTACGCACTCGTTCTGCGGCCTTCCGTTTTTCGCAGCAATCCTCGCGTGGCTCACGGGCTGGGCCGCTCGGCGCATGAAAATCGAAGCTCCCTCCTGGGGCGTTCTCACGTTAATTTACGGCGTCGGAATCGCAAGCCATATTCTCATGGACGGGATGACTTCGTTCGGAACGCGCATGCTGACGCCCATCTCGCAACAACGCGTCGCCTGGGATCTGCTCTTCATCATCGACCTCACATTGACGTCGATCGCGCTGTTGCCACAGATAATCTCGTGGATTTACAGCGATCGCTCGGAAAACCGTGTACGCGCGGTAAAAATGTGGATTCTTTTCACGCTAGCGGCAATCGCGAGTTGGGTGCTAGCGAGCGGAGTGGGGTTCCCGTTCCACGTTTGGGTGCTCGTCCTCGCGATTCTCGTCATTGGCGCGTTGTTTTTTCTGCCTGCGCGCGGCGATTGGGGCTTTCGCGTAAGGCGCTCATCTTGGTGCCGCGCCGGAACCTACGCGATGCTCCTGTACATCGCTCTCTGCTGGACCGCCCATCACCTCGTAATGGCGCAGGTGAAAACCTTTGTGGCCCAAAATCATATAGAAGTCGAGCGCATCGGCGCTCTTCCGCTTCCTCCATCGTGGCTGAGCTGGGGCGGCGTAATTCGCTCGACCAACGGCGTCTACCAATCGCGTTTCGATCTCCGCCATCTTCATCCACAATCATTTACGTTCACCGCCGATTCACCGCCCGACGAATATGTAGCCGAAGCATTGCAGCTTCCAGAAGTAAAAACATACTGGAGTTTCGCCCGTTTTCCCGTGATTCGCACTTCCACAGAAGAAGATCTGCATGCTGTCGAATTCGGCGAAAACCGCTTTGTGAATCCGAAGCGCCGCAGGCCGCAGCCTTTCACCTACGTTGTGGTGTTTGATTCCGGTGGTAAAGTGGTGGAGGAAGGCTGGGAACAGAACGGAATGTTCATGGAAAATCTAACGCGCATTCCTCATCACGCGGTGGCGCCGTGAAAGTTCTGATCTTCAGCGACATCCATGGCGATACGCGCGCACTCGAAAAACTCGTGGCGCAGCCCGCAGACATCTATATTGCTAACGGCGACCTCTCCACGTTCGGAAAGGACCTTGATCGCTGCGGCGAAATCATGAAACCACTCGGCAAAAAAGTTTGGGTGCTTCCCGGAAATCACGAAAGTCACGACGACTCGCGCGCGTTTTGCGAGCGGTTCGGCTTCTTCGATTTTCATCGCCAGGTGCGCGCTCTAAAATCCGAACGCGGCACGACGCAATGGGCCGGCCTCGGTTACAGCAACATCACGCCCTTTAATACGCCGGGAGAATATTCAGAAGAGGAAATTGGAAAAGCGCTCGCACCATTCGAAAATATCAAGCCGCTCTATCTCATCGTCCATTTTCCGCCGCAGGGCACGCGCCTCGACGAATTCGCCGCCGGAAAACACGCCGGCAGTCCCACGTTGCGCGAATGGGTCGATCGCGTGCAGCCACTCTATCTTTTCTGTGGCCACATCCACGAATGCGCCGGCCGTAGCGACCGCCTCGGCGCGACGCAAGCCTTCAACGTAGGCAAAAAGGGATACACGCTGGAAGTCTAGGTTTTGGCGAGTGTTTGCTCCGCGTCTCGGTGCCTCTGTGGCGGAAAACTACCGCTTGTTCGAAGCGTTCGCTGGATAAATCACAAGCTGTCGATGGTCCCCAGAGCCTTCGCTCATCGTACGAACGCCAGCAGCGCCGTTCAACTCCAGATGAATCAATCTCCGGTCCCGCGACGACATTGGATTGAACCGGAACGGTTGCCCCGTCTCACGCACACGCTGCGCCGCCACGCGCGCCGATAACTTCAATTCTTCGAGCCGCGTCGTTCGATAATCTCCGCAATCGAATCGCACGTGATCGTGCAGCCGCGGATCGAGCCGCAGCCAGCGATGTCCGATATGCTCAAGAGCCAGCAGGAGCTCGGCGTTGCGCTCCAGCAACAACGCCTCATCGGCGCCACGAAACGCAACCACTACGTCCGTAGCCTGCTCACCGCCGTCCGCCTGTTCGCCCGAGGAAATCTCGTATTCGAGGTCGAGCCCCATCCCGCGCACGCACACATCGAGATAGCGTTTTAGTTCATCTACCGCGCGCGCCCGATCAAAATGCGCTTCGCCGCGAGGCTTATCTTTTGTTGGAGGCCGTGTCCCGGCCGGACGTCGTCCCTCGTTCATTCGTTCTTCTTCTTGAATTTGCTCCTCGACGGGAGCGGCTCGGTGCGATTCAGATAATACTGCTGCGCCATGCCGACGAGGTTGCTGGTAAACATATACAGATTTAGTCCGCTCGACAACCGGAAGAAAATCACGCCCATGAAGAGGGGCATAAACTGCATCATTTTTTGCTGCGAAGGATCGGTGGTGGTCTGCGGCGTCATTTTTGTCGTCAGGTACATCGTGATCGTCATCGCGATCGGCAAAATGTAGTAAGGATCCTTCGCCGAAAGATCGTGAATCCACAAGAACCACGGCGCATGACGCAATTCAATCGCGCCGTTCAGCACGCGCCATAGCGCCCACCAGATCGGCATCTGAAGCAGCATCGGCAGACAGCTTCCCATCGGATTGATGCCCTCGCGCGAGTACACCGCCATCACCTCTTCGTTCATCTTTTTCTTGCGCGGGTCGCTCATCGAATATTTCTTGTAGCGGTCCTGAATCTGGCGGATTTCCGGCGCCACGCTTTGCATTTTCTGCATCGAGCGCCAGCTTTTCATCTTCAACGGGAAGATCGCCATGTTGATGATGAGCGTCAAAATCACAATCGCCCAGCCGTAGTTCGGAACGAACCGGTAGATCCATTTCAGAATTTCGAAAATCGGCTTGGCGACGATTCCGGTCCATCCGAACTGCACCAGTTCCTCGAGGGGCGGATTTAACTTGCTCAGCAGCGTCAAATCCTTCGGTCCAACAAATACGCGCGCTTTTAAAGCCATCGGCTCGGTAGTTCCCGCCGCCATTTCCGCTTCTGGCTCCGCAACTGTCTTCCCCTCGGCCAACACTTCGTGGGTTTGCATCCAGTGCCACAGCGAGAGATTCGTTCCATCCGGAAGAAATGCCGCAGTAAAGAACTGATCCTCGATGCCCAAATATTCCAGGGGCCCGCTTTGCACCGCCGGCTCCGACTGATTCCCCGATACGCCGAGTTTCTTGCCCTGCAGCTGATTGAGCTTGCCGTTCTGTTTATAGAAAACATTGACGAGCTGCGCCGCGTTGTAAACCTCTTTGTCGCCGAATCCGCCGCGCCAAGCAATCGCAGCGGGAATCGGTTTGTCGTCCACCGTCACTGTGCACTCGACCGTCTGCTCGTAATCCGGCGTGAACGAAAGTTTTTTCACGACGTCGAGATGCCCATCGCTCCAGTGAAAACTCACTTCGGCCGGCGCCTGGAAGTCTGCGCTCGCATCCGTTGCAGCCGGACTCACTTCGTACAGCCCCGAATTCGCCTGCGCTTCCAGTTGCTTGTCCGTGAGAACCAGTGAGAAAGGCCAGCCCAGTTGCTTCGCCGCATCTGCGTTCACAAGATCCAGCGGCCGTGGCGGTTTCTGGTCGGTCAGATATTTCTTGAGCTTCCAACTTCGCACTACGGCGCCGCGATTCGAAAATTCCACGCGATACAACGGACTTTCGACCACGATCGTTTTTTCTTCCGTGGCTTGGACGGCACCTGCTGAAGTAGGCCTGCTCGTGGCAGTCGCAGGCGCGCCCACACCCGCAATGGACGCCTGCGATCCCGCACCGCCAGCCGGAGCGACCTGCGGAGTCCCCACCGGTGTTTGTTGCGGCGCAGGAACAGGCGGCTTGAAGAAGTGTCCCCAGGTAAAAAGGACCAGCAGCGCGAGCAGAATGAAAACTATCGCGCGAATCTGGTCGTTCATTTCCGTCACTGCGCGAACCCTTTCCCCTCGGCATCTCCCGCGAGGGTGGCGCACGTTTTCGCGCGCGGCTCAGTCAATTCATCTACTTCCGGCACAGGATCGAACCCTCCTTTTGTAAATGGCCGGCAGCGCAACAATCGCTTTAGCGCCAGCACGCTTCCACGCCACGCGCCATGCCGCGCAATGGCTTCGTATCCGTATCTCGAGCACGAGGGGTAAAATTTGCAGGCACCTCCAAAAAACGGCGAGAGAAAAACCTGATAGATGCGAACGAATAACAACAAAGTCCATTTCCCAGCGGAACGCACGTATTTTCCTATTCGTTGCCTGAAACGGGACTCGCCGTTTCTCTCGCGCGCCTCGGCAATAGTTTCAGCAGCTCCGCCGTCAGGCCGGCAAACTCCGCCGTAGCCACTGACGTGCGCGGATGAATCACAATGTCCCATCCTGGAGAAATCTCCTGTCGGTGCAGTCGTACGATTTCGCGGATTCTGCGACGGATGCGGTTGCGCTTTACCGCGCTCCCCAGCGCTTTCTTGATGCTCCAACCAAACCGGCTTTCATCGAGGCCATTGGCGCGAAGAAAAACGGCAAATTCTCGGCTCGTCCGGCGGCGGCCCTCGCGATACACAGCGTCATACTCCGACCGGCGCACCAGGCGAGCGGCGCGAGGAAAATCATGCCGCGGCGTGTCAGACGCGCGTGAGACTGTGGCGCCCCTTCTTGCGGCGTGTCGCAAGTACTTTACGTCCACCCTGGCTCTTCATTCGTGTGCGAAACCCGTGCTTTTTATGACGGCGCCGCACATGCGGCTGAAAAGTGCGTTTCGGCAACGATCCTTCTCCTCTGCTTTTCGCTCAATCTCTTTTAATGGTACGTCTCATTCGCTCGGCAAGTTTCGCCCAGCGTATTCCGTTCTCTCACTGGAACGAATCGCGTTCGTCGTCCCGCTTTTGTAGCGCCACCCTTTAGGGTGGCAGCCTCTGTCGCGAATCGCGCACCCAGGCGAAACAACGAGTCTAGTCGACCCACGCACACGGGTCAAGGAACGTCGATGAAAGGTAGAAGGCTCAGTTTCCATTCAAAAGTTGTTTAAGAACCCGGTGCTTCGACCGAGCACCGCACCCGCGATTACGAGTATAATCCGCGCAATTCCCAAGCCGCGTCATGCGGCCCAAACGAATCTGTTTTTTTGGGCAGGAGAAAAAATGGCACACGATCACGATCAGGACCCAGAAAGCCAGCCTCAACCACACCATCACTCGTGCGGCAACCTGTTCGGATGCGGCGATGAAAAAGGCACGGGTGTGCTCCGCGAAGATATCAAAGATTCTGCCTTCACGAATCGAGCCGCCGATCATCTTCTTCACATGGACGAGATCAATCAAGCGCAGTTCGACGGCTGTCTCACCGCCCGCGGCCGTTCGCGCCGCCGGCTCCTCCGCGCAAGCAGCTTCATGGGAGCGTTAGCAGCGATCGGGCCGTGGTTCACGAAGCTCGCACACCCAGCGGATTCGATGGAGACGAACGCCTCCGCTCCGGACAGCTCTACCGTCAGGCAAAAAAAAGAGGACGAAGGCCATGTCCACGTGGTCGAGTCCAACGATCAGACCGTGCGCCTCGGCGTCTACGACACCACGCTCCCGCCAATCCTCAAGATCGATTCCGGCGACACCATCAGCTTCCCCAATACGTGGTCACACTTTTTGAACCAGATGCAGCCGGGTGTCCCCGTCGAGACATTGGCGAAGATTCGCGTCAGCAATCCCGGAAAGGGACCGCACTCGATCATCGGCCCTATCTACGTCAACAATGCCGAATCCGGCGACGTTCTCGAGGTCCGCTACAAGCGGATTCTTCCCGTCAACTGGGGCGCCGTTTTCAATAACCCCGGCTCGCTGGGAACCGGTTTGCTGCCGCAGGATTTTCCCGATGGCCAGGTGAAGTATCTAAATCTCGATCTTCCGAAAATGTCGGCGGAGTTCGCGAAGGACATTCACGTTCCCCTCAAGCCGTTTCAGGGAACGCTCGGCGTGGCCCCGCCCGACGGCTACTTTCCTCCTTTGAGTCCAGGAGTCACCACCTCCGTCCCTCCGGGCCCGCATGCGGGCAATACAGACCTGAGCGAGATGGCCGAGGGCTCGACGATGTTCGTTCCGGTTTGGAAGCCCGGTGCGCTGATTTTCACCGGCGACTCACACGCAGTGCAGGGCGATGGCGAAATCACCATCACCGCCCTCGAGACGCGCTTGCAGGAATTGCGCATCCAGGTGGTTCTCCACAAACAGAAAAATTTCGCCTGGCCCATCGCCGAAACTCCCGCACACTGGATCATCCTCGGATTGGACAAAGACCTGAACGTCGCCATGGCCCTGGCAGCGCGGAACGCCATTAATTTCCTCGCCGTTCGCACCAGCCTCTCGAAGCTCGACGCTTACGCTTTGTGCAGTATCGCCGTCAGCTTTCGAGTGACTCAGGTGGTCGACATTGTGCGTGGCGTTCACGCGCTGATCCCTAAGAGCCTTTTCGCGCCCGACCTGCGCAAGCAGATCGCCGTTGTTTAGTTCGGGTAGAAGGTGGCGGCGGCCCAACGCCGGCGCTTTGCGGGTTGTACTTCAGGAAACCGAAGAATCTTTCGGGCGAGTTTGAGCGTCATACTGTATGCGTATGCCATCCACATCCACCACTCCGAATCCAAGCATCACCAAGCGAGAAATTCTGTCTGCCTGGGGAAATATTCTCACTGGCAAAGTCCCCATGCTCTCTATCGAAATCACTCGCGAGTGCCCGCTCACATGCCCCGGCTGCTACGCGTACGGCGACTCGCACCTCGGCGGCGAAACCACTCTTCGCCAATTGAATGACTTGCGCGGCGATGCTCTCGTCAACGGCGTCGTCGATCTCGTCCGCAAGCACAAGCCCATCCATGTTTCGCTGGTTGGCGGTGAGCCGCTCGTCCGCCACAAGGAACTCAGCCGTATTCTCCCGATCCTCATCGGTATGAATATTTTCACGCTGGTTGTGACGAGTGCCGTGATTCCCATTCCTGTCGAGTGGATGAAGCTTCCGCGCGTCCGCGTCGCGGTCTCGATCGACGGCCTTCCCGAACACCACGACGTCCGCCGTCAGCCCGCCACTTATGAACGCATTCTAAAAAATATTGAAGGCCGCGAAATCAACGTTCACTGGGTGATCACGCGCCCGATGTTCGAGCGCACGGGCTATCTCGAGGAATATGTCGCGTTCTGGAGCGCGCGCCCCGAAGTGAATCGCGTTTGGGTCAGCGTTTACACGCCGCAAATCGGAGAACAAAGCGCCGAGACGCTCCTGCCGGCTGACCGCGAAACCCTCGCGCGCGAATTGCCTGGTCTGTACAAAAAGTTTCCGAAATTCCTGTTCACGAAAGGCATGGGAGAAGCGCTGCTACGCCCGCCGAAAGATCCCGACGACTGCCTGTTCGCGAAAATGTCCGCCAACTATTCCGCTGACCTCAAAAGCCGGGTCGAGCCCTGCGTCTTCGGCGGCACGCCCGACTGTTCCCAGTGCGGCTGCACGATCAGCAGCGCCCTCCACTGGATCAAGACCGAAACGGTGGTAGGCCCTTTCAAGGTCGGTCACTTCGTCTCTGGTTCGATCAACACAGGCCTCTTCGTCAACAAACTCCGTTCGCGCTCGATTCACCCGAGCCGTTGGCGCTCCAGCAGCCCAGCGCCAAAACCCGAACCAAATCTGGTCCAAATCCAACCCTAATCCCGAATGCATCTCAGGGGCTCGGAGCTTCAGCCTGCCCTAAGTTTCGGTTCTTGAAGTACGTTGATGCGAGTAATTCGAGTTGACGAGAAGTTTCGGGGAGTCTTTGTGGGTCGCCTCTTCAGGGGCGACATAGCCCGAGCCTAGAACTAGGAGGCTTTAGCCCCTGAAGTACCTTGATGCGAGTAATTCAAGTCGACGAGAAGTTCAGGAATCTTTGTGGGTCGCCCCTTCAGGGGCGACATAGCCCGAGCCAAGACTAGGGGCTTTAGCCCCTGAAGTACATTGATGCGCCTAATCTACTCGCGCGGCCCGCGAAGAATCACGCCCAACGAGCGCAAAACCTGCTCGTCCAGCTCGCGCACATATTCGTGCAGCGCCACAATCGCCTCGATCGCGCGCCGGACTTCCTCCTCGCACACCTGCAGCACTCTTGTCAAAAGCATCCGCACATCCTACTCCACCCGTCTCGCGCACGCATTTAATTTCCCCGCCATTTGTCGTAAGCGAAATCCCAGCTCTGCGCTCCGACTCGTTCTGATGTTCCCGGCTCACGCCCCGATGCCACTTATTCCCGGCGCGGGTCGTTAAGCCTATTTCGGCTAGCCCGAGCTATACTCCTCCGATATGCCGGCCCGGAAGAAATCTCCGAGGAAATCCAAGCCGAATCTGCGGCTGACTGGCATCGAGCTCTATTTCGAAGATTTCCCCCGCGCAAGACAATTCTATAAAGAGACTCTTGGCCTTGAACTCGCCGATGAATCGGTCGGCCACTTCGCTCAATTCGCAGCCGGCACCTCATTCGTGTGCCTCGAAAGAAAGGGTTCCGAGAATTATCCTTCGCTCGACAAGGCTGTACTATTTTTCGAAGTTGCCGATCTCGCTGCGACGGTCGAATTGCTCGGCCCCGATCGCATCTTGCGCTACGAGCCCGTGGCTAAATCCGGACGACCGTCCTGGGCGGTGTTGCACGATACCGAAGGTCACAATATCCTCCTTCTCGATGCGCCCAATCGAAAATCCCACAAACGTCGCTAGCCTCTGGGACCGTAGAAATCCTTACGTGCTCTAGCCACTTGCATCATTCCTGCATCGTGCTAGCCTAATGATGGCTATGAATCGAATCGCAAACTCGGACCGGTCAAGGCAATTGAGTCGCGAAGGAGCACTCGCGAAGAACGACCCGCCTACCGCCGCCGAGCACAGCTTCCTTTTCGCTATTTATTCGCTGCAATCGGAGACGCGGCGAATTTCTAATCCCCGTAGCGCGATTAGAAAACTGAGTATCCTCTTGCGAATAAATCACTTAATAATTTCTAATCGGCGGCAAACAGCCCCTTTTAGCGGCGCCCTTCGCGCACAGAAAAGAGAATCGAATGAGCGCTAGTCAGCTCGACAAAGCAATAAAATTCCGCACCTTGCACGGCCTCACTGCCGAAGTGGGCCGCCCGAGTTCGCCGCTCGGTCCAACAAGACTTGGCGCCTTCATCATTCCAAATCCTTGGGACGTAGGCTCAGCGCGCATGCTCGCTGCCCTCGGATTCGAGGCGCTTGCGACGACGAGCGCCGGGTTCGCCTTCACCGTCGGCCGCAGTGATGGCGAAGTAAAACGCGAAGAGGCTCTCGCGCACTGTGCCTCGATCGCCGCAGCCACCGATCTTCCAGTCAGCGCGGACCTCGAAAATACGTTTGGTCATGTCCCGCGATTCGTCGCGCAGACGATTCGCCTCGCCGGCGCGACGGGAATCGTCGGTGGTTCCGTCGAAGACGCCACCGGCAACGAGAGCCGCCCGATTTACGATCACGCTCACGCCGTCGAACGCGTTGCAGCAGCCGTCGAAGCCGCGCGAGCGCTTCCGTTTCCCTTTACGCTCACCGCGCGCGCCGAAAATTATCTTCACGGCCGCAACGATCTCGACGACACGATCCGGCGCCTCCAGGCTTTCGCTGCAGCGGGCACCGATGTGCTCTACGCGCCAGGCCTTCCGAGCCTCGAAGCGATCCGCACCGTCTGCGCCGCAGTAGCTCCGAAACCGGTAAACGCTCTCGCGGGAATCAAAGGACTGAATTTTCCGGTCGCAGATCTCGTTGCGGCGGGCGCGCGGCGAATCAGCCTCGGCGCGGCGCTCTCGCGGGTCGCAATCGGCGCGTTTCTGAAAGCCGCAAACGAAATGAAGGAAAAGGGCACATTTAATTTCGTCGACGACACGATCACGTCTGCAGAAATCAGCGCACTCTTCAAGAGTTCGGCTGCGCCTCCAGCCAAGCGCGCCGATGCGGCTAAACAGGGCAATGCGTAGCAAAAATACAATCACTCGGATTCACGCTCCCAAAGGTTCCGGGCTGCGAAGCTGCCGAGCGATCGCGCAACGCTTCACGAGTCACGGGCTTCTACATGTTTGAAACGCTCACCGAAAAATTACAACGCGCCTTCAAGAACATGCGCGGCCAGGGCAAGCTCACCGACGAGCACCTTGACGCAGGCTTGGCCGAGATCCGCGAAGCGCTCCTCGATGGCGACGTGAACCTCGGCGTAGCAGACGAATTCATCGCCCACGTCCGCGAAAAGGCTCTCGGCCAGGAAGTGCTGTTGCAACTTTCGCCCGACCAGCAAGTCGTAAAAATCGTTCGCGACGAACTCGCCGACCTGCTGGGCCGCGAAGCCAAACCGCAGTTTGGCTCGCGTCCGCCTTCGATCTGGCTTGTCGTCGGCCTGCAAGGTTCCGGCAAAACCACGTCCACCGGAAAAATGGGCAAATGGCTTGCCGAGCATGGCCATCGGCCGATGGTCGTATCAACCGACGTCTATCGCCCTGCCGCCCGCGAGCAGTTGGCACAGGTCGCCCGCGCGACTGGCACGCCGTGCTGGCCGGGCGCCGGAACCGACAAGCCGCTCGAAATCGTGCGCGGCGCAGTGCGCGAAGCAAAACTTTCAGCCAACGACGTAATCCTCGTTGATACCGCCGGCCGCCTTCACATCGACGCGGAGCTAATGAACGAATTGCAGATGCTGAAGCGCGAGCTGAATCCCGCTGAAATTCTGTTCGTGGCGGACGCCATGATTGGCCAAGACGCCGTTCGCTCAGCGGGTGAATTTCACAAGCAGCTCGGCATCACCGGTGTGGTTCTCACGAAGCTCGATGGCGACGCACGCGGCGGCGCAGCGCTCTCGATCCGCAAAGTTTCCGGAGCTCCGGTAAAATTCGTCGGAATCGGCGAAAAATACGACGCGCTCGAGCCCTTCTATCCCGACCGCATCGTCTCGCGCATTCTTGGCATGGGCGATGTGCTCGGCCTGATCGAAAAAGCCGAAAAGCACATTGACGAAAAGAAAGCCCGCGAACTCGAGCGCAAGCTGCGCGAGAATGATTTCACCCTCGAGGATTTCCGCGATCAATTACGCCAAATCAAAAAGATGGGTTCGCTCGAACAGTTGATGGGCATGCTGCCGAAGGTGGGGCCGTTCGCGAATCTGCCGAAGAACACGGAGATCGACGAGAAGCGCCTCACCTCAGTCGAAGCGATTATCAATTCGATGACCGCCGCCGAGCGCGCCGATGACCGCATTATCGACGGCAAGCGCCGCAAGCGCATCGCCCGAGGGAGTGGCACCTCGGTCCAGGAAGTGAACCAGGTGTTGAAGCAATACTCGGACATGCGCCGGATGATGAAGCAGTACGGCAGCTTCGCAAAAACCAAGATGCGCGGCCTCGGCAAATTCGCCGGCCTGAAACCGCCACCGGGACTGGCAGACGAAAAGTGAACGCTCACACAACCCAGGAGGGAGAATACCTCGCGACCGCGCGGAACGCTCGCTAAGATCGCCCTACAGCGGAACTACGACTGTTTTGCTCCCTGGTAGCCGAGAAGAACGTTGGTGAAATCTGCCGCGTCCGCTATACTGGTAGCAATTACACAAGGAGGAATTTCTAGTGTTGATGATTCGCTTGGCCCGATTTGGAAAGAAGAAGCGGCCTTTCTACCGCGTGATCGTGACCGAAAAGACGCGGCCGCGCAATGGGCGCTTTGTCGAAATAATCGGGACCTACGATCCCCTTAAGAAGCCTGCGGCGATCGAGCTCGATCGCGAGCGCGCACGATATTGGATCAGCAAGGGCGCGCAACCCAGCGACACGGTCCGCAGCTTTCTTAGGAACCAGAAACCTGCCTGAGCCGTCTTAACTCCCAGCCGAGATAATGTGCTTAGTTCACGTACATGTTCGGGCGAGTTTCTATTCACTCGCCACGCTGCGGAGGGTTCGCGATGAGAGAGCTTGTCGAGTCGATTGCGAAAGCACTTGTAGATCATCCCGAGGATGTGCAGGTCAAGGCGATTGAGGGCGAGCAGGTGACGGTGCTGGAACTCCGGGTCCATCCCGAGGATTTGGGCAAAGTCATAGGACGTCAGGGCCGCACGGCAAAATCGATCCGCACGCTGCTCGGTGCGGCCGGAATGAAATTGCGGAAGCGCTTCACGTTGGAAATTCTCGAGTAGTGAAAATCGAGCATTTACCTCAGTCCAACCGCGTCACCGTGGCGCGCATCCTGCGCCCGCACGGAAGGCGCGGCGAAGTAGCCGCAGAAATCCTCACCGATTTTCCTGAACGCCTCACTCGCTTGAAATCCGCGCAGTTGTGGAATGGACGTTCCGAGCCGCGAAGCGTTCTCGTCCGCTCGTGCTGGCTCAGCCACAGCCGTGGCGGACAGGCTATCTTCCATTTAGAGGGTTCGGATTCGATTTCAGACGCTGAAAAGCTCGTTGGGCTCGAAGTCCAGATTCCGCGCAGCGAACGGATCGCCCTTCCGGCCGGCAGTTTCTACGTCAGCGATCTGGTTGGCTGCGAGGTCTACGAGCGCGACGGCGGATCGTTGATCGGTCGCGTTCGCGACGTGCAATTTCCGGGCGAGGATTTGAAGGGAACTCCAATTCTAGAAGTAGATTCGCCGCATGGCGAATTGTTGATTCCGCTCGCGCAAGAAATTTGCGTGCAGATCGACACCGCCGGTCGCCGCATTGAAGTCATCCTGCCCGAAGGCCTCCGTGAATTGAATCACGAGTAACTTCAAAGCGCGAAAAGCATATTCCTCGGTTCGCTCGGAATCGCGGAGTTTTGCCCCATGTTAGGATACGATTAGCGGCGATGCGGTTCGATCTCATCACGATTTTCCCCGAATTTTTCACTGGCCCGCTCGATTACGGCATCGTGCGCCGCGCGCGCGAAGCGCGGCTGATCGAGACGCACGTCCACGACCTGCGCAACTTCACGCATGACCGGCACCGCACGGTGGACGACCGCCCATTTGGCGGCGGTGAAGGCATGGTGATGAAGTGCGAGCCGTTGTTTGAGGCCGTGGAATCGCTGCTCGGTCCGGCTTCTGGCGCGAATCCGCCGGCTGGCACGGCCATCGTGCTGCTCTCAGCGGCTGGCAAACTATTCCGGCAGGAAACCGCTCGGCGATTTGCCCAACTCGACCGAATCGTTCTGATCTGCGGACGCTACGAAGGCGTAGACGAGCGCGTGGCGGAACACCTCGCAACTGACGAAATTTCCATCGGTGATTTCGTGCTCTCCGGCGGCGAACTCGCCGCCGCGATGATCCTCGACGCGGTTACGCGCTTGATTCCAGGCGCGCTCGGCAACGAAGACTCCACCGTAAATGAATCGTTCAGCGCAGCAGCGACCGAACGAGAGACCAGCCAAACAAAGAGCCAAACAACGACCACGAGTCACGAGTCACAAGTTATGAATCACGGCATCCTCGACTATCCGCATTACACACGCCCGCCGTTGTTTCGCGGTTGGGGTGTTCCCGAAGTCCTGATGAGCGGCAACCACGAAGAAATTCGCCGCTGGCGCCGCCAACAAGCCCTCAAAAAAACGCAGCGCAACCGGCCGGACCTGCTGTCGGGCGGGTAGCGCGGGCCTTGTTTCTAAGGCGTGCCTCCAACCGCTTCTGCAATTTGATGTAGGCAAATCGCCAGGATTTCGGTAAAATCGCAGATTGTGCGTAGTTCGCTGGCCCCACCTGAGCGGGTCTGCACGGAAAAATAGAAATGAAACCGATACTTCGCAGTGTGCAAGAGGCTCAACTCCGCAAGGATCTCCCGGCGTTCCGCCCGGGCGATACCGTTCGCGTGAACGTGCGACTGAAAGAAGGCGAGGGCGATAAAGAGCGGATCCAGCCGTTCGAAGGCGTGGTGATGAGCCGCCGCGGCGAAATGCTGGGCGAGTCGTTCACGGTGCGGCGCGTCAGCTTCGGAATTGGCGTCGAGAGAATCTTCCCTGTAAATTCACCAATGATCGGCTCGATCGAAGTGGTACGGCAAGGCCGAGTGCGTCGCGCCAAGCTGGGTTACCTGCGCGGACTGCGCGGCAAGGCTGCACGTATCAAGCGCGTCGAGAAATTCGAGACAGTTGCTGCAGCAGCCGGAACCACAGAAACCAAATAGCCTCGCGCAGAATTACAGATTGAATTTCGAGCCCGCTCCGAGAAATCGGCGCGGGCTTTTTATTTAGCGGATGCGTCGTATTGTAAAATGGCGACATGAGTCGTCGCATGAGGACGCGGCGGCGCGCCAAGCCTGTGCTAGAATCCGCGGACGTGGAACGGCTCTGCTCGAGGCGTTACGAACGCGAGGCGCGCCAGCGTGGTTGGCTTCGTATCGCCGGGCTCGACGAAGCCGGCCGCGGATCGCTATTCGGCCCCGTGGTCGCCGCCGCGGTCGTCCTCAGTCCCACCCGTCGCATCGTTGGCCTCGACGATTCCAAGAAAATAAATCCCGAGCGGCGCTTTATTCTCGCCGAACGTATTCGCCAGCACGCTTTGGCCTGGGCCGTGGCGGAAATTGACGCAAGCCGGATCGACGCTTGGAATATCTACCAAGCAAGCCGCCAAGCGATGGTCGCTGCAATCTCTCAGCTCCAGCCTCTTCCGGATTTTCTACTTCTCGACGCAGTCGAACTCGATCTGCCCATCGAGCAAAAAGCTCTGATTCATGGCGACATGCGTTCCGCGTCGATTGCAGCCGCCTCCATTCTGGCGAAGGTGGAACGAGATCGGAGAATGGAAGAATACGACCAGATCTATCCTCAGTATGGTTTGGCGCAGCACAAGGGTTACAGCACCCCGGAACACTTGGCCGCCCTTCGCCAGCACGGCCCTACGCCATTGCACCGGTTCTCGTACGCACCAGTGAGAGAAGCGCGCTGCTGGGCCACCGGCGCGACGCAGAATCTGCTCCCTCTACCGGAGCAGCAGATCACTTCCGACTCCTAGTGGTACCCTAGTACCCTGTTATCCCGTTCGTCACCACAGGCTCGGCGGCTCATAGACCCCCGATTTTCGGGCGTGCTAACCTTTCATCTCTAACTGCTGTAGGCTTACAGGGCGGAAGGCCTGCCGTCGGGGCTGCGCGCGCAAGGCAGACGAAATCATCCATGGCGTTCAACAAAAATAAAGCGCTTGAAAACGCGCTGAAATTCCTGAATCAGGGCAAAGTCCCTCAGGCCATCGCCGAGTATCAGCAAATTCTCCGCAACGACGCGAAGGATCAGGCGACATTGATGACGGTGGGCGACCTCTACGCCCGCCAGGGCGACATGTCGCATGCCATCGAATACTTCGAGCGCCTGGCGCAGGTTTACCTCAACGACGGCTTCAACAGCAAAGCCATCGCGATTTACAAGAAAATTGCCAAGCTGGCGCCGAATGAGCTCGCGCCGCTCGAACGGCTCGCCGACCTCTACGTCCAGCAAGGAGTGCTGAGCGAGGCGCGGCCACTCTTCCTGCAGATTGCGGAAGCACACCTGAAAGCCAATCACGCGCAAAGAGCGGTGGAAGTGCTGCACCGGTTGCTCGACATTGAGCCCGAAAATTTGCGCGTGCAGATGCGTCTCGCCGAGCTTTACAACGTGATGGGCCAGAAGAAAGAAGCGGCTCAAACGTATTTGAACTACGCCCAGCGCCTGCTCGATCGCGGCGAACACGATGAATCGGCAAAGCTCGTCGAGCGCGCGCTCGAAGTTGATCCAGCGAACAGCGCGGCCATGCTGCTGCGAGCGAAGGCTCTCGTCGCGGGCGACAAGAACGCAGACGCCATCGCGCTTCTCGAAACCCATCCGGAATCGAGTGCTGGCGGCGATGTGACGAACATGCTGCTGGACTTGGAAATCAAGTCTGGCCAAGTCGAGAAAGCTGCCGATCGCGCCCGCAAGCAACTCGCGCGAGGCCACCAGCACTCTGCTTCCCTCTTTAACGTGGCTGAAACCATGATCGCCAGCGGCCTGGGGATGGAAGCGTTACGCCTGCTAGAAGAGCTTCGCAACCCCATGATCGAAGCGGGCGAGCAAGACAAGTTCTTGAAAGCTGTTTCAGCCACCGTCGAGAAGCTACCGAAAGAAGCAGCGCCGCTCGAATTAATGGTCGATTTCTGCCGCCACACGAGCAACTCGCATGAGCTGCCGCTGGCGCTGAGTCAGCTTGCCGATGTCTGTGCTGCTACAGGAAACCATTCGCGCGCTGAAGAATGCCTGCAGGAACTCATCGACCGCAATAAAGATGACGAGCGGCTGGTACAGCGCCTGAATCAGTTGCGCGCGAAGAGCGGCGGCACCTTTCAGCCAGCCGTCGAAGAGAAAGCTTCTGAACCGCCGCCAAGAATTGATGAAAATGAGAAGCCAATTCCTCCATCGCCGCCTGCGATCATTGAAGAGACCTACGATGAAGAGACGCAGAAATACATCGCGCAGGCGCTAACGGATGTAGACCTGTTCTCGAGTTACGGACTTACGCAAAAGGCTACCAATCTGCTCGAAAATGTTCTGCAACGCGCCCCAAGGCACGCGCCCACACTCGAGCGCCTGCTCGACATGCATCTCGGCGCAGGAAACGAACGGCGCACGGCAGAACTAGCCGCGCAACTCGAACAGATTCATCGCGAACGCAATGATACGGTGAACGCCGACCGCTTCCTCGAACTTCGTCAGCGATTCCAGAAAGCTGCAGGAATGACGGAGGAGCAATTGCCGGCCGCTCCTCCAATCGACGTGCCGAGCGCCGCGCCTTCCGCGCCCCCTGCGTTCGAAGTGCCTCCAGCTTCAGCTGCTGAGGCCGAAGCGGCTGCCGCCACGTCGGCAATTTTCGAGGAATTCGAGATTTCGCTCATTCAGCCGGAATCGCAGTCGGATTCTGCGCAACAAACCGCTTCTCCTCCGCCGGCCGCAGAGGCAGCTCCTGCCTCGGCGCAACCGCCCGCGGCCGCGCCGTCATCCGCCGCCGCGCCCGGTGAAGTTGACCTTTCGGACGAGTGGGAAGCAATGATTCAAGACGTCGCCGACACTGCGGCGAAAACGCCCGTCGCGTCGGTCTCACCGCAAGCCGCAAGCGAACCTGTGGCTGAGTTTGCCCTCCCCGAAGAAGCTGCCCCCGCGGCACAGCCGGAACCTGCGCCAATTCCTGAAGCTGCGGAAGAGCCGGAAGGTACTGTCGCACAGGTTGATCTCGACGAACCGTCTCCGGCACCCGCGCCACCGGAACCCGAAGTGATCGAGCTTCAAGACATCGTCGCCGAAGAAGCGGCCCCTGAACCAGCTTTCGAGCTCGTCGAAGAACCGGCCCCTGCAGCCGAGACTGTTGATTTGAGTCAGGTCCTGCCGGCAGAGCCCGGCGCCGAACCCGCTCCGGCAAGCGGCCGCGAATTTGAACTCGAATTGACGGCGCAGGCGAAATCAACACGGGCCCACGAGCCTGCGACGACGGAAGACTTCATCAGCGACCTGGTAGCCGAAATCGACGGCTTCGAAGCGCCGCCTGCTGTAACTTCCGCGCCTGGCTCGCTCAGCAAAATATTCGAGCAAGAGCCGGAGCCGATGAGAGCGGTCGCGTTACCGCATGTTCCAGAGCCTGCGAATGGAAACGCCCTTGAGCCCGTTCCGGAGATCTCAGCGGAAAGCCTGAACCAGCTCGCCGAAGTTTTTCAGGAATTCCGCGCTGAGCTGGGCGAACTTGGCGAGGAAGATGAGGACCTCGAGACCCACTACAATCTCGGCATCGCGTATCGCGAAATGGGTTTGCTGGACGAAGCCATCGGAGAATTTCAAAAAGTTGCCAAGGCCGTGCAAAAAGGCAAGCCCTTCCGCTATGCGATGAACTGCGCGACGATGCTGGGAGTCACTTTCATGGATAAAGGCGAGCCCAAAGTCGCGTCCATGTGGTATCAGCGCGCCCTCGAATCGCCGGGGCTCGAAGAGGAAGCGGTCCTCGCGCTGCGCTACGATCTAGGCATGGCGCTGGAAAATGCCGGTGAATCGAAACAAGCGCTCGACAGCTTCCGCCAGGTCTACGCAATGAACATCGACTACCGCGACGTCGCCGATCGCATCGCCGAACTGCAGAAGCACTAAATAGCCCCGCAAAACTTGCTCTTTTATCGTCCGACAACCATCAAGTCTACTCGCTCGAAAGGAGCCGATGCCCCTATCCAATCAGCGTCTCGCCGGCTCTTTTGACCGTTGCGAGTGTCCTAGCGGTTCGAAGCTTCAATCCTTCAAGTCGCGCGCGATGCGGAAGCCGTAATCGGCGTACTGAAATTCCGGAGGAATGCTGGACCGCGCGGCGCAGCGCGACACTTTCGTCTGATGGCGCCACGAGCCGCCGCGCGAGGCTCTGCGCTTCCCTTCGGCCGGCCCTTGTGGATTGCGCTCAGGCGAAACGCGATAGTAATCAGCGCCAAACCAATCCGAACACCACTCGTGGACGTTCGCACCGATGTCGAATAAGCCGTAGGCGTTGCGTTCGGCAAGGCCCACCCGCTCAGGGGCGGTCTTCCAGCGCGATGCGTAATTTGCCAGCGCTTCGAGCGGCTCATCGCCCCAAGGGTAGAGTTTCTGCTCGGCGCCGTCACGCGCCGCGCGTTCCCATTCGGCTTCGGTTGGCAGGCGGTAGTGTTTATGGGTGAGCGCGCTTAGCCATTCGCAGTACGCAACGGCATCGAACCATGATGGCGCGACGACCGGCTGCTCCGGGTGCGAGAAATTCGGATCGTCCCAGTGCAGCGGCTTGCTATGGCCAGTGGCTGAGAGGAATTTTGCGTAATCCGCGTTGGTGACCTGGCAGGCAGCCAACTCGAAGGGGTCTATCCAGACGCGATGGACTGGACGCTCGTTGTCCTGTCCCCCCTGGCCAGCCTCGCTGCCCATCAGAAACCAGCCTTCTGGGATTCGCACCATTTCCGGCTCGGTGAATTCCCGGGGCGGTGAAGAATCGAGATGAGGAATTTCAGGCATTGTGTCTAAACTTCTGAAAGCGAAGAAAAAGAGAACAAAAACGTGCCGCAACTGCTGCAACTAGGTTGCAGCAAAAAGCTAAGCGTCAGCGCAAGGCGCCCGACTCAGGATCTGCCGCCCTCAAAGCGAACAAAAGGCGAAGAAACAACATTTGGCTTACCTTGTTTTGCGACGTTCCGCATGTAGCGAGTTGCGGCACAGGCAGGATTGCCTGTGCCACTGAAAGGCAACGCTCGATTCTAGTCATGGGCTTGGGCGTGTTGGGTTTGGCTTAGCAAGTTGACGAAGAGACGATACGCGCCCGGAACGCCGGCGGGCAATTCGCGGAAAAATGAGAGCCCCGTGTAGATGTAAACGCCTTCGCCGTAGCGGGCGTAGACGAGCGAGCCATTCGTCTCCGGCTCGCCGGGATCGGTCAGGCCCAGCACGGGCTGATAGTGCGAATCAAACGTGCCCAGGAAATAGAGGCCGCGCTCCTGGTCCCAACCTTCGAAATCGGCGAGCGTAATTTTGTTCGGCGAGTTCAACAGCGGGTTGTCGGGCGCGAGGAAGTGTACGGGCGAATTCGCATCGGTAACGCGCGAAGTTTGCCCCGGCATCGTCGCAGGATAGGGCATCGCGGAAACCCACCGCGGATCGCGCTGATATTGGACGACGAGCGAGCCGCCCCCCTGCACGTAATCGAGCAGGCGACGATTCGAGCGCATGAGATCGGGTCGCAAATCGTAGGCGCGGATGCCGACGACGATCGCGTCGTAGCGGCTGAGATCTTCGAAGGCGAGCGCGACTTCATCGAGCATATCGACTTGAATCCCGATCTGGCGAAGCGTGTCGGGAATCGGATCGTTGCTCGCGGCGACGTAGCCGACACGCAGGTGCGCCGGCACAATGAGATTCAGCACGTGCACCGTCACGTCGGCGGGCTGGCTCCAATCGCGCGTAGGCAGCGAGGGAATCGGTTCGAGCGAGGTAGTGAATTTTTGGCTTTTGCCATCGAACTGCGCGAACGGGTGAAGCGGATAGGCCCTGGGAGCGACGTTGGCGGAAGGAGTGATACTGAAGCGGATCAATTGATCGCCGGCGCCGGAAAAATCGAGTGGCGCGACCGGTTGAAGCTGCCAACCCTTTGGCGCGTCGAGCCCGACGGAAACTTTTGCAGGTTTTGTTCCGTGATAGCGGACGCGGGTGAGCAGGGTGACCGGTTGCGACGCACGCTCGGCGTGCACAATGATCTGCTGCGGATCCGGAGTGAGCGTGACGGCGGGGACGAGCTCGAGCGGATACGTTTCGATACCGGTTGTGGTGGCTTTCATCGACTCGACCCTTTGCGCGAAAGCGAATGAATAGCCATGAATTTCTATTTTGGGCGCGATGCGTACAAGCGGCGGCGGGTATGGGAGAATCACATCTCCGGGTGAACTCGGAGGCGTCGCACCCGCGGGAATTTCGACTTTGAATTTGTAGTTTTTGTCGCCTTCACCTTTGTCGCCCTCACCTTTGTCGATCGCTATGTTCCATCCTTTGGGCACCAGCAGGCTCGATGCATCGACGGTGTATTTCACCGGCACGGCTGGCTTGCCAAGAAAGTTCACGTCGACAGAGAAACTCTCTTCCACGGAAAGCTCGTGACGGTCGGCTTCGACAATCATTGGCAGAGCGATATCGTCGTTCAGTGCGAGATCGATTTTTTCACTCACCCGATCAAGTTCCCAAAGAAGCTGAGCGCTGCCGTTCCCGTTCTGTTTGGAAACTAAATCGCGCAACTTGGAGATTTCCTTTGCCGCCTCTGCGATATCCGTCGCCGCGTCTGAACGGCGCAGTGCAAGCGCAGCAGTGCGCGCCGCTTCGAGATGCGCGGATGTTTGGTTCAGCGAGGGCGCGAGCATCTCGCGATACGACGGAAATGTTTCTGCGAGCGATCCAAAAGGTTCCGCTAGAAGCTTTGGGTCGAATGATCCTGTCGCATCGCCCTTTTCGTTTTCGCGCACCAGAGACACCGGGCGGCGGAAAAACGGATTGCCGAAGAATGATGGGGTGCCTTGCGAGCGATGTTGCGCGTGGCCTTCCATGCCCATGTCGACGTAGCTCTTGCCCCAGAGTGGCGAAACGTCGTTGATGGGAAGCGGCACTACGCCGGTGACATTGTTGTCGCGCGCTGGACGCACTTCGAGCGTTACTTTCCAAACGGGGAGCCCTTCGGCGATCTGCTCGGGAAACATTTTGGGATCGGCGGCGGCGGCGACAGCCTGCGGCGTGAGAATTCCGCTTTCCTGGTGATGCCCGTGGCCACCGTGAACGCCGCCCCATCCGTTGATGACGACCTGCGGGCGGAATGTGCGAATCACTCGCACCATGTCTTCGAGCGCTACGCCGCCCCAGATTTTTCGCGCCTGCTCGGGCGTCTTCACGTAGCCGGTGTCCATCGCGCGGGTGAAAAATTGGCGGACGCCATAGTGCTTGTCGGCGGCGAGGAGTTCCTCGGTGCGAATGACGCCGAGCTCGGCGCCCTGTTCGGGGCCGATAGCGTTTTGTCCACCCTGGCCGCGGGTGATCGTGAGAAGGGCGACATCGGCGTTGAGGCCGCGCGAGAGACAGGTGAGCAGGCTGGCCCATTCATCATCGGGGTGAGCCGTGATGAAGAGGATGCGCGTGGTGACGCGGGCTTTGTTGATGGCTTCGACGGTTTCGGGGAGGGATTGGGCGGAGATTGAAACGCTGAACGCCGGAGCGAGAATAACCGCGGAGATTGCGGCAGCCAGCGTCTTGATGATTCGGCTGCGGGATTTGGCGTTGCGAGAAGGAGCTTCAGGGGCTAAAGCCCCGGTTAGAGAGCGGCTTTTATGTCGCACCTGAAGGTGCGACCCACAAAGATTCGGCGTGTGACCAATTGCCGAGAGAGCGGCGAGAGGAAATTCGAACAACCGTACTTCAGGGGCTGAAGCCCCACTAGGGGGGCTGGAGTTATGTCGGAGCTGAAGCTCCGACCTACAAAGATTCGGCGTGTGGAACAATTTCCATCCACAATCCATCAAACAACCTCCTCGAATGGCCATTGGCGCAGCAGGCGCGCGCGTCCGAAGTAGACGAGAATTCCCGCCAGCATCGCTGCGAGCGAGGCGAGCATCGGACGGCGCCCCGTGGAAATGAAAATCGCGATCCAGCCCGCGATTGAAAGCAGCACCGGCACGGGATAGAGCCACATGCGAAACGGCCAGCGGTCCTCTTTCCATCGCCGGTGCAACATCATCAAGCCCACCGCCTGGGCCACAAATTGGATGAGGCAGCGCATCGCCAGGATGGAGCGTATGACGGAAAACAGGCCTATAAAGATACAGACGAAAATCGAGGCGAGTCCCAGGGCGATCAGCGAGACGTTCGGGAAATGCTTCGTGGGGTGCACTCGTCCGAAGACTGAAAAGAAATTGCCGTCGAGCGCGGCGGCGTAAGGCACGCGGGAGTAGCCAAGGGTGGCGGAAAACACGGAACCGAATGCGGTGACGAGAATCAGCGCGGTGGCGAGCGAAGCCCAGTGCGGTCCGAACGTGCGCTCGACGAAAAGACTGACCACGTAGGACGAGTTACGCGCTTCCTGCCAGGGAACGACGGCGAGAATGCACGTCTGCATCGCGAAGTAGAGCGCGGCGATGCCGAAAATTGAAAGAAAAATAGCGCGCGGGATATTGCGCTCGGGGTTTTTCATTTCGCCGCCGAGGTTGCAGACGTTGTAATAGCCGAGGTAGCTGTAGATTGCTTGCACGGATGCATGGCCGAGGCCGGCGAAAAAAATCCAGGAAAAGCTCCAGGCGCCGGCGGGATAGGTGAAAACGAGGTCTTTATTGAAATGCGTGACGCCGCCGTAGATCAGCCATGCGATTGTCGCGGCGGCGATCATCCAAAGAATCGTGGAGATTTTCCCGATGGCGGTGATGCGGCGATACAGCAGCACGATGGCGATCACGATCAAGAGAATCGCCACGAGGCGATTGTAATTCGCGAGCGCGGACAGCATTTGTTGCGGATGTGCGCCAAGCCACGCATTTATCGTTGCGATTTTGGCCGTGAGGTAGAGCGAATAATCCGCAAACCCCAATGCGCCCGACGATATGCTCAGCGGGCCTTGAAAGAGCGTCTGCCAGATGAAGAGGAAGGACATCAAGCGACCGAAGCGGTTTGGTCCGTAGGCTTCGCGCAGGAAAACGTAGCTTCCACCGGCCTGCGGCATCGCGGCGCCTAATTCCGCCCAGACGCAGCCGTCCACCAGAGCCAGCGCAGCGCCAACGACCCAGGCGAGAATGCACTGGGGGCCGTTCATGGCGCGGATGATGAAGGGAATGACGACGAACGGACCGATGCCAATCATGAACGTCATGTTGAGTGACGTCGCTTCCAGCAAGCCGAGGCCGCGTTCGAGTTTTTCGGGTTCGCTCATTGGCCGCGATACGGCGGTGCGAAAGAACGAAAAGGATAGCAAGAAAGGACACGAATTGGCGGGCAGATACTCGGATGTGAGGTGGGCCGTTCAGGACCGAGAAATCTTCTAGGTCATGCGACGCCACGGTGGGAATGAGTCGACGTCAGTTTGGGAGCTCGCGCCAGGGCTTTTGCCGCCCTCCGCGGGTGAAGGCAGCACATCGCGCGCCGCGATTGCATCATCTTCGCGCACCAGAATCTTGAATCCCGCGCCGGACCACGCAAGGTGTTCACGCATTCCTCCCGCAGTGTCAGCCTGGATGATTGCTTGAATGCCGGCTTCTTCCAGCGCGCCCTTGGCCAACTCCGCCTCGGGGCGGCTACCGCACGACCGCACGACAACAAGCTTGGTGTCCTGCACAGTACTATTATATCGTGGATAAGGGCGACTCGCTTTGACGTCCGTTCGGCCGTGCTTTCCGCGTGACGGATATCCGATGTACAATCGATTCCATGCCGGACCGTAATCCATTGGCAGGCATCGCTCCGAAGGCAGGCCATTCGGTAAACGAGGGCGAAACCACCATCTCTCAGTACGTTGAGAAGATCGAAGGCGAAGTTGCCCTCGATGCCTATGTAAGGGCGCAGGTGTCCGCGCCCGAAGTTGTGAAGCGGATCACCGAATTGGAAAACTGCTTGCAGCGCATCGCTAATGCCGTTTTAGCTTCAAGCGACATAGACAACCATCCGGAATTGCGTGCTGCCGCCGAGGAAGCAAAACTCGTTCTCAAAAATCGGCTGGAGGTCGATGACACCAAGCATCGACTTCATACCGAATTGGGAGTTCTTCCGGACGAATTGCGAATGATTAAGGAATAACAATTATCTGGCTCGAAACCGCTCGTCGACTCGCCGGATCGCTTCTCTTTCTCGTTTCGTTCGTTGCCCGCCCAAGTACCTGATTAACACCGTGAATCAACTGACCTGCCATCAATGTCTGCGATTCCGTTAGAAAGCCGCCGACGTGCGTTACGATGAGGTAGATGGTTAAGCTTGGGATTGGGATCACAGCGACGATCGTCGCAAGTCTGGTGCTCGGATATTTTCACGTCCGCCGCCGGAGGAGCTTTCCCGCGCACGGATGGCTGGGCTTCATCGCGCTCGCAGGCGCCGAGTGGCTGCTTTTTCACCACGTCGAGCCGGTTGCCACGTATTTCACGCCGATCGCCTGGAGCGCGTACATCCTGATCGCCGACGCAGCCACATTCGCCATCACCGGCCGCTCGCGCCTGAACGATGCGCCGCTTTCGCTCGCCCGCATGGCGCTGCTTTCGGTTCCCCTTTGGCTGATCTTCGAAGCTTACAATTTGCGGCTCGAAAATTGGGAGTATGTGGGCGTGCCTTTGCCATGGGCGGCCGCGATGCTCGGTTATGGCTGGTCGTTTGCGACGATCACGCCCGCGATTTTTGAAACTTCCGATCTCGTCCAGGCACTGCTGCCTCCGCTGACGGGCGAGGCGTGGAAAATTTCACGCGGCACCGAAAACGCGATGAGAATTTGCGGCGCTGCGTGCTTGATGATTCCGCTCGTGGCGCCGCGTGCGATTGCCGCTCATCTTTTCGCGCTCGTATGGGTGGGCTTTCTGTTGTTGCTCGATCCGATCAATCGACGGCTCGGGCTTCCGTCGTTTCTCGGCGATCTTTCCGAGGGATTTCGACGGCGTTTCTATGGTTTCGTTGCTGCGGGATTCATTTGCGGCTGGCTGTGGGAATTCTGGAACTACTGGGCGGCGGCGAAATGGCATTACACGTTTCCGATGTTTCAAAACATGAAAATTTTCGAGATGCCTGTGCCAGGCTTTCTTGGATTTCTGCCGTTTGCGCTGGAGTGCTTCACCATGTACGTTAGTGCGGCGTGGCTTCTTGGCTGGGTGAAACGAATCAAATGACTATCGAGCGCGACCAAACATCGCGGAACTTTGCTTCTCTTCGCTTACTGGCGGCCCTTGCGGCCTGCGCTCTTCCTTTCAGCTTGTCCGCTGCGGCTGCGCGTGCGGGCAGCGTGAAACTTCCGCCGGAAGCCGCGCAGGCCATCGAAAAAATGTATGGCGGCGATCCCGACGGCGCGATTGCGATGCTCCATATATACGAAACCACGCATCCCGACGATCCGCTTCCGTACACGATTGAAGCGGAAGCGCGCTGGTGGAAGATGTACTGCGATGCGGCAGAAATCAAATGGGGAATGATGGATTCGCAGAAGCGTGGCAAAAAACCCGGGGATGACTCCTACTTTGCGCTTGCGGATCGCGCGATTCAGCTGGCGCAGGCGCGGATCGCGCAGCACGACACGTCGGAGAATCATCTTTACGCCGGTATCGGCTACGCGCTGAAGACGCGGCTCTACGGATTGCGCAATGAAAACAGAACCGCGGCGCGCAATGGCGTGGCGGCGCGCACGGAATTTCTGCGCGCGCTCGAGCTCGATCCGGACAATGCGGACGCCACCGTCGGAATCGGCTTTTACAACTACTACGTGGACACGCTTTCGCCCGTGGTGAAATTCTTGCGCTTCTTCATGGGCATTCCCGGAGGCAACAAGCAGGAAGGATTAAGGCAGGTTCGAGTGGGCGTCGAGCGCGGGGTGCTGCTGGCCGTTGATGCGCGATTTTATCTGGCGCGCAACCTGCGCACCTACGAGCAGCAGTATCAGGAGGCGCTGACCGTGGCCGAGCCGCTCACGACGCGCTATCCGCAGAACCCGATTTTTCTGCTGCTTGTCGGCAATCTGAATGTGGAGCTGGGGCGCAATGCGAAGGCGGCTGAATATTTCAATGCGGTGCTGAAACTTCCTTCAGTGGCTTCGGCGAGTGCTTGCTGTGCCGGGTGCGCGGATTCGGGCTGCAACTCGTGTCCCGAGCATGTTCGTGCACTGGCGCAGACGTTTCTTCGTGGGATTCATTAGCGCGAATTGAATTAGGAGAAAGGCCCGCGGCGAGGAACAGCGCTCGTCGTGGCTACCGAGTGGCTAGCGGGTTGCGTGAACGTGATTCGGGCTTCCCGTCCCGACACGGCTCATCATGAGTGCAGAGATGCATCCGGAGATGAAAGCCACACCCCAGAGCCCGTGCGGTCCCCAGCGCTGGAGAAGTTCTGCGCCGAGGAACGGGCCGAGCGAAAACGCGATGCTGAACGACATCGTATACAGGCCCATGTACTCGCCGCGCCGGCCGGGCGGCGCAATCTCCGCAGCGTAGGCTGAACTTCCCGGCAGCAGAATCATTTCGCCGAACGTCCATACGACAACGCAGGCGAAAATCTGCACGGGACGCGTGGCGAACGCAAACGAACCAAATCCGATTGCGTAAAGAAGAGCACCGAGAGCGAGAGTGCGGCGGTGCGACCAGTGCACCATCGAGGTGTTGAGCGGCACTTCCAGCGCGACGATCAGCAGCGTGTTCAACGTGAACACGGTGCCGTAGAGCGATTCCGGAAGGCGCAGATTGCGCACGAGGAAAAGCGGCAGCGAAGAGGTGAGCTGAAAGAAAACGAGCTGTGCAGGAATCATCGCCGCGAGAAAGTAGAGCATGCGAGGATTTCGGAACGCGCGCAAGTCCTGGGCGGGATGCGCGACGGCCAGCGGCACCAGCGAATCGGCTTCGATCTCGCGGCCCAGTTCTTCGGGGTCGTCCCAGTCGGCATCGTGGGAAGGTTTCAGCCGCACCGCATCCCAGCGGGCCATCGCGATCACGACGCCTGCGAGAATCGAAGTGGCGCCATCAACAAAAAAGAGCCAGCGAAACGAAAACAGCGCGAGTAGGCCTCCGATCGCCGGCCCGACGCTCATTCCCAGATTCACTGCGAGGCGGCTGAGGGCAAAGGCCGCTTTGCGCTGCGCCGGGCGCACGAGATCGGAAATCATGGAGAGGCTCGGCGGACGAACGGATTCGTTCAAGATGGCGAAGAGGAATGTGATGGCCAGGATCGTCGGGAAACTGTGAGCGAGCGGGAAAAGAAATAGCAGGACTCCGGAGAGAAATAGCGACGCCTTGATTACTGCGACTGGCCCGACGATGTCCGTGAGACGTCCGGCGACCGGCATCGTGATCAGGGCCGCGATTCCGTACACGGTGAGTGAAAGCGCGGCGTGGGCGGGCGTGATTCCGAGCGTGCGCGTGAGATAGAGAACGAGGAACGGCAGCACCATTGTGCCGGCGCGGTTCACGAGCGTTGCTGCGGAGAGCAGCCACACTTCGCGCGGCAAGTTTTTCAGGCCACGCCAGGGATTCATGGAGGAAGGATTATACGTGCTTGGTTGATTTCACTGGGGGTGCGCGGGATTCAAGAATTCGGTCCAGCAACGGATCTTGCTTAACGGGGAACAGGGTATTCGTCGGAGCACAGGCCCTACGTACCTCGGGGTAAACTGGAGTGCCTGTGCCACCGGTATCACGCAACCGCGCAGAATTAGCCGCGCGCGGATTCTTCTTGTTCGAAGGCGTGGTAGGACGAGCGGACCAGCGGGCCGGCTTCAACGTGCTTGAAGCCCATCGCTTCGCCGGCGCGCTTGAATTCGGCGAATTCATCGGGGTGGACGAAGCGTTCGACGGGCAGATGCTCGGGAGTTGGCTGCAGATATTGGCCGAGCGTGAGGATGTGCGTGCCCTGCGCGGCGATTTCTTCCATCGCGTCGAGCACTTCATGGCGCGTTTCTCCCAGACCTAGCATCATTCCGGTTTTTGTCGGCAAGCCGGGCGCCATTTCGTTCGCGCGGCGCAGCAGTTCGAGCGAGCGCTCGTACAGGGCGCCTTTGCGCACACGGCGGTAGAGGCGCGGCACGGTTTCCATGTTGTGATTCAGCACGTCGGGTCGCGCTGCCATCACCGTTTCGAGCGCGGACCAATCACCGCGAAAATCCGGGATCAGCACTTCCACTTTGCATCCGGGAACGCGTTCGCGGATTCTCGTGATGGTGCGGGCGAAGATCGCGGAGCCGCCGTCGGGCTGATCGTCGCGATTCACGGAAGTAACCACGGCATAGCGCAGACCCATTCGCTCGACGGCTTCAGCGACGCGCTCGGGCTCGTCTTCTTCAGGAGGCCCCAGCGGCTTGCCGCTCGGCACGGCGCAAAAGCCGCAAGCGCGCGTGCAAATATTGCCGAGAATCATGAACGTGGCGGTGCGATGCTCCCAGCACTCGCCCATGTTGGGGCAGCGCGCGCTTTCGCACACAGTGTGCAAGTCGAGCGTGCGCATGATGCGCTTCAGCTCTTGATAATTCGGTCCGCCGAAAAATTTCACGCGCAGCCAGGACGGCCGTGGATGCGCCGCGGGTGGCGGCATGGGCGATGCGTTCGAAATGATGTGGAAAGGCGAAGCCATTCGCGTGGTCTTGAAATACGCATTTTACGCGTCAGGCGGCGTCCGCACAACCGCCCGGCCCGACTACGCAGCGATTTTGGCTCGCCATTGACTCGGGTATAACCTTGCCAGTCAGGGTTGGGTCAGCGTTGTGCCGATCAGGCCAAATTGACACATAGCAATGAGGCGAAGTGTTGTATCATTGCCACAGCGGATAAAAGTGGTCCCTTCGGATTCTCCTATCTGTATGATTCCAATAGGCTAATATTGAAACGAAGCAGGCCATCAAGATGCTTGGAGAAGCCCCCGGCGAATGCCCTATCAGCTCACAATCCAGCGGCCCGTTGAAACGGAGGGCGTTGGATTACACACCGCAGTTCACAGCCGCGTGCGCTTTCTTCCGGCACCGGCGGATACCGGCATTGTCTTCCGCCGCGTCGACCTCGACAATTTTGAAATCGAAGCGCACGTGCGCAACGTCGCACGCGTCAGCTACGCCACGAGCTTGATGAAGCAGGGCGTGCTGCTTTCCACCACCGAGCACGTGTTGGCAGCGCTGTACTCCTGTGGCGTTGACAATGTGTACGTGGAAATCGACGCGCTCGAGCTTCCGATTCTCGACGGCTCCGCGAAACCTTTCATCGATCTGCTGATTCAGGCAGGAACACGCCAGCTCCGCCGGCAGCGACGCTACATTCGAGTGCTGAAACCGCTCGAATTTACCGACGGCGATCGCCTGCTCGGGATTTATCCCGCCAACGAGTTTCGCGTCCACTGCTACGTGGATTTCTGCCACCCGGCAGTTCCGCCGCAGGGAATTGAGCTGAGCGTGAACCGCGAAACCTTCAGCCGCGAGCTGGCCCCGGCGCGCACGTTCGGTTTCACGAAGGATTTTCCGGGTCTGCAGGCGATGGGTCTGATTCGCGGCGGCTCGCTCGAAAACGCCATCGTGATCGACGACAAAGCCATCATGAATGGCCCGCTGCGCTTTCCTGATGAGTTTGGGCGCCACAAAGCGCTTGATTTGATCGGGGATCTGGCGCTGGTCGGGCGGCCGCTGCTCGCGCGCATCGAGGCGCACAAGGCCGGGCATGCAACGCACACGCAGCTTGTTACGCGCCTCTTGGCTGACCGCTCGCTGTGGACGGAAACCACGAACGGGCATTCGGCTAAGACCGATTCCGCTCACGCAAGCCGTTATTCGTCAGTGTACATTTCGTCCTAAGCCGACTATCGGCGATCGCTTTCACAAATCTGGCTTCGTCATTGCCAAAGGCGTCGGTGCACGCCACAATATCGGCCGATGCCTACCCATTCCGAGACGTCCGTCATAATTCTTGCCGCGGGCAAGGGCACGCGGATGCGTTCCAATCTCGCGAAGGTGCTTCATCGCGCCGGTGGACGCACTCTGATCGAGCACGTGATCCGGGCCTGCCTGCCGCTGAAGGCCGCGCAGCTTTTGGTGGTGGTGGGGCATCAGGCGGACGAGGTGGGCGCCGTTGCAGAAAATCTTGGCGCGCAGGTGATTTTGCAGAAGCCGCAGCACGGCACGGGGCACGCCATGCAAGTGGCGCGGCGCGCGATTCGCAAGAGCGCAAAGCTCGCGCTCGTGGTGCCGGGAGATGCGCCGCTGCTGCGCAGCGAAACGCTTGCGGCGCTTCTCGATGCACACCGCCGCGGGGAAGCGGCCGCGACTGTGCTGAGCGCCGAGCTTGCCGATCCGACGGACTATGGCCGGATCGTTCGCGATTCGGAAGGGCGCGTGGAAGCGATCGTGGAAGAAATGGCTGCGACGCCAGAGCAGCGGTCCATTCGCGAAGTGAATTCGAGCATTTATTGTTTCACGCTCGGATCGCTGTGGCCGGCGCTAAATGTGCTGCGTCCGAACAACGCGCACCGCGAACTGTATCTCACGGATGCGATCGCGTTGCTCCGCCAACGCAACGAACGAGTGCTGGCGCAGGTGGCGGAAGACGCGGAAGAAATTCTTGGCTGCAACACGCGGGCGAGCCTGGCGGACGTGGACCGGATTTTTCGCGCGCGCAAGGCGGCCGAATTGATGGACGCTGGCGCGACGATCTATCTGCCCGAGACGGTGGTGATCGATCCGGACGTGACTGCAGGACCGGACACCGTGATCGAGCCGTGCGTTCAACTCCTCGCGGGCACGCGCATCGGCGCGCGGTGCAAGATTCAGACGGGAAGCGTGCTGCACGATGTGCGGGTGGATGATGACGTTATCGTGGGCGCGCATTGCGTGGCGACTTCAAGCCGGCTGCACGCGAAGTCCACCATTGGGCCATTTTCGCGGCTGCGGCCGGGTGCTGATATTCGTTCCGGGGCGCATATTGGCAATTTTGTGGAAGTGAAAAAATCCGTGGTGCACGAAGGCGCGAAGGCGATGCATTTGACGTACCTGGGCGACGCTTCGGTGGGGCGCGGATCGAACATCGGCGCGGGTACGATTACTTGCAATTTTGATGGGGTCGCGAAATATCAGACGACCATCGGCGAGCGCGTTTTTATCGGGAGCGATACGGCGCTCGTGGCGCCGATTCGAGTGGGGGATGGCGCGTATGTCGCGGCGGGCTCGACGCTGACCGAGAATGTGCCTGCGGAGGCGCTTGCGGTTGCGCGAGGGCGGCAAGTGAATAAGCCGGGCTGGGCGCGGAAGCGGCGGCTCGAGATGAAACGTGAAGAGAAAAACCGCGCCCGCCCGAAACGCAAGCCGCGAAGAAAGTCCTCGAAACCGCGAGCGAGGACAAAACGCCAGTTGCGCGGCCGGTCACGCAGGCGGCGCTGAGATCCTTCGCTCCGCTCAGGATGACGTGGAGGTGAGAGCGTCGCCGAATTCAGGGTGCCACCCTGAAGGGTGGCGCTACGAATGACCGAAGAGCGCGGAGCGGACGTTAGTTTCGATGTGTTAAAATTGCACTAGGGAGACATCCAAAATGAAATTTGGAGTGGTGCAGTTTCCCGGGTCAAACTGCGATGATGACGCGTGCCATGCGATTGCGTCAGTGATCGAGCAGCCTGTCGAATTCATCTGGCACCAGTCTGAAGATCTTGGCGGCTTCGACGCGATAATTCTGCCCGGCGGATTTGCTTACGGCGACTACTTGCGCACAGGCGCGATTGCGCGGTTTTCTCCCGTGATGAAGGCTGTGGATCGCTTCGCGCGTGGCGGCGGGCTTGTGCTGGGAATTTGTAACGGGTTTCAGATTCTACTCGAGGCGGGATTGCTGCCCGGCGCGATGTTGCGGAATAAAGGGCTGCGATATTTGTGCCGGCACGTGCATATTCGCGTCGAGCGGACGGATACGCCTTTTACCGGTGCGGCCCATCGCGGCGATGTGCTGAAAATTCCGATCGCGCACAATGAGGGGAATTATTTCTGCGATCCGACGACGCTGGCGGAACTCGAACGCGATAACCGGATTATTTTTCGCTACGTGCATCCGGACGGACGGGATGCTGGCGAGGGCGAGTCGCCCCGGCAAGGGGCGCCGGAAAACGATCGCGAGAATAATCCGAACGGATCGTTGCGCGCGATTGCGGGAATTTGCAGCCACGAACGCAACGTGCTTGGATTGATGCCGCATCCGGAGCGGGCCGTGGAAGCGCCTCTCGGCTCGGCAGATGGGCTTGTGATTTTCCAGTCGATGGTTGAATACCTCACGCGCGCGGAAGGCAAGAGTGCCAATAGCCGCGTGGCGGTGACGGCATAGGTTTTCCACGAGAATCCGCGAAATTCCACAGAGTGCCGGGCGGTCTTGCGACGAAACATCGCGCGCGGTGCGGCGTATCAGTGGTGTGAGGCGGCCCCGGCCGTGTAGCGAGGCCCACGACGAGATAAGGCGCTCGTCGTGGCTACCTTCGCGTGAGCGCGCACGAGCCTAAAATCGGCGGTCGCGCTGCATGTTACTGTGGCACAGGCAGGATTGCCTGTGCTACTGAGGGTCAAAACCCGATGCACAAGGCGGTACAGAGCGAAATTCAGGTGACGCCGGAGATTGCGGCGGAGCATGCGCTGACGGCTGAGGAATACGCGCGCATTCAGGGGATTCTGGGGCGCGACCCGAATTATACCGAGCTTGGAATTTTCAGCGTGATGTGGAGCGAGCACTGCTCGTATAAATCGTCGCGCGTGCATTTGAAGCGGCTGCCGACCGCCGGCAAGCATGTGGTGCAGGGGCCGGGAGAAAATGCCGGGGTCGTGGATATCGGTGACGGCATTTGTGCGGTCTTCAAAATCGAATCGCACAATCATCCGAGCTTTGTGGAGCCGTTTCAGGGCGCTGCTACGGGCGTGGGCGGAATTTTACGCGACATCTTCACGATGGGCGCGCGGCCGATTGCGGTGCTGGATTCGCTGCGGTTTGGCGCGATTCAACCGGGGTCAGGCGCTGGCAGCTCGACGCCGGAAGAGATTGCGCGGAACCGGCGGATTCTCGATGGAGTGATTCGCGGGATTGGATTTTACGGGAACTGCTTCGGCGTGCCGACGGTGGGCGGCGAGGTGCAGTTCGAGCCGTGCTACGCGAACAATCCGCTGGTGAATGCGCTGGCGCTGGGAATCGCGCGGCGCGAGGAGCTTTTCTTCGCACGGGCGCGCGGGGCGGGCAATCCTGTGATTTACGTGGGCGCTAAAACGGGACGCGACGGAATTCATGGCGCGTCGCTGCTGGCGTCGGCGGAATTCAGCGAAGAATCGCAGCAGAAGCGGCCGAACGTGCAGGTGGGCGACCCGTTCATGGAAAAGCTGCTGCTGGAAGCGTGCCTCGAAGCAATGCGCACGGGCGCGGTGGTGGCGATTCAGGACATGGGGGCGGCGGGGTTGACGAGCTCGAGCTCGGAGATGGCGTCGCGCGGGGGAATGGGGATTGAAATTGAACTTTCGCGCGTGCCGCAACGAGAGACCGGGATGACGCCGTACGAGATTATGCTTTCGGAATCGCAGGAGCGGATGTTGCTGGTGGCGGAGCGCGGACGCGAGAGCGAAGTTGTCGACGTGTTTCGAAAGTGGGGACTCGACGCCGTTGAAATCGGCAAAGTTACGGACGACGGCAAGCTGCGAGTGCTCGACCATGGGCACGTGGTCGCTGAGATTCCGGCGCATGCGATCGCGGAAGAAGGGCCACGCTACGAACGGCCGATTGCCGCGCCTTCGGCGCCTGCTGCGGATGGACCGTTCGTTGAATTCGCTGCGCCCGGTGCTGACCTGACCGAGGATTTTCGCGAGCTGCTGGCTTCGCCTGCGATCGCGTCGAAATACTGGATCACCGAGCAGTACGATTCGATGGTGCGTACGAATACGCGGTTCGGCCCCGGCGCGAGCGATGCCTCCGTGCTGCGATTGAAGGAAACTGAGCGCGGCCTGGCGCTCTCGACGGACGGCAATGGGCGCTGGTGCTTTCTCTCACCGCGCGTGGGCGCGATGCATGCGGTGGCGGAAGCGGCGCGCAATGTGGCGTGCAGCGGGGCGCGTCCTGTGGCGGCGACGAATTGTCTGAATTTTGGGAATCCGGAGAAGCCGGAAGTGATGTGGCAATTCAGCGAAGCGGTGGATGGGATCTCGGAGGCATGCTGCGCGCTCGAAATTCCGATTACTGGCGGAAACGTCAGCTTCTACAACGAGACGCTGGGCAAGCCGATTTATCCGACGCCGATTCTGGGCGTGCTTGGAGTGCTGGAGGATGCGGATTTTGCGGTGGGCTCTGGGTTCGACAAGGAAGGCGACGCGATTGTGCTCCTGGACGGAGCGAGCGCGGCCGATTCGAATGCTGGTGATTCCAAAGCGGAGTTTTCTTCGTCCGAATATGCGAAGACGATTCAGGGAATCGTTGCCGGTGTGCCTCCGGCAATCGATCTCGCTGCGGAAAAGCGATTAATCGAGTGCCTGGTGAATCTTGCGAGCACAGGCTTGATTCTTTCGGCGCATGACGTGAGCGACGGCGGCCTCGCCGTAACGATTGCTGAGTCCTGCTTCGCAAGCGAGGGACTATCCGCGGATGTGAATTTGAAACCAGAGGTGTCAAAAGGGCCGGCGGAAGCGGCAGTTTTCGGTGAACGCGGCGCCCGCGCAGTGGTTTCGCTCTCGGCGGCTTCGCTTGCCCGGCTCAACGCGGTTGCGGCACAATATGGAGTGGCCGCAAATCGGATCGGAACCGTCACCCGCAGCGAATTTCGCATCCAATTTAATGGCACGCCTGTTATAAGAGGGAACGTGAGTTCCTTCCGGCAAGCCTGGTCTCAATCTCTGGGAAGAGCAATCGAGAACGCATGAATCATAGGCAAATCCATCTCGACGAGGATCGCTTCCACGATCACTGCGGAGTATTCGGCGTCTTCGGCAATGACGAAGCGGCGAAGCTGACGTATCTCGGAATCTACGCGCTGCAGCATCGCGGACAGGAATCCGCGGGGATCGCTTCGACCGACGGCGCGGACGTGCGCGTGCATAAGGCGCTCGGGCACGTGCAGGAGATTTTCACGCCGCGGGTGATTGCGTCGCTGCCGGGCGCTGCCGCGATCGGGCACACGCGCTATTCGACGGCCGGCGACACCACTCTTATGAACGCGCAGCCCGTGGTGATCGATTGCAACAAGGGCAAAATCGCGCTGGCGCACAACGGTAACCTGACGAACGCCATCGAAGTGCGGCGCCGGCTCGAGCATCGCGGGTCAATTTTTCAGACGACAAGCGACACGGAAGTGATCGTTCACCTGATTGCGCGCAGCGCGGCGCGGAATCTATCGGGCGCGATTGCCGACGCGCTTAACCAGGTGGAGGGCGCGTACTCGCTGGTGCTGCTGACGCGAGATGAAATTTACGCGATTCGCGACCCGCGCGGTTTCCGGCCGCTGAATCTGGGACGCGTGGACGGCGCGTGGGTGGTGGGCTCGGAAACGTGCGCGTTCGATTTGATCGACGCGGAATATGTGCGCGAAGTGGAACCGGGCGAGATGGTGAGGATTTCGCGCGGTGGCATCGAATCGATCCGGTTCGCGCCGGAAAAGCCGCACCAATACTGCATCTTCGAGCACGTCTATTTTTCGCGGCCGGATAGCCTGGTTTTCGGCCGGCCGGTAAATCAAAGCCGCGAGCGGCTGGGACGTTTGCTGGCGCGCGAACATCCGGTGACGGCCGATATTGTGGCGCCCGTGCCCGATTCCGGCGTGCCCGCAGCCATTGGATATGCCGCGGAATCAGGGATCCCGTTCCGCATGGCGTTGATTCGCAACCATTACATCGGACGGACGTTTATCGAGCCATCGCAGGCCATTCGCGACTTTGGCGTGAAGCTTAAATTGAACCCGGTGCGTCGAATGTTGGAGGGGCAGCGCGTGGTGCTGGTGGACGATTCGATCGTGCGCGGAACGACGAGCCGGAAAATCGTGAGGCTGGTGCGCGAAGCGGGCGCTACAGAAGTGCACGTGCGGATCAGTTGCCCGCCGACGATTTCGCCCTGTTATTACGGAGTGGATACGCCGCGGCGGGAAGAATTGATTGCGGCGAACCAGTCGACCGAGGAGATTCGGAAGTTTCTGGGCGCCGATTCGCTCGGGTATCTATCTCTGGACGCATTGCGCGAAGCTGTGGAAGATACGGAACGAAAATTTTGCACGTCGTGCTACACCGGCAGCTACCCAACGGAGCTGGTGCAACTCGAAGTGGAGGCTCATCGTGGCAGCTGAGGTGGGAGAAGTAGTAATCGTAGAAAAAGTTCAGGCGAAGCACGTTGATACAGTCAGCGACCGCGTCCGGCGCGAGGTGCTTTCGTGGTTTTGGGTGATTCTCGCCTTCCTTGTAATTGAAGGCGGTTTCGTGCAGGCGCGGGTGATTCCCAGCGGCTCGATGGAACAGACCGTGCTGATTGGCGACCATCTGATCGTGAGCCGCTTCGGTTACGACGCGGGAATTCCGTTTACCGATTTTCACGTCCCTTTATGGCGCAATCCAAAACGGCAGCAGATTATCGTGTTCCGCGCGCCGCTGCCGGGAAATCCGGACTTCATCAAGCGAACCATCGGCTTGCCGGGCGACACGATTGACATCAGGCAAGGCGTGGTGTACGTAAATGGGAAAGCGCTCGACGAGCCCTACCGCAACCAACCGCCGAATCCGATGGAAAATCGCCCAGCGATTACGGTTCCACCGGATGACTATTTCATGATGGGCGATAATCGGGAAAATTCTTACGACAGCCGCTACTGGGGATTCGTGCCGCGGGCGAACATCATCGGCACGCCGGAGGTCATATATATGTCGATTGACGCGCCCGAAGAAGTGTGGGAACCGGGGCACGTCGCTGAGCGGTTTGGAACATATTTCAATGCGTTGATCCACCCGCGCGAAGTGCGCTGGCGGCGGTTGTTCCATACTTTTTGAGTCAAATGCCTCAGGTCAGTTCCGGCCAGAATCGGACCAGAACGGGACCTGAGGTACTAAATTCCGAGATTCAATCGGTCCCTTCCAGAAACGGAACCTCTTCATGCGTTACGCCGATGCCGGCGTGAATATTCCGGTTGCGGATGAAGCCAAGCGGCGGATTGCCGCGATGGCGAAAAAAACATTTCAGCGCGGCGTCCTTGCGCCGATCGGAGGATTTGGCGCGCTCTTTCAGCTGGATCGCAAGCGCTGGCGCGATCCAGTGCTCGTGGCGAGCGCGGACGGCGTCGGCACGAAGTTGAAGATCGCATTCGCCACCGGCGTTCACTCGACTGTGGGCGCGGACATCCTGAACCACTGCGTGAACGATATTCTGACGCAGGGCGCCGAGCCGCTTTTTTTCCTCGATTACCTGGCGATGGGAAAACTGGATTCGCGCGTGGTGGAGCAGGTGATCGACGGAATGAGCCGCGCCGCGAAAAAGGCACACTGTTCGCTGATCGGAGGCGAAACGGCGGAAATGCCGGACTTCTATCCGCCCGGCGAATACGACCTGGCAGGGTTCATCGTGGGCGTGGTGGAGCGCGGCAAGCAACTCGATCGCCGGCGTGTGCGGCCGGGTGATTTGCTGATCGCGCTACCTTCGAGCGGACTTCATACCAACGGCTATTCGCTCGCGCGCAAGCTGGCTTTCGGCGTGGCGAAACTCGGGCCGGATACGTACGTGGCGGAAATCGGGAACAAGATTGGCGCCGAGCTGCTGAAGCCGCATCGTCCGTATTGGCCGTTGCTGAAAACGATTCTAGCGCGCGGATGGGTGACGTCCATGGCGCACATCACCGGTGGAGGAATCACGGGGAATCTGCCGCGCGCGCTGCCGAAAAATGTGCAAGCGGTGGTCGAACTCGGGTCATTTCCCGTGCTGCCGATTTTTCAGTACCTGGCGAAGCTGGGCAAGATTGACCGAGACGACCTGCTGCAGACGTTCAATCTTGGCGTGGGGATGATTCTGGTGGTGCCGGCGAAATTTGTATCGCGGGTGGAGTCGGAGTTGAAGCGGCGGCGCGAAAAATTTTATCTGATTGGACGGATTGAGTCGGCTGCGCGGGGTAGGTCAAGGGTGGTTTATTCGGGGGAGCTGGGGCTTTAGCTTAGGTGGCAACCTTGATACAGCCGAAACGGAGTCAGCATCGTTCGGACTGGCGGGTCCGATCAGGATTTTTGCTGGTGTGCCACTAAAACCGGAGGAGTGGGGCTGTAGCGCGCGAAGAGAGATCCTTCGACTGCGTCCCCGCGCCTTCGCCTTCGCGAAGGAAAGAAAATACGCGCGGGTCTCCGCTCAGGATGACGATCCTCCTCGGATCGTCACTCACCGATGTTGTCAATGTCGATGGCGGCTTTCCACGAGCCGCTGGGCTGCTTCTTCCAGACGACCACGTACTTGCCTTTTTCGTCGGCGACCTTGCCTTTCTTCGCTTCGGTTTTCAGGTCGTAGGTGCCGTATTCGTAAGCCATATCGCCGGAGCGCGCGACTTCGACGTAAGTGGTTTCGAACGTCAGGCCGGGTCCGGGAGCGGCGAGCATCGGCTTCCAGGCCATCTTGATTGCGTCTTTGCCCTTGACCATTGCGCCGTTGTTGACGAAAAAGACCGCGTCGTCGGTGTAATACGACGTGGCTTTGTCGAGATCTTTTGCCTGCGAGGCTTTGCTCCAATCGGCGGAGGCAGCGCGGATAGCGGCTTCGTCGGCCTTGCGCGTGTCGGGTGGTGGCGCGGGTTTTTGCGCGGTTTGTTCGGCGCAGGCGATCGTGATGCTCATGGCGAAAAGCGTCGCGAGAAGAAGAAACAAAGAACGGAATTGCGACATGGGAATGCCTCCTAGGAAATTGAACGTTGTCGGACAAGATGCCTCTTGGACGTAAATGTGTCAAGGAATCATCCGGGCGATGAGTGGCACATCGCAGCTCGTTTTGAGCGATTGGGGAACTATGCTAATTTCTGGCGGTGACGAAGAAACGCATTGGCGTTCTGCTCTCGGGGCGCGGCTCGAATTTTGAGGCGCTGGCGGACAGCGTTGCAGCGGGGCGCATTCCGAACGCTGAAATTGCGATCGTCATCAGCAATCGCGAGAATGCGCCGGGGATCGAAAAGGCGCGGGCTCGGGGGATTCCGGCGGAGGTGATTCCGTCGCGGGGGCTCGAGCGCGAGCCGTACGACAAGCTGGTGATCGCGGCGCTCGAGGAAAAGAAAGTTGACCTCGTCTGCCTCGCTGGCTACATGCGGCTGCTCAGTCCCGCGTTCGTTGCGGCGTTTCGCAACCGGATTCTGAACATCCACCCATCGCTATTGCCGGCTTTTCCGGGGCTTGAATCGCAACGCCAGGCGATCGAGCACGGCGCGAAATTTTCGGGGTGCACGGTACACTTCGTGGATGAGAATCTCGACGCCGGACCGATCATTTTGCAGGCAGCTGTACCGATCCGGGACGACGACACGCCTGAGACGCTTTCCGAGCGCGTGTTGAAAGAAGAGCATCGAATCTATACCGAAGCTGTGCGCATCGTTCTGGAAGGGCGTTATCGAATGGACGGGCGGCGAGTGTTGTTGACCAATTTTGCGGCTAGCGCGGAGGAAAAATAGTGGGTGCAGCGAAGTTCAAGCCAGTGGACGAGCAGCTCGCCTATCTGCGTAAGGGCGTGGCAGAAATTATTCGCGAGGACGAGCTGAA
>Ga0307472_100000003_pt1 | contig 72354 bp, 56 predicted proteins | sample atmos_gasesAM5C__2_FD_204582 | JGI IMG/M metagenome (GOLD analysis project Ga0307472, IMG submission 204582) | Hardwood forest soil microbial communities from Morgan-Monroe State Forest, Indiana, United States - atmos_gasesAM5C_05 | ecosystem: Environmental > Terrestrial > Soil > Temperate...
CATTATTCGAAATTGGCAGAACAGCCGCCACAGGCGAGTCGTTTTTCGTCGCGTTTCATGTGATTGCGCTGCCAGAGATTTGACGTAGCGCTTCACTTGTGCAACTCGCCGGTTCACGATGCGAAAGGTTGCTATCGATATTAAATCCGCGCATACTTTTTGAGGTCGATTCTCGTATGACGAAGTCACCGCCGGGAAGCCCGATCCTTACAAGAACTGCCCAATCGCGGTGGTGACAAGCATCCGGGCAGCGACAAGGAGCTCTTATGGATCGCCCTACGCCTGGCGAAGGCAACACTAAAACCTCAGTTCAAGAAAGCGCTGCGAATGCTCATTCCTCCGGTCATGCTTCAGGAAATGATTCCAGCCGGCCCCTCGCCGCGGGAGTTCGCGCACCCGACTTTTCATTGCATGACACTCCGGACCAAATCGTCTCACTGAGCGATTTTCGCGGAAAGCGTTTGATCCTGATGTTCTATCCAGCCGATTGGAGCCCGGTTTGCGGAGACGAAGTCACACTCTTCAACGAGGTCCTGCCCGAGTTCCGCAAACTCAATGCGGAACTGCTCGGCGTTTCGGTGGATGGCGTCTGGTGCCATATCGCGTTTGCCAAAGACAGGAAGTTGCATTTTCCATTGCTGGCTGATTTCGAACCTAAGGGCGCGGTTGCGAAGGCCTACGGCGCTTACCGTCCACATGACGGAACATCGGAGCGAGCGCTCTTCGTAATCGATGAACAAGGAATAATCCGCTGGAGCTATCTCTCACCGATTGGCGTAAATCCAGGCGCGGACGGAGTTCTCACTGCGTTGGAGGAACTTGAAACTAAGAAGGGAGCAGCAGCATGATCGAACACAAGACCGCCTATAACGCACCCGCATTGGATATACGGCCAAGCGACCATATTCAAGGTCCAAAAGACGCGCCTGTGACGCTGATGGAGTATGGAGATTATCAGTGCCCTTACTGTGGCATGGCTTATCCCGTCGTTAAGCAAGTCCAGCGGAGCATGGGTGAAAGCATGTGTTTCGTTTTTCGTAATTTTCCGTTAACGGAAGCCCATCCGTTTGCTGAAGGCGCTGCGGAGGCCGCCGAAGCGGCGGGAGAGCAAGGCAAGTTTTGGGAAATGCACGACACTTTGTACGAGAATCAGAACGCGCTGGCGCCTGAAGATTTGGTCGGCTACGCACAACTGCTGCATCTGGGTGTTCCGCGCTTCATAACCGACCTGAAGACGCACGCCCACGCCAAACGCATTCGGGAAGATTTCTTGAGCGGTGTGCGCAGCGGCGTGAATGGGACGCCCACGTTTTTCATTAACGGTGTTCGCCACGACGGCGCGAGCGACTTCGAAACTCTTCTGGCAGCAGTGCGGGCCCGTCTAGAAGGCGTCGCAACTTCTGCCTAACTATCACCCATCATCCATCACCAAAAACCATCTATCTGTTTCGACGGCCGCTTCGCCTTGTCTCCATGCCACATACAGCGTACGCTCCCATGGACCCCAGGGCGACGAATCTGAACCGAATTAAACCCAAGGAGATCACGCTATGGCTACAATCACGACAAAAGATGGGATCGAAATTTACTACAAGGATTGGGGTAAAGGTCAGCCCATCGTGTTTAGTCACGGCTGGCCGCTTTCGGCCGATGATTGGGACAATCAGATGATGTTCTTCCTCAATCACGGCTATCGGGTTATAGCCCACGACTGGCGCGGACATGGTCGTTCCTCCCAGACCAGTGACGGGCATGACATGAATCATTACGCCGACGACTTGGCGGCGCTGACCGCACATCTTGACCTCAAGGAAGCGGTGCATGTTGGCCATTCGACTGGCGGCGGCGAAGTGGTGCGCTACCTGGCGCGGCACGGGGAAAGCCGAGTGGCAAAAGCGGTGCTCATCAGCGCGGTGCCGCCGTTGATGGTGAAGACGGCCGCGAATCCGGGCGGGCTGCCCAAAGAGGTGTTTGACGGATTTCAGGCGCAAACCTCCTACAACCGGGCGCAATTCTATTACGATGTCGCGTCCGGACCGTTCTATGGTTACAACCGGCCTGGTGCGAAACCTTCTCAAGGGGTGATCTGGAATTGGTGGCGCCAGGGCATGATGGGAGGTGTCAAAGCGCACTCTGACGGCGTCGTCGCTTTCTCCCAGACAGACTTCACCGAAGACCTGAAGAAGATCGCTGTCCCGGTCCTAGTGATGCATGGCGATGACGACCAGATCGTGCCCTACGCAGACGCTGGACCACTATCGGCAAAGTTGCTGAGGAATAGCACATTGAAAATCTACAAGGGCTTTCCGCACGGCATGCCCACGACCAACGCGGACCAGATCAACTCCGATCTGCTCGCCTTCCTGAAGGAACAACGCTCCGCCACAGCCTGATCGCGGCCATCGTGCAACGAAAGAGCGGGGGCAGCGTTGCCCCGCTCTTTAAATTTCTAGGTAGGCACGAGGAGCGAGTTTCTCGTCGTGCGTTTGATCGTAAAACTGCCGCTGCGCCAGATGAGTGCAAGAAAGCAGAATTACTAATGTGGTTAGGCCACTGCTTTAGCCGCTAAGGGAAGGAATCGACGACGCCCGCAGGGCCGCTTCCCATGTCTCAACGAGCACGCATCATCCGCGAGTACACACCCCAATACCCTCACCCGCTTTACGTCGTGTCCGGCGAGAGCGTGAGCGTAGGCCGCGAGGACAACGAGTTTCCCGGTTGGAAATGGTGCAGGGCAGCAAGCGGTGGTGAAGGTTGGGTTCCGGTAGAGTTGCTCTCGGACGCAGCCGCGACGGAAACGGCCGTGCTCTGCGATTACTCATCACGTGAACTCGCCGTCCAGACAGGTGAGGAAGTCACAATCGAAGATGCCCGCCACGAATGGTTGCTGGTCCGGAATAACCGGGGCGAACGTGGATGGATTCCCGCGTCGCACACCGATCGCGAATGATGACAGAAGGTCAGAGCGGGAACTAAAAAGAAGAAAGTTCAGCGGCTACAATCTGATTGCGTTCCATCCGTTGCGCCAAGGTCACAGTCGCATAACGCGTGCAAAGCGCCATCTCCCGCTGCGCCCAACCCGCTGCCGGAGGAAGAATCGCGTCGCCAATCGAAGTAACAAACTGCAGGAACGAATGATATGCGCTCACAGACCCAAGCCTCGCGCCGCCTCGCGTCCCAAGCTCCGGGCAAAGCTTATCGTAAGCCGAGGCTTCCTCGAAGTCATTCAAAGTAATGTACTTAGCCCGATTTTCGGGTAGCTCCGAGGTAGCGACGCCCAAAAACGCAGCCCGCCACGTAAACGCCGCGAACTGAATCAGCGCCGCCAGTGACACCACGAGGATGAATATCGCTACGAGCATCTTTTTTAACCATTCCAATTTTCTCGCTTCCAGTCAACCCGCGCAATGGAACCACAGTACCAGCCGGTGCTGATACTTTCGATGCTAGAAGAATCGCGGCTTATCGTCGTGGTGCTATACCAGGACCGTACCGCCATCAACCACAACGGTCTGCCCAGTGGCGAATCCTTCCTGCATCAAGAACAGATAGGCTTGCGCGATCTCGGAAGCTTCGCCGACTCGGCCAACAGGGAGACTGTTGCCCACGCTCTCGTATAGACGTTCCCGCTCCGATTCACTCATGGTCTGCCAGAGGTTCGTTCGAACGACACCGGGAGATACTGCGTTAACCCGTATTGGTGCCAACTCGACCGCTAGAGCACGTGTTAGTGCTTCGATAGTTCCGCAGACACTTGCCGCAATTACCCATCCTTTTTGCGGGCGCTGGCCGGCGATTCCGGTTGTGAGCACGATGGAACCCCCTTTGCGGATATGTGGGCTTCCGTACTTGACTGCGGCGAGTGCGGCCCAATAGCGCAACTCAAAGGCGCGTCGGGCCTGTTGGAGATCCGTCGTGGCAAGGTCGCGCAAATGCAGGCTATCGCCGGCGGTGAATACCAAATGATCGAAACTGCCAAGTTTCTCAAAGAAGGTTGCGACGGCTCCTTCGTCCGAGACGTTGACCGCCTGCCCCTGTGCTTCGCCACTGATACACTCAACGGCCTTCTGAACTCGTTCCGCATTGCTGGAGACGATAACGACCTTGGCTCCTTGCGAGGCCGCCTGTTGGGCCACTGCCAAACCAATCCCCGACGACCCACCCACCACGACCACCCGCTTCTGTTGCAAATCGTTTCCCCGTTGCATTGAATTCTCCTTGTGCACTCTTCTCGCTTACACAGTCACAGATGGCCAGACAACGACATGCGGTTCATGCATAATAGTCATGGCTGCCATGCGTTTAGAGAAACTACGACAAGTCGACTTGAACCTCCTGATTACATTTGCAGCCATTGCGGAGGAGAAGAGCGTCACGGCGGCAGCATCCCGGCTGCTGCTGAGCCAGCCTGCGGTGAGCCGCGCGTTGCAGCGCGCCCGGGCCATGTTTCAAGATGACCTTCTGCTCCGGTCGCCCCATGGCTTCGAACTCACGTTGCGGGGCCGCAAGATTCTCCAAGAGCTTGAGGGATTACTACCCAGGATGGAGAATCTCGTTACGCCGAACCTGTTCGATCCAATGCGGGAGAAGAGCCACTTCCGCATTTCAGGCCCTGACAACGTCTGCACGGTTGTGGTCCCCCGCTTGTGCCGGCAGTATGCAAACGGACGCTACCAAGTGCAGTTTGAATTCCTTCCCTGGCAGAGCGGCATCGCGGAATTAGTGGAGCACGGACAAGTCGATCTTGTTCTGCACATAGATGACGGACTCCTGCCGTCACACTTTCACTCAGAAAGACTTTATCGGGAGGATTGGATTTGCGCCGTCGCGCGTGGCAGCCGCTTTGGCGACCGGCTGTCGCTTAGGCAGTACCTGGCGGCGAGCCACATCGTTGTATCTACGTATGCGGGTGTGCAGACAATCCCGGACAAGCAGTTGGCGGCTGTCGGCGCCAATCGTAACTCATGCATTCGAGTGCCTTACTTCGGCGTGGCTCTGCAATGCCTCCCCGGCACAGAACTCGTGCTTACCGTAACCAGTGGTATGCACTCAGTCGTTAGAGGAAATCGCGAGTTGCGCCTTGTGAAAGCACCACACGAATTGCATCCGTTTCATTTCCTGATGGCTTGGCATCCAAGACTCAACAGCGATCCGCGTCACGTGTGGCTGCGCGAAGCGATGCGATCAACAACTGCAACTCTCAATGAGTGACTCACTGGGCTCGAAGATTTCCTTCAGATCGAAAGGCCTCTACCCGGTGGGTCCCGCTACGTAAGTGTGTCGACACGCGCTCGGACTGAATTCAGCGCGATATGCATGGCGATACACAATGACGCTGTCTGCAACCTACTTCCAATGACTAGCAGTGCCGTCCGTGCTCTTCCACATCGCTGAGAGTACATAAAACCGCCAGCTGTCGCGGCAGAGTTCTCTCGACTAGGCGGCTACTCGAACCATCGGGAAGCTGAAGCGCAGGACCAAACAATTCGGATGGTTGCGAGCCTCCGCAACCAAAGGTTCTTCTCGTTCAATCACTTCCCCAAACCCTGCAACCATCCGAATTTGTATGCCGCATTGGAGATTCGAGAAAGTTGTGTCTAAGCACTCTTCCCAAATCGCATGATGGGCATGGCACGATTGATAGTTTCCGGTTTGACTGTCACCCGCCAGGAAACCGATAGTCTAAGAATCCTGAGGACAAAGACCCGGGAGGGAGACCCGAGTCCGGCTCGTCGTTCGTGCACCATAGCGCATAGTGCAATGGAGTTCGTGATACCGAATTGCGAGCCGTTCTCAACGGCGTCAATTACTCAACATCGTGCACCGAACGCAAGTTGTTCTTGTACACTGCGGTGCCGATAGCCCGGCCCAGGTCCGCCCCTGCTTCTTGGTCAGTTCGAAAATGTATCCCGCCATAAACGCGCGCGTCGGAGATGTCGTCGGTAATTTGTTTAAACGACGTATATTGCAAGACGATGTGGGGCACCGCAGGATTCGTCAACGTAATCGAATGTCCAGCTTCGCCGTAAAGACGTCTCAGCACCTCGGCCGCCCCGTTGCCTGCGCTGCCGTGGTTTGAGGGATAGCTCGGAAAACACGGAGTCACGATGAATGGGACGTAGTTGGGATCGGGATCCGTTTTCGGATTGCCATCCGTGTCGCCTGCATGGATTGCCGTTTCGGGGCGCCAAAAGTTGTAGTGATATTTGTTGAGGAACGACGCCACCAAACTGTCATTCATTGCCATGTTGATCAGGGCTAGAGCACGTGCGTTTTCGGAAAGCGAACGGCCCTGCTCTTGAGCGACCTGCCGGGCTGCCTGATTGAGCGCCTGAGTTGGCGAGGAAGCCGCGAAAAACAGCGCGACGTTAGCCCGGTCTTGCGGCCGTTCTGTGCTGTCGAGGCTCCCGACCGTCATTACCTCGTTGTAGGCTTTCGCGTATGCGTTGCTCGTGAGCGCCGGTGGCGGACCGAGGAGAAAGTCACTGGCACTCGGGATACCGAACGGAGTTACGTTCTGCCATTGAAACGCGATCCCGACCGCGACTCCATTCACAGCTGGACAACTCGGTGTTGCCTGCCATTCTCCTGGGACCGGCGGTCCGGGTATCTTGAATTGCGGCGGCGATGACCCATCGTTAGCGCGTAGAGCGATCACAGCCGATGCTGCTGCGTCACCCGTTGCGATGCCGTCAATTTTGGCTTGACCATCCGGGATCTGTGCCAGCGAGTTAGCATACTCGGTATCGAGAGTGCCTGAAGGGCCGAAGTAGAAGTTAAGCACGTGGTAGGCAGCCTGGATGGCTGCTGCCTCGGCAGATGCGCCGGGCGGCGCCGTTATTGTCCCAAGATATGGTTTGTAGTCGCCCGTGATGGCGTTGACCGCTTCAAACACAGCAAGTTGCACAATCGCTGCGTATCGCGCCTGAGCAAATGGGTTCTGCTTGTTCGCGACGGCTGTATCTACCGCGATTTCGTTCCAGTCCAATACGGCATCGGCTTTTGCGACGGCAGACCCGAACAGTAGCGTCGCCATCAAAATGCATAGCCCGACAGTTCTCTTTCTTGTGCCACCCTGTGTGCTTTTCATTGTCCTTTCTCCAGTGTCCGACGGTGTTCGTGAGCGGCATCATTGCGATGGAGAACCGGATTGTCCATAGCGAAGCGTGTGTCGGCGCGTTATGGTTTGTGTCGCACTAAGCATAAGCACAGTTTCGTACTTAGGTCAGTGTTTCCGACGTGGTGTAAAATCTTTCTACTTCCCACGGGGTGTGGCATGGCTCCCAAGCCGGTTGAAGTGGAGCAACCGATCCAGTTCGGCGAAGGCTATGAGGTTGACCTCCGTCCTCGGAGGCTGCGCCGGGGAAGTCATGTCCTGAAGCTGGAGCGCATCCCCTTAGAGATCCTTGTCCTTCTCGTTGAGCACAGCGATGAGATTGTCACTCGGGAGCAAATCGTTTCCAGGATTTGGGGCCAGGGCGTTTTTCTGGATACCGACAACAGTATTAGGGGCGCCATCCGCAAACTGCGTCAGGTCTTAAAAGATGATGCCGAGACCCCAAGATTCATACAGACGGTAACCGGGCAGGGGTATCGCTTCATCGCATCGGTCACAAATCCTAAGGAAGCAAGCGTCGCGGAGACTTCCGAGCGAGAAGCATCGGCCGTCACCAACAGCGATCGGAATTTCATGTCGGAGCTCGATGGGTGGTTGCAAGCCCGACGGCTTCGTTTAGTCGAGCAAGATCAGGATCATATGGCCGAGAAGGCGGCGCATGCCGAAACCGCTCATGGACAGGGGAATCGGAGTACCCATAGGCAGCTTTTGGTTGGAGCCGCGGCGTCGCTCATAGTCGGCTGCGTTGTGGCCCTATTAGTAGTTTGGGCATGGCGGCGAGCGTCGAACCTGCCGACAGCTTCCGCGAGGCAGATTGTCCTGGCTGTCCTGCCCTTCGAGAATTTGAGCCGCGATCCTGACCAAGAGTTCTTCAGTGATGGGTTGACCGAAGAAATGATTGCCCAGGTCGGAAAGCTGAACCGGAATCAACTAAGGGTAATAGCTCGCAGCTCTGTTGCAAGATACAAAGGGAGCAAGCTGACTGCGAAGGAGATCGGTAGAGAACTGAGCGCCGACTATCTTCTCCAAGGCAGTGTTCGACGCTGGTCGGACCGTGTGCGCATCACCGTTCAACTGATCCAGGCACAAAATCAGACGGACCTCTGGACTGAGAGTTACGACCGCGAACTGAAAGACGTGCTAGTTGTGCAGGACTCTCTAGTGCGAAGCATCGCAGGCCAAATTCACATCGCTCTTACTGAAGAACAGAAAAGGCGTCTGGCAAGCTCTCGGCAGACGCAGACTGAAGCATACGTGGCGTATTTGAAAGGTCGCTACTACTGGAACAAGCGAACCGGCGACGGGATGCAGAAGGCGGAGCAATATTTTCAGCAGGCGATTCACAGCGATCCTACCTATGCCGCGGCATATTCCGGGCTGGCCGATTGCAACAGCGGACTTGCGTGGCACGGGTTCAAAGCCCCGGCCGACGCGCTTCCGAAGGCTTATGCAGCGGCCCGTAAGGCGATCGAAATCAATCCGCAATCGGCTGAGGCCCACGCCTCGCTGGGCCTGGTGCTTAGCCATCGCTGGGATTGGGCCGAAGCGGAGGCCGAGTTCAGGCGGGCTCTGGAATTGGACCCTCAATACGCCAATGCGCACCACTGGTACGGAGACTATCTTTCCATCAAGGGCCACCATGACGAGGCACTTTCCGAGGCCAGACGCGCACTGGAAGTCGATCCCCTCAACCTGATGATCAGCACTTGGGTGGGACTCCGCTACTACCTGGCACATAACTATTTTGCGGCAATCGAACAGAATCGAGATTCCGTTGAGCTGGATCCGAACTTCGCGGCTGCGCACCTTCTGCTCGGAGAGGACTACGTTCAGGCAGGCGCTTACGTCGAAGGTGTCAATGAACTGAAGCGGGCAGCAATTCTGTCGGGTAGTCCACTCTACACTGCGCAGGTCGCCGTTGCCCTTGCCGCTGCAGGTCGGAGGCATGAGGCACTCCGAATCGTCCACGAATTGGAAACGACCTCGAGCAAACGCTACGTTTCTCCTTACGGATTGGCTCAGATCTACGCGGCACTGAATCGCAAAGACGACACATTCAAATGGCTGCAAGCCGCCTATGACGATCGCTCGGTCTGGATGGGATACTTAGGCGTCGATCCAATCTTCGACCGATACCGCTCCGATCTCCGTTTTCAGGGGCTTCTCAGGCGCATAGGCCTGCTTTGACTTCAAGCCAAAACGGTATTGATGGTGTACCGCGATGCCACGGCCGTCTGGATCGGAGTTATGTCGGAGATGTCCCGTTTGTCGGCAACTCGGGAACAACCAGGACGAACAACCATCTAAGTCTCACACCGCATCGTAGGACAGCATTTCGAGTCGAGCGGTCATCAGTCGCTCGAGAGGAGGTGGCGTGAAGCATTGGATATCACGACGGTTTTGCGTGCTGGCTTCTCTGCTGGCAGCCTATACTCGGAGCACGCCGGTTACTCCGCTTTTTTATCCGCGAAATCATGCCTCGCAACGCAGTTTCTAATCTACGGTAGCGCGATTAGAGATCGCCGCAACCCATTGAAAACAAAGAACGGGCAGCAAGTCTAATCGGCGGTAAAATGGGGCTTCTCGTTTTACGATTGTTAGCGGAATTGAGAGCCTCGGACGATGCTCTTTGCTGCCAAGGAAATCCCAATGCCAAACGAAGACGGAATTCGTCGAGCGATGACAACAAGACTCGCGGCGCGGCTCTCGACTCTCATGTTCGCGGCGCTGCTGCTTTTCCCAATATGGTCCTTGTCCTCATCGGCTAAGCCTTCTCAATTAGCTGACGATGCTGCAATCCTTACGCTCCTCAATGATCAAACGGCCGCATGGAATCGCGGTGACATCGAAGGTTTCATGAACGGCTACTGGCATTCGGACCAGACCGAATTCGTCAGCTCCGAAGGAGTATCGCGCGGCTGGCAAGCGCTTCTCGAGCGCTACCGGCGCAGCTATCCTGACCGAAAAGCGATGGGTCATCTGACGTTTTCAAACCTCGAAATTCGCGTGGAATGTTCCACCGCTGCCTACGCCGTCGGCGAATATCACCTGCAACGCGAAAACGACAATCCGTCCGGCGTCTTCACACTGAATTTCAGAAAATTGCCGGAAGGCTGGCGCATTGTCGTGGACCACACGACGGCTTTTGCAAAACCCGTTCCCACTTCGAAATAACACGATCAACGAATATGCGAAGCAGAGAATTCGGGCGATAATGGAGCCTGGCGCAAATGCTCGCTGACTCGCAGCTGCGAAGGGAGGAAACAATTTGCGCGCGGTGATAACAGGCGGTGCAGGCTTTCTCGGCTCGCATCTCTGCGACTTGATGCTCGACAAGGGCTGGGAAATCCTCTGCTTGGACAATCTGGTCACCGGCAGCGATTCCAATGTTGGGCACCTTCTGGCGCATCCCAAGTTTCGGTTCGGCCGCCAGGATGTCAGCCGGTACATTGACGTGCCAGGGCCCATCGATGCGGTATTGCATTTCGCTTCGCCCGCAAGTCCCCCCGACTACTTGAAGATGCCGATCCAGACGATGAAGGTCGGCGCGCTCGGCACACACAATGCGCTGGGTCTGGCGCTCGCGAAAAAATCGAAATTTCTTCTGGCTTCTACCTCGGAGTGCTACGGCGATCCGGAAGTCAGCCCCCAACCGGAAAGCTACTGGGGCCGCGTGAACCCGATTGGGCCGCGCGGCGTCTACGACGAATCTAAACGATTCGCCGAAGCTCTCACGATGGCTTACCACCGCTACCACGGCGTGGACACGCGGATCGTGCGCATCTTCAATACGTACGGGCCACGCATGCGCCTCAACGACGGCCGCGCGCTTCCCAATTTTCTATATCAGGCGCTAACCGGCGAACCGCTTACGGTATACGGGGATGGCAAGCAGACCCGTAGCTTCTGCTACGTTTCCGATCTACTCGATGGAATCTACCGGCTGCTCGAATCCGACGAGCACGATCCCGTTAATATCGGCAATCCGCACGAAATCACGATTCTGGAGTTCGCTGAACGAGTGCGGGCTCTAGTCGGCTCGAAGCAACCCATCGTATTTCGTCCATTGCCCCAGGATGATCCCAAGCAGCGCTGCCCGGATATCACGAAAGCCCGGCGCATCTTGAAGTGGGAACCAAAAGTGAATTTGGAAGAGGGACTGAAGCGCACGTACGACTATTTCCACAAGAAAGTCGCCGAGCCCGCGCGCTAAGCCAATTTTGTCAGGCCAATCCGGTTTTCAATCCGGCCGGCCAATCGAATAGTATTCGAAGCCGAGCGCTTTCATTTCAGGCCCGGAAAGTAAATTGCGCGCGTCGACGATCAGCGGACGCGTCATCGCATCGCGCATGCGCGCCCAGTCTAACTCGCGGAATTGTTTCCATTCCGTGGCGATGATCAAAGCTTCAGCGTCTTTCGCGGCTTCGTACGCGGACGCGGACATTTCCACCTGTGGCATCAAAGCCCGCGCTTTCTCCATAGCTTCCGGGTCGAAGGCCCGGATCTTCGCTCCCTCCGCTGCCAGATCATGTATGAGATCGATGGCCGGAGCGAAACGAATGTCGTCCGTATTCGCTTTGAACGCGAGTCCGAGCACGGCGATCGGTTTTCCCTTCACCACCCAGAGCGCGCGCCGGACCTTTTCGATCACGTGGCGAATGCGCTTGCGATTGATCTTTTCGACCTCTTTGAGCAGCGAGAAATCAACGCCGGACCGCTCGGCAAGGTGCACGAAGGCCTGCAGATCCTTGGGCAAACAAAATCCCCCGAAGCCAAGGCCAGCATTCAAGAAACTGCGCCCGATCCGGGAATCCATTCCCACTGCAGTCGTCACTTCCTGAATGTCGGCTCCGAGCCGCTCCGCCAAATCGGCAACCATGTTGGCGTAGGAAATCTTCAATGCGAGAAACGAATTCGAAGCGTGCTTGATCAATTCGGCGCTATTGATTGTTGTCACCAGCCATGCAGGCGGCGGCACGTCCGGGCAAGCGGCGGGAGCGTGCAAGGGACAATTGAATTTGCGCTCCAGAACCGGGCGATAAATCTCGTGTAGCTGCCGCTCCGCAACTTCATCATCTACGCCCACAACGATCCGGTCGGGATGCAGAAAATCCTCGACCGCCGTGCCCTCTCGCAGAAATTCCGGATTGGACGCTACTCGAAACGCCACTGCGCTTTTTCGCCCGTACACGGAAAGAGCGCGCTTCAATTCCTGGCCGGTCTGCGCGGGAACCGTGCTTTTCTCAACGACCAATTTCGGCGAGCGCGCTTCGCTGGCAATGAGCCGCGCGACGTGGTCGATTGCGCTTAGGTCGGCATCACCGCTGGGCAACGGAGGAGTGCCCACGCAGATAAAAATCGCATCGCCGGCGGCCACAGCATCTTCAGGATTAGAGCTGAACTTCAGCCGCCCTTCCTTGCGCGTCTTGGCGATGACCGCATCAAGTCCCGGCTCGTAGATGGGCAGCCGCCCAGCTTCGAGCGTCGCGATCTTCTCCGCATCGTTGTCCGTGCACAGGACCTCATGGCCAATTTCCGCGAAGCAACCACCCGTCACGAGGCCGACGTAGCCCGCGCCAATCACCGATATTTTCAACGGTTCCCCCGAAAAAGTGCTGCTATGACCTCATCGAAATGTGCCTTCGTATGTTACCTCAGCCTCGCCGGGTTTCCGAAACGATGGCCGGGATAAATGCATCGTTAGTAATGACAGTTCTACGGATGTGGTCAAAACTGCCAGAATCATACGGATCTTGGTGCCATCCTTAGCTATCGCTTTGAAAGAAGAAAATTCCCCGCCATCAGCGCGTCTACGCCGGAGCAGAAATAGCTTCGAACCGCATCCCGCGGCGTGATCACGAGCGGCTCACCGAACAAGTTAAACGACGCGTTCACCAAGATCGGTGCGGGACCTTTTTCTCCGGAGCGCTTTAGAAGCTTCCAGAACAGAGGATTATCTTCCCTCGCCACCATGTGAAGACGCACGCGATCCTGCGCGACAAACCCGGATGAGACCGGTTCTAGCAGCTTGCGCATCTTGGCCGTCGGCGTCGCCATCGTGGTCATAAATCGTCCGTTCGTCGTGCACTCAAAATATTCCTGGCAGTCGTCTTCCGGTATCGAGAGCGCGAAGGGACGGTACGGTTCGCGATGCTTCACAAAATCATTCAGATTGTCGGCTACGTAAGGCGCCCAGGGCGAGGCGAGCAAGCTGCGGTTCCCCAGCGCGCGTGGTCCGAATTCGGCAGCGCCTTGAAACCATGCAACGATTCTTCCCGCCCGTAACAAATTCAATGCTTCGTCGACCTTTTGATCTTCGGAATTGCACCAGCGATACGTGGCCTTGCAGTTGTCGAGCACTTGCTTGATCTGTTCGTTGGAATATGAAGGGCCAAAGTACAGGCTTGTGAGCGGTGCGACACGCGAACGTGCCGGCGATTCGTGCCAGGCAAGCCATGCGGCTCCCAAGGCGGTGCCTTCGTTACCGGAGGCGGGCTGAACGAATATATTCTCGAAGCCGGTTTTCTCCTCGACGGCGGCTACGAGAAGCGGATTCAAGAACAACCCGCCGGCCAGACAGAGATTCCGTTCCCCGGTCTGTTTGCGCAGCGTTTCAGCCCATTCAACGACGATTTCAGCGCAGGCGTGCTGAAGGCTGGCGGCAATGTTTGCGCAGAGCTTGGGCTCGAGATGCGGTTCCGCCTCGCGAGTTATTGCGAGGGCCTTGTAGAACTCGTCGCTGAAAGAGAGATCGGCGGCAAAATCGCGATGAAAATATTTCGACTTCAAATGCGGAGGAGATTGCGGAGCGCGCCGAAGCATCCCCGTAAAGAGATCGGCAAAAATTGGGTCACCAGTCGTGCCGAGCCACTGCGTCTTATGCTCGTCAGCGTGCGGATGAAACCCGATCAGTTTCGTAATCTGGGTGTAAAACCAGGCGAGCGAGTGCGGAAATGCAATGCCGGCAAGTTCGCGGATGTGTCTGCCTTCACCCGCGCCCGCGAAACCGCAGCGGCCATCGCCCCGCTCGTCGAGAGTGACGATCAGAGCCCGATCGAACGACGATGCGTAGTAAGCGCTGGCTGCATGGCTTACATGATGATCGAAGCCTTGCACGCGGTCCCGGGCGCCCGCCGCCATGTCGCGTACGATTCGAAAATTGTTCAGCTCACGGCCCAGCTCACCGGATGCTTTATTCAAGAAATAGACGCTGGATCTGGGGGCGAGCGGCGCGAGTCGCGCACGAAAAAGAACCGCGCGAGACCACGCGCGGCCAGGCCGGGAAGCGATGGCGATTCGATCGACGTCCTGCCACCGAATGCCGGCGCTGTCCAGACAAAATTGTATGGCGCGGCGCGGTATGCCTTCGACAGAGCGTGTCCTGGCAAGCTTTCCCTCTTCGATTGCGGCGATCACTCCATTTTCGCCGATGATCGCGGCGGCCGGACCATGCTCTAGATCCGAAAGCCCCAGAATGTGCATGTTACGCGAGCTCTTTCATTTTCGATTCGTCCGCACAGCGCCGCCGTCGAAAAGCCAGACCGCCAGAAACCGAAATCAATAACAGTCAGGAGAATTTGGAATCAGTCCGGACACTGAGTAAGCCGGAGGACAGCACGAACAGATTAATTGCGAGGAGAATGAAGCGGCCGTCCTCGCGTCAGCAATCCACGCAGACCCAGCAGGAGAAGCCGCGGCTGCTTCAGACAAATGCGCCACAGGATTTTCCAGGCTTCGTCCCGCGAGTAGTCGCCAAGCGATTGAATCGCAGGCGTATTCAACAAATCGACGAGCCGGCTGTAATCGGATTGCTGAAAATCGTGCAGTGACCGGCGCAAGAGCAGATGGAGATTCAACTCGCGGCGCAGCGAGCGAAGCTCCGCGCTCGCGCCGCCATACAGAATTGCTTCGGCCACGCCAAGCGCCCCGCGAAATCCAGTTACGATCCCACCGACGGTCGTTACCTTCACCTGGCCAGCGGCATCGCCCACGACATACACGGACCCGTTTCCGACTTGCCGTCTAACAGGCACCCAGCCCTTGTAGACGGGGATACGCGCACCCTGAAATTCGATCGGATCGAGTTTTCGTTTTTCAAGGAAACGTTCGAGGTGACGCCGCGTGTCCGGTCCGTTTTCGCCGATTAATCCCAGCGCGCCTCGTGTAGGAGACTCCGGAATCAGCCAGTAGAAATAGGGCGTGTCTTGCGGAACGAACCACACGCGCGCCGTATCGGGCGGCATGTCCTTTGGCAGCGAAACAATTGCCTGCACGAGGGGAACGGTTTCGAGGGGCGACCAGCCTGCCGCGCGCGCGACGCGACTCGAAGCGCCGTCACCTCCAACAATCGTGTCCGAATGAACTTCTTCGCGCCGCCCACTCGCGCAATGCTCGAGTTCCAGAATGAGGCCTCGCCCGTTGGGGTGAAACGCATGAAATCGGTGTCCCAACGCAACCGACGCGCCGGCTTGCTGCGCCTCTTCTGCCAGTCCTTGAATCAAGGAGCGCCGCTCGATTATGAGATCCGGATGTTTTAACGTCACGTTGGCGCTGCGCCCATCAGTGAACAACTCAAAGCGCCGGATTTCGTTGACGATGCTGCACTCCGCGGCGTGTCCGAGGAGGCTCCTCATGCGATGCGTAACAATCAGCGTCCGCGCCGCAGGCTCGAGGGTTTCGATGCGCTCAAAAACGCGGACGGGCACGCCCCTACGGGCCAAGAGGGAGGCTGTAAAAAGCCCGGCGGCGGACCCGCCGACTACAGTGACGGTCTGGCTATGAATGCGTGAACTGGAATTGGAATAGTTATTCGCGACGCGCGATTCGAGCACTAGTCTTCCTCTGCGGGAGTCAAATTCAGCTGTTTAACATTTTTCGCAAGCCATGCTTCTGGAAGGCGGCGTGGCGCCTGCGACGCATCTAACGACGCAACAAGCACTTGCCGGGGTGCCTTAGCACCCTGAAACACCGGTGAGGAAGTATATCCTACTGCCAAAGCACCGCAAAAGACGAAGCCTGTAAAGGGAGCCAGGAATTCACCTAGGAAGGGGAGAGGATTTTTGCAGCTTGATCTGCTTCTCGTAAGGAGCGGTTTCGAGAAAAAAGACCGCAATAAGTGCGCTCAACACCAGTGCGCCCACCAGAGCATAGGTTGTCCCCGTCGAAAGACGCGGCACAAACAGAGAAATCGTCCCGAGTAAGCCCGCCAACAAGTAAAGCAGAAGCACTGCACCGCGATGACCCAAGCCCAGATTCGACAAGCGATGGGCAGTGTGATCTTTGCCGGGAGAAGCGAAGGGCAGAAGTCCGCGACGAGACCGGGAGATGGATACCATCGTCGTGTCAAAGATCGGCACGCCGAGAATTAGAACCGGAACAAGCCATCCGGCGGGAAACGGTGCACCGTCGGGGCGAATCTTCAGATCCAAAGTTGCCATCAGGAACCCCAAAAACATCGCACCGCCATCGCCCATGAAGATTTTGGCGGGGTTGAAATTCCAGCGCAGAAATCCGAGGGCAGCCCCAAGTGTCGCCGCCGCCAGAGTCTGCACGGCCGTCTGTCCATTCATGTAGGCGGAGAGAGTAAAGAACGCCGCGCCAACAGCGGTGATGCCGGCGCACAGGCCGTCCATATGATCGAGGATGCTGAATGACGCGGTAATGCCGACAACCCAGACGACCGTGAGACAGGCGTCCAGAATTATGCCCACACTTCCGGGAATGAACTGCGAAAAAAGTTGCGCGCGGATTCCAGAGGCCAGCAGCAGCAGTGCGGCAACAGGCATGCCGATGAAAAGTTTGAACTGATGATGGAGAAGGCCGCCGTCATCCAGAAAACCTACGATGGCGAGAAGGGTGGCCCCACTTAGAATTGCAATCGTCTGTTTCTGCATTACCCCGTGCTGCGTCAGCAAAATTGCGGCGACAAATCCCAGATAGATTGCGATGCCGCCAAGCAGCGGTATCGGTTTTAGATGAACCTTGCGCGGACCTGGCCGATCAACAAGGCCGACGCGGAGTGCAAAGCGGCGTACCGGTACCGTGAGGCCGAGCGAACCGAGCAGCGCCACACCGAATGCAATTAGACTCGTTGGGATCGCCATAACTGATTCAGATTCTGTGGTCAGCGCGCGGTGAGCATCTTTTCCAGGACGCCGCGCACTTCATCCGTCTTCTTGCTCTCGAAGTACCAATCCATTGTTTTCTTCAGGCCGTCGCGAAACTTCGTCTTCGGCTCCCAACCCAGCAGCTTTTTGGCGAGGGCGTTATCCGCCACGCGGTTGGCCGGCCCGGTGGGCATGTCACGCCGCAAACGAATCTCAGCTTTCTTTCCGGCGAAGTCGAGCACCATTTTCGCAGCGTCGATTACTCGGATGCGCTCCATGGTTCCGAGGTTCACTGCCGTGCCATCATTAATTTTTTCCGCGGCGAGAATCGTCCCGCTAACGATGTCGTCCACGTAGGTCCAATTCCGGATCTGATTGCCGTCGCCCCAAACTTCGAATGGATCCTGACCCACGAACGCGCGCGCAATCATGGCGATGACGGCATGATTTTCCACGCCGCGCGGCCCATACACCGTGAAATAACGGCAGGAGGCAGCGCCAAGTTTGTGCTCCCGATGATAGGCCTGCAACGTAAGCTCGGCCATCAGCTTCGCCCAGCCGTACATGTTGTCCGCGTCGTGCGGCGGCTTCACGTCTTCTTCGCGAAGGTAAATTTCCTTCTTCGTGTCGGTTTGCATGTAATTGGGATAAACGCAGCCGGACGAGGCGTAGACAACTTTTTCCACGCCCGCCTTTACCGCTTCCCAGAAGATCAGGCCGTCGAGAAACAGATTCGAGGCCGGACCGGCCTGATGCAGGTCCACATACCCGCGGCCACCATGATCGGCAGCCAGGTGAAAAACCACTTCGATGCCGTTCATTGCCGCGCGTGTAACGCCCGGCTCGCGAAGATCGGCTTCCACGAATGTGACGTGGCCGCCTTTCAGGTGGTGTTCAATATTGTTCAGCCGCCCGCTCGTAAGATCGTCCACCACGCGGACCTTAGCGCCGCGCTCGAGGAGCGCATCGACGAGATGCGACCCGATAAAAGAGGTGCCTCCGGTAACGAGAACTTTCTTATTGTTCCAGATGGCGCCCTCCCGGTCTTTCTTGCGCGGCTTCTTCCAAGATTAATGCGAATTTTTCTAACTCATTCACTCTAGCATATTTCCCCGCAGTTTCCCGGGCTCGGCGGCCCATCTCAGCGAGGCGATTCGGGTCATCGCGAAGCTCCCGAATTGCTTCGGCCACTGCAAGCGGATCGTCCGGATCAGCCGCAATGCCGCATCCGGATTCGCGCACAATTCGTGCCGCATCGCATTCGGGAGGCGCCACCACGAGCACCGGACGGCCTGCGGCAAGCGTTGAATAGAGCTTGCTGGGAACAACGACGCCTTCCAGGCCCCGCTTTACAGTAATGATGTGCAAGTCTCCCGCCGTCATGACATGCGGAATTTCGCTGGTCGGGCGGAACGGCAGGAAGCGGACGTTTCGCGAGCCATTGATCGACGATTGCATTGCGGCGCGGTTTGCTCCGTCGCCTACAAACACGAGCCCGGTGTTTTCGTTGCGCAGCAATTCTGCAGCCTTCAATAGTGTGGACCACGCACCGTAAAAGCCAAGATTACCGGCGTGCAGGACCACGAACGGGAATCCGCAGCGAACTTGTTCCACGGTGGGATGAGTGCGGTCCGGCAGCGGCCCTGAAGGCGAGGCGCCGTCGCGAACAACTGCGATGCGTTCCGGCGCGACGCCCTTCGAGAGAATTCGTTCTCGCATGTCATCGCCGAGGACGATAACGCACGCTGCTTCACGCAACGCACGGCGGTGCATCTTTTCCCATCGCGCGACGAGCGAATTGGCGCGCACGATGTCGCCTCCGAGAGCCATGTCCGGATACATGTCGCGAATGTTGTAAACGAACGGACGACCGCTCATGCGCGCGACGAACGCGCCGGCAATGCCGGCAACCGGCGGGTCCGTCATCGCCAGGACGACATCGGGCCGGATCGCAAGCGCACGCGGTACAGCCAACGCGAGATACGAGAGGTAATTCGAGATGCGGCGCTTCATTTCATGTCGCGGAAAATCAGTGGAGCCGACGCGCTCGACCGTCACATTGTTTCGCTTATCGCTGCGGAGAACGGCGAACGGATAATATTCGTCGGGATCGTAGGATGGCCTGCCGGCAAGGACGGTAACCCGATGTCTCTTGGCGAGAGTTTCCGCGACGAGCGCGGCCATCTTCGCGGTGGCAGACGTGTCCGGCGGATAGTACTCGTTCAAGAGCAATATGTGCATGAGCGGCCTGCCACTTCAGGTTCGTCGCGAGCTGGGGGTCGGAGACGACGAGAGCTGCGCGTCCAAATTGTAGCGCTAACTACTACTTATAATCCTACCTCAATTTCTCATTTCGACGGCTCGGCAAAACCTTCGGCGCTCATGGCGCTGGCTGCGAGCGCCGATTTCTTCTCGAGCGCGAAGTTCCCCATCACCAGCACGTCCATCTGGGTGCGCCGGAAACAGTCGAGCGCTTCTTCGGGACGGCAGACGATCGGCTCATTATCGTTGAATGATGTGTTCAGTACCACCGGCACGCCCGTAAGATCGCCAACGGCTCGCAAGAGTTTCCAGTAGAGCCGATTTGCGCTGCGGCTCACGGTTTGCAGCCGCGCTGTGCCGTCCACATGCGTCGGCGCAGGTATCACCGCGCGTTTTTCAGGGCGAACCGAATACGCGAACGTCATAAAGGGCGATGGATGCGTTTGCTCGAAATATTCGGGAACCGCTTCTTCGAGAATGGATGGCGCAAACGGGCGGAAAATTTCGCGGTGTTTGATGCGACGGTTGAGGACATCTTTCATTTCCGCTCGCCGCGGGTCTGCGAGAATGCTGCGCTGGCCTAACGCGCGCGGACCCCATTCGACGCGTCCTTGAAACCATCCAACAATTTTCCCCGCAGCAATTTGGCGCGCGGTGGCCTGCACCAACGAATCTTCGTCGAGTTCCACCAGGTTCATATCGCCATTTGAACCGCCGGTGCTATCGATCGCTCTGCGGATTTCTTGCGGCGAAAACTCCGGCCCCCAGCCTGCTTGGTCCATCACGAACTTGCGTGGGCGTCCGAGAATCTGATGTTCCACGGCGAATGCGGCACCCACGGACAACCCCGCGTCTCCAGCTGCCGGCTGAACGTAGACGCGCTCGAACGGTGAGCGATCGAAAATCTTCCCATTGGCGAGGCAATTGAACGCCACGCCTCCGGCAAGACAAAGTGACTTCTCGCCGGTTTTTTTCGCGAGCGCAGCCCAGTGTGCAGCAAGTACTTCCTCAAGCGCTGCCTGCATGCTGGCCGCAAGGTTGTGGTGGCGCTGTTCGAGCGGCTCCTCTGCCTTGCGCGTCGGACCGAGCCGTTTTTCGAGATACGGTGAGAAAAGCCGGCCGAGCACTGGAGTTTGGCTGGCGTCGCGCCAGGACATTTCCGCGCCCTGATTCTGGTGTGTGAAATATTCCAATCCAAGCCGGAAGGAAAGCGGCCCATCGGCACGGACGATGCGGCGAAATTCTTCGAGGAATTCCGGCTGGCCGTACGCCGCGAGGCCCATCACTTTGTATTCGTCGCCAAATTTCCAAAAGCCGAGGTACTGCGTCAGCGCCGTGTAGTACATCCCGAGCGAGTGGGGAAATCTAATCTCCCCCAGAATTCGCATGCGACGGCCCTCACCAACCGCCCACATGGCGCTCGCAAAATCGCCGAGGCCGTCGGCAGACAGAACTGCGGCGCGCTCATAGGGTGAAACGAAGTAGGCGCTGGCGAGATGTGCGGTGTGGTGCTCGATCCGATGGAACTGCGCGCGAATGCTCTCAGGAGCAATTTCGAACGCCGACGCCAGATCTTCACGCACACCGGCAAAGCGGGCCATCACGCGCGCGCGTTCGAACGCGAAGCGGGGCATACGCATAGCGAACTGCAACTTCGTTGCGAGGCGGGCCCGGGGATCGCGGGGAATCGCGATGTGGTCCACTTCCGTGAGCTTCACGCCCGCATGGTCGAGACAATATTGAATCGCGCTCGCCGGCAAGCCCGCCGCGTATTTCACCCGATTCAGGCGCTCTTCTTCGACCGCCGCCAGAAGGCGCCCGTCGGCAACGATCGCCGCCGAAGCATTTGCGTGATAAGCGTTGATACCGAGAATGATCATTGCGAGAAGTCGGTTGTTTCGCGCATTGCGCGCGGATCAGGCGACGGAAACGGCAGCGTCCTTTCGAGGATCGGAATTTCCTGAAAGATTTCCGCCCAGATTCCGTTTCACCCATTCGTTCAGCACGTAGAGGCTCCACGGTCGGGACCATGTGGTTCGGCCCGCCAAGAAATCATCCCAGACCTGCCGCACATTTTCACCGCTCAGAAACGGATCGAGAGCCGGCGACCAATCACCGAGCCCCGCTGCGATTCGTTCGCGCAGCGCGCCTCGCATCCAATTTTCCCATGGAAACGTGAAAGTCCGTTTCGGCTGTGCGACAAGGTCCTTTGGCAGCAGCTCACCCAGCGCGGCAATGAGGAGCGCTTTCGGCTGTCCGGGATCGCGTTTTTGCGATTCGGGGAGCGACAGCACGTATTCGACGAGTGAAGAATCAAGAAACGGGACGCGCACTTCAAGCGAGTGGTGCATGCTCATCGCGTCGGTATCGCGCAGAAGCGTATTCACAAGATAGGAGCGCAGCTCAAGCCATGAAACGCCGGTGAATTCATCCATCGACCGAGCTTCGTTCGCGGCGCCGGTAAGCCATTTTCCCCATTTCGTCGTCACCCAAGAGTTTCCATCGCGATGCAGCCAACCCGAAACGACCTGCGGCGTAAAGAGAGAACGCGTGAAGTAATAAGGATGGGGCATTGAAGAAGGATCGAGCCATGCCGCTGACGCTTTTCGAAGTGCATCGGGAGATGATCCCGCGAGTCTCGCAGCGCCCGATTGAGGTGCGGTCCAACGCCGCAACGGTTTTGGCACCCAACGGGCTGCGGAAGCGAGCCGCCTCACCTTCGAAGTCGCCTGAAAAGACGTATAACCGCCGAACAGTTCATCACTCCCCAGGCCAGAAAGCGCCACTTTCAACCCAGCCTGCCGCGCCGCCCAGGAAACGAAGTACGTGTTGATGCCGTCCATGCTGGGCTGGTCAAAAGACGCCACAGCTTCGTCGAGTCGAGCGAGCATCTCGTCACCCGACAACGAGCACTCCGAATGCTCGGTACCCAGCCGCTCCGCCGTCCGCCGCGCTTTTTCCGCTTCGCTGAACTCCACGTCGGGGAAAGCCACTGTGAATGTGTGAATGCTTTTCTGCGTGCGGCTGGCAATCGCGGCAATCGCCGTTGAATCCAGTCCGCTACTGAGAAACACCCCAACAGGCACGTCGGCGATGAAGTGACTGGCGACAGCCTGTTCGAGGAACGATCGAACACGCGCCTGCGGTGACTCCGCAGAGCTTGCCAATGCTGGCGCTTGCCTGCGTTGCCGCCCTCTTGCAGCATTCCAATAGGGCCGTGGCGTAACGGCCGTAACCGCCGGAGCAGACTCTCGGAGAATTGGAATATCGAGATAGTGGGCTGGAGGAACTGAAAAGACGCCTTCGACCAAAGTGACCGGCTCGCTCACCGACCCAAATAAGAGGTACGACGATAGCGCCTCCGGCGAAAGTCGCGCCGGCATCATTCCACTAGCCAACAGCGCGAGTACTTCCGACGCAAAGAAAAATTTGTCATCGACGATCGTGTAATAAAGGGGTTTAATCCCCACCCGGTCGCGAGCGATGAAGACGCGCGCCGGTCGCCCAGCCGGACCCTGCGGCATCTCGATAACAGCAAACGCAAACATACCGTGCAGCCGCTCGACGCATTTCTCGCCCCATGTCTCAAACGCGTGCACGATCACTTCCGTGTCGGAATTCGTGCGGAAGGTATGGCCAGCGGATTCGAGTCCTTTGCGAAGCTCGCGAAAATTATAGATCTCGCCGTTGAAAACCAGCGCGATCGTGTTGCTCTCGTTCCAAATAGGCTGGTTGCCGCCCGGAAGATCAATGATGCTGAGCCGGCGCATGCCGCAGGCCACAGGCGGAGCAATCAAGACGCCTTCGCCATCCGGACCGCGATGAACCATCGCGGCCATCATCCGGCGCACGAGCATCTCGCCGCGCTCTCGCGACCCGAGTCCAACGACGCCGCAAATTCCACACATGGCTGTTAGCTGCTCCGATTTCGACGCCCCAACAGAATACCCTCGCCCGCACCGCTATGCCATATCGCAGCGGCGAGAAAAAGGCACCGTCTAAGTTGTGTTCTGGATTTCGCGAAAGCGGGAGAGTCGGCAGGTCAGTCGCCAGTCAACTTCTTGTACTGCGCATCTGTTAACGGGACCACAGAAAGCCGTCCCTGACGAACCAGCGGCGACGTCGCGAATTGCGGATCGGATTTGATTTGCGCCAGCGACACCGGCTTTGCGAGCGCTTTGCCTGCCTTGATTTTCACCGCGGGATTTTTAGGATTGGATGCATTCACTGAAATCACAGTGGCAGTCCCGACCGCGCTCTTCTGGTCCCCGGTCTCGTAGATGACGAGCCGCGCGCCCGGCTTCATCTCCCGAAGATTCCTTACCGCAACGGGATTTGATACGCCGTCCCAAATCGTCTCTTTGTCGCGTTGAAGATCGGCAAACGAATACTCCGTAGGCTCAGTTTTCAGCAGGTAGTTCGAAGCTGCATCGTCCGGTTTCGCTGGCGTCATAATTTCCCCATTTTACACTCGCTGGCGGCCGTTCCCAGTCTCTCTCGGCGGTTCATGACCTCCGGCCTGCCCGAACAGGTATCATAGTACCTAGAGCCTTACATCCCTAAATAACTCCCTGTCCCTCACCTGTCCCTTCTCTGTACCATCGTCCAGTGTTATTCGCCTGACCCAAAGTCCTACACTGCTTCGGGGTTGTCGAGCCAGGGTTAAGGGGGGAGCCATGGTCCGCAAAGCGCATTTATTCTTGCTGGTTTTCAGCATGATAGGCATTTCGTTTCTTGCAAAACCTGCCTCAGCACGTCCCGCAACATTGAAGTGCAATTCGAACCGCGATCAAATCTGGGTCTACGATTCGTTGAACAGCTTCAATGTGGACGCCAAGCTGAAATGCGGCGAGGGCGTCGAGATTATCGAGCGCGTTCCGAACTATGTAAAGATTCGCGCGCAAAACGGCGTCGAAGGTTACGTGCCTGATACCGCCGTCTCCGATGTTCCGGCCCTTCAGCCGTATCGGGATTCAGCTCACGACGTCGGCCTGGCTGCAAAACAGGCGCAAGCGGTAGAGATAGCAAAGGCAGCCGCGCAAGCGGCTTCCCTCGCTCCTGCTGATGTGAACTACTCGAATATTTCGCGGGCGCCTGCCTCAGGCAGTTCGGATTCGGAGCACGCAACGGTCGAAAAGAAAGAAGTTGCCACTGTTTCCGTGGCGCCGTCACCCGCACTCGGCGCGCTAAAACCGGCGCCTGCGTCAGCAACGGCGAATCCGACGCCTTCCACTGCTGTTGCCGAGTCGAAAGCGCCCGCAGTTACCCCAGAGGTCGCAGCGCCTACATCCGTCAAGCCGTCGTCGGAACTTTCGGTGCACGCCACAGCAAGTCCGGCAGCGATCCCGCCTCCATCTACCGTCGTTTCTGATTCAGACTCCGATTCAGCGCCAGTGAGCGAGCAGTCGGCCTCCGCTTGCCAGACCTACTTTTCTGCCTATGGTCTGACGCCCAGCCAAACGAAATGGATCGCCAAGAATCGCGAAAAAGCTTTTTCTCAAATTTGTCCCGCGCCCGATCCTTCCAAGGTCGATTTCGTGATTATCTTTACGCACGACGTAGACTTCTTCAGCGGGACGATGCCCGCACCGATTCATAAGAGCAGCGGTTTTTCGGATTTCACCCCCTTGACGCCGATCGACACCGCGCTGGTGCCGCAATCGCAAGCAGACAACGCGCGCCGCGAGTACGTCTGGATTTTCCAGTTTGAAAAGGGAACATTCGATCCGGCGAGTTTCTCTCCGAAACGCCGATATCAATTTTCAAAGATGGAAACGGGCTTACTGGGATCAAAAGCAGGTGTCAAAACGGTCGAGGACGCTTTCCGATACGTCGCGACCGCCAGCCACTAATCGCAAATCGTAAATTCAAGCAGCGGTATCTCCAGTCAGTCTGCGAAAATTGTTTTCGTCACCCGCCTCATCTTCGGCTGCAATCTTGATACATTTGCTCCATCTGATCGAGAGGCCCTTCCCACGAAAGGCTTTTCACAAACTCGCGGCAACTTTCGCGCCGATTTTCACGAAGCTTCGGATCCTGAAGCATTTTCCCCAGCGCGTGCTCGAGAGCCGCGAGATCGTGCGGAATCACCTCGCCGGCTCCGCCCACAAATGGTGCGATACCGCACCGGTCTGTCACGATCACCGGGGTTCCGCAGGCCGCTGCTTCTCCCGCCGTGTTCCCAAAATTTTCATTTTGTGAAGGCAGGACGAACAGGTCCGCGTCGCGATAGGCCGACCACTTGGCGTCATCATAGAGCGGGCCGGTGAAAAGAACCCTGTCTCGAATCGCAAGGCGTTCGGCCATCGACTGAAGCTTGGCCAAAAAACCATCATCTTCGTCCGGCCCTGCGAGCACCAGAACAGTATCTTCGCCTCGGCCGGCATTCGCGCGCCACTTCGCGAACGCCTCGAGCAGCAGATCGGGACTCTTTTTCGACACAAGACGCCCGAGAAATAAAATCATCTTCGCGTCGCTTGAAATTCCTCGCTCGCGGCGAAATTTCCCAGGCTCAGGCTCAGTCGCGGGCAACTCAACGCCGTTTCGGCGAATTTCGATGCGCGTAGCGTCGACTCCTCCTTCGATCAGTTCTCGTTTCTCCTGTTCCGACGTCGCCACGAGGTAGCGCCCGCCGTGTATGAACCGGTGCCCGATCAGACTGAGGTACATCCGCTTCAATCGCAGGCTGCGCACAATGGGCCGGTACATCCCCATCGGCTCGATGACATACGGTATGGATTGCCGCCTGCAGAAATGACTCGCCGCCGGACCCAGCAAATCGTACAGTCCATAGAAATGAACCACGTCATAGTCGCGAATCGAATCCCGGCAAAATGCGAACACCCTCGGATTGAATGTTACCGCTCGATATCGCCCTGTAGTCGTGAGGTAGATCGCTTCCACATCATTGCTTTCGGCCCTCCAGCCCCAGCGGCAACGCTCTGCTTCAACGTGAAGGCCATTCGCTCTCCGGAAGCCGAGATCGGCCGTCAGGACCGTAACGCGGTGGCCTCGTTTTGCCAGTCCCGTCGCGAGCGCCCTCACCTTGAACACGGGTCCGCCTCGATCCTGAAAAGGAAAATAGGACTGAACCACCTTCAGAATGCGCATGCGGCCCGTCGTTTCCGGCATGAAGCGTAGAGTCTCAAGGGTGGGGCCGGGCGGCCTCACCGAGCAGAGAGGCGAGAATACTACTTAGACGCCCCTGAATCCAGATTGGGCATCCCGCGGAACGCACCGGGTTTGATAGGCAATTTCGAGCGAGGTGATAACCGAAGGTGACCTGGGCGATGAAAGAGCGAAAACACCACCGCCGTTCAATATCAGAGGGGTAGGAAATAAAGGGAACGACGGTTGGTGGCCGGGGGAAGGAAGCTGGCCCAGCCCTCAATCCCCGAAGGGATTCTCAGCTTTCCTCCCCCTGACCCGGCGACCTGTGGCACGCGGGAAGCCAAAGCATCTATATGAAAACAAATGGCTTCAGATTTACCTGAGGTGTAAAAAATCCAAGTCAGCCGGTAAATTCTGCGAAGGAAAATCTTTGGAACGAGTTTCGTCCTCTTTCGCGTCAGGATTCCCGTCCAAAAATCGCGTTGCTGCCTTGACCGCAATCGCTGCCCTTGCTATGTTTGAAGATTACTCTGGGCGCAATCTACCCAGTGTGCGCTGTGCTCGACTGTAGGGGGCACGCAAGCGGTCACTAACACCATGGGCCTCAAGAAAATCGTCATCCGCGGCGCGCGGCAGCACAACCTCAAGAACATCAGCCTCGAGATTCCCCGTAACTCGTTGACCGTTATCACGGGCCTCTCCGGCTCCGGCAAATCCTCGCTCGCCTTTGACACCTTATACGCCGAGGGGCAGCGTCGTTACGTTGAATCGCTTTCCGCTTACGCGCGCCAGTTTCTTGACCAGATGGAAAGGCCGGAAGTCGATTCTGTTGAAGGACTTTCGCCCTCCATCGCCATCGAGCAGAAAACCACCACTCGCTCACCCCGTTCCACCGTGGGCACCATCACGGAGATTTACGACTATCTCCGCGTCGTTTACAGCGCCATCGGCACCCCTCATTGCCCGAAGTGTGGCAAGCCTATCACCCGTCAATCCACCGAGCAGATCGTACAGTCGGTTCTGGCGCTCAAGCCCGACGACCGGATCATGGTCCTTGCGCCGGTTGTTCGCGGGCGCAAAGGCGAATACAAGAAGGAGCTCGAGAAATATGCTAAGGAAGGCTACGTCCGCGCGCGCGTCGATGGCGAGCTGGTCAATCTCGACGAACCGATTCCGCTCGATCGCCGCAAGAATCACACCATCGAAATCGTCGTGGACCGGCTGCTGCTGAAGAACGGCATCGCGCAGCGTCTGGAGCAATCGATCGAGACGGCGCTGCGCCTTACCGGCGGACTCGTCACGATTTCGGTTGTGGGCGGCGAGGAGCATGTTTATTCCGAGAAACTGGCCTGTCCCGATTGTGGTATTTCGGTCCCACAACTCGAGCCGCGTTCGTTCAGCTTCAATTCGCCCTACGGCGCGTGCCCCGAATGTCACGGCCTCGGTTCGAAGTATGATTTCGATCCGTCCAAGGTAATCGTCGATTGGTCGAAGCCGCTTTTCGAAGGCGGACTTGGTCCCGGCTCAGGCTCCACTTTCGTTCAGCGCACCATGAAACTCGCAGCCGTCGCGCACGACTTCGATCTCGATACGCCGTTCGAGCAATTTCCTCGCAAGGTTCAAAATCTGATCCTTCACGGCAATCCTGCGGATGGGTCCGGAGTGAAAGGCCTCAATTTTCAGGGCGTTCTGACGCATCTGGAGAAGAGCCTCGAAGAATCGAATTCCGATACGTACCGCGAATGGCTCACGCAATATATGTCGCCGGCGCCGTGTGCGGCTTGCAACGAGCGTCGTCTGCGTCCCGAAAGCCTCGCTGTAAAAATCGCCGGCCTATCGATCGCCGATTTCACGGCCTTGCCGCTTAACGAAGCGCGCGCGGCAGTCGATAAAATTCGCGGCCATCTCACGCTCCGGCAGCGAAAAATCGCCGGACGTCCGCTCACGGAAATCGCCGAGCGCATCGATTTTCTGCTCGCAGTCGGCCTCGGCTATCTCACGCTCGACCGCTCAGCGGCCACGCTTTCCGGCGGCGAAGCGCAGCGCATCCGTCTCGCGACGCAAATCGGCTCGCGCTTGCGCGGCGTCCTCTATGTGCTTGATGAGCCTTCCATCGGCTTGCATGCTCGAGATAATGGACGCTTGCTCAGCACCCTCGAAACCTTGCGCGACCTCGGCAACACGGTGCTCGTCGTCGAGCATGACGAAGAAACGATTCGCCGCGCCAACTACGTCGTAGACCTCGGTCCCGGTGCAGGCACCGCTGGCGGACATCTTGTCGCCGCTGGAGCGCCCGAAGAAATCGCTGCGAATTCTGCATCGCTCACCGGGCAATATCTTTCCGGCCGCGCGAAAATTGGGGTGCCAGACCACCGCCGCGCCGCCAATGGAAAAGCGATCACCATCCTCGGCGCGCACGGAAACAATCTTAAAAATATCGACGTCACATTTCCACTCGGACTTCTCACCGTCGTTACCGGCGTCTCAGGATCAGGTAAATCCACGCTTATCAATGACATTTTGTATCGCGCGCTCGCTGCGAAGCTCTATCGCTCGATGGAAAAGCCCGGCGCCCACCGCGCGATTACCGGCATCGAGCATATTGATAAGGTCGTTCAAATTGATCAGGCTCCGATCGGTCGCACGCCGCGTTCAAACCCGGCCACCTACACGGGCGTGTTCGCCCCGATTCGCGAGCTGTACGCCATGCTGCCGGAATCGCGCGAGCGCGGCTACCGCCCCGGGCGCTTCAGTTTCAACGTGAAGGGCGGCCGCTGTGAGGCATGCCAAGGCGACGGCCAGCGCCGCATCGAAATGAATTTCTTGCCCGATGTTTATGTCACCTGCGAAGTCTGCCGTGGCAAGCGCTACAACGCCGAAACGCTTTCGGTGCGCTACAAAGGCCTCACGATTTCCGATCTGCTCGATCTGCCGATTGAGGAAGCTCTCAAAGCGCTCGAAAATATTCCCGCGATTCAGCAGAAGCTTCAGACGCTCGTCGATGTCGGCCTCGGTTATATTCAGCTCGGCCAGTCTGCCACCACGCTCTCTGGAGGCGAAGCGCAGCGCACCAAACTCGCCCGCGAACTTTCGCGCCGCCAAACCGGCCGCACCCTGTATATTCTGGATGAACCGACCACGGGTTTGCACTTCGACGACGTGAAAAAGCTGCTCGACGTGCTGAACCGCCTCGTCTCGCTCGGCAATACGGTCCTGATCATCGAGCACCATCTCGACGTCATCAAACAAGCAGACTGGATCATCGATCTCGGTCCTGAAGGCGGCAACGAAGGCGGCCGCATCGTGGCGCAGGGCACACCGGAGCAAGTTGCTCGAGTGAAAAAATCATTTACCGGCCAAATCCTCGCCCGCGCGCTCAATGGCACCAATGGAAACCCAAATGGCAGCCAAGGTTCACAAATTCAAGCTAATGCAACTCGCGCGTCTGAGAAAGTATGACCTCCGACGATAACAATCCCCTCCTTCCCGAATCATTTCTCGAGCCGCCCGCTCCTTCGCCCACCGGGTCCGCCGCTCCGGAAATGCAAACATCCATACCTCCTCGCTTGATTGTGCCGCACGAACCTCCTCCGCCCGCTTATCTGGGTTACCCGGAGGATTTGCGCGCCCCATGGAATTGGTTCGATCTGCTGCTGCTCGTGGCAATCGCGCTCCTTGGAACCTTCTTGATTAGCATCGTCCTGGTCGGAGTCTTCGCCGCTTTCGGAATGACGCCGACCGTGTTGCAAAAATCTACAAACGCGAAGAGTCTCTTTCTAATCGTGAATCAAGCTGTTCTCTCGCTCGGACTGCTCGGGTATCTCACCCTCCAAATACGAGTGCGATTTCATTCGCCCTTTTGGCAAACGATCGGCTGGCGCCCGCTCCACACCGGCGCGGTCCCGCGCCGCGTTGTCTATCTAGGTCTGGTTCTTTGCGGCTTTAGTCTCTCGGTGCTAGTCCAGGTCGCGTCAGCAGCCCTCCAGACCAAAGCGAAGCTGCCGATCCAGGAATATTTCCAGGATCCCCACAGCGCGCTTCTCTTGATGCTGATGAGCATCCTGTTAGCGCCTCTCGTCGAAGAGGCGATTTTTCGCGGTTACATCTATCCCGTGCTCGCCCGAAGCCTCGGGGTCGGCGCAGGCGTAGTGATTACCGGCACTCTGTTCGGTTTACTGCACGCGCCACAACTATGGGGCGGCTGGGGCCAAATCCTGCTTCTGATTGGAGTGGGAATCATCTTCACCGCCGCACGCGCCATTTCGCGCACGGTCGTCGCCAGCTACTTGCTCCACGTCAGCTACAACTCGTTTCTGTTTATCGCATTCCTCGTCGCTTCACACGGCCTCCGCCAATTCCCGCCGAATCCATGATCCAATTTCTTCAGTAGGGGCACGGCATGCCGTACTCGCTCGACCGCCAGCACCCGTCGTTACACCTGACCAGTGCGTTGCAGAAGGGATTGGGATTTGGATGTGGATTTTGATTTGTCTTTGACTTGCAATCACCCAGTAGCGACAGCAATAACTTGGCGCCGAATCAGCTAGAATAGAAGACCGGATGTAGCGTTACAAAGCATCTTTGCGCACAGGAGCGTCGAGGTTTGCACAACGTCGAACCAATCCGCTGGACCCCCGAAGGCGTCATCATCCTCGACCAGCTCCGCCTCCCGCGCGAAGTCACCTATCACACCTACACCGACTATCGCGACGTTGCCAAAGCAATCAAAGACATGATCATCCGTGGCGCCCCGGCGATCGGCGTCGCCGCGGCGATGGGCGTGGCGCTCGGCGTCGAGCACTCGTACGCGAAAACTCTCCCCGAGTTGCGCGCTGAATTCGCCACAATCTGCGACACGCTGGCTCACACTCGTCCCACAGCGGTCGATCTATTCTGGGCAATCAATCGCTTCAAAGCTCGCTTCGAGGAATTGGCCGCGGCAGCCACGACGAACGGCACATCCGGTCTCGCGCATCTGCGCGCCTCCCTCATCGAAGAAGCGCAGAAAGTTCACGAAGAGCGCCGCGAAGCCGATCGCCGCATCGGAAAATTCGGCGCGGCGCTGCTCGGCAAATCTGGCCGCGTCATGACCCAGTGCAACGCCGGCGCCCTCGCCACCGGAGGCATTGGCACCGCCCTCGGAGTGATTCGCATGGCGGTCGAAGAAGGCCACCGGATCGACGTGCTCGTTCCGGAAACGCGTCCTTACCTGCAAGGCGCTCGCCTCACCGCCTGGGAATTGCAGCAGGATCAAATTCCGCACACGCTCATCACCGACAACATGGTCGGCCATTTCCTGAAAACCGGCGGCGTCAGCGCCGTCGTTGTCGGCGCCGACCGCATCGCGCGCAATGGCGACACCGCCAACAAAATCGGCACCTACGGCATGGCCGTTCTCGCTCGCGAAAATAATGTCCCTTTCTACGTCGCGGCCCCCATCTCCACCATCGACATGTCGCTCGCGTCCGGCGACCAAATTCCCATCGAAGAGCGCTCTTCGGCCGAAGTCACGCACTTCGCCGGCACAATGGTCGCGCCCCGCGAAGTCCATGCCGCGCATCCCGCATTTGATGTGACGCCCGCGCGCTACATCACCGCCATAATCACAGAGCGTGGCGTCGCCCGCCCTCCGTTCGACGACGCACTCCGCAAATTCACCGCAACTCCTTAGTCCGCCGCAAAGTACTTCGCCACATAGCCCGTTACATCCCTCGAATTTCATCGCCTCGACTGGAACTTTCAGCCCCACCTCGACGTACCAATTACCGGCGGCGCGTCAAACTCTTCGGCACTACTGATCATCCAATCGCCCGCGCCACCGCAAAACGGTTCACCGCCTAACCCGGAGGCAGGGCGCGCGCGCCCGCGAACAACTAAATGTTTAACGACCAATTGCGACAGGTTCTGCGACGGCTCGGCCGCTCCCCGCTCTTCACGGCCATCACATTGATCACTCTCGCCGCAGGCATCGGCGCAAACACAGTGATTTTCAGCGTTCTCGAAGGCGTGTTGCTAAAGCCACTGCCCTACCCCCACCCCGACGAATTGATCGGCGTTTGGCACACCGCTCCGGGCGTAGGCATCAAGAACCTCGAAATAGCGCCGTCCATTTATTTCGTAGATCGCGAGCAGAGCGCCACATTTCAGGACATCGGCGCTTATGCCGGTGATTCGCTCAGCGTCACCGGCGCCGGGGAACCGGAACAGGTGCGCGGCCTCGACGTAACCGACGGAACCCTCCCGCTTCTCGGCGTAAAGCCGGCGATTGGGCGCCTGTTCACGCGCGAAGACGATTCGCCCGGCACTCCCGAGACCGTGCTGCTCTCTTACGGCTACTGGCGCCAGAAATTCGGCGGCGATCCGAATGTCATCGGCCGCTCAGTTACGCTCGATGGAAAGCCCCGCGAAATTATCGGCGTCCTGCCGCAAAATTTTCATTTCCTCGACGAAGGCGATCCCGCCGTTTTTGTTCCGCTCAAATGGGACCGTAACAAAACGAAGCTCGGCAACTTCAGCTACCGCGCCCTGGCTCGTCTGAAACCGGGCGTCACGATGGCGCAAGCAAGCGCCGATATGGCGCGGCTGCTTCCAATCTCTATTCGCAGTTTTCCGGCGCCCGAAGGCTTCAGCGCTTCTCTCTTCGAAAAAGCCCAGTTCGCGCCAAACCTGCGGCCGCTCAAGCAGGACGTTGTCGGCGACATCGGCAACGTGCTGTGGGTGCTGATGGGCTCGATTGCGGTGGTCTTGTTGATCGCATGCGCGAACGTGGCCAATCTGCTGCTTGTGCGCGTCGAAGGACGACGCCAGGAACTGGCCGTTCGGGCCGCGCTCGGTGCCGGGTGGAAACGAATCGCGGCAGACTTGCTGTTTGAAAGTGTGACCCTCGGACTGATTGGCAGCGCGCTTGGTCTGGTGCTGGCCTATGCTGCGCTCCGCGTTCTCGTCGCCATAGCGCCCACGGGCCTGCCGCGTATTCACGAAATCGGGATCGACTTCCCCGTGTTGCTGTTCACTTTGGTGATCGCGTTGTTTTCGAGCCTTCTCGTCGCTGCGATCCCGGTATTCAAGTACGCCGGATCGCGCCTGAACACTGGTCTTCGCGAAGGTGGACGCGCGCTGAGCCAGAGCCGCGAGCAGCATCGCGCCCGCAACTCTCTCGTAGTCGTGCAAGTCGCGCTTGCGCTCGTGCTTCTGATTTGTTCGGGGCTGATGATTCGAACTTTCCGCGCTTTGATGCGCGTCCCGCCCGGTTTCACCTCGCCCGAGTCCGTTCAAACCTTCCGATACTACATTCTGGAAACGGATGTGCCCGATACCGAGGCCGAACGCGTTGTCCGCATGGATCAGGAAGTGCTCGATAAACTCGCCGCCATTCCGGGAGTCTCCAAAGTGAGTTTTTCGAGCGGCGTTCCTTTCGATCACATTGGTTCGAACGACCCTATCTTCGTGCAGGATCGCACCTATGCCGAAGGCGAACTCCCACCGTTGCGGCGATTCAAGTTCATCTCGCCGGGTTTCTTCTCGACGATGGGCACTCCTTTCATCGCCGGCCGCGATCTCACCTGGGACGACATCTACCAGCGGCTTCCCGTTGCTATCGTTTCTGAGAATCTTGCGCGGGAGTACTGGCATGACCCAGGTAGCGCTCTGGGCAAGCGAATTCGCGTCGGCAACAATGACGACTGGCGCGAAATTATCGGCGTTGTCGGCAACACGTACGACGACGGCGTTGATAAAGATCCAGCGTTCTGCGTTTACTGGCCCGTGATCATGAATCGTTTTGAAGGGCAAAGGGAACAGCTCCGCCGCGGCATCGCTTTTGCTATTCGCAGCCCGCGCGCCGGCTCCGAAGCGTTCCTGAAAGAAATCCGGCAGGCGGTCTGGTCGGTTGATTCCAACATTCCTCTCGCTGAAGTGCACACGCTCGGTTATCTCTACAAGGAATCGATGGCGCGCACTTCCTTCACGCTCGTGATGCTGGGAGTGGCAGGCGGCATGGCGTTGCTGCTCGGAATCGTGGGGATTTATGGGGTGATTGCTTACTCGGTTTCGCAGCGCACCCGCGAAATCGGGATTCGCATGGCGTTGGGGGCGCAGCAGCAGACTCTCACGGCGATGTTTGTGCGCCACGGGCTTTGGCTCGCAGGAATCGGAGTCGTCTGCGGACTGGCGGCATCGTTTGCGGTGATGCGCTTGATGTCGTCGCTGCTGTTTCACGTCAGCCCGCTCGATCCGATCACCTACCTGGCTGTAACCGCCGGCGTAATCGCGACGGTTTACGTTGCGTGTTATCTGCCCTCTCGCCGGGCGGCCACAATCGATCCCGTTGACGCCCTCCGCGCCGAATAGGCCGGTCGCCAAGCGAAATGCTGGATTGCCATGTCCCGCCAAGCTAGTAGAATGGAACGAGCCGAAAAGCGAACACCGTAGCTCGGCTGGAGGACCAGGTGAAAGTTCTCTTCGTACATCCCAGTCCGCTGATGTACTCGGAGATCTATCTGCGCCTTGAGCCGCTTGGGCTCGAGCTGGTGGCGCAATCCGCGCGCAAAGCGGGCCACGAGGTTCGTCTCCTCGACTTGCAGGTCTTCCGCCACCGCGATTATTTCCGCCTACTCGAAGATTGGAAACCGGAAGCCGTCGGTTTTTCGCTCAACTACTTGGCGAATATTCCCGAAGTCGTTGATCTCGCCAAGGAAACCAGGCGCCGCCTTCCGGAATGTTTTATCTTCGCCGGCGGCCACAGCGCTTCGTTCACCGCCAAAGAAATTCTTGCTCATGCCGAAGGCGCCATTGCGTGCGTTGTGCGCGGAGAAGGCGAAGCGATTACGCCTCGAGTACTCGAAGCCGCAGACGATCCCGAAATGCTCCGCACCCTGCCCGGAATCACCAGCATTTATGGCGACGGCCCCGCGCCTCGTCTTGTGGAGAATCTCAATGCCACACAACCGGCGCGCGATATGTTGGCCCGCCGGAGGAAGTACTTCATCGGCGTCCTGGATCCCTGCGCCTCGATCGAATTTACGCGCGGCTGTCCGTGGGACTGCTCCTTCTGCAGCGCTTGGACGTTTTACGGCCGCAATTACCGCAAACTCAGCGCAGAGGTTGCTGCTGAAGATCTAGCAAGTATCCAAGAGCATGGAGTCTTCATCGTTGACGATGTTGCGTTCATTCAATCGGACCACGGTCTCGCTCTTGCCCGCGAAGTCGAAAAGCGCAACATCAAGAAAGAGTATTACCTCGAAACGCGCGGCGATGTTCTCGTCCGAAACAAGGAAGTGTTCAAATTCTGGAAACGCCTCGGCCTGAAATATATGTTCCTTGGGATCGAGGCGATCGACGATGAAGGTCTGAAAAGCCACCGCAAGCGCGTCACGGTGAAAAAAAATATCGAAGCGCTCGAATGCGCCCGCGCGCTGAATATCCATGCCGCCGTGAATATCATCGCCGACCCGAATTGGGACGAGCGCCACTTTGAAGCCGTCCGCGAATGGGCGCTGTCGGTCCCCGAAATCGTGCATATCACCGTCAACACCCCGTATCCGGGCACGGAAACTTGGGTCACCGAATCGCGCAACTTCACGTCTCGCGATTACCGTCTCTTTGACGTGCAACACGCCGTCCTTCCCACCAGGCTGCCTCTCGATCGCTTCTACGAAGAGCTCGTGCGCACACAACAGATTCTCAATCAGAAGCATCTCGGCTTCGCCGCTTTGAAAGATACTTTCTTCATGGCGCTCGGCTTCCTCGCGCAGGGGCAAACGAACTTCGTCAAAATGCTCTGGAAGTTTTCCAGCGTTTACAACGCAAAGCGCCAGATGCAAGACCACCAACGCGAGGTTCGCTACCCAATCCGCCTCCCCGAGGCCTCCCCTCCAAAACATGTGGATCAAACGCTTCTCTACATCCACACGCCCGAAACAGCCCACGCCTCGCACAACCTGTAGAAGTGTGTTGGTCAGCCTGAAATCGGGAGAGGGCGCCAAGCGGAAGCCTGCGAAGGGAAACTTGGAGTGCGAGAGCTTGCTCTCGCTTTCATAGGCGCTTTTTGAGGTCCGAACGCTTCTGCGGACCGAGGCTTGCCTCGCCCGGTTTTGCTTGGCGTAGGCGCGGCTGCTTGAACGCTGCAACCACAAAGCCAAATAGGAGACGGCGCGCCGCCGGGCAGGCCGGGACATAACAAAGCGGCGGCAAGCTGCCGCACTCCATATCGCCGATGCACTGAAAGGAACTCAGGAGTAGGAGTCAACAAAACCGGCCAGCGACACGTTATGGCCTTCAGACGACAAGCGTAATAATTCCCTAGAACTAGTACCTTGAAAACGCACCGTTTTGCCCATGCGGAAAGAAGCATAACCCTTTTCTCCACAGCCGCTTCCATCTACCGGTCCTATCTTGGCAAGATGAATGCTTTCCCCTATCGCGGATGTTTCGTGCAGGCTCGAAGATTGAAGAGCACATCGCGACCGCTCTTTGGGATGCGTTTGGCGAAGCGAGTCGAAAAGAGGCTGCCATGAACAGCATGCAAAGTTCAATCCTGACTGAAAGAGACATCGAACCTTCGGACTCAGCTCACGAGGCAGCCTTGTACGAAAATCTGATCAAAGCTCGCCTGCAAACAATAACCGGCTTCGTCGAGGGTTTGACGACTTCCACCGTAAATCTCTTACTGGCTGAAAAGCCTTCCGCGCGCGAGGCATTGCAAGAATTGGTTGTGAAAGAAGCAGCGCTCCGCTGGATCGTTCGCGTGGCCACTCTCTCGAGCGGAGACGTGCGAGCTCGGCTCTGGGCCGACATCGACGAAGCGCTCGATAATCTGGAGTTGATTATCGACCTGGTCGGGCGTGCGGATGTCGAATGGCCCGTGAATGTTGCCCTCGAGTTCAACGCCGATCACGCCTATATCACCTAGGTATTTAGGCGCGCAGTTACCGATTCAACACGAAGACCTTTTCTCGAAAGCATGCCGACCATCCAATCAGGCATGTCGCGCACTCTAATTGAGTGGCGGAATTACGTCCGAATAATTTCGTCTTAGGCGGGTGGGTCGTAAGCGGCCGAAAAGTTATGCTGAAACCGATCATCTGTGCATTGACAAAATCGTTGGGCGTCGCAGGCCTGCTCGCCTGCCTGTTCAGTTCGCGGGCTCACGCTGACGTCGGTGTAATTCTCAACGAAACTCTGAATGAGAGCGTCGCGCGTGTTACCGGCTCCGGACATACTGCCGTCTACTTCTCGCGAATCTGTCCCGATTCTCCCGTCAGACTTCGCCTCTGCCGCCCGGGCGAAAACGGCTCGGTGATGAGCAACTACATCAATTTGGGTGAGGACGAGCGGTACGAATGGAATCTCGCGCCGTTTAACCTCTATGTATACGGTGTCGAGAACCCGGAAAACCGTCCCGTCTTCGGCACCGAAAAGATTAAAACTCTGCTCGAAGAACAGTATCGCCAGCAAGCGCTGGCCGGCTACTGCACCGTGAAGGACTGCTTGACGAGCGACAAAGCGGAGTGGCGCGAAATGGTCGGCTCCGACATGATCCGCAGCATGTACATCTTCGTCGTCGAGACAACCGCCCAGCAGGACCAGGAACTGATTGCCAAATTCAACGCCATGCCCAATGAAAACCACTTCAACGGTTTCACGCGCAACTGCGCCGACTTTACGAAGGGCGTCATCGACACCTATTTCCCTCATTCCGCGCATCGCGATGTGATCAATGATTTTGGAATGACCAGCCCGAAAGCGGTCGCGCGCACCTTTTCGCACTACGCACAGAATCACCCGGAGTCGAATTTCCGCGTGCTGCACTTTTCGCAGGTGCCCGGCACGATTAAGCGGAGCACGGAACCTCACAGCGGCACAGAGCAACTGTACCACTCGAAAAAACTGTTGCTTCCGATGGTGATCTTCGCCGACCACGAATTGCCTGTTGCGGCCGCCGCTTATTTGATTACCGGGCGATTCAATCCCGAGCGCGAATTCGAGCAGCATGCCACCGTTGAACCGGTACAGCTCAACAATTCCGCGCAGTCGTCAAAAACCGATGGCACCAACAATCGCTCCGCCGCGCTAGATCCAGTCGAGGTTCAAGAGCGCGAACAGGTTTTGGGCGCTCCTGGCGAGTGGGGAAAATATCGCAAAGCTTTCGACACAACGGTCAATCAAGCCGTTCAGGACGAAATGATTCCGGATCGCAGCTATGTAAGTCGCATTTTCAAGCGTCTGGATAATTCCGGGCATCCCATCGCTGACGCCGACGGAGATCTCTGGCTAGAAATCTCTGACGCGGCTGGCGCCTCAAAAGTAGGGTTGAGCCGGAACAATATTTTCGCGCCGGGCTCTGATCCTCACCTTGCGTTCGAGTTGCTACTCGCGCGCGTCGATGCTGTGCTGAAAAGCCCCAAGCACAGTCGCGAGACGATGATGGAGTTCAAAGAAGATTGGGCGCTTCTCCAGTACGCCCGCATGCGCATCTCTTCCGGCAGGCCCTTGGCGGAATTGCCAGCATCGCACGGTACAGCAGCCGCGCTGGCCTCGGCCGGCGCCGCAAAATAATTCGCCGAAGATATTTCAGCCGAGCTAGCCAGCCGCTGTTTTTTTGTCACTCTGATGCTGATATGATGTGCACGGATTTGGTGCACTCGATGCGAATTTCGGTATCGGCGCTTTTCTTTCTGCTTTTCCTTTTATTCGCTCCCGCGCATATTCATCGAATAGTATTTGCCGGCGAACCGGACGCGAAGTTTTCGTCTCCACCGATCGTAATCGGCTTCGTCGGCGGCTTCATTAGCCACAATAACGCTGTCCACGGCGGCGTCCAGCTCGCCGAGCGCCTCCGCAAGGAATACCAGACGCAAGTTCACGTGGAAGTTTTCGAAAATCGTCGCGGCGAACAAGCCCTCCAGAAAATTCTGCGCCTTCTCGACGCGAACCACGATGGCAAACTCTCACCCGAAGAAAAACAAAACGCCCGCATCATTATCTACGGCCACAGCTGGGGCGGCTCGGAGACTGTCGCCCTGGCTCGCGAGTTGCAGTCCGACGGCATTCCGGTGCTCCTCACCATTCAGGTGGACAGCGTCTCCAAAATCGGCGAGGACGATTCGATCATTCCCGCGAATGTGGAGCAGGCCGCCAATTTTTATCAATCGAACGGCTACCTCCACGGCCGGCCGGAAATTCGCGCCGCCGATCCGGCACGCACCAAGATCATCGGCAATATTCGCTTCGACTACTCCTTGAATCCGGTCCAATGCAACGGCTACTCCTGGTTCGCGCGCACGTTTGAAAAGCCGCACATCGAAATTGAATGCGACCCCAACGTGATCAATCGTGTCGAGTCACTGATTCGTTCGAAGCTTTCTCCCCTCCCGTTGAGCGCGTCATAAAAATAATCGCGTCCTTCAGTTCCCGTTGCGTCATTCGTCATCACCCCAAATCGGCTGCGCGGAAGAATTGTTGAAGAAACCCGGCGGCCCGCCAAAGGTTTCCGATACAATCGCCGCCGGTCGTGCGCGTAAATCGGCCGTGCCACGTCGAGGAGAATCTCTTGAGCTTTTCCCAGCGCCTGAAGGAAATTCGCGAAGGCTTCGAGCCCGCCTTCTGGGTCGCCAATATCAGCGAACTCTTCGAGCGCCTGTCGTACTATGCCGCGTTCGCTTCTCTTGCGCGCTACCTGCATGAAGTGCTCAATTTCCCCACCGAGCGGGCGGCCGATCTCACCGGATTTTTTGGCGGCCTGGTGTGGTTTCTCGCGATCGTTGGGGGAGCCACTGCCGATAGGCTCGGCTTTCGCCGCGCTCTCTCTCTGGCCTATTTGATTCTCACGGCCGCTTACTTCCTGCTCGGCTCGATCGGTTCTTCGTGGATTGCGCCTGTTCGCAATTCCCTGCCGCTGGGACTCTTCGTGCTTTTCATTCTGGCGCTTCCGGCGCTGGGCATTGCACTGGTAAAGCCCTGCGTCGTTGGAACCACCGCGCGCGCATCGAAAGAAAACGTCCGCGCCATCGGCTATTCGATCTACTACACCTTGGTGAACATCGGCGGCGCGCTGGGGCCCATCGTCGCTTCCTGGGTGCACCAAAATCTCAGCGTCGAAAATGTCTTTCGCGTCGCAGCCGCCATCGTGTTTCTCATGTTTTTTCTGGTTTTGATATTTTTCAAGGAGCCTCGTCAATCCAACGAAACACAGGTAACGAGTGTCGCCGAGACTCTTTCGAACTTCGGCAAAGTTCTGACGAATCCAAAATTCATGCTGTTCCTTCTGATTTTTACGGGCTACTGGATCGTTTACTGGCAGGAGTTCATCACTCTGCCGCTCTACGTGCACGACTACATCGATCCGCAAGCCAACACCGAAAGAATGCTTGCGACTGGGCCCATCGTAGTGATCGCGTTGACGGTAGTGATCAGCGTGCTCACCAAACGCGTGAGCGCTTTTCGCGCAGTGCTCCTCGGCACTCTCATCTCGATGATCGCTTTTGCCGTGATCGCTGTGCATCCAACCGTCACCGCGGCGTATGCCGCGTTGGTCATCGTTGCGCTCGGCGAGCTCACGCAGCAGCCGCGCTACTACGACTACATTTCCCGGTTGGCGCCTTCCGGCCAGCAAGGCACCTACATGGGTTTTGCATTTCTGCCGCTTGGCATCGGCGCGTTTGTGGCCGGACGCATCGGCGGGTATCTCCTGCACTACTTCGGTGAAGTGCAGCACCGGCCGACGCGATTCTGGTGGGCCATCACCGCCATCGGGATGGCGACCACTCTGCTGTTGTGGATCTACGACCAAATTGTTAGACCTTCCAAGGCATAGTCTCCGCCTTCCAAACCCCTCGATTTATGTGAAACAAAATCGCAATCCGTTCGCGATTAGACTTGATCGCGAGCGTTTGTTTTCAATGGCTTGCGCGGTTTTCTAATCGCGCGTTCGCGATTAGAATTTCGTCGGAGGGTGTGGCCTCTTGCGGCCGCGAATCGGGCTTCGAGGCTGGTTTCGCAGCGGGCTTTGCGGCGGGCTCCGGGGAAGGCGATTTGCGGACGCTCTCGTAGATCACTCGCTTGGGAAGCTCGACCCAGCGTCCCTTAGGCGTGAGGCAGGAATAGGCGCGCATGGCGCGGATTATGGTGTGGCCGGTGACGTGCGCGTCTTCGACTTTTTCCACGATGAGGTCGAGCGCTGCGCAGGCGTTCTCAACGCGCTGGGCGGTGAGACCGAGAGCCTGGGCGTGGCGGTAGATCGCCGAATGGTGAGCGAGCTCGTATTCTTGAACGATTTCGTGGGGATTGCGCCAGTTGAGGAAGTCCTGCTCGAGCTCGGCGCGGCGAGGATGGTTGCAGATGCGGCACTTACGGGTGTGGCGGATGATTTCCGCGTCGGGGACGTTTCGGCCAGCTTTCGGTTTGCCGGCGTGCATCAAAGTACGCCGTTTGCGGCGTCCGATAACTTTGTCGATGTTCATGTTACTTCTTCACGGACTCGTCATATCTGCCCGACTCACGTTAATCGAAGGTTCAGGGCGGGATCAACTGTGGAAACTACGTACGGCATCCGTAGAACTACGCAGAGCTGTGGAAAACATAGATGGGCGAAGCAAAGAAGAGCTATGCAATGGTCGTTAAACCTAAGCATTTTGAGGCGGAGGCACGGGACTTAGATTCGGTCGATCGGAGGTTATAGAATCTACCATTTGATTGGTAACGGATGGATCAGATTCAAAACTGTACTTAGCGAGTCTTCAGGAGCGTAACCGCGATTATCCCAGTGTTGGGTAATGATGAGTTTTCCGGTCAGTTTTCACGAAGAAATAGCAGCGATTTGACGCAAAGTTCCAGCGCAAGAGCAATTCGTTCATCCTTCTCGCTCGGCCAACCGCACACTTCGACGTGCCTGGGGTGGAATGACGGATCTGGTTCGACAGTGAGCTGAAGGGCATAAACATCACCCTTGCTAAAATCTGCGCGGGCGAGGGCAGGTTTTCTTCGGGGTCCACCGACCACGTCCCCGAGGGTCCAGATATCAGGGTCCTGTAGATCATCTATCCCCATCGCAGACATTCTCAAAGTCGGATCAATAAAGGCGGCGGGCTTAGGGCGGCGTTTGAGGACACTGAAATGTTTCTTATCAAAAATGAAGCGCGACAGCCGGTTGTACTCAGCCCCGTGGACTGTCGCAACCTTCGTACTCTTAAGTAGTAGCTTTCTTAATGCCCCGAATAATCTCTGGCGGGCACGCTTCAGATAATTGCTCAATCCCATGTATTTTGCTCGTCTCGCTAAATCTGCCAGCAAAGGCGATTCGGCCAGCCTTGTTAATGCAAACCGAAAACATTTTCTTCTTAGGTCCGAGCCAATCAAAACAAATCTCACCATCGGCGTCAGATGCGATCTCCGGGGCTGGCATTGACCGAGGAAGTAAGAGTGCAAATTCGATTGCGGTGCGTGCGGTGTGCTCGTCAACAGGCAGGATGCCAGGGTCCGCCTGTTCCCGCAAAGATAAATCGGTAACCAGTTCTTCGATGTCCGACGCCAGAACATTCATCCTCGGTGCCGCATAATGCTCAATTAGCGTACGCAATCTGATATCAAGATCAGATGCGACCTCACTTGCACCGTTCTGACCTCGTTCGGTGAACGGTAGAGGAGCGTCACAAACAGTGCCGGACAGTGTCATAGGTACATCTCCAAAGCCTTCTTCGTTAGAGAAGAGAAGAATATCAGATTGGCTGCCTCCCGAAGCTTGTCGAATTGCGACCAAATTTCTGAGGCGTCTTTCTCAGGGTTCCAGGGGCTTTGAACTTCAATGTCTAGCACCACAGGTACACTCATTGGCCCCGCAGGCTCCAATACTTGAGTTATAAACGCTACCGCGTCTGCGCCGGCAAACGGAACACTCACTCGATGGAAGAAGCCGCTAAGCAGTTGGGGTATTTGAGGCGGGATGCGGGGACCAGCAGCTAAGTAGTCGTCGAAATCAACCCCCAACGGAATCTCGATCACGTTAATGTATCGTATGACCAATCTTCCGACAGATAAACTACCAGCCCATTTACAGTATTGCAGCCATACCTCGCGCGCAGAGGTCTTGAAGTCAGGCCATTTGCCGTAACCCTTCAAAAGGCTAAAGGTCATGCCACTCCTCCGAACCTGGAGTACTTTCGCGCCGTCATTTGAGTCAAAACGCCATCCGTCGATCTCTTCTTTGGTAACTTCGGCCCGCGACGGATTTTCAACATCGATTTGAAATCTGAACTGTCCGCGCTTCGTTGGCCGCGCGATCTGGTAGCCAGCGAGGATTTGGCCTCTTACGGTTTCGACAAAGGATGGCGGCAGTTCCTCGGACAACTGAACAAGAATGACTGCCTCTCGGAGCGGAGGGTGTGAGAGTTGTATATCTTCAGTCACGATTAGTGTCGCAAATCATCGCTATGCTAGATCACGGAGTTTAACAAATTGGGTCTCGATTACATCGAGGAAATGAACGCAGACACACGCTCGAATGAGGTGAGCTACATTACAACCAAAAAAGGCGTGCTACATTAAAAGCGAAGGCGACGGACAAATGCACCCCGCGAGCGTCTAGACCTGCGCGAAGCCGCCATCCACGAATAATTCTGCGCCTGTCACGTAGCTGCTGTCGTCGGAGGCTAGGAATACCACGGCTTTGGCGATTTCATCGGGGGTGCCGAGCCTGCCGAGCGGCACGCCGCTCGAAATCATTTTCCGTCGTTCCTCGCCCGCGCCGCCTGAGGCTAGTAAGTTGCTCAGGCCGGGCGTGTCGATCGGGCCGGGACTTACCGCGTTGACGCGAATGTGGCGATCCTTCAGGTCCGTGGTCCACGTGCGCGCGAACGAACGCAGCGCGGCTTTCGTCGCGCTATAAACGCTATTTGCGGCAAGCCCTTTGCTCCCCACGATTGACGCGTTCAGGATGATCGAGCCGCCGTCCGGAATCAGCGGAAGCGCCTTCTGCACCGTGAACAGCAGCCCTTTCACATTGGTGCCGAAGATCGAGTCGAAATGCTCCTCGGTGATCGTGCCGAGCGGCGCGTAGGTGGCTATACCTGCATTCGCGAACACGACGTCGAGCTTGCCCTTCTCGCGCTTGATCTGCGCAAAGAGCCGGTCGAGATCGGCGAGCTTTGCGACGTCACCTTGCACGCCGGTGACATTTTTGCCGATGTCCTTCAAAGCTGCAGCCAACTCCGCGTCGCGCCGGCCTGTGATGTAGACGTGCGCGCCTTCGTTGACGAAGCGCTTCGCGGTGGCAAGGCCGATGCCGCTATTGCCGCCTGTGATCAGTGCGATCTTTCCGTCGAGCTTGCTCATGGTTTTCTCCTTGGCCGCGAATCTTTCGCCGATTCGTTTTTTTCGCCCGTTACTTTGCGGGCGAGTCACTTCGACTCGCCTGCCCTTAACTTGGATGTGCTATGAGACCGTTCGGTCGCAGTGATGTGACAGAGCGTAAGGCGATGAAAGGCGGAAGAGCTGGTAGGCGCCCTTCGTTCCTCAGGGTAAACCGGCGGGACGAAAGGCAGAAGCGGATCCTTCACTGCGTTCAGGATGACAGGTGCCAGGGGCGGTGCGAGGAACGACACGCAAAAGCGCCGGCCGGAGCCCAGCGGTACGAAAAGCGAAAACCTCACACTGCCTCGCTTCTGAAGAGGCGAGCTACATTATGACCAAAAAGAGTTTTAGCTAAATTGATGCTGCCGCGGCGCGAACGGGCAAATGAGTGACGGACGACTCAGGCTCGCACTGCCTTTGCTTTCTTCGCTCCGGCATTCGCGGATTCGTGCTCCAGCAGCGCCCGCTTCCGCTCGACTCCCCAACGATAGCCGGCAAGATTGCCGTCGCCGCGTACTACGCGATGGCACGGCACTACCACCGACGTTGGATTCGTCGCGCATGCCCGCGCCACGGCGCGAACCGCGGCCGGCTGCCCAATCGCTCGCGCCACCTGGCTATATGTGCGCGTGGTTCCGTAGGGAATGCGGCGTAGCTCTTCCCACACGCGGCGCTGAAACGCGGTCGCCTGCACATCGGTGGGCAAATCGAGGTTTGGCTCGCGGCCGCGCAGGTGCTCCAGGATCTTGCTCACCCATCCTTCAAGACCGTTACGGTCGCGCCGTATCTCCGCGCGAGGGTATTCTTTCTGCAGGGCCGTTTCCAGCCGTGCATCGGATTCGCCAAGATAAAGCGCGCTGATGCCGCGATCCGTAGCGCCTACAAGGAGCCGCCCGAGCGGCGAATCCACGATTGTGTAGTTGACGCGCATTCCCGCGCCGCCTTGCCGGTAAGTGGCCGGCGTCATCCCCAGATGCGAAGGCGCTCGCTCATATAGTCGGCTGCTCGATCCGAAACCTGCGTCATAGAGTGCAGTTGTCACGTCGTCTCCTTTTCTCAATTGAGATTTGAGCCGGCGCATGCGTTGCGCGTCGGCATATTGGCGCGGCGTGATGCCCATCACGCTGCGAAAGGCGCGCTCCAGTTGATGAGGGCTCATTCCGAGCGGCGCGCTCAGGGCGGAAAGCGTCACCGGCGCGTCGTTGCCTTCGCGCACGTGGGCGTCAATCTCGCGGCACGTTTTTGCCACTGCCTGCGTCCTCGGGTCGCGCAGATTCGCGGTTCGCGGACGGCAACGCCGGCATTCGCGGAATCCGTGTTGCTCGGCCGCTTCCGGCAACGGGAAAAACACCACCTGATTCGGCCGCGGCTTGCGCGAAGGGCATGATGGACGGCAGTAGATTCCGGTGGAACGCACGCCATAGACGAAAACGCCGTCCGCACCTCGGTCACGCGACTGAACCGCCCGCCAGCGAGCGGCCTCTGGCCGGTATTGTTTCTCCGTTGTCGCTCGAAGTGTGCTCGGTGTCATAAATTTGGCCCGTTTGCTTCCTGTTACATCCCGAAATTAGCGCACAACGGGCTCAGCTACTATCCGTTTCTTGCGCCCAAATCAGCGCGGCTCTCACTCGGGGGGGCCAGCAGAATCTTTCGCTTGACCCCGGGTCATATTTGGCGTTCCAATGTTACACGATACGGCACCTCAGCCCTGTACCGTGTTGACCCACCCGCAGGCTGCGAGCATATTTGTCGAACCAATTCGGGGTGTTTAGGCTTTCAATTCAGGACAGGGCTGAGGAGACGCTATGGGGGCTGCTCCGGAACGTGGGAATTTGACGTACGTTTCGCCGCTGCATGAATCTGAACTCCGCACTACCACAGTAACCGCTTTTTCAGGCAAACCTGGACCGCAACGCTTCGCCCGCATTCCCACCCACGCCATTGGTGTGGCCCGGGAACGGCGGGGCAATCCGCGCGCCTATCTTTCGCTGCCGCTTCGTCTTACGCGCGTCGGCGACAAGGTCGAGCCGATTCCCGTGGTCCTTGTCACACGGAATATAAGTTCGAGCGGCGTCTATTTCTTGGCGCCGTGTTCGCTCGAACCGGGCACCGCGATCGAGCTCGAAGTAGCGCTCGTGGAACGCCCGATGGGCCAGGGGTCTGTCCAGATGTGCACCGCTGCACACATCGTGCGAGCGGAGGAATCGGACATGCCCGGCTGGCGCGGCTACGCGGCGAGCTTCGACGACTTCGCGATTCGCCGCGACGATGTTGTGCCGACTCGCTACCGCACAGCTTAATCGCCATCTCTGATACGATTCCTTTGTGAAACGCAGGCGCTTTTCTGGTCGCGCCGTCCTTTTTGACTGGGACGGCACGCTCGTCAATTCCTATGGCGCGGACTCTCGCGCGTACCTCGCGATGTTTCAGGCCCTGGGCGTCAATTGGGGCCTCGACGATCTCGCTCGCCACTATTCTCCCAACTGGTACCGCGTCTATCGTGCCGCTCGGTTGCCGCGCGCAAAATGGGAGGAAGCTGACCGAATCTGGACGCTTGCCTACAAGCGAGAAAATCCCCGGTTGATGCCCGGTGCCAAACAAATCATCCGCGCGCTCAAGCGAGACTTCGTTCTGGGTGTGGTCACCAGCGGAAATAGGCCCAGGGTGCGCAGGCAGATCCGGGATTTCGCGCTTACCGATTATTTTTCCACGTGCGTCTGCTGCGAAGACGCACCCAAGAGAAAACCGCACCCCGCTCCTTTGAATCTCGCGCTCGAACGCATCGGTTTCGCCCCGGAGGAATGCATCTACGTTGGCGACACAGCGGAGGATATCGAAATGTCGCGCCGGGCGGGCGTGCGGCCAATCGGTGTTCTCGGACCGTTTCCTACCGCCGACCGCATTCGCGCGGCCCGCCCCGACGCCATCCTCAACTCGATTCGCGAACTGCCTTTGTATTTACAGCGAACAAGGAATTGATCGGAATGCGGTCCGCGCGCGCCGCCGATGAAATCCGCCGCGCTGTTTTCGGTGTTACTGCGATGAAGGCTTTTCTTTCGTCTCGGAAGTTCCACCGCCAGGCCCTTCATTCGTATTCCCAGACGGAAGTGGCGGCGCCCCGGTCCCGGCCAGCTTGAAATCCGTATCGCGAATCACCATTCTGACATGCAGCTCGCCCACTTTTTCATTCTCGATGAAATCGTCAGACCGCGTGTAGGTCGGCAGCCAGTACTTGTCCTGAAAATTCTCGCGAAAGGTCTCGAACATCGTGAACGGCAGTTTCGTTCCGTTCCCGGCAATCTCGCCGATAAATTTTCCGTAGCTTTTTACGATCGTAAGGTCGCGATCGTCCACCCATACGGCCCCTTCGAAAAAGCGGCGCTTTCGGCTCAGTTGTTTCGGCCTTACCTGAAAAACGTACGTATTGAGCTGGTCGAGCTTGTCCTGCCCCGCGTATGTGAACGTGTAATTCGGAATTTCCTCGGTCGTTAAAATGAAAAGTGGAAGCTGCGCGATGATTCGCACGTCTTCAAGCGTGAAATCCGTCTGCTTTAAGTTGGATTCAGCCTGCTTCTCAATTCGCAAGGTGCGTTCGCCATCGGGTTTCGTGTACACCATACCGGAAACCAGAAATTTCCCGCCGGGATCGGTGAGTTCCTCGATGCGAATCGTTCGCTCGAAATTGTAAGCGTCATACTGCTTCTGCATTACGTCTTCATTGGCCGCAAACCGCCGGATGATTTCTGGCTCTGGGATTGGCGGTGGCCCGGGACGCGGCTGCGCTGGAATTCGCTTCACGTCAAATTTCGGGGGTGGCGCCATTGGCCCGGCACCCTGCGCGCGAGCGCAAGGCATCGTGCAAAGCAAAAGTGCTGCGATCGTCGTAATAAAGGTGAAAGGCATCGATGCTTCCATGTCGCTTAGATGCAGGTTACACCGCCCAAGTTCACGCTGCGCTGTATCGCCGTGGATTTATTCTCTCTCGATGGCTCGAATGCGAATCGTGTATTGCGCCGGATCAGCTCCGGGCGTCAATTTCGGAAATTCCAGCCGAAATAACGCCGAAAAACGTTTCGGCTCAATCGTCATTCGCGCGCATTCCGCCGCACAATCCCATTCCAAAACCGTCGCAGCACGACCCGTGGTACGCACCTCTACGCGCTTCGTCCCGGCCGGCAACTCAATCGGTTCGCTCGCTGGCTTGAACTCCTCGCAGTGCCAGCCGCCCTTCGGCTGCGCCTTGTCCCCGGCGGCAGTGTCCTCGGAAGCATGCTCGATTAGCCAACAAAATTTCGTCTCGCGTCCCGGCCGCGCCATCGCGGGAAACGAATTAACCGCTACAAAGGATTGCGGCCGGCTTCCCTGCGAGTCGTTCGCCGCCGCAGCGCCCTTCAGCGCGACGCTATATTCCAAGCGCACCTCGCTCGCCCCCGTGAATTGAATCGACTTCTCGATGCTCGCGCCCCCCGGAAAAACCTCGGGAGCGTCGTAGCGAAGTTTTAAAACCGGATCCTTCAGTTCACCCTGCCACTCGGCAGCGTACGCCCGATTGAAAAGACCATAACGCCCCCGCGCGCGCACCTCGTCAATTCCCGGCTGATTCGCAGTGAAGGAAAAATTGTCGCGAAAGAGCCCAACACTTGTCGATAGGTTCTGCCCCGACGTCTTGTCCACCAGCGCCAGCGCGCGCCCGCCCGATTCCGGCGAAATAATCAAACGCAAATTCGAATTCTCCAGCACCCATTCGTCCGCCCCGTCGCGATCGAAATCGTATCGATAGCGAAACACGCCGTCTTCTCTCGGCTGCAGAAACGCCACCGGCAGAGTTCGCCGCTCGCGCCCCATTTTTATTTCCATCGTGCTGTGCAACAATCCATCCGCCGAAGGCGGCAGCGCCATCAATTCACTTTGCGCAGGCTTGAGCCCCAGCTTTTCAACTCCCGCGCCCCGCGGGACAAGCCGAATTATTCCGCTGCCGCGCAACGACCCATTCAACGAAAGATCGAGCGACAAGTTCGGAACTCCCGTCTGGTTCTCTGCCTGCACCACCACCACAAACGAACGGTTCTTCTCCGCAATCACGAGAGGCGGATACGTGCGCATCCCCGCGTCCGCTCCGGTGGGCAGTCGCACCGCATTCGAAACAAAACAGTCAATATCTTCGAGCGTCGGCTTGAGGGGTTTCTCTGGCTCTGCGACATGCGGCTTCTCCGGCAAATCAAGTGACAGCACCCGGGCAAATTGCGGCGCCATGCCTCGCAGAATTGTCACCTGCAACTCGTGATCGGCCTCTGTCCAACTGCCCTCGATACGGTTGCCGTCGAGCGAAATGTGAATCGGTTTCTGCGACAACCGCAACCGAGCCTCGGCGCGCGTCGGAGCATAGAGGAGCAATTCGAGGCTCTTGCCCTCTCGCCGCGCATCCAGAAATTCCGCGCTAGCCGCCCTAACAGAATCGCCGCACGGCGGGTTTGCTGGATCGGCAAAACAAATCGGCTCTTCGAGCGGCAACAGGAACGATTCTTGCGGAGGCACAGTCACATGAAGCGGAATGTAAGCCGTATCGCTTCCACGAGCCGGTGATGCCGCCGAAAGAATTTCGAAGGATTCCTCCGCGGTATCGCTTGCGCTCAGATTTGTCACGCTCAAGAAACCCCGGCCGCTTTTGCGCGCGCCCAGCGCGTCCGTTCCGTCGTTTGAAACGATTTCATTGATCAGCAGGTCGCTCGGCTGTGAAGACTTTCCGCTGCTTTTTACGCTCGGCCGAATACCGGCCGCTTGCAGAAATTCCCGGAGAACTTGCATCGCCCAGTCCGCCTCCCTCTCGGCGCGAATCTCCGGCAGCGCGCGCTCCAGCGCAATCCAGGAATAGAAATCCTTCGACGAAAAAATCACCTCGCCCTCGCCGAATTTCCACCGCCCGCGAATCGCGGAGTTCGTATCGCTCGTCTCGCTCGCCGGCGCGTCCTTCCACAAAGCATCAATCACGTTGCCGCGCGGCTTCTGAGGAAACACCACCAGCGTTCCTCCGCGCCGCACGTACTCCACGATCACTCCCTGCGCCTTCTCGGAAAGCTGAAATTGCCGTTTTTCGGGGTCGAAAACGGGCAACAACGTAACCGCGTTTCGCAAGAGCTGCTCAACAGACTGATATTCCGGATCAAAAAGCTCGCTCGAAAGTATCGCCATAGACCCCAGCCGCTCAATTCGCATCACCGTCGCCGATACCAGCGAAATATCCGCGCGCTCTAGAAGTTCCTGCGGATAGCCGCCCAGCGGATAAACGATTCCGAAGTCCGCGCGCTTGTGCGAAGCCGCGAGCAGAGGGCCCCATCGTTGCAGAATTTTCATGTTGCGAAGCACGGCGTGCATCCGCGGCTGCGGGTCTCCGTCCGGCGCAAGCGCAGCATCCCAGCGAAAAGAACGGTTCGCCCACGGAACGGAATAGCCTGCGGGAGAATAGGTATCCTGCAGCGGAAAATAGTTGATTCCGTGGATGCCGTTCGCGATCAGAAGACGCGAGCTCAGCAGCGTATTTTCCGGCGGGCTTGTCATCGGCCCGTCGTCATCTCCGGGCGTGTACCAGCCCGCTTGATACTCGATCATCACCGGCGGAAATGCGGGCTGCGTCTTTAGCTCCTCGGTAAAAAATTCGATCTCGCCCATATCACCGGCCGTAAAATGGCGCACGCCGCCGGCATTTCCCGGCCGCCGCTCCAAATACCATTGTCCCATCACCCCGATCGGTCGCTCACGATCCGAACCCGAAGCGGAAACGCGCATATCGGTCGGATTGATGAACACGGGCACGGTCACGCCGCCCGCCTCCACCGCACCGCGGAGCGATTCGATGTAGCGCCAGAAATTCGCTCCCACGCGATTCGACCTGCCGAGCGCGAAATCATCGCCGAGTTGAACGAAAAGCAGTGGCCCGCTAACGTCACGCGGCGCCGCCGACCTTTCGTCCTGCGCGACATGTACGATCCGCCGCGCGCTGTACTGCGCGAGCTCCTTCGCAACTGTTGTCAACCATTCCCGTGACTTCTCCATGTGCGTGGGATTTGCGAGCCAGCCTTCCGCCGCCGCTTCAGCATCGCTGACGTTTAGATTGTCGAGCGGCGGATAGCGGCCTTCGATCCAATCAACCGGATCCACCTTGTACTCGGGCCGCTCGAGCAGCCAGCCGGGATAGCCGCCGTGCTTCCATTCGTTGAGAATTTCTGGGCCGGGCCGCGCGATCAGCCTGAAATTCGCCCGCTCGATTAGCGCCAGCACCATCCGAAGATTGCGGCGCGGATTCGTGTGCCCGTCGAAATCAATCTCGCCTTCCTTCGGTTCGTGCCAGTTCCACGGAATATAGAGGTCGATCGTGTTGATCCCGTACGAGCGATACACCCGGAGCAGGTGCTCCCATTGATCCACGGGAATTCGGTAGTAGAAGAATGCAGCGGAGTGAATGAAAAACGGCTTCCCGTCAACGTGAAGCTCGGGATAGCTGCCGTGCTCCACGATCTCGAGACCGCTGGGCGCCGCCGCATGAGCCTCTCGAGCTTGCGGTGGAATTTTCGTGGAAGGATTCTGCGGCGCGGCACCGCTGAATACCGCAGCACACGCAATCGCTAGCGCGACCGGCAGGCCTCTCCGTTTGTTACGGCTCGCTTGGCGCAGACTCATCGAGGGTCCAGGAGTGGCCCGCGCGGACACTGCGCCAATTCTGCCACGAATTACAAGAGTGCCAAAGTATCAAAGTTAGTTTCATCAGCGCCGTAGGCGCGTCAGAAGCTAGCCCCAGCGGGTAAGCGCTGGGTACAAATGGAGTGCAAGCGCGTTCCTTTCGTGGTGCTTTTCCCGCGAGCCTTAATTGGTAGCGTCCTAACTCGCCCGAAGGACCTCAGCGTAGACGCTCGTAGGGTTTTACACCGCAGTCTCTGCAGCGTTCCTTTTATGTCATGCCCAGCCGCACCTCTGCTAGAATCGCGCATTTGCTGTCCGCGGGTTTTTCGGGAATGCACGAGACTCAGGTTGCCAGGCGTTATTACGTCAGTGGAATGGTGCAGGGAGTCGGATACCGCTATTTCGCGCGGCAGGCGGCGCAGCGGCTCGGCCTTGCGGGCTACGTGAAAAATCTGCGTGATGGGCGCGTGGAAGTCTACGCGATCGGGCCTGCGTCGCTGCTTGCTTCGCTTCGGGAAGAGCTCGAACGCGGGCCAAGCGGTGCATCGGTCTCGACCGTAGCCGAAGAAGAAGCGCCGATGGATTCAAAATTTGCAGCGCGATTTTCGGTCGAACGCGACGGCTGGAGATAGAGGAATCAATGGAAGATCTGAAAGACACGATAGACGGCCTGAAAAAGCTGATCCGCGAAATTCCCGACTATCCCAAGCCTGGCATTCTTTTTTACGATCTGACTACGTTGCTGCAGGACCCGCGCGGCTTTCAGGCGCTCGTCGACCGCCTCTGCGAGCACTACAACGGTCACAAAGTCGATATCGTTGCCGGAATCGAAGCGCGCGGATTTATTTTTGCGCCGGCGCTCGCCTATCGTCTCAATGCCGGCTTCGTCCCCATTCGCAAACCGAAAAAACTGCCCGCGAAGACGGTGTCAGTCACCTACCAGCTCGAATACGCCAGCGATTCGCTCGAAATCCACGCCGACGGGGTGAAACCGGGGCAACACGTCCTTCTCTGCGACGATCTGCTCGCCACCGGAGGCACTGCCGCGGCCGCAATCAAACTGATTCGCCAGCTCGGTGGCGAAATCGCCGGTGCGGCCTTTGCCGTCGAACTTAATTTCCTCAACGGCCGCGCCAAGCTCCCCGCCATCGACGTCTTCTCCCTACTGAAATACGACAAGTAATTTGGAAATTGAAAAATCGTTCCCATTTTCCCTTTTCTATTTTTCCTTTTCCAAACTCCGCTGCCGCACAGCCTCAAACAACACCACTCCCGCCGCCACCGACACATTCAGCGATCGCACCGGCCCCGTCGTCGGAATCGACACCAGAAAATCGCAACGCTTCCGCGTCAACGCGTGCAGCCCTTCGCCTTCTCCACCAAGCACGATCCCGACCGAACCTTTCAAATCCACTTCTGTGTAATTTTTATCTGCGCGCTCATCGAGTCCCACCAGCCAGTAGCCCGCTTCCTTCATCTCCTCCATCGCTCGCACAAGATTCTTCACTCGCGCAACGGGAAGATGCGCCAGCGCACCGGCGGCCGCACGCTCAACAGTATCCGTAAGCCCCGCTGCTCGCCGCTCCGGTATCACCACGCCATTCGCGCCCGCCGCAAGCGATGTGCGTACGATGGCACCCAGATTGTGGGGATCCTCGATGCCATCCAAAATCACCAGCAGACCCTGCGGGTTTTTCGCGCGCAGCAAATCTTCCAGCTCGGCCACCGGTTTCGCGGCTGCCAGTGCGGCAATCCCTTGATGTTCGCGCGTCCCAACCAGCCGGTCGATCTGCAACCGCTCCTCAAATCGCACCGGCACATTGCGCGATTTCGCCAGCCGCACAATCGCTTCAAGCCGCTCCCCATGCCGCCCGCGCGCAATCACGACGCGATCGATCGCGCTTCCAGCCGTCAGCGCCTCTTCCACCGCGTGAAATCCCGTCAACCAGTTCATATTCTTGTTTACGTCAGGGCACGGCTTTAGCCGTGTCACAACGCGAATCGAAATAAGTGCGGCCTTAGCCGCTGAGGGAATGATTCCGGGCTAAATTGCGCAAATTACCCTTCAAGCGTCGCAATCGTGTGCGCCGCAATGGCCTCACCCCGTCCAATCTCGCCCGTGCCTTCATTCGTCTTCGCTTTCAAATTGATTTGCTCGCCAGCGATTCCCAGCGCTTTCGCAATCGCCGCCCGCATGGCCGGAAAATACGGCCCAAGTTTCGGCCGCTCGCAGATCACCACTGCGTCCAAATGACTGATTCGCAGTTTGCGTTCATCCAGAAGCTTCCGAGTGTGCTCGAGAAACACCAAGCTCGCCGCCCCCTTCCACTTCGGATCCGTATCCGGAAAATGCGTCCCGATATCGCCCAGCCCCGCCGCGCCCAAAAGCGCGTCGCACAGCGCATGGCACAGCACATCGCCATCGGAATGTCCCACCGAGCCTTTATCAAACGGCACCTCGACGCCGCCGATCATCAGCTTCCGCCCTGCGGCCAGCCGGTGCAGATCGTACCCGATTCCCGAACGCGTCATTTTCCAGCGCGCTCCTGTTCGAGATAAAAACGCGCCAGCTCCATGTCCGCCGGCCGCGTGATTTTCAAGTTGCGCTCCGAACCGAGCACGACGTAAACGTCGTGGCCGAAGCGTTCGACAAGCCCGGACTCGTCTGATGCCGTCACGCCGTCTTTCTGCCCGTCGCGAAATGCATCGCGGATCAGCGCATATTGAAAAGCTTGCGGTGTCTGCGCCAGCACAATCCGTTCGCGCGGAACCGTCGCCGTGATCAGCGCCATATCTTCCGGCAGGCTGGCGCGCTTCACTTCCTTCACCGTGTCAATCGCGGGTATGCCCAGAATCGCCGCGCCTCGCTTCCGCGCTTCTGCAATCACGCGCTCGATCTGCTCTAGCGAAACGAACGGCCGCACCGCGTCGTGCACCACAACGATCTCGGTCGTCGGATCCACCTGCGCCAGCGCATTCGCTACCGACTGCTGCCGCGTGTCGCCGCCATGCACCACGCGCGCCGGCCGCCCAAGTCCTGCCTTCGCCACTGTATCCTGCAGCGAAACGATATCGTCCGCGCGCGCAGAAATAAAAAACTCGGTAATCGCAGAGCACGCCGCCAGCCGTCGCAGCGTGAAAAGAATCAGCGGCATGCCATCCAATTCGAGGAACTGTTTTGGCGTCTCGGCGCCCATGCGAGTGCCCAGTCCTGCGGCAGGCACAATTGCGGCAATTCGGCTCATCGAAGGGGTAACAGTCTAACGCAAGGAAAGCCCCGCAGGCGAGAAAACCCTGAAGCGTCGAAATTCCGATTTTTTGAAATCGATTCGGGTGGGGTGACTACGAACGATTCGATTCCGGATAAAGCGGCCGTGGCGGACGCTCCCCGCCACCCGAACTCTCCACCGCTCGCGGCCCGGGCTGCGATTCACCTTGCCCCTGCGCTCCCTGCCCTTGACCCGCCATCGCCACACGCGCCACTTGCTCGCCGCGCTCGTCGTAGCGCCCGAATATCATTTTGCCTGCGGTGGTCTGATGCACGGACGTCACCGTAATATCGATCGTCTTGTTGATCATCTTGCGCGCGCTATCAACGACCACCATCGTCCCGTCATCCAGGTACGCGACGCCCTGATTGTATTCCTTGCCTTCGCGCAAAATAAAAACGCGCATGGACTCGCCCGGCAGCACCACCGGCTTCAGCGCATTCGCGAGCTGGTTCACGTTCATGATTTCGATGCCCTGCAGCGTCGCCACCTTATTCAGGTTGAAATCGTTCGTCACAATCTTCGCGTCGTACCGTTTCGCGAGCTCGATGAGTTTCAAATCCACTTCCGCGATACTTGGAAAATCGTCTTCCGCGATCTGCACTTCTAAATGCGCCATTTTTTGAACGCGCTGCAGCACTTCGAGCCCCCGCCGTCCGCGCTGCCGCTTCAACGGATCGGCCGAATCCGCCACCAGCTGCAGCTCGCGCAGCACAAACTGCGGAATGATAATCGTCCCGTCCAAAAATTGCGCGTCAGCGATGTCCGCCACTCGCCCGTCAATAATCACGCTCGTATCCAGCAGCTTCACCGAATGCTTCATGCTGCGCTCGCTGCCAAAAAGTCCACCGAGCGCCTGCAGATTGAGCATGTCGCCCTTGTTCGCGCCGAGAATCAGCCCGATGTATGCCATCACCAGGAAAATCGCCAAGCTGAAAAACGAGCGCGTGCTCTCCGGCATCGATGTGTGCGACAGCACCAGCGTTGTGAAATACGCGCCCAGGATTCCGAGAATCGAACCCGTCGCAGCGCCAATCAACCGCCGCATACTCGCGCGCCGCAGCCGCACTTCAAACAGAATCACCGCCAGCGCAAACACAAATCCCGTCGCCGCGCCCGCTTCTCTCGACACGCTGAACGGCCGGAAGTGAAATCCCGCAGCGACGCAAATCGCAGTGAACACCGCCCGAATCGCCAGCATGTCCCAGAATGTTCCCACCTGATCCTGCTTCACGCGAGCGAGTACGTTGGATTTGTGCGCTGGCATCTCAGAATTTGCGGTGGTGTTTTGCGGCCGGCTGGGTCCGTTAGAGGTTCGTTGCATCATGGCACCTTATGAAACGTATGAAACGAATCGGCCGATGAAGCTCAATATCCGATTCACATTCTCTTGCGGCCCGGCTCTATGAAAATTTTTTGGGGCGCCGGAAGGAAAGTGGCCCGGAATAAGTGTTATAACGACGTAGTATAGCACCGGCACTCGCGCGCGAGTCAACGAAGGAACTAGCGAGGGTCATTAAGTCAGGTGTAATACTTCGGCACGCGCCGTCCGAGCGCGCAAAGAAGATCTGAAGTAACCGTGCCGATTTCCGGCGCGACGTCGGAAACCTCGATCGCGGATTTTCCATCTTTGCCGTAAATCGTCACCACATCGCCGAGCGCAACGCCCGGCACATCCGTCACGTCGAGGGTCGTCAAATCCATCGAAATCGTGCCGACCAGCGGCACGCGCCGCTCGCGCACCAGCGCGCAACCGCGATTCGTTCGCGCGCGCACCACGCCGTCGGCGTATCCAGCATTGATCACCGCGATTTTCGATTGCCGCTCGGTGATGAAGCGCGCCGAATATCCTACCGCTTCTCCCGGCGGGACGTCGCGCAGCGAAATAATTCGCGCGCGCAGCGAAAGCGACGGCTCGAGCGCCATCTGTGCCGTCACCTCTTGCCGTTTTTCCGGCGGATCGAAGCGCTGGTGATAACCGTAGAGAATCGCGCCCGGCCGCACCATGTCCGCCCACGTCTCCGGCCGCGCGCAGATCGCGCCGCTATTCGCAAGATGCACGATCCCCGGCGAAACGCCCAGCGCGCGCAGGCGGTCGAGACACGAGCGAAACAGTTCTTCCTGCGCCACTGTTTGCCCACCGATAAAATCTTCCGCCGACGCAAAATGCGTGAACGTCCCTTCGAGTTCCAGGTGCGGGCAATCCGCCAGCGCGCTCGCAAATGCTTCCACCTCCGACGGCGAAATTCCCAGCCGGTTCATGCCCGTATTGATTTTCAGGTGGAAGCGCACGCGCGAAGATTTTCCGCGTGACGATTTCCGATGCCCCGACTTGCCGAGAAAATTTTTCGCCGCGCGCTCGAGATGCCGCAAGTCGTCAACGCGCGTCACCGTAGGCGTCAAATGATTTTCGAGCAGCCGCTTTTCTTCGCCGGGCCAAAATCCGGTGAGCACGAGAATCCGTTTGCGAATCCCTGACTCGCGCAGCTCGACGCCTTCGTTCGCGCACGTCACGCCAAACCATTCCGTCCCGGCTTTCTGCAGCGCCTTCGAAATCGCCACCGCGCCGAGCCCGTAGGCGTTCGATTTCACGACGGCCAGTACCATCCGCTTGCCGTTGCTGCCGCGCTTGACGCCGTGGCGGCCGTTGCCGTTAACGTGCTTGCGTATGATTTCCAGATTGCGCAGGATCGCCTGAAGCGAAATTTCCGCCCACACAGGACGCCCGCCGACATGGATGGATTTCGTCATTTTGCCTGGTCTTTTAGAATGCCACGCCACGCGACGCCCGAGCGAAGAAAAATCCGCCGCGCCGCCAACTCCGCACCCTTTGGGTAAACATGCCAAATTGGTGTAAGGCAGGCCGGGTACCACGGCGACCGGCGATTCCGCCCTGTCCGAAGTCTCTTTAAATGAGGCGCTTGCGGGCATATATGCCGCGCGGTCCCGGAGGGTACCCGAGCGAACCTGCGGCCCGGCGAACACAGGTGTGGCAATGCCCACTCGCGGAAGCTGATACAAGCGACGCCTTAGGCCCCGTTTACCGCCGATTAGAAGTGGTCTCGGAGTCATGTTTTCAAGGCCTTACGGGGATTTCTAATCGCGGCACAGTAGATTAGAAATTGCGTTTTCCGCGACCCGGCCACGGCGTCCCGCGAAAGCTGCAACTTGCGCAGGTGTAACAGCGCGAGCGGCGTCGGGAATATTCGAGCGGCCTCCAAAGGACGATGAATCGTCTCCCTTTCGTCGTGAGAATCGCCACCGGTGACGGTGGACGCAAAAAATCGCGAAATATTTGCGATTAGAAATTTTTAGTAGGCTTTCGTTTCTATGACTTACGCTAAATTCTAATTCCAGATTTGCGATTAGGTTCTGGAAGCTAGAGGGTGGAGGTTGGGAGCTGGAGCACAGGACGGGGTTCGTCCTTTGAACCCGGGTGGCCGCCGATAGCGCCGTTCGCGTCGTCATATAAAAACGGGCAATGGTAGCACGGATTCGAGCGGCTGAAAATCTGTATTACTGTGCAGGCCTGTGGAAAACGAGGATTGGGAATTAAGAAGGCTGAAGCTCTGGCCTTCGTTCCGCTGTACATGCCGGCAAAACAAAAGCGAAAGGAACGCGCGCGGGGAAGGAGCCAAGCATGGATGGTTTGTGCGGATTGTTACGGTGGCGCAGGCTGAAGCCTACGCTACTGAAAAGCCAAACTGAGGCTTGTCAGGCCGGGTGGGGTTGCGTTGGTCGCTCGGAGGGGTCGTGCGTCAAAAACCTCGGGTCTGAAGACCCGAGCTACATTAACCATCAACCACGCGCGTCCCGGTCATTCGCTGCAAACGCAATGGCAACTCGAATGTCCTCGAGTTTCAGACTCGGAAAATCGGCAAGAATCACCTACTGCAAGAACAGTCGTCCACATGCATCTCCGCCAAATGTAGCGCACTTTACGCATGTAGCCCTGTTGAAAAGCTGTGGATAACGCTGGCAGTTTATCCTCGGTGAATACGAACACTTGCTCGCCAGGAAGCCCTATTGTGCTTTTGAGGCCTCAGATCCCAACGTAAGACATAGTGTTTTCAATACGATGAAGAACTAGCCTTTACCGGCTCATCTCCCCACGCCCGACCGATCACTGGAGGGCTTCATCGTGTTCATTATTTTCTTGCATTGTAATCCTCCAATGGCGTAACGTCCTCACATTGACTCGCTGGAGCGTAAAAATGACAACAGATCAATCCAAGATTGCCCCTCCATACATGTCTTGGGGAGTTTTCAAATCAACTTTGGATACATTGGCCGAAGCTACCGTGCCAACGGGCCCGCTGGATCGTCGCGTCCTCGATAGACTCTCTGGTGGCGATCACAGTGCGCTCATATCAGGCCTTCGATTCCTTGGTTATGTCGATGATGAGCGCAGAGCAACTGAGAGCTACCGAAAGCTGATCACCATGTCGAACGATCCTGTGAAGTTCAGAGAGTTGCTTACGGATACGATCTCCGCCAAATACGACTCCATTATCGGGAATCTTGACGTGGAATTCGGGACGGCGGCCGAAGTAGAAAAGGCATTCAAGCAGTACGGTGTTCCTGCGGGCCAGATGTTGAACAAAACCATTCGCTTCTACGTCAAAGCGTTGACCGAATGTGGTGTCACAGTCTCTGCTCACATCACAAAGCCCAAACCGCGAACACCGCGCAATGGAGGCAAGAGAGCGGACAAAACCAACGCAGTGCCAACCGGACCGGAATATCTGATCCCTAGGGGATTTGACCGAATGCCAGTACCGGGGCTGCCGCAGGCTTTTATCCAGTTTCCCTTGAATATCACGCCTGAGCAGGTGGATTTGTTCGGCGCGGTTGTGAATGTGCTTCGCACGTTCGCCAAGGGCAAAAGCGGAAAGGGGGAAGAGACGCCGTGAGGAGGGACTGAGGGCTGCGCTAGACAGCCCGAAAAAAGTAGGGGCGGCCCATGTCCGCGAGACTGACCCCGCCCCTACATCTGGTGCTCGTGCCCCAGTGGCGGAATTGGTAGACGCGCACGGTTTGCAACCGTGTGACCAATCCGGTCGTCCGAGTCCGAGCCTCGGCTGGGGCACCACATTCAACCGAGGGTGTGATAGTAATACAGAATGCCAAAGAAACGAAAAACGAAGAGAAAAAACGCGGCCCGCGTGAGGAAAGGCTTATCATCACGCAAGACCCGCAAGAAGCGCTCACCACTCTGCTCAAGACCAAGTGAGCGGGACTGTTTGGATGCTGCCGATTTTTCCAACGGTATTTTCAACAACTACTTACTCCCGTTTTCTTTTTCCCGTTGGCACCGTAATTTGGCTTGGCCTAGCCGCTACAACTTTGTACTTCTACCGAAAAGAAATGTAGCCACAAGGCTGATAGACCTAACCCGCTAGTTCGGGTGCAAAGCACACAGGCCCTTCGTACCTCAGGACAAACCAGCCATACAAAACATCGCTACTGCGTGCACGAGGGATCCGTGTGCTGATGCCGCATTCGGGCACGGCGTGCCGTGCCCCTACTGAAAATCTCTCCGAGCACGATTCGGGTCTCATTCGCTGCGATGGCACGCAATCTCTCGGCAGCCAGACCTCTGCAAGTAGGGTTCAGGAGGGCGTCAAAAGAGGAAATAGCGCTGTGCTAGCGGAAGGATGGCGGCGGGTTCGCATGTGATGAGGTGACCGTCGATGCGCACTTCGTAGGTTTCGGGATCTACGGTGATTTCCGGAGAGGCGCTATTGTGCACCAGATCTTTTTTCCCGATATTGCGGCAATTTGCGACGGGGGCAGCGATTTTTTTCAATCCGAGCTTTTGCGGCAGGCCGGCGGCGAGCGCGGCCTGGGACAGGAACGTGATGCTGGTGGCGGCGGGGACACCGCCGAATGAGGCGAACATCGGGCGATAAAGAACCGGTTGCGGTGTGGGAATCGACGAGCCCGGGTCGCCCATCGCATTCCAGGCGATAAACCCTCCTTTGACGACCATCTCGGGCTTCACTCCGAAGAATGCGGGCTTCCAGAGAACGAGGTCGGCGAGCTTGCCCGATTCGATCGAGCCGACTTCGGCGGAGACGCCGTGGGTGATGGCGGGATTGATGGTGTACTTCGCGACATAGCGCTTGGCGCGGTAATTGTCGTTGCGCGCGGAATCTTCCGGGAGCGGGCCGCGCTGCGTTTTCATTTTATGAGCGGTCTGCCAGGTGCGAATGATGACTTCGCCGACCCGGCCCATGGCCTGGGAATCGCTCGATATCATGCTGAGGACGCCCATGTCGTGGAGGATGTCTTCGGCGGCGATGGTTTCAGGGCGAATGCGGCTTTCGGCGAAGGCGACATCTTCCGGGACGTTGGGATTCAGATGGTGGCAGACCATGAGCATGTCGAGATGTTCGGCGATCGTGTTTATGGTGAAGGGGCGGGTGGGATTCGTGGAAGAAGGCAGAACGTTGGGGAATGACGCGATGCGAATGATGTCCGGGGCGTGTCCGCCGCCGGCACCTTCGGTGTGGTAGGTGTGGATCGTACGGCCCGCGATGGCGGCAACGGTGGCTTCGAGGAAGCCCGCTTCGTTGATCGTATCGGTGTGAATCGCAACTTGAACGTCGTACTCGTCGGCGACTATGAGACAGGCGTCAATGGCGGCGGGCGTGGTGCCCCAATCTTCGTGGAGCTTGAGGCCGCACGCGCCGGCGATGATTTGTTCGACCAGAGGCGAATCCGTCGAGGAGTTTCCTTTGCCGAGGAAGCCGAAATTCATCGGCCACGCTTCTGCGGCCTGCAACATGCGAGCGAGATTCCAGGCTCCGGGCGTGCAGGTGGTAGCGGCCGTGCCAGTGGCGGGACCCGTGCCGCCGCCGATCATCGTGGTGATTCCGCTCGAAATCGCTTCGTAAACCTGCTGCGGAGAGATGAAATGGACGTGGCTATCGATAGCGCCGGCGGTGACGATGAGGTTTTCGCCGGCGATTGCTTCCGTGGCGGCGCCGACGACGAGATCGGGATCGACGCCGTCCATTGTGTCGGGATTTCCGGCTTTGCCGATTCCGACGATGCGGCCGTTTTTGACGCCGATATCGGCTTTCACAATTCCCCAATGATCGAGAATCACGGCGTTGGTGATGACGAGATCGAGCGCGCCGGATTGTCGTTCGCGGAGAGCGGTGCTGCTTTGGCCCATGCCATCGCGAATTACTTTTCCGCCGCCGAACGTGATTTCGTCGCCGTAGTGCGTGAAGTCTTTTTCGATTTCGATGAGGAGATCGGTGTCAGCGAGTCGAATGCGGTCGCCTTTGGTGGGGCCGTAGAGATCGGCGTAGGTGCGGCGAGGAATCTTGAGGGTCATTTAGAACCGCTCCGCAAGTCGCTCTTCAAATCGTTCTTCGAATTGGGCGGGCCGCTCGATTGGAATCCTTCGGTGCGCGCGCGTTCGAGCGCCCGCTTTTGCACGTCGGAATTTCCTAGTTCGCCTCCGACCAAACCGTTGCCGCCGTGAATCACACGGGCGCCTCCGAACTCGGTGAGCTCCACTTCCTTTTCTTCGCCAGGCTCGAAGCGAACGGCGGTGCCGGCAGGATTATTGAGACGCATGCCGAACGCAGCGGACCGGTCGAACGAGAGCGCGCGATTGGCCTCAAAGAAATGGTAGTGGCTGCCAACCTGGACGGGCCGATCGCCGGTATTTTTGACGAGGAGGCGGCGCGTGATACGGCCTGCGTTCGCGAGAATCGGTCCGGCACCTTCATCAAGAAGATATTCACCGGGCTTCATGGCGTCACCGGATTGGATCGTGAATCGTGACGAGTTTTGTGCCGTCGGGAAAGGTAGCTTCGACCTGCACCTCGTGAATCATCTCGGCAACGCCATCCATCACCTCGCTTCGATTGAGAATCTTCGCGCCCGAACTCATGATCTGGGCGACGGTGTTTCCATCGCGGGCCGCTTCCATCACTTCGGCGGAGAGGATCGCGACCGCTTCCACGTAATTAAGCTTCAGGCCGCGAGCCTGACGTCTGCGAGCGAGGTCGGCTGCAACGACGATCATCAGCTTTTCTTGTTCCCGAGGCGTGAGATGCATGAGTTATCTCCGTCAGATTATGGGCTCAACTTCAATTCACTTTTCGCGGCGGAATCGCTTCGGTGCCGTACAGCGTGAACTTCGCGGCACGCCAAAGTTTGTGGAGGCCGGCGAGAGCGTCGCGTCCGCATACTGCCAAGCACCGGCAGATGATGCCGTGGGCTGGCAGGGTGCTGATGCCCCAAAGCGCGTCGGCTGCCGGAGAAAGTTCGCGCGCGACGTCGCGGAGGTGCTGTTCTAGCGCGAGCCATTCGCCGGGCTCTGGGCCGACGCGGCAAATGTAAAAGGTGGCCCAGTAGCGATATTTTCCGAGTCGAGCCGGCGAGGCGACGGGATAAAGCCTGGGCTCAACGCGGACGCGTTCGATGGCAATCGGGCTGCCGAGTGCAAAGATATCGGTTTTCATTTCGACGGCGTCGTAGGCAAACAGTTCGCCGCGGGCTTCCCGGCCTGGAGCGAGAACTTCCCACCAGAACAGGCCAGCGCCTGCATCGAGATGGATCGTTGTGCGTTGCGTGAAACGGGAACCGGCAAACGGAATGAGCGGGTCAGGCAAATATTCGAGGCAGGCGTTTTGTGCGACGCGGACGTCGATTCGCTGGGTGGCGGGATCTGCATCGGCACGCGAGCGGTAGATGCGGGTGGCGCCGGTGGTGGTGACTTGAACGTGCGCGCTCTCGCCGATTTCCAACGACATCGCCAGCTGATCACCGCCGAGCAAGCCTCCGGAAACATTGTGAACGTGAACCAGAACGCTGCCATCTTCGACGATGAACGCACGGACGACTTTGAGCGGCGGTTCCTGTGAACTCGCTTTGAGCACAGCGGTGCCCGTTGCGGCGTCATATTCGAAATTAAGATTGAGCGAGGCGTTTATGCGAGTGGCCGCGTGAGTTGCAGAGTGCGTTTGTTTGGTGGTTTCGTCGAGTATGAGCATCGAGTCAGCTGATGAAAAGGCGTGTCCCAAGGGCCGGGTGCTCCATGGCACCCCAATCGAGCAACGGATTAAAGCAGCAAACATCGTCGAGGTGCGCGGCGAGGCTACGCTTTGCGGTTTCGATTATGGATGGTTTGAGATTCCAGAGAATTTGAGTGGCCGCGGTTTGTCCGAGCGGCAGCAGACGCTGGCAGGCGGAAACGAGACTGGCGACTGATTGGTGCAAGTAAGCGACAACCACGCTTTCTTCGCCGAATTCGAGCGCGCCGCCGACCAGACCGAAAGCCGGACTGTGCTCGATGACGCGCGGGTGCTGGTGGTTCGATGGTTGATTAGCGTCTTCCAGTGCGCTTCGAATGACCGGGAAATCTCCGAGCGCGCTGACAGCCATGAGAAAATTCCGGCCCAGGGCTGCGCTGCCGGAACGGGTCTCGCGCGCCGGCTTCATGGCACTGAGGCTGGCGTTTCGGTGGCGCCATCGTTCGACTGAAAAGTTTTTGCCGCGATTGCTGGCGAGGTGAAACGCTTCGCGGCAAAAGGTGGCTTCCGCCATTCCGGACTCCTCGACACAGCCGCGTAAAAAGTTTTCAAGGTCCGAGACTTTCAAAAGTCCACGCGAAACGAGAGTTTCAAGGCCGAAGGAGTGGGCCAGGGCGCCGATTGGCAGGGCGCTGTCGGCCAAGTGGAGCAGTTGAAGATATGCAAGTGCCGGGGAGGCAGGCGGCGATGCACGCATTCGATCCATTTCCAAGGCATTCAGTCCTAATGGTGCTGATGATTCCGATCATGATTATGTGAATCACTATGTGAATGACCGTGTGAATGGCTGTGCGAATGGCCATGATCGTCGGTATGAGTGTGGGTATGAGTATGAGAATGGGGAACGCCTTGATGAGAAGCGTGCGCATCGATGACCGGATGGCGCGACTCGACGGGCCGCTTCATCTCGTCTTCGATCCAGGCCACGATCGGGTCCAGGCCGAGGGCATCGCGCAGATTTGTGAATACAAATGGCAGGTCGCCTCGCATTTTCCGCGAGTCGCGCTCCATGACTTCGAGCGAGGCACCCACGTAAGGAGCAAGATCAATTTTATTTATTACAAGCAGGTTCGAGCGAGTGATTCCGGGACCGCCCTTGCGCGGAATCTTATCGCCCTCGGCGACGTCGATGACGTAGACCCAGATGTCGACGAGCTCGGGGCTGAACGCGGCTGCAAGATTATCGCCGCCGCTCTCGACGAAGATCAGCTCGAGGCCAGGAAGCGCGCGCTCGAAATCGGCAATCGCCTGCAAGTTCATCGAAGCATCTTCGCGAATCGCCGCGTGGGGGCATGCACCGGTCTCAACTCCGCGGACGCGATCGGCGGGAAGCGTTCCCTGCCGCAGCAGGAATTCGGCATCCTCTTTGGTGTAAATGTCATTCGTCACGACGGCGAGGTTGTATTTCGGCCACAACCGCTGGCTGAGACGATCGACGAGAGCCGTCTTGCCTGAGCCAACAGGACCGGCGATACCGATGCGGAAGGCTCGTGCCGAGTTCTGATTTTTCATTTTGGGGCCTTGTGTTTCTTTGCGGTGTGAGCGGAGTAGGCGGCGTGGCCATTATCGGAGTCACCACCGAATCCATGGCGAACCAGCGAAACGAATGCCGCGGCGGAGCGCGGAAGTGTGCGATCGCGGCGATAGACCAAGCCCAGCTCGCGCCAGAGATCGACGTCGGATATTTCGATCAATTTGACTTTGCCGGCGCGAACTTCGTCGCGCGCAAAGCTCGAGCTGATCAGAGAGACGCCGAGACCTGCGGCCACGAATCGCTTGATCATGCCGACGCTGGGGAGTTCCATCGGAATTCGAAGCTGCGCGCGATACGGGCGGAAAAGCTTGTCGAGCAACTGCCGCGTGAAGCCGGTCTTGGGAATGATTAGCGGCTGGTCTGCGATTTCCGCGGGGGTTACGGTTTTCTGCTTCGCCAAGGGATTGTCGGGGCTCACCATCAGCATGAGGCGATCGCGGAAAATGGGGTGCGTTCTGAGGCTCGGTGATTTTACGGGAAGCGTGACGATGCCAACGTCGACGGCGCCGTCTTCAACTTTTTCGACCACCTTCCGGCTGAAATTGCGATAGACGCTGATCTGCACGGACGGAAACCGGGCGTGAAATTCGGCGAAGACGTTGGGCAGGACGTAGAGGCATGTGGCTTCGTTGGCGCCGACGGCGAGAGTGCCGCGCGGAGCGCTCGATTGGTCGGCGACTGCGCGCAGCGAATCGTTCTTCAGCGTGATCAACCGTTCGGCGTAACCGAGCAAAACTTCTCCCGCTGCGGTGAGCTTCATGGATTTTCCGACGCGGTCGAAGAGCTTTTGGCCGTATTCCTCCTCGAGCTGGCGAATCTGAGCGCTGACGGCCGGCTGCGAGCGAAACAGTTTTTGGCCGGCGCGCGAGAAGCTGCCCTGCTTTGCGATTTCGAGAAATGTGGTGAGGTAGTCGAGATCCATTCTGGATGCGACGAATTATAGCAAACATGGAAGCTTACATCTCGATGTGACGCACGCGTCGCCCGGCGGTTGCAGCTTTCCGCCGTTCTCAGGCGACCGATTCGTCAACGATTTCAGCTGCGTCCAACCGGATTCGGCGTAAGAATTTCGTGGCTGCTATTCCGGCTGTATCTGCAGGCGGTTCCCAGCGCTCAAGCAGCGGCGACCAAGTTTGCGCGAGCGAACACGGAAGATGAACCGGCTCGAGGCGCAAGAGAGGCAGCGGGCCCTCCGCTTCCAGCAATCGCATCGCGCGCGGGCTGCTCGTGTGGCGAACGTGCTCTTCCAGGGCGCGGCGAAGTCTTGCCTCTTCACCGGGAGCCGTGGGGCTGCAGGCATTTACGCAGTGCACGAATTCGCGGTTGTAACCATCGGGCGCGAGCAGGTCCTTCAAAACGTAAACCAAGCCGCCCGTCATGCCGGAGCCGAGGTTCATGCCTGTGGGACCCAGGATGATAACGACTCCAGCCGTCATGTATTCACACGCATGGTGGCCGACACCCTCGACGACCGCGAGTGCGCCGCTATTGCGGACGGCGAAGCGTTCGCCGGCGCGCCCAGCGACGTAAAGTTCGCCAGAAGTGGCGCCATACAGAACGGTATTTCCTACTAATAGATCGGCGCGACGGGACGCATCTGCGCCGGCCGAAATTGCAATCGTGCCGCCGCTCAAACCTTTTCCGACGTAATCGTTGGCCTCGCCATTCAGGCGGAACGTGAGGCCAGGGATGAGAAAGGCACCGAAGCTCTGTCCGGCTGTGCCACAGAATTTAATTTCGTGTTGCTGGTCTCTCAAGCCTGCGAACGAGGTGCGACGCAGAATATGGCCGCTGAGGTGCGCTCCGACGCTGCGATCCGAATTCTCGATTGGAAACACTGCCGGGCTTGCCGATTCGGAATTGAGGTGGGCGATGAGCATGTTATCGAGGGTCCACTCGCTGGGGGCAGGTCCCCGAAACCCTTCAAGCGATTGGGGTGACGGAGCGAGAAAGCCGCCGAGCGACTGTGCCGCTCTCGAATTTCGCGGCTGAAGTCTTTCCGCTCGACCGACGATATCCGCAATAGACTGCTCACCAAGTCGAGCGAGCCGTTCCCGGACTTCTTCTGCGACCCCGCGGAAAAACGACATAACCATCTCTGGGTTGCCCTCGAACCGAGCGCGCAATTCCTCATTCTGAGTGGCGATTCCGACAGGACAGGTGTTGAGATGGCATTGCCGAGCCATCACGCATCCGATGGCAATCAGGGCTGCCGTACCGAATCCAAATTCATCGGCGCCGAGAAGCGCGGCTACGATTACATCGCGGCCTGATTTGAATCCGCCGTCAACGCGCAGCCGCACGCGGCGGCGATATCCCGATCGCAGCAAGGTGTTGTGAGCCTCGCGCAGACCGACTTCCCACGGGAGGCCGGTATTTTTGATCGAGGTGAGCGGGGAAGCGCCGGTGCCGCCGTCGAATCCGGATATCGTGATCACATCCGCGCCCGCTTTGGCGACACCAGCGGCGATGATTCCCACGCCGGAGCCGGATACAAGCTTGACTCCAATTCTCGCGAGCGGATTCACGGCGCGCAGATCGTGAATCAATTGCGCGAGGTCTTCGATGCTGTAGATGTCGTGGTGTGGCGGCGGTGAAATTAGGGACATGCCCGGCACAGCGTGACGGAGACGCGCAATCAGCGGGGTGACCTTAGCAGCGGGCAGTTGACCGCCTTCACCCGGCTTCGAACCCTGCGCCATTTTGATTTCGAGCTCATTGGCCCTCACCAGATATTCGGCGGTTACACCGAACCTGGCGGACGCGACCTGCTTCACGCGATTGGCCGCTTCGGGTTCCGAGCGGTAGACATCCGGATCCTCTCCGCCCTCGCCCGTATTGCTGCGCGCGCCGAGCCGATTCATCGCGATTGCGAGCGTTCGGTGCGCTTCGGGACCCAGAGCGCCCAGCGACATCGCCTGAGTGGTGAAGCGCTCGAGAATAGCGCTCTCCGGCTCGACTTCTTCGAGCGCAATTGAATTGCGCGGAGCGAACTCAAAAAGATCGCGGACCGCGACTGGCTCGCGTGTTTCCGCAAGCTCAGCATAAGCGCGGTAGTTCTCCGCAGTGGGGGATTTGACGTAGCGGTGCATTCGCCGCACGAGATCGGGAGAAGTGGAGTGACGTTCGCCTGCCTGGCGAAAGCGATAAAGCCCCTCGTCGCGCAGTTGCGAGGTGATGCTGCCCGGGCTTGGAACGAAAGCGCTCGCGTGGCGATCCAAGGAATCTTGCAGCAGTTCTTCGAGCGATTTCCCGCCTAGCGCGCCACCCGCATCTTCGAAGAATGCTTCGCGCACGTCCTCGTTCACACCTACGATTTCGAAGAGCTGGCTGTTGCGATAGCTTCCGATCGTGCAGATTCCCATTCGCGCGAGTACTTTTCGCAGGCCGAGATTGACGGCTTCGCGATATCGGGTTGCGCCTCCTGGTTGAATAGTCTCGGAAAGCTCCAGCGCGAGACAAGGACAAACAGCGCTGGCGCCCGCAGCGATGAGCATCGCGAGGTGATGAGTTTCGATCACCTGGCCGGTTTCGATGACGAGCGGAACATCACAAGCGCCCGCTCGGACCAGTGCCTTCCAGGCAGCGGCTAATGCCAGCAAAGCGGGTAGAGCCGCTCGTTCCGCGCTTATGCCGCGATCGCTGAGCAAAATCATTCCCGGCACGCCGCGCTCAGAATCACTCGCCTCATCGCGAACGCGCTGAAGCGCCTCCAGAGAAGCTTCCACGCCTCCGGCCGCTTCAAATGTGAAATTCACCAACCGTACTGAAGAAAACAGGCGCGACTGAAGGGCTGCGATCTGGCCGGGGTCGACCAAGGGCGACGCAATCACGACTTTCTTGCCGAGGTGGACGTCGAGCGACATTACGTGCCCCTCGCGCAGCGGATCGATCGGAGGATTTGTCACCTGGGCGAAGCGCTGCTTACAGTAATCCCAGAGCGGGCGGCGCATCGACGACAGAAATGCGGGAGGCGCGTCGTCGCCCATGCTCCAGGTTGCCTCTTTGGCATGGGCGCCTAGAGATTCGAAGAGCAGGCGATATTGATCGTCACTCCAGCCGAGAGCCGAAGCGACGCGTTTGGGTTCAGGAATGGAACCCTTGAAAGAATTCTTTTGCGTCGCGCGAGTCGGTTGCAGGCGAATCGGCTTTCGGGCTCGACCGTTCTCGCAAGCGGGTAAAAACTGTGAGAAATCGGCCTGAAGGAAGCATCTAGCAGCGGCAGGATCCACCAGAAGCATTTCGCCCGGGCCGAGACGCTGCCGTTCAATCACTTCTTTGTTTTGCAAGTCGGTGAGTCCCGCCTCAGAGCCGGCGATTACGAGACCATCCGCCGTGACGCAGTAGCGCATCGGACGCAGGCCGTTTCGATCGAGTTTGGCGCCGACCGTGTTGCCGTCGGTAAAGACGAGCGCCGCCGGCCCATCCCACGGTTCTTGTTCAAAGGATTCCTCTCGCAGAAAGTCGTTCAATACGGATTCGGGATATTTCTTGGATTCTGATGCCGGCGGCACCATTCTCAACATCGCGGCGGCAATGTGGCAACCGCGGTGGCGAAGAATCTCGAGAGCATTATCGAAACTGGCGGAATCGCTGACGCGATCTTCGAGTGGGCGGAACCAGTCTCCCGCTTCAAGCTCGCGACGAAGCGCCCGCTCGCGAGCCCGCATCCACCTGCGATTCGCGCTGATCGTGTTGATTTCGCCGTTATGCGCAACGTAGCGGAAAGGTTGCGCCATTGTCCAGCTGGGTTGTGTGTTCGTCGAGTAGCGCTGATGAAAGATCGCGAAGGACGCGCGAAATTCCAGGTTTGTGAGATCCAGATAGAAATCGCGAAATTGCGAGGGAGTTAGAAGACCCTTATAAACCACGGTGCGCGACGAGAGGGAGCAGAAATATGTGCCGGCAGTTCCCTCCGCTTCGACGCGCTTGCGTAAGAAAAACAGCTGACGTTCGATATCTGCTGCCGCGTCCAGGGATTCGAGGAAACATTGCCGGATCGAAGGCATCGTCGAAGCGGCAAGCGAGCCGAGGATCGTGGAGTTAACGGGCACGTCGCGCCAGCCCAAGCACCGCAAACCGGTTTGCTGCGCGAGGGATTCGATCGCGCGGCGCGCCTCCGTTTCCTGGCCGGGCGGCAGAAAGACCATTCCTAGGCCGAAATTTTCCGGCAGGCTGATACCTAACTGCAGCGACTGCGAGCGAAAGAATACTCTCGGAATCGGGAGCAGCAATCCGGCGCCGTCTCCGCTCAGACCGTCCGAATCCACGCCGCCGCGATGCGAGAGGCGGCCCAACGCGACGAGAGCGCGCTCTAGAACGTCGCGGGTCGCTTCGCCCCCGAGTTGAGCGACGAAACCAACTCCGCACGCGTCGTGATCGAGTCCAGCGTTGAGCGCAGGATGGCTCATCATTATGTACTTAACCTGGGGAAGAGCGGAAAGTACAATCGAGATGTTGGATACGGCGCATCAATTTTCGAATAGGCGAAGCTCGGCGTGATTTGGCGAGAGCATTCGTGAGCGAATGACATTACGCTGCGATGAGAGGAAGGTTACTTGCGTCTTGAGCGATTTTCGAAGATCGAAATGCCATCCTGCGCGACTTCTAGAAACCGAATCGTAGCGGCCAGACCCGCGTGCTCGAAACGACCGGCGATGGTTTTTCCGATTTCGTCGAATCCAGCGGTCGCGAGTGCGACGACGCTGGGTCCTGCCCCGCTCAATGCCAAACCGAGCAGGCCCGGCATTTGCGGTATAGCGAGCACTTCGGCCAATCCAGGAATGAGTTTTTGCCGGTAGTGCTGATGCAGGCGATCCTGCATCGCGTCCCAAATCAAGTCGTAGCGGCGAGCTTCGATGGCGGCAACGAAAAGGGCCGAGCG